>Ga0082212_10002590_pt1 | contig 26235 bp, 33 predicted proteins | sample TergutNt197P3_FD_71548 | JGI IMG/M metagenome (GOLD analysis project Ga0082212, IMG submission 71548) | Neocapritermes taracua P3 segment gut microbial communities from Petit-Saut dam, French Guiana - Nt197 P3 | ecosystem: Host-associated > Arthropoda: Insects > Digestive system > Gut ...
TAGTACAGGCTATTCTGTCGAATGATTGTCCTATGACTCAGGGCTTGAAAAAATTTTTGATTTTTTTCAAAAAAGCTATTGACAAGTGTTTTATGACGTGTTATAATTAGGTTAATATAATTACCCTATTGGGAAATACAATATATTTAGAGGGAAATATATATAATCATGTTTTGTCGAAAGGAGGGGGAGATTATGATTTGCTCATCATTAAGAGCAGATATCGAATTAGCTGATGAATTTGAACACACTATTGATTCTGTATGTTCAAAAATAATAATTGGTTCTGGTGGTAGTGGAATCAAGTCTTATTTATCAAATGCAATTAATAAACGCTGGCTTGACATTGGATACGGTAAAACCACACAAAGAAGTATTGAATATTGCTGTGTATATGTTATAGTATTGAAAACAGAATCTAAACTGCAAACACCAGTTTTTGAAGACACCCCTTTGTCTTTGTTTGGGATTACACATAATAGATGTCTCAGTAAACGTGAAACGCCCACCAACTCAATTCCAAGAATAAAAATAACATTCGACTTTTTTTCAACAAGTAATACTCAACAGCAGAGAAATCCATGCTATAAAAATAACATTTACCAAAAACACTCTCAAGTTAAAACACAGTCTTATTGCGGTTTGCCAATTGTGTTATGTCGTTCGAGAAAGTTTGCGGTATGGAAGTGGCACCTCAGCCGTTTCCAACAGCACAATCGCTGTAGAAATTTTGCGGTGTTCTTTAAAGGCACCTCTTGCTTTCACGGTCAATGCACAGTACCTTGAAAATTAAATAGTCCGTTGAGAATAAATGAACCATAAGGAGTTTGATTTATGAAATTTTTGCTGTTCATTTTTGAGTTGTTAGTGGATATCTTCTCCTCAGATAACTTGTTTTTCAAAATTGTTGGCTTTATATTGGTGCGTATATTAAAGTGTTTCTTTAAGAAACGCAACAATAAATGCGACCACGAGGTGATACATGATAACGAAATTGAAAACCCAAACGAGGGAAATGAGGAAAATGAAGAAGAATTCGACGACCATCCCAAAAAAGAAGATTAATTGATAGCGAGCTCCTTGCTAATGCGAGGTGCCTGAGCTCGGAGCTCGTCTTTCTATAACTTCAGTAATACTCAACGGAATATTAAGAAGTATTAGCATATTCGCATTAGCCAGTGACTATACTTTAGTGATAGATTACAACTATGCGTTCTATGCTTACAAAGGAGGAATAGTGAGAATTAAATGAATCAAGTCTTAAAACTTTTGCGAATAGCAAATGGGTTGTCGGCAAAGGAAATGGCTGAAAAATTAGAAATATCACAGCCCTTCCTAAGCAAAATTGAATCTGGCAGTAAAAAACCATCAAGAGTGCTGATTCAAAAGTATAGTGATACTTTAAAAGTAAAAGTATCTACTATAGAGTTCTTTGACGAAGAACGTGCGGGGAATAATCTCGACTACCAAAACTTGTTGCTTACGATTCTCGAGAAAATCTGTAATCGCAAAAGAAAAACAGAAAGGAGGAATAAACCGCCCAAAATGTAAATGCCATTCTAATGGACAAGCAAGGCACAAACACCAATCACCAATTCAATGCACAATAATAGTGTACCGCTCGGGCAACTCGGGAGGCGGCTAAGAAAGTATCCCGACATTAAAAAACAAGTATATCTACGCAAATCACTATTATAGCATAACACCGTCAGAAATTCAAGTATTTTGAAACTCATGTAACATAATACACAATATGTTACTTTGGGGAGGTTGACTGTGACGGATGTGGTGGTAACGGTGGACAAGGTGGTAATGGCGGACAAGCTCGTAATGTTTTCAAGAAAACGCCAATTTACCAACTCGTGATAATCAATCAAAACGCACTCGCACAATTAATGGTGGTAACGGAGGTTGTGGTGGTAATGATGGTAACGGAGGAAACGTAAAACAACCAATCCCAAAATACACACCAAGAAAGGAGGAAATGTTATATGTCATCAAAACACGTTGTTCGTTACAGGTTCGCAGATGAATCTAATTTACGACAATCTCGAAAACGAAATCTGCGTAGTGGGTTGGTGGTGTGGTTTCAAAGGCAGACAAATCAGCACCTCTTACGTTCAAAAGCTGATTGCCGAAAAACAACACAATGGCAGAAAAAACAAACGAAGGCGGCAACGAAGTAAATGTTGGTAACAGAAAACGTCAACTGAAAAATTGCTTATTGGCAATGATTCGCAAGCGACAATGCTTTACCTTTATGTGAATCAACATGAAATGGTCGGTTTCAATGGAACGCTCATCTAACACAAACAAACTATGTGCATTGTTACCGATAAAGAAAAACTCCCGCTCCGAATTAACGGAGTGGGAGTTTTTTATTTTACATAACAAAACGCCGTTGCTTTTCCTTCCTATACCTCATTAAATCCATGCCTACCATGGGGCGACAAGTAAAACATCAGACATTTTTGACGGACCTATCGGTTCCGCCTCTTGAATGGTGTGAATTATTTTTCTTTGGCAAATCTCCTCAATTTGCTCACAGAAATTTTCCGACTCACCAAAACGCGTGTCGGTTGAATAAGCGTTTTCTGACATTATCGGGATAATCTCCGCCTTAAAATCGGAGAGTTTTTTCATTTGAGCAATAGTCGCTGAAAAAGTACAAAACGACCCGGTTAAGGCAAATGCAATTTTCACCCCTTCAAGCGTGCTGTAAATATTGTTATTTTTTTTCATAATCATTTCCACCTTTCTCCGCTATAATGTTTAGAATCGTGTCAGCGATGATTTCCCCAGAGGTCTATATATAGGGCAACTATTGAAAGGGCGAAAAATGTCGATAATCCGCACGGTTAGTGCGTTTGACTGGCGTCGAAATTTTTTGTTGCCGAGGTTATTCAGGGGCAACTCTCGAAAACTGAAAAAATGCCAAAAACGTCATAAAACCGCTTGAATAGTGCATTTAACGGGTGTTAAACAAAATCGGATAGTATCCCTATTACTGCCAATAGTGTCACCTATTACTGCACTTTTTGAGAAAATGACGAATAATATCGACAGTTATTGTCAATTATTGAAAGTAAGGAAATCAGCAACAAATCGGCTTAAAACCAACTCCGCCGTTCTGAAAAAAATCAGAGCGGCGGAGTCTTGATGAGGTTAGGTTTATGATGACGGTTTTTGTCGATACAAATATCGTTTTAGATGTGTTTTTAGAAAACGAAGGCTTTTGGCAAGATGGGTTAAAAATATTCGTCTTGCAGAGCAAAAGAAAATATGTGCCTGTATTTCAGCCTCAAGCATGACGGATTTTCTATCTGTTCCCTCACCCCAACCACATATACATATACACTTTCAACAGTCGTGTCAGTCGCTCGAAGTCTTTGTCTGAATCAGCCTCGGCTTGCACATAAGTGTTTGATATTTCTTTTCGGTAATTGTCAATTTGAAGAAGTAGTTTATCTGTCATAATTTGGTCGGGGCTGACCGCTAACTGTAGTCTGCCATTTACAAATTCAAAGTAACCTTCTCGTGGGTCTTTGCCGCTTTCCTTGCCAACCCAACCGTCCCCTTGTGCAACGAAATCGCCGCTGAAACAAGTTCCCTCTGTATCTTTTGTGACAAGACTTTTATATTTTGGATATCGTTTTTTAACCTCTTTACGGCGAAAATCTAAATAGCCATCGGGATTTTTCATGCGTTTTAAGATTCTGACAGTTTCTCTTGCGGCGGCAACTTTGCGTTCTTTGTAGTGTTTCTCGGAAATGCCGTACTTTTCTTCTGTCGGAATATAATCATTCAAATGTGCAATCATCACAGAAAGAAGTCCATCATAGCCTTTCCACGGACGTAAATCATACAATGTCCCATTCCACTTTATGTGATTGCGAATAATATATTTCAAGTCATAATAATCATCGGTAATAGTCTGCCACTTTCATTTAAAGCGTGTTTTCAGACTTATTTTTTTCTTACTGTTTTCATTGATGTAATCAAACATATCGTCATGCATTGTTCCGATATGTTCTGAAATAAATGTCGGTTTCGATTTGTTCTTTTTGGGGTCAGATAAACCGAATTTCTTCCACATTTTAGGGTCTACAGGCTGTGAATGTTCTAACATATTATTAACTCCTTTTTTGATATTTTTAATCGTTACCTGTTTGCAACTGACAAAAATTTAATGTCTGCTTTATCGAGAAAAAAGAACATAACCCCCGAAGATTTAAAATATGGTAACGATATTTATATACAGATTCCCGAACACCTACTGCGACAATGGAAAAACTTGTTGACGTTGATTGTCAACCAATTCTTGACATACTTTGAGAAACGCCACGAAAAGAACGCACAGCCTATTTTGTTTCTGCTTGATGAATTCCCCCGACTTGGCAAAGTAAACGCAATGCTTGACGGTTTAGCGACCTTACGGAGTAAGAAAATATGTATATGTTTAATCGTTCAGAGTTTGGCACAGCTTGACATGATTTACGGAGTGCATGAGCGGAAAGTTATATGCGACACTTGCAGTTACAAAGCCGTTTTAGGGGCAACAGATGCCGACACACAAGAATATTTGAGCCGATTAGTCGGAACATATGACAAATCTATGACTTCCTACGGAACACAAACAAGCCCTTATTCTCTCGTTAGTTCAACTTCAACAAGTACCCATGATGTAGAAAAACGCATAATCAAGCCCGAAGAATTTGGGCAGTTGGAAGATATTGTCTTATTAACTCAAAACGGCATGAGCAGAGTGGAAAAAACACCGTATTACCTTGATAAACAATAATGTTTGCCTGTCAGCTCTCTCATTGTAACGCAGAAATCCACATTGTAAACCCTCAAAAATAATTAATGCTTGGAAAATCGGGCGTTAATTTTTTTTGACCCTAAAGGGCTAAAGGGGTTGACAATGCGGATTTATGCGTTTGCGGGAGTTTGCCGACAGGCAAAAATAATTTAACCGAAAGGATAAAAAATCATGAAAACTTATTTTAACCCTGCACCAAAGACCCTCGAAGAACTCAAAAACGCATATCGCAACTTAGCGAAAAAATACCACCCCGATAAGGGCGGTAACAAAGAGGATATGCAAGCGGTTAATGCCGAGTATGACCGACTTTTCCCGAAATTAAAAGACATTCACACAAACAAAGACGGCGAAACCTACACAAAAGAAACAGCCGAAACGCCCGATTATTTCAAAGACTTAATCAATGAGTTAATGAAGTTTGAGGGCGTTGTCATTGAGGTTATAGGCTCGTTCGTATGGTTAAGCGGAAACACAAAGCCGTATAAAGAGCAAATAAAAGCCTTAAATTTCAAATGGCACACTAAAAAATTCGTGTGGTATCTCGCACCGCAAGACTACCGCAAGCGTAGCCGTAAAAACTACGAACTTGACGAAATCCGCAATATGTACGGTACAAGCGGGGAAATGAACAGCAAGGGCATGACTAAAATTGAAGAGGTGGCACAATGAACATAATCAAAAACAATAACGGCTCGAAATACTACCTCATAGGTACAGAATATGACTACAGCCTGTTAAAAGGTTGTAGTCATAGTCAATTTATTGTGGCATGGAAGTTGCACGAAATCGGAAACGGCTTGCATGAGTGGGAACAAGGGCATTACTTCGATAATATCAGTAGTGCTTGTGATTGTTTTTCGGTAAAAACTTCACCTTTTGACCCGCCTTATATAGTTTTGGGTTGAAAGTTTTTAAGGGGTGGAAACGCCCCTTAAAAATCACTCTTAAAAATCACTTGAAAATGATTTTTTGTAAAGTATTGACAATTGACGAAAAATCGGTTATAATGTCGCATAGATAGAGGGGTTTGTTTTTCTTGGGCTTTTTATAAATGCGAGATTTCCTAAGCAGCTCTCGAAAGAGGAAGAGAAAAAGTGTCTTGAAAGAATTGCGTGCGGTGACCACGAGGCGCGAAACAAGCTAATCGAGCATAATTTAAGATTAGTGGCTTACATAGTGAAAAAGCTTTATCCCGATTCAAAAGACCAAGATGAATTCGGATGCTCTTGGCGATAAGAAACCCGCCTTTTTTCGACATTTGACCCGATATTAGGTTGCGAATTCGGATGCTCTTAGCGATAAAAGTTTAAGCTTTATTCGCTCTTCGCCTCTGCGTTTTCGCTTTGTCCCCAAGATTGCTCCTTGATGAACCGAAAGTGGATTTCAACTTTCTGCTTTCGGTTTTCGCCTTTACCCCGATTGCTCGGTGAGTGGACTACGATTTTGTCAATCAAGTCAATGATAATTTCAGATGAGAGTTCCGTGATTTCAGTGTATTTACTGACAAGTTTGAAAAAACGCATGGTGTCATCAGCCACATCATCTTGCTCCGAAAGTCGGGTTTGTAACTCTGCAATCCTTTCTTTTACAATTTGTTGTTCTGTTGAGTAGGTTTCGGAAAGCGAAACAAATTGTTCATCAGAAATTACCCCCACTGCATTTTGTTCAAAGAGTTTCTGAAAAAGCAGATTCAGTTGTTGTTGTCGCTTTTGGTAGTTGGTGAGTTCGGTTTGCACTTGGTTTTGGTCATTTCCAACATTTTTCGCCGCAAGTTCCTCTGCGTATTTCGCCAACTCCTCCTTGTGTTCATTGACAAACTGCACATTCTGTTGAATCTTGGTAAGAACAATGTTGTAGACATTCTCATACTTAATGTAGTGATTGGTGCAGTATCGTTTTGCGTGATGGCGGTAGCGATTGCATTGGTAACCGAATGTCGGCTTGCCATTGGTCGGGTGAAGGCAAGTAAGGCTCGTTCCGCAGTCGGCACATTTTATAATGCCAACGAAGATGTTCACAAAGCCATGCTTGTTGGGTTCACGCCGTTTAGCCTTCAACGCTTTATTGGCGAGGTCAAAGGTTTCTTGGTCTACCAAAGGAAAATGCGTGTTTTCAACTTTTATCCACTCCTCTTCGGGTCTGATGACCATTTTCTTGCTCTTGAACGATTTTGTCGCTCGCTTTTGAGAAATCATATGTCCGAGATAAACCTCATTCCTCACAATGGCTCGCACGGTTGACGGACACCAGTCACATTCGCTTGTGTAGAGTTCACGAAATCCGATGTCATACGTCCTTTTGTTGTAGACGCTCGGGGTTACAATCTGCTCTTTTTGAAGGGTATGTGCAATGTTGTATGCCGAATTTCCGCTTGCCGCCATTGCAAAAATTCTGCGGAGAGTTCCTTGTGTTTCGTGGTTTGGGATTAACTGGTATGTGTTTTCGGGGTTCTTCACATACCCGTAAGGTGCTACCCTTGCAATATACGCACCTCTGTGTGCTTGAGCTTTGTACGCAGAGCGGATTTTTTTGGAAATATCACGAGCGTAATACTCGTTAATGATTGACTTAAACGGCATTATTTCGTTTTCGCCTTTGTCGCTGTCTATGCCATCATTTACTGCAATAAAGCGAATGTCATTTTCGGGAAAAAACATTTCGGTGTAATAACTCACCATCGCATTATGTCTTCCAAACCTTGAAAGGTCTTTGCACATAACAATCCCGACTTTTCCTTCGTTTATGTCGTTTAACATTCGCTTAAGAGAAGGGCGTTCGAAGTCAGTTCCGCTCCATCCGTCATCCACATATTCGTCAAACAAGTTGAACCCATGTTCATCGGCATATCTTTGCAGAATAACCCTTTGGTTTCCGATGCTGTTAGATTCAGCATCACCTCCGTCATCACGGGAAAGCCGCAGATAAATTGCGGCACTATTTATTTGTTGCCGTTTTAGCATTTCTACTCCTTTCGTTTCGGCAACAAAAAGCCTTTATATCGCTATTTCATTATACCATAAAGGAGCGAAAATTGCAAGCGATATATGCCGAATACCACTGGATAATAATGGTTTGGTTTTAATAATTTCCACGTTCGATATCACGCTTAATTGCGGATTTTACAATATCCAGTAAGGAGTTACTTCCTACATAATTTGAAACGATTTCAAAGTTCGTATTCCCAAGAGTTATGTATTCCACTTCATCAGAAGTATTTTTCACGTCCACATTTTCAAATGCAGACATAGCAATTTACCCCTTTACAATTTCTTTTTCAATAGTCGGTTTCCCTTCATCAACATCCTCAGCATTCGGCAAACCCTGAATCACATCAGGCTCCGACTCAACCGCAACAATATCCTCAAACGGAAGTCCATGTTCATTTTCACCCATCGTTTTTCACCTCCTCGAACGCATCCCAAAGAGCATCATACAGAGCCGCATTATCGCCGTCAAGTTCCTCATTGTAATCGGCGAGAATCTGCCGCATTAATTCAAGATGAGAAGTATAAGTCCCGCCTTCGATTTCAGCGATTTCGCTGAACAATTTCTCACGCTCAATGAGATATTCTCGTGCAGTTTCTTCTTTCAAAGTGAACCCATTCTCGGATTGTTTTGGCTCTCCCGAATCGTCCAAAACCGCATATTCTTTGAGAAGTTCGACTTCACTCTCATGTAGCGAATAATACGACTTCATCGCAATCTCAAGAAACTTTGACCTTGCCCGACTCTGCTCCCCACGCAGTTTCATGCTCTGCAAAAACGGAATCAAAGTCACGATGTGTTTGTTTTGTAATTTAATCTTCATAAACCCTCCCCCAATTTTAAGTTGTTAATGACGTACCCATCACCGTCAAACCTGTCCCCGAGTAGCTTGAAGTCGTGCCAGTAGCCGAAATCACCCAGCCATTGTTCAAACGGGTAATAAGCTGATTTACACGAGTTATCAACTCACTGATTCTCGAAGTCACACTCGTGACCGTGCAGAAAACATTGTTGCTCACGAGGTACAAATGGTCAGTTCCGAAAGCGATTCTCGCCCGACCGCTGTCGCTCCCCCAAGCGGGAAAAGTGCCGAGTGTTGTGCCGCCAGTTGTCAATGACAAATCGGTCATTTTGACGATTCTGTTCCCGCTTGAACGGAAGTTGAATCCGTTGGTACATAAATCCGTACCGAGGTGAAATCCCGCTTGACTTCTGACTTTCGCCTGCGGGTCAAGCACAAGAACAGTCGAGAAAGTTCCCGATGAGCCAGTTCTGTAGCCGAAGGAAATGAAAGAGCCACCGCCGCTTAGGTGCATTGAAATCCCCCTAATAGAAGTGCTTTCGACCGCATAACTCCCCGCAAAAGTCCCGATATGAGAAGAGCCGTTGTAAATATATAAACCATCCGCTTGGATTTTCCCTTGAAGTGAAGTTCCGTCATACCAATTGATTTCAGTCGGCGAAATGCGGATTGAATTAGTCCACCCCTCAAGCCCGACTTGAATTGCATTGGTTGCGAGTTTGTCGGCGGTAATCGAACCCGCTCCGATTCTCGCCGCAGTCAGTGTGCCAGTCGTGATTTTCCCCGCATCAATTGCCGCAATTTTCGCACTCTGAATAGTCGCATCGGCAATCATCGCATTTGTGATGAACCCGTTTGCAATCGTGAGTTTGTACGACACCATTCGAGCCGTGATATCAAGATTATCCTCATCGTGAATGACTTTTACAACATCACCGATTGCGATACTTTCCAACACAGCAAAATTCTTGTATTCCTCTGTGCGTTCCAATGGTGCGAATTCCACAAAATAACTCGCATTCGGCTTGTCAATATGATGAACGCTGAATTCATCTCGTGCAAGTTTGCGGAGCAGTTCCAAAGCCTCACCGAGCGGAAGTGCATCTTCATCATCGGCATACATTCCGATTGCCGCCTTGACTTGCTCATATTTGATTACTCGAATTCGGGGAGTGAGATAATGTTCGATTAACGGCGAGTCAATATACTTTTCTGGTAGAAACAATCCGTCAAAACCCTGCGGCATGATTCGTGTGACCACCGTGCCGAAGTCCACGTTGGAACGATAACCAGTGAGGTTTTTCTTGTTGCGAATTGACACTCCGTTGTCGCTCCCACGCACTCGCCGCATTTCTATTCTGAAGTTATCACGCAGAATCTCACCGCCCCAACGGGACAGAAAACTGTTCCCCAAATCGCCGTTTAGAAAAGCCTCGACTATATTTCTACGCACAAACCGTGCCGAATTCACAGTAGATATATCAGAGCCACCCGTGAACGGATGCGGAAACTGAGCCGCTCCAAGAATCTGCGTTACTGCATAATCACCACTGCGATTGACTACAAAAGTGTCTTCTATAAAGTTCTGTGTCAAATCGAAAAATACATGGTACGCAACAATGTGGAAAGTGCCGCCAAGCCCCGCCTCACGCTCACTGATTCTGAACAGTTGCGGAGGCATTTCGGGAACGGGGCATTTCACGATTCGCTCTTGCAGAAGTTCATCGGCATAGGGAGCGTTGAGAGGAAAGTCGAATTCTAACGAAAAAATTCCGTTTACCTCTTCACAAACGACAGGATTTATGATATAATTATCTAAGACGGCGATTCCGTTATGAGTGAAATCGGTTTCGTTGCGGTTATAAAATGTAATCACAGTTTCACCTCGATTCTGTATTGGAGTAATGATAATGCGTAAAAATGATATTGTTTCGCTTTGGTTGGTGAATATAGATGATAGAAATAAATTGAAAACTTTTACTGAATGTTCGTATACTGAGGATGGCGATTATATCCCATCAATTTTTTCTGATTTATTTGAGTTAGAATATTATGACGAGGATTTTAGTGATGTTAGTTATGTTGGCAGAAAAGATTGTATTACAGAATTACTAAATGGCTTTTCTTACGATTATGCAATCATTCCAAAATTTAAGAAAATTATAGAGAGAAATAATGTTTGTGTTGGTGATTTTAACTCCGTTATTTTATTGTATAATTTCGAGTATCTCAACAATCAAATCTCACAAATACTCGACGACTGTACTTTTCGGTTTATTGGAAGTATAAAAATCGAATCGGGTTTACTATGCCCAATGTAATCATATATGCCTCCACCTCCCCTCAACTTCGATTTTTGTAATCCCGCTCCCAAGCGTGATATTGTTCTCGCCGACTTCCAACACAGGGAAATCCCCCTGCATATTCTGATTCTGTGCCACGTTTCCGAAATAGCAAGTTTTGAGTTCGCTGTCAAGAGTAAGATTACCTTGCAGAATATTTAGAATAATCTGCTTGCCGTTGATTGTCAAAGTCCGACTGCCATTTCCGTAAACAGTAATTTTCGGCAGAGAGTGAATTGTTCCGATGTTCGCAACCGTCCCCGATGAAGTCATTGTAATCGTTTCAACATTGCAGATATATTTGAACGGCGAACAGTTGAAAGTCAAAGCGAATTCGTACAGAGTCACCATTTTCTGCTCTTGCGGAACGGCTTGAACGGTTTTGATGTTGTAATAAACATCAGAGTCATTACTAAAATATATGGTCTTGGCGTTGAGAATAGTCGGGAGTATTTCACGAAAACGATTGTGGAAATCGCCGCCGCCGATTTCGAGTAATGCCGCACGGAAGTTGAAACGCATATCTTACCACCCTCGTAAAATTGTCAAACTGCCCTCACGACCGTCAACGGGAATAGAATTCACGATTTGCTTTGAAATCGGAATCACAGGCGGTTGGGTAATCCGCAAACCGAGGTCGGAGCGGGAGTTTATGCTATTGTCGAGAATAAATGCGTTCATGATTTTTCGCCTTTCGGGGGTTGATTTTTGAGCGGGTTGTTGATTTTTGAGCGGGTTTATGGTATGAAATAATTTATATATTTTATATGATGCGAATAAAAAATTCGGGGGGCGAAATATTATGGAAAAAACTATCATTAAGAGTAAGAAGAGCATATTTTCAATTATGCTTATTAATATATTTTTTGTTATTCCGTTGGTTTGGATTTTTTTAGCTACGATGATGATGGGGTCAGCCAGTGCGATTTCGTTTCCCGTTCCTATTAAAGAATTGTTCGATGAGTATAGTGATGGTGCTTCAGTATTTATTTTTCTATTGTTTACATGGCAGACTATAGCCTTAACTTTTACTGTTTCCCTTTTAAGTAATGCTGGTTTTGCTTTTGACCGTGTAGAGGTGACAAACAAACGTGTGTTTGTGCGTGGAATTTGGGAACGTGCTGAATTACCTATAGATTCTATCAAATCTATAAAAAGCGGAATAAAGAGTATTACTTTTTTAACGGTTTCGGGAAATGTGTGGGTTAAATGTGTTGCAAATGCGGCAGATATACATCGAGAAGTGAGTAAATTGCTTGTGGTGAGGCAGAGTAAATCTTCGGCGTGTGAATCTGGCAGTATAGCCGATGAAATAGCAAAGTTCAAAAAACTGCTTGACGACGGTGCAATTACTCAATCAGAGTTTCAAGCGAAAAAAACTGAATTATTACAGAAACTTTGAATCAAATTACAAGCAAAATAAAACCTACACTCCAACCAACCCCCTCCGCCTCAACAAAGCCAAATTTCTGTCAATTTCGGGAGCGAGTTTCCCGACAAGCGTTCCATCGTCCAACACCACCTTAATATCCAAAGCCTCCACCAACGCAGGAAACATATCCAACAATATCACGGCAATGCCGTCCAATAAGCCGCCGAAATCGCCGAGGGACACCGTGCCGTTTGCGTTATACAAACTCGTGCGAATACCCGCATCTATATCCAAATCGGGAGCGTCAAGCGTGGTTGGAATCGCCTCTTGCATGGCTTTTGACACATCGTCCATCTCTTCGGCAAACCCGACACCGATTCCGAGTGCCATGTTTTTGCCGATTAAATCACGGAATAATGTGGAGGGGGAACGGATTCCGAAAAAGTTCTTGATACTCGACACAACCCCGCCGAAAAAGCCGGATATTTTGTCCCGCAACCACGCTCCCGCATCGGAAATTCCCTGCCACAGCCCTTGAATGAGTTGCAATCCAGTCTGTGCCAATTGCGGCACTGCAACGAGAATTCCAGTAACAATCCCCGATATAATCTGCGGGATTGCTTTTACTATTTCGGCGATAATTTTCGGTAAATTCTGCACCAACGAAACGAGCAGTTTTATTCCCGCATTGATAATTTGCGGAATATTTCCGACAATTGCGTTGACTAATCCTGTGATAATTTGCGGGATTGCACGGACGATTGAAGTGATGATTTTCGGCAATGCTCCGACAAGTGACACTAAAAGCTGAATCCCTGCGTTTATGATTTGTGGGATTGCTTTTATGATAAAGTCAACGATTCCGATGATGATTTTCGGGAGTGCCGCAATCAACCTCGGCAGTGCGGCGATGATTCCGTCAGCGAGTCCGAGAACGAGTTGCAATGCCGCATCGAGTATCATCGGGAGGTTGTCAATCAGACTTTCTACGATTGTGATGACAGCATCAATTGCGGCAGGGATTAACTTCGGCAAAGCCTCGCCGAGTCCCTGTACGAGCGACACAACTATTTCCACCGCCGCCTCGACTAATGCAGGGAGCATAGTAATTATTCCGTCAACCAAACCGAATAATAACTGCGTTCCCGCCTCAAGAACAGTGGGCAGTAAATCCAAAATCGCACCCAATAACCGATTGACAATATCAATCGCACCGTTGACAATCGTGTCAATATTTGCGGATATTCCTGTGGCGATTGCAGTAATCAGATTACCGCCGACATCAATCAGTCGAGGCAGAAAAGTCGTGATAAGAGCGACAACATCATTGAAAACATCATCGAACGCCCCTGCCATTTCTTCAACAGAACCCTCACCGCTGATGACCCCGACAAACCCCTCCGACAGTGCAGAAAGGGACGGCAACATCTGCCCTAAAATCTGCGACTTGAATTCGTTTGCCATCATGCCGACCGAGATTTTCGTGTTGTTCATGACCGTGGCTAAATTCGCCATTTTACCCGCATCGGTCTGTGCTAAAACCTCATTCACCCCGCCCATAGATTCGCTGACCATGTTGGTGACGAAATCCACCCGCTCCATTTCGGAGGCGGTTTTGAACCACTCTTTCTCGGCTTGGGTCAGTTTGAACCCTTGCTTGGAAAGTCCGTCAATATTGCCGTCAATCGCCTTGCCGAGCGAGGTTGCGACATTCCGTGCCTGTTCAGACGAGGCGGTCGCTCCGTATTGATAGGCAATGTAGTCGTTCATCACAGGGAGCATATCTTCGAGCGATTCTTTCCGCTCCACGAACGAGGCGAGTTCCGCTAATGCAGTTGTTTGTGCGGTTTTGGAGACTACCCCCAACTTCTCTTGTTGCTCTGCAAGTCGCACTAAACTTTCGACTTCATCATCGGTGGCATCCATCATATTTGTCATGACTTGGGTCAGCAACGTATGCGACATCGCCGCCTCGGTTGCCATTTCGGAAGAGTCGGATATGTAGTCCGAAACCGCCGCCCCGACCGACTTCACCATGTCAACGAGAGCCTTCGCACCCACCTTGATTGCATCGGCAAGCAGAGTCGCTTTCAGAACATCGCCGAATATGGACGTTTTCTTGGAGGTTTCGTCCATTTCCTTGCCGAGTTTGTTGGTTTCCTTGCCAGTCTCGTCAATCTCGTCCCCCGCTTTGTCGACTGATTTGCCGAATTCGTCAGTCTCTTTTCCCGCAGAATCAAGGGCTTTGTCAGCTTTTTCGAGAGCCTTGTTATTGTCCCCGAGTTCCCGCTCCATGCCATTGAGTTCCGCTTGTGCCTTGTTCAGCTTGATTTGCCATTCTTGGGTTCTTTTATCATTTTCACCGAATGAAGTCGATGCGTTGTCTAATGCGGATTTGAGGGTTTCGATTTTGTCTTTCTGTGCGGTAATTTCTTTATTGAGAACGGTATTGCGGGAGGTCAGAGCGTTCACCGATTTATCGTTCTTGTCGAATTGGGAGGTCACCAATGCCATCTCACTTCAACGCATCTCGAAATGCAAAAAACCGCTATACAAAGCGGTTTGATTAGCTTTATAAGCGGTGTTTGGTGTTTATCTGGTGTTTTAATCTATGAAACGATATTAAACGATATAATATTATTTGATTTACTTTGTTAACTTTTGCAACGAATCATATATTGGGATAAGCCCTCATATACTTGGGTAAACTATTTATTATTATGTTGGTTTGAAACGGTAAAACGAAATCCTACACCTTGTTTATATAATCTAATTTTCGATTATAACGAAAAGAATAAAATCAACCGCTATATATTGTGTTTGCTATGTTTGAAAAAAATATTTTCAAAAAGGCTTGTTTTTTTTTGAAAAAGAAGGTATAATTATGAAATTAAGAAAGAGTGTACGCAATAGCAGGGTATCTCGAGTGTCCCTGTCGCGAAACGAAGGAGTAAAAGAAATGCCGCAAGGAAAGTTAATATCATTTAGAGCCGAGAACTACGCCTGTTTTTCAGACGAAGCCGAGATTTCGTTTCAAGCTTCGTCTTCGCTTAATGATAACGATGCTCCAACTGAGTCCGTTTCTGTTAAAGAGACGAAAATTGATATGCTTAATAGATTGGTTGTTTTGGGTGCAAATGCAAGCGGAAAAACAAGTATATTAAGGTCGTTACAAACATTGCTTGGAATGATAACATTGGAGGCGGGGTCTTTAGATTATATGTCAACGGTAGGGTTCGACCCTTTCAACCCTTTCCGTTTCTGCGAGGAACAGGAAGAAAAACCTACTCGTTATGAAGCAATATTCTTTATTAAACAAAATGATGAAAAAGAAGGGAACTTTTATAGATATAAAATATCAATCAACAAGAAATCGGGCGGTCTGTTAAATATTGTCGAAGAATCGTTATACGAAGTGTCGTTTGTTGAAGATGTCTATGTTGATTATAAAAAAATATTTAATAGAAATATTGATGAGGGTACTACACTCGGCGATTTCGCCGACAACGACTTTAACGGCATAGTTCAAAAGCTAAATGATATGGGTTGGTGGAAATCACTAATGTTAATTATGCTTGCGGCAATAGGTATAGAACCAGCAAAGCTTATTGTTAATTGGTGTAAAAATTCCTCATTCTTTGACAACGATGAGTTAATAATGCAAGAGGACTTAAACGAACGGTTGTCTAAAGATAAATATGAGTGGTTTAAAGAATTTGTCGAAGACAAAAGCGAAGATAGTTACCTTTCAATTGGGCAGAAAATATTAGGAAAACTTGACCCTTCGATTCAAAATATAAAGTTTGAACCGATTATGAATAATGACCGAATTATAAGTTATGATATTAGAACACTCCATTCTTATTCACCTAAAAAGGGGCTTAAAACTAATATAGAGTTCCCGATGTCGCACGAATCCGATGGAACAAAAAAACTAATATACTTGCTTCCTAAGGTTTTGCCTATACTGAAAAACGGAGGGTTGTTTATTGTCGATGAATTAGATGCGAAATTTCACCCTCTGCTTATTAAGTATTTTATACAATTGTTCTCTGACGACACTGTGAATGTAGGTAAAGCTCAAATTATATGTAGTATTCATAATGGTGCGTTACTCAATTTTGTGAGAGCAGACGAAATTTGCTTTGTTCAAAAAAATGATAAAAACAAATCTGAGATTTTTTCACTTGTTGATTATTATGATAGCGATGAAAGGCTAAAAGACAAAAGCGGAACTGTAATAACCAATTATAACTGGTATCTTGACTATTTACATGGTAGGTATGATGGTATTCAGAAAAATTTATTGGAGGCAAGTGGAATATGACGGGTAAAAAGACAAGGAAACCTAATCGAAGATACACAGTTTTCATCCCTTGTAAAACTTGTGTCCCTGAAGATTATAAAAAGTATTCTGATGCGATAGAAAGTTACTTTAAGAATGTGTCTGAATATTTAAAAAATGACAACAAAGAAATTGATATAGTTCGATTTAAATATAAGCAGAAAGACCAATGTCCTGTTAGTAATCTGAGGTCGAACGGAGTTCCTGATAAACAATTCATAATTTTAGATGGTGATGCATTTATTACGGATTTTCAAAGGGTAATCACAAGCACTGGTAGCAATTACTTAGAAGTAAATCGAGTAATTTCTAATGGTTCATTTTTGATTTGGATTTTATTGCATAAGTGTTCTAACAATAAAAATGAGTTTAAGAATTCTGAAGATTATAGAAAATGGATAAATAGCAATGGATGGAATGCAGATGATTTAAGCAACAACGGAATTGAGATAAACAAAAAAAGTTTGAGTAATGCAAAAAAACATGGCGAAAATCTAATTAAATTAAACTCAGATAATTCAATACATCCGTATACAGATGCACATAAATCTATTGATATTATTCTGAAATAAATATCTTGAAAAGAGTATGATTAGAGGTTATGGTTTATGCAAGGATTTTAAATTCACTTTCCCATACACCCCAACCTCACCTTTATACCCCTCAAAGCAATCCACCCGAGTAACATCATAAAGCGCCCCACGAAACCGCACCACCAAATCAGTCGAAAGCCCCTCCCGCCAATTCACCACAAACAAGACCTCCTCAGTGAAGGCGGTAGTCATACTCGCACGAATTTCCTTCCCCGACAATTGCCGAAAATAAGCCCACACGGGAGGACAAAGCGGGACAAGCTGTTGATTGCTGAACCCCTCGGAATCCTTGACGGTAGTCGGCAATAATAACTCGATTTTCTTGTCTTTGAATTTCATAAAATATCCCCAATCATATCGCCGAAATAAACTCATTATAATGCTCATACAACCCGACATAGCAATCAAGCAAAGCCGCCGCTCCGTCTATACGTTGACGCGGCGACTGATTTTTTACAGGGACAATATTTCCGTTGCGGTCGGTCTGAATTCCTGTGTTAGTCAAGCACCATTTCAAAATCGGATTGTTGTTATACACAACCTTGTGAGCCTGTAAATCAGAACCCAACATCTGCATCGGCAATGAGAGCGTTCTCGCCCCTTGAATGCATCGCACCATGTTGAACCCCTGCAACTGCATTTCTTCTACGAAATACCGAGCAGAATAGCTGTCATAATAAATCCAAGCGGGGAATAAATCGTAAGTCTTGACAGTCTCGGTGAACCAAGAAGTCACATCAGAATAGTTGATTGAGTTACCATCGCAGAGCCGCAATAAACCTCGTTCATGCCATTTATCATAAGGAATTTTGTCTTGCTGAACCCGCTCTTTCAAACTCTCTGAAGGCAACCAATACATCTGCGTTATATACTTTTTACGCTCTTCACAACCCCGCCGCATAAAAAGCAGGCTTGCACAAGTGAGGTCGGTGGTAATCGAAAGGTCAGCACCGCCGATACAATACGCACCTCGGAAATCTTCCAAATCAAATGTGTCGGTGTTGTTAATCGCCTCGAATGACAACCACGCAGTTTTGACGGTTTCACGGACATTGAATTCCTTGCACAGCAACCCCGACAACTCAGACGGATTCTGCTTTGCACGTTCAACTTTTGCGGTCAAATCATCTACTTTTTTAATTACCCCGAGGGCTGGATTCGCCTTGCCCCAAGACTGTGGATTCGTCCACTCATCACGATTATCAAGTTCGTACAGAATAGGCAAAAAAGTATCATCGACAATGCTACCGTCGGCGACCCCGCAAGCGTGAGCGTACATATCGTCGAATATACACTCCCTCACCGTCCCCGCCGTCGAAATCATCACCAACAGCGGTTGCCGCCGTGCCGACTGCGATTGTTGCAGAGTGATTCGAGCAAGTTTGGATTAAGACTGATGTCGGGATTATAAATATTACCCGCATTCAAATAGGTCTTATGATGTGCGATTTCGGCGGGATTTCCGCACCGCTCACAGATGTAATTTTTGCTTAATAAAAACGCTTTCGACAGCCGTCTCCACGCCTTTGAATCGTAAAATTTCATATGCACCTCTCGGCAGATAATGACTTCAATAAACAGTCAATCACACGCTCCAATTTTGATGTGTTTGAATGCTCCCCGAAGTACCACAACTGCAATATAAACCTCGCCGCCGTTTTCGCTATTGGGGAATAATCCCCAATAGTCGAATAGCCAGTTTTATGTGTCAAATATGGCGGAATCGCCTCAATCAAAGGCAGTATAATGTGGTCGTTATCATCGCCGTCAAGCCGAAGAATATCACGAGCCTCGTCTATTGACATAATCATGACGTGGTCACCGTCAGCTTAATAAACGCCTCGGGGACAATCGGCTTGCCGTCTGCAATAGTCAAAGCACGGAAGTCGATTAATCCATTAGCAAAGCCGCTCTCCCGACTGGTTTCGATTGCCACACCCTCGGGAATATTCACCCCGTAATACTTGAAATTCCCGAACAAAATAATGTTGTTGGGCAGGTTATCATCGACAACAATCTCGAAACCGAACAGGCGGCGAACACTTCCGTTTTGTGCATCAGGAATGAGAATCAAATCGCCGTTGTCATTTTTTGCGGGATATATTGCAGTGAATAAAGTCGAGTTATTCATCGCAAACTTCGCACCATTGGAATACCCCGAGGGAAGTTTTGCAATGGTTTTGAGTATGCCGTCAACGATATTTGCGGCGGTAGTAGACAGGCTGTTGCTCGTGTTCCAAGTAATCCCCGAAAGCAGTCCTTTCGGTTGCCCCGAGCCTGTTCCCGAAACAATCGCAACATTTATAGCCTCGGTTATTGACTTTGACAGCTCCGATGTGATATAATGTTCAAAGGCAGAAATCGTCATTCTTTTCGCCGCCGCCGACATAGAAAGAATTTTGATGAGTTCAAATGCCGAGAAAGTGACATTGTGTGTAGTCACATTTTTGCGTTCGACTGCCGCACCCTCAACGTGCCATTGAGCGGAATCGGTAGGTGTTCCGACAGGGACAGCGAGGTTGGCGGGTACGGAAAAGTGCCGCACTTCATTCCACAGACCGCCCTCGGGACGGATACCCTCGATAATTGTGTTCAGTGTGTTAGTCGGGACGACTGCCGCCGATGATGTAAGCGTGTTGAACGATTCCGCTCTTTTTTCGGACTTGGCAAGGTTGAAAGCCCTCACCTCGGATTCGGTCAGTGACTGCCCCAACAGCGATTTATAGAACGCTGTTCTATACTCGGGGGTTGCGTGTGTGTCGGTTGAAGTTACATCCTTTGCAGTGTCAAAAACTGCACTTGTAATCGGGTTAAATTTGTTCATGCTATTCTCACTTTCTGCGCTATTACGCGCCTGTACATTTGTTTGCGGATATGCCGCACGGTTCACGATAGATATTTCATAAACCGCACTGATTGCCGTGATTGTTGTGGAGCGGGTCTGCTCGTCAACGTCTTGACTGCCGATATCAAAGGCGAATGACATTTGACTTAAATCGCCACGCTTGACTGCTTCATAGACTGATTTCCCCTGCTCTGTGTCGGGCAATTCTGCTCTCATTTCGAGACCTTTTTCAGTGACAGTAAGTCCTAATGTTTTCGGACTTCGAGCAAGCGGGACACCTGTTCCGTTATGGTTGACTAACAATGTTATGTCGCTTAAATCGACGCCGTCAAGAGCCGTGGGTGCGATTCTTTCGGTGTAGTCGCCGATTTGTGCAGGGCTGTCAAAAACAATCGCTGTCCCCTCAACTATGAGCGGTTTGTCGCTCGCTCTAACCTCATAATTTCGTGTTTGCATTAATTTTCCTCACTTTCAAGTTGATATTTATTGATAATCGCTGTATCAGCGAAATTCAAACTTTGCAGACGTTTATCACCGTCCTCGACCTCGGGCAGAGCCAAAAGCCGCCGAGCCTCGTTGATTGAAATAATGCCGTAGGGTAGAAGATTACTCAACAAACTGATTCTCGTTTTCGCAGAAGAAAATTCTAATCTTTCTGCAGTAAAAGTCACCTCAACCCCGCATTTACGAGTAAATTCTAAAGACATCTGCAACGCGAACGGCTCAACTACAGATTCATAAAAAGCCGCAAATTCGTCCTCGGAATATTCACCGCTGACGATTTTCGGCGATATTCCCAAGTAGGAATAAATCTGATTGTTAATCGCATTAATCTGCTCCACAGGAACGCTGTATGGCGTTGTATTAGTCGGGACAAAATCGTAGCGTTGGTCGGTCGCGGCGACACCGCCTGTATTGGAAAGATTGTAATAATCAGAAATAAACTGCTCTTTTTCGATTTTCACTTGTGCGGGGTTCACCAACGAAGTAAACTTCAACACACCCCGAATATTTACCGCATTCTTGGCGGCTTTTGAGGTCGCTTGCGTGAGTGTTTCGGCGGTATCAATCAGTGTATGGAGCGGGGAATTATCACTGCCGAGCAACTCATTATTAAGAAAATGCCGCCTTAAATGAATTATATCGTGGTAGTCGAAAGTGACTTGCTTGCCGTCTGTGAAGGTCATTTTGATGTAGAGGTTATCATCACGGCTTTCAGAACTGCCGATAAATTCCACAGCCGAGGGGTTGAGATTATAGAGGGATTCTATACCCGATTTGCCTCGCTGAATCAATATGAAACTGTTATTCCGAGTGAAGTAAGCGGAGGCGGTTTTGTAGATGAAGTCATAGGCGGTCATGTAATTATTCGGTGTGATTTGAAGCAGTCGCTCAAGATGTGGACAATTGTCCCTATCTTCCGAATGAGCCTTTAATTTTGCACAATGCCGAGCGATTGAATCCACGGCGGAGCGGAAAGCGGCGTTATATTCAGCCGAGCCGCTGAAGTTTGAAAAAGTCGACTGAATTTCAAAGTTTATGTGTTGCGGGGACTTTTTTTGAAACAATTTCGATAGAGAAAACACAGTGTTTATGCCCTTTCTTTGATATTTTTGATTTGTTTAATTTTTCGCTAAAAAGTTTTGAAATCGCTATGGGGAGGAAAAGTTAGCCCCGACACCGCTGATTATAAGCGGGTTTGCGGCAGTCAGACCGGGGGGATTAGTTGCTCAAGTGTAGTTGGTGTAGTTTGGTGTATTTTTGTTTTACAAACTACACACCCGAAAAAGCCTTTATTCATGCGGATATTTATGCTCGTGGTGTAGTAGGTGTAGTTTTTTCCCTATTCTTTATATATATTATTTTCTTTATTTTTCTCAAATTCATATATAGAATATAGGGGATAAACTACACAATGTACACTTTTCGGCTCTGTGATTGCTTTCGCAGACGGTGTATATTCCCGATTTGCACCTTGGCAATGTACACAACTACACTTTACCGCTATAAAGTCAAAACAGGAAATCATCATCGGAATCATCGTCCTCATCGTCACGATGCACACGTTTGGTAATGCCGAATACAGCAACTTTTTGAACAGTTTTTGTCTTCACCCCGAGTGATTTCAAAGTCTGCGTGATTGACTTAGGTGTTGCCCGAACGGCGGCACTCATTTTAGTAAACTCATAATCCTGCATGATGTCTTTGGCGTATATGAACTTCTCCGGCGGTGTCTCAGGATATAAGTCATATAGTGATTCAAGTGCATAGTGCAACTCTGATTTCACCCGATGTTCAGCGTTGGCGGCAGACACCTCTGCAATTTCATCTTTGCTGTACCAGTAGGGAACGCCGTCCGACTTCATCTTGTAAATTTGTCCCCACAATCCCGCTATATCGACATCATGATTGTAGTTAATCTCAATACACGGAATGACAGTATACCGCCTGTCCCCTGTGGTATCACGCAAAAACTCATCATCATTGACTGAGGCACACAGGCACATTCGCCGTTTTATGTCGGTTGCCTCTCTGAAATAAGGCGGTCGCAGTCGGTCAATTTTGCGGGTAACATATGCCTTGATTTCTTCTTGGTCTGATTTTTTGAAAGTGGCGGCGATTTCTGCCCACTCGACAAGGAGTGATGTGGCTTGCTCTAAAATGTGGTCTTTATTCTTCAAATCACAGGTTCTGCCGGGCAATGTGTAATTATCGCGCCGCGCCCACTCCGGCATAAGGTTCATCAGCCATGAGGATTTCCCGTCACCCTGCGGACTTTTCAACACAAGCATGAAATGTTGTGCAGTGTCGTCCTCATCATCGCTTGTAGACACGTTGGCTTGTTGCAACAAGAACTTTTCGATATATTTCCGCTTGATTGCATCGGGCAGAGTTGAAATCAAAGTGCCGCATAACATCTCGACATAATCACGACCGTCATAGTTTCGCAGACACTCTTCCAAATAATCCTTGAACGGATTATAGCGTACACGGCGAGCAATTGAGAGCAACATATCATCGAATTTGTTGACAGGAATACTCAACCCTTGCTTGTCGCACAAGTCGCGAATATGCGAGTAGAAATACTGTAACCGTCCTTGTTTTTCGCCGCATTTCCACACTTCCGGCGACTGCTTAATAAGGTTGAACCGCAACTCCAAACCGTAATGCTTTAACAGTAACAGCATATTTTCTTCTACAGGGAGAAATTTATAACTGCTCACTAAATCAAGGTTATCATGTTCATTTAAATACTCGGACAGTCTGCAAGTTTTCTTGTCTTTTGCCTTGCTCGATGTGTCGGGCAGATAGGTGACCGAAATATACAACGGGTCAAAATGACATTGTTTGGAGTCGAGTTTGCGTAAATCGTCATAGTCGTGTGAATTGTACACGGCAGGGTCAACATAGTTATGCCGTTTTATTTCTCTGTGAAAATACTGTCGAGCATTTTTGTAAACGGTATCTTCCTCGGATTTGCCAAGGCGAGGCTGACACTTTTCGCAGAATTCGTTATAACGGCGGCGGGTGTCAACGGTGTCACCATATTTTTTGAGCAATTGCTCTGCACGGTGCAATAATGTAGAATTGCGGCTGCCCTCGGGAATAGTTTTACTGCGAGGAGCGGGTTCTGTACCCTGTGGACAATCGACCACAGGGTCAAGCGATAACAAGTTGTTTTCCTCTGTGAATGTACCCCTCTCCCGCATAAATTCTGACAAGTTTTTGCTCCCTGCAACATATGTCACTACAGCATCTTTGACACCAAAGTTTAACTGAGCGGGACTCTTACGCGCCGTTAAAATCATCTATCGAAAATAATTCTGTATTATTGATTTCCCCGAACGTCAACCATGTACTTTTTGCAGTTTCGCGGATATTAAAATCCTTTGTTAAAATGCCTGTTAAATCGGCGGGGTTATTCTTTGCACGTTCAACCTTAAATTGCAAATCCTCTACTTTTTTAATACTGCCTAAAGCGGGGTTGGCTTTAATCCATGCGCGGCTGTCCGTCCATTCCTCGCGGCTGTCTAATTCGTAAAAAACAGGAAAAAAGCTGTCATCTGTAAAAGTTCCGTCCGCAACACTGCAAGCATAATTGTACATATCATCAAAAATGCACTCCCGCACCGTTCCCGCCGTGGTTATCATAATTAAAAGCGGCTGTCTGCGGGTTGACTGTGACTGCTTTGTGACTTCATACAAATTCCTATCGCGAACGCCGTGCAACTCGTCAATGATTACAAGGTGTGCATTTAAGCCGTCAAGCGTTTCACTGTTGCGGCTTAGTGGCTCGATTTTTGAAAAAGTCCCCTCATGGAATAAATCCGTTTTACGCTTGCGGATATGCTTTTTTAGTAGCGGGTTTTGCCGTATCATGTTATGTACTTCGTCAAAAACAATTCGCGCCTGTGCGTACTTCGTAGCGGTTGAATAGATTTCCGCGCCGCCCTCGCCGTCCGCTAACATCATGTACAATGCGATTCCCGCCAAAAGTGTAGTTTTACCGTTTTTGCGCCCCACAAAGAAAAGCGTTTCACGAAAACGCCGCAATCCGCTTTCCTTATCAAACACACCAAAAACGCTCTCAATAAATGCTTTTTGAAACAACTCTAATTTAACAGGAGTACCCGCCCATTCGCCTTTGGAGTGCTTGCAGAATTTTTCTATAAACTCAATAACTCGATTACTTTTTGCAACATCAAGAAAGTATTTACCGCCATTTATTTCGTCTGTCAATTTTTCATACACTTTCAATAAACGCTTACAAGCGGGAATTTTCCCGCTTTGTAAAAGTGTGTTGTATTCGTGAATATACCCCATTTACTCACCCTGCTTTATAAACGCCGTTAATTCGTCAAAATCGCTTTGTAGCTGTGTCTTTGGTAACATATCCGTCAACTGCTTTATCAGTGCAGAATAACGCTTGCAGAGTGTATCATAATTGCGGACTTCACTGCTGTCAACCTCTAACTTTTTCTTACATTCCCGCAACGGTTTTTTTAGAAAAAGTATTTCGTCAATTAAATACTCGGCGGCTGTCTGTTTTTCGGCGGGTATTAAATCTCTTATCTTTTCAAGCCGTTCTTGGTCTTTAGTTTTTCGCATAGTGTTACACTCCTAATATAATTATTAAATCAATTTTTATCCTATACCCCTACAAAAAGTATATATTTTTTCAAATATATTAAGGTTGAAAAATGTACCCCTTAAAACGAACGCTAACAGGCTTTTTAACGCCCTTAAATTTTCAAGTGTTAATTGACTTCAAACAGGGTTAAGGATAAAAACAGACTATATTTTATATACTCTGACTTATTACAGTCAAGAGGATAAATTTTGACTTAACTACTATTCAACTTTCAACATCTAACCCACATATCAAACTAACTTACTTCTATGTTTATTAAAAGTTTCAGAATTTCATGGAGAGGAAAAGTACAGTCCTACGTCGGTGTAATGAGGGTATAAAAAAATGGTGGAATAGGGGGAGTAAAATGTCAAATTATGTCTTGACATTTTGGGTTTGATAGATTATAATTAAATCTATAACTTGATTACATTTCCCGCTTTCGTCAAAACCTATTCCCGCCGCCGTTGCGGTTGAATTAGCTCCATGCTCTGAATTATGACAAGTCAAACAAAGACACTCTAAATGCTCAATATTCAACGCTATTTCGGGATTGCGGACGTTGAAATTATCAAGATATATTTTGTGGTGTGCGATTTCCCCCACGCCGCCGCAACGCTCACAAATATAATGCTTTGATTGTAAAAACAACCTTGATAACTTCCGCCATTTTTGACTGTTATAAAAATCACTTTTCATAAGTCAACGCTTTCAACAGACTGTCAATAACTTTGTTTAATTTTTGAATATCTGCGCTTTCGCCGTAATACCACAACTGCAAAATAAACCCCGCCGCCGTCTTTGCAAGCGGTGAATATTCGCCGTCCGCGACATATCCCGCCGTAATATCCAAATAAGACGGAATAGCCGCAATTAACGACTGAATTTGTACATCATTATCCGCGCCGTCAATGCGTAAAATATCCCGCGCTTGCTCAATCGTAAAAATCATGTTATTTTCAATCATCACCAATTGTCAACTTTGTAAAAGCACC
>Ga0082212_10002591_pt1 | contig 26228 bp, 23 predicted proteins | sample TergutNt197P3_FD_71548 | JGI IMG/M metagenome (GOLD analysis project Ga0082212, IMG submission 71548) | Neocapritermes taracua P3 segment gut microbial communities from Petit-Saut dam, French Guiana - Nt197 P3 | ecosystem: Host-associated > Arthropoda: Insects > Digestive system > Gut ...
TTTCAAGGAATATAAATATCCGATAACCAATAAAAACATCAAAAAAATGGTAGAAACATTAACGTATCTGACACTCGACCCAATCATACGAAGGAGCATGCAGGAGGAATATTGGGCCAACCGGAATGAAGAAATATGGGAAAGTCAACTAGCAGCAAAAGAAAAAGAACTTGCTGCAAATAAGAAAGTCCTTGCTGCAAAAGACAAAGTCCTTGCTGCAAATAAGAAAGACCTTGCTGCAAAGAAGAAAGACCTCGCTGCAAAAAACAAAGACCTCGCTGCAAATAAGAAAGACCTTGCAGCAAAAGACGTTAAAATATCATCCCTGTCGAGTGACAACGAACGGTTGCGCCAGTTACTCCAACAGGCAGGCATCGACATTTCATAGTTATTGGTTCCGTAATCGAAACGGACACAAGGGAGGGGTGAAAAAAAAATGATGAATTTATTTGCAGATTAAAAAATGTTCATTATCTTTGCGCCGTAAACATTAATAAAATCACGCGCATGACATCTTGCACATTTAATAACAGTTTGATTATTAGCATCCTTTCTATTTTATTGCCCCTGCTACAAGATGGGATGTGAGAGATGTGTATATGCATGCGAATAGTAAGCCTTTCTCACCGTGATGATGAGAAGGGCTTTTTTTTTGAGATTTAACGGAACAGGATTATAAATTTTTAAAATGAAACGACATGGACAGATTATTTATTTTTGACACCACCTTGCGTGATGGAGAGCAAGTACCTGGTTGTCAGCTGAACACGGTAGAAAAGATAGAGGTAGCCAAGGCGCTTGAGGCGTTGGGGGTGGACATTGTGGAGGCTGGCTTTCCGATTTCGAGTCCGGGGGATTTCAACTCGGTCGTCGAAATTTCAAAGGCGATCACATGGCCTGTGATCTGTGCCCTTACGCGTGGCGTCGAAAAGGACATTGACGTTGCAGCCGAAGCGCTTCAATATGCGAAGCGGAGACGCATACATACCGGTCTGGGGACGTCGGACTATCACATTCAATATAAATTCAACTCGTCGCGGGCCGAGATATTGGAACGCGCTGTTGCGATGACACGGTATGCCAAAAAATTGGTGGAGGACGTTGAGTTTTATTGCGAAGATGCGGGACGCACCGACAACGAATACCTGGCGCGCGTGGTGGAGGCGGTTATCAAGGCAGGTGCCACTACGGTGAATATTCCGGATACGACGGGCTATTGTCTGCCGTCAGTATATGGTGAAAAAATCAGCTACCTGATGGAGCATGTGGAGGGTATCCACCGCATAGTCGTCGCAACGCACTGCCACAACGATCTGGGAATGGCTACGGCCAATACGATTGCGGGCATCGCCAACGGTGCACGTCAGGCCGAAGTGACGATCAACGGCATCGGAGAACGGGCGGGTAACACCTCGTTAGAAGAAATTGCCATGATTGTAAAATGTCATAAGACGCTTGACATAGAGACGAATATCAATACGAAGAAGATATATTCGACGAGCCGGATGGTTTCGAGCCTGATGAACATGCCAGTTCAACCGAACAAGGCGGTGGTCGGGCGAAATGCCTTTGCCCATTCATCGGGCATTCATCAGGATGGGGTGTTGAAGAACGTGCAGACGTACGAGATCATGAATCCGAAAGATGTCGGGATCGATGATAATGCGATCGTGCTGACGGCACGAAGCGGTCGTGCAGCGTTGAAGCATCGGCTGCAAATACTGGGCATCGTACTCGACCAGGCGAAGCTGGATAATGTATATCAGGACTTTCTGAAGTTGGCCGATCGGAAGAAAGATGTCAGCGACGATGATGTACTGATGCTTTTGGGCGAGGGGCGCACGGCTTCGCAGCGAATAAAACTTGAATACCTGCAAGTCACGTCGGGCGTTGGCGTCAGGTCGGTGGCCAGTGTGTGCCTGAACATTGCGGGAGAGAAATTTGAAGCGGCTGCATCGGGTAACGGGCCTGTCGATGCAGGCATCAAGGCGGTAAAAAAGATTATTCACCGTCAGATGACCATACAGGAATTTTTGATACAGGCCATCAGCCGGGGCAGTGACGACATGGGCAAGGTGCATATGCAGGTGGCCTACGACGGTAATGTATATTACGGCTTTGCAGCCAATACGGATATTATCGCCGCCTCTATCGAAGCGTTTATTGATGCAATTAATAAATTTGTAAAGCATGAAAGACAGGAAGACATTATTTGATAAAATTTGGGATTCGCATGTGGTAGCGATGGCGGAGGCGGATACGGCACAGTTATATGTCGACAGGCTTTATTGTCATGAAGTGACAAGTCCGCAGGCTTTCACCGGACTGCGCGAGCGGGGGTTGCGTCCGTTGCGACCGGAGCGTGTCTTTTGCATGCCCGACCATAATACGCCGACGCACGATCAGGACAAACCGATTGATGACCCTGTATCGAAAGCGCAGGTGGATGCTTTGGAAAAGAATGCTGCGGATTTCGGACTTTCGTATTTCGGCATGATGCACCCCAAGAATGGTATTATTCACGTGGTGGGGCCGGAGCGGGGGCTGACGCTGCCGGGCATGACCGTCGTGTGCGGCGACAGTCATACGTCGACACACGGGGCCTTGGGGGCTGTTGCCTTTGGCGTCGGGACGAGCGAAGTGGAGATGGTTTTGGCGTCGCAGTGCCTGCTGCAGCAGAAGCCAAAAACGATGCGTATACGTATCGAGGGCGAATTGGGGCAGTATGTAACGGCAAAAGACGTCGCCCTGTATGTGATTTCGAAGATGACGACGGCAGGCGCTACGGGGTATTTTGTCGAATATGCAGGTTCGGTCGTTCGCAATATGTCGATGGAGGGACGGCTGACTTTGTGTAACCTTTCCATCGAGATGGGCGCTCGCGGAGGTATGATTGCCCCCGACGCGACAACATTCGACTACCTGAAAGGACGCGAATACGCGCCGCAAGGCGAGGCATGGGATCGGGCCGTAGCATACTGGAAAACCCTTGGCAGCGAGGGGTATGACAATCAAACGGCCGGAAATGACGATCGAATCTCCCCCTCATCGGGCGTGCAGGGGGATGCTGCCATCGATAACGATGCGGTATACGACAAGGAGGTATGTTTTCGCGCCGAAGAGATTGAACCGATGATAACGTACGGCACGAACCCAGGCATGGGGATGGGTATCTCGCAGGCCATTCCTTTTGCGGACACGCTGCCGGAAGCCGGACGTGTTTCGTTCAAAAAGTCGCTCGAATACATGGGCTTTCGGGAGGGCGAAGTCTTACTCGGGAAGCCGATAGATTATGTGTTTTTAGGCTCCTGCACGAATGGACGCATCGAGGATTTCCGACTGTTTGCATCGTTTGTGAAAGGTCGCCGCAAAGCCCCAGGGGTGACGGCATGGCTCGTGCCCGGGTCGTGGATGGTCGATGCGCAGATTCGGGCGGAGGGGCTCGACAAGGTACTGGAAGAGGCGGGATTTGAATTAAGGCAGCCGGGCTGCTCAGCCTGCCTGGCGATGAACGACGATAAGATTCCGGCGGGCAAATATGCGGTTTCGACCTCGAACCGTAATTTTGAAGGACGTCAAGGGCCGGGCGCAAGGACGTTGCTGGCCAGTCCGCTCGTGGCGGCTGCGGCAGCGGTTGAGGGAGCAATTTCAAATCCAGCGTTGATTAATAAAAATTAATCAACGCTGGATTTGAAATTGCTAATTACTAATTACTAATTACTAATTACTAATAAAGAAATAATCTATGAGGGAGAAATTTGAGATTTTACGAAGCAGATGTGTGCCGCTTCCATTGGAAAATGTGGATACAGACCAGATTGTGCCGGCGCGCTTTCTGAAAGCGACGACAAAAGAAGGGTTTGGCAAGAACCTGTTTCGCGACTGGCGGTATGACAAGGAGGGCCATCCGATCGCGTCATTTGTATTGAATGATGCGAGGTATGGCGGACAAATACTTGTAGCAGGCAAAAACTTTGGCAGCGGGTCGAGTCGCGAACATGCGGCATGGGCAATTGCAGGATATGGATTCCGCGTTGTCGTGTCGAGTTTTTTTGCCGACATCCACAAGCAAAACGAACTGAATAACGGCTTGTTGCCGGTTGTTGTGAGCGAAGAGTTTCTGTCAGAATTGTTCGCGTCTATCGAAGAAAACCCCTATACGGAAGTGGAAGTTAACCTTCCCGAACAAACAATCACCAATCTCTCGACAGGCATCAGCGAGCATTTTGACATCAACCGCTACAAAAAGCACTGCCTGATGCAGGGACTCGACGATATTGATTACCTGCTGAGCAATAAAGACAAAATAGAAGAGTACGAGAGATTAGAGTTTAGAGTTTAGAGTTTAGAGTTTAAATGTAGGGGCGAACCGCGTTCGCCCAATTCGTAATTCGTAATTCGTAATTAAATTAACTATGTTAGAAATAATGGACACAACGCTCCGTGACGGGGAGCAGACAAACGGTGTTTCGTTCACCGTACAAGAGAAGCGATCAATTGCCATGCTGTTGATAAAAGAGTTGAATGTAAACCGCATCGAGGTAGCTTCGGCTCGCGTGTCGGATGGCGAGCTTGAATCGGTGAAGGGGATTGCGGCGTGGGCAAGAAAGGCCGGTTGTTTAGAAAGGATTGAAGTCCTTGGTTTTGTAGACAACGGGATGTCGCTTCAATGGATAAAGGAAGCGGGATGTCAGGTTGTCAACATGCTGTGCAAGGGGTCGGCGAAGCATGTGGTCGAGCAGCTTAAAAAGACGACCGAACAGCACATTGCCGAAATAGCCGAACAAATCCGTTTAGCCCGGGAGATGGGTGTCGCGGTCAATGTATATTTAGAAGACTGGTCGAATGGCATTAGAAATTCACCGGCGTACGTTTACCGGTTTGTCGATGTGCTAAAACAGCTGCCTGTCAGCCGGTTTATGCTTCCCGACACGCTGGGCATACTGGAACCGCTATCTGTTTATCAATACTGCAAGGATATGGTTGACCGCTATCCGGAATTACACTTTGATTTTCACGCGCATAACGACTACGACTTGGCAGTTGCCAACACCTGTTCGGCTGTGCGTGCCGGCGTCAAGGGCGTTCATACGACGGTCAACGGGCTGGGCGAGCGTGCGGGAAATGCATCGTTTAGCAGTGTGATAGCCGTGTTGCACGACCAGCTGAAAGAAAAGACAGGCATCCGCGAGGAAAGCATACACCATGTCAGTAAGCGCATTGAAATGTTTTCGGGCATACATATAGCGCCCAATCAGCCAGTTATCGGCGAAAATGTGTTCACGCAGTGCGCTGGTGTTCATGCCGATGGGGATAGCAAGAACAACCTGTATTACAATTCGCTGATGCCCGAACGCTTTGGGCGAACCCGCGAATATTCGTTGGGCAAGATGTCGGGCAAGGCGAATATCCGGAAGAACTTGGAAGCGTTGGGCGTTGATATGGATGAAGAGTCCATGCGGAAGGTGACGCAGCGCGTGATAGCACTGGGCGACAAGAAAGAAATTGTGACGCAGGAAGACCTTCCCTACATCATTTCCGACGTGTTGCGTCAGGATATTTACGATAACAAGATCAAGATATTGAATTATTCGCTATCTTTGACGCAAGGTTTGCGACCGGTAGCAACGCTGAAACTGCTTGTCGACGAAAAGACCTATCAGGAAACAGCGACCGGCGACGGTCAGTACGACGCTTTCGTACGTGCTTTGCGGAAGATTTACAAGTCGTTGAATCGTCCGTTTCCGGTGCTTGTCAATTATGCGGTCTCCATTCCGCCGGGCGGACGAACGGATGCTTTTGTGCAGACGATCATCACGTGGCGTCATAACGAGATGGAATTTAAGACCCGCGGATTAGACGCCGACCAGATGGAAGCAGCGATAAAAGCAACCATCAAGATGCTGAATAAGATAGAGAATTAATCATAAAGAAAATGAAGATAAATATTGCCGTTTTGCCGGGCGATGGCATTGGGCCGGAAATTGTGGAACAAGCCATGAAGGTTGTCAAGGCCGTATGTGGAACGTACGGACACGAATTGAGTTATCAAACTGCGTCGGTTGGCGCTTGCGCCATAGATACGGTCGGAAATCCTTATCCGAATGAGACGCATGAACTTTGCATGCAGAGCGATGCGGTGTTGTTTGGCGCCATCGGCGACCCCAAATACGATAACGACCCGTTGGCAACGGTGCGTCCCGAACAGGGTCTGCTTGCCATGCGCCGTCGGCTTGGGCTGTATGCCAACATCCGTCCGGTGACGACGTTTGCGTCGTTGGCGCACCAGTCGCCTTTGCGTGCCGACCTGGTACGTGGCGTCGATCTGATGTGTATCCGCGAGTTGACGGGCGGCATCTATTTCGGTCGTCCGCAAGGCCGAAGCGAAGACGGGACGACGGCTTACGATACTTGTGTCTATTCGCGCGAAGAGATAGAACGAATCGTTCGTTTGGCCTACGGTTATGCGATGAAACGAAGGAAAAAGCTCACGATAGTCGATAAAGCCAATATCTTAGCCACCTCGCGCCTCTGGCGTGAAGTCGCGCAGTCGGTCGAGAAAGATTTCCCGGTGGTCGAAACCGAATATATGTTTGTCGACAATGCCGCCATGCGTCTTATCCAGTGGCCTGGTAGTTTCGACGTGCTGGTAACCGATAACATGTTTGGCGACATACTGACCGACGAGGCATCGGTCATAACCGGTTCGCTGGGGATGTTACCTTCGGCTTCCATCGGTCTTCATACCTCAGTCTTTGAGCCTATTCACGGCTCCTATCCGCAGGCGGCAGGCAAAAATATCGCCAATCCAGTCGCAACGATTTTATCGGCTGCCCTGCTGTTTGAATATGCTTTCGGGTTGCACGAAGAGGGGCGCGCCATCCGCGACGCCGTTGCCGCCTCCATCGATGCCGGCATCGTCACCGAAGACATCTCGCAGGGTAAAAAGGCTTACGGTACTTCAGAGGTTGGCGATTGGATATCAAAAACATTCTTTCAATAGTCGATCGACCGTTTCCTCATCATAGCCAAGTTCACGCGCTTTTTTAAAGTCGATGGCAGCCGATTCTTTTTCGTTCTGTGCCAGGCGGATTCGTCCGCGTAGCATGAACTGTTCAGCCGAAGGATTCTGGGTGGCGGCAAAGACTTTGTTCAGGTCGGTCATGGCGCGACCGTTTCGTCTTGTCAGGAACAGTAATTCGGCACGTTCTTCGTAGATGCGCGGGTTAGTCGGGTATTTTTCGATTAAATAATTGAAGATGATTTCGCTTTCGCCATAGTTACCGAGCGCTTTTTCGAGGATCGCATACCCGAAGCGACCCCAGAAAGTATCCTCGTGGGTCTCGATGATACGTTCAAAGTCGGCTTGCGCAAGCAGGTAATCGCCTGTCTTAATATATAATATTCCCCTGCTATAAAGTGCATGTTCGTCATCCGGGAAGCTGATAAGGAGGGTGTTATAGTCAAAAATGGCCTTGTCGGTTTCGTCCATTTCCGTAAATAACTCGGCGCGGTTAGTCAGGATCGTTTTGTCGCCTGGCATCTGGCCTAACGCGGCGCTATACGACAGCAGCGCTTCTTCTGTTTTTCCTTGCCGCCGTTGCATGGTTCCCAGATTGGTCAGCAGCGTGTAATTGAGCGGGTGAGCCGGTTCGAGGCGCATGGCGGCTTTCAGACATTCTTCTGCTGCAGGCCAATCGCCTGCATCCGAATATTCATAACTTTTCACGAACAACTCATCATACGTCTGCGCCGGCAATTCCTGCAGGCAAACGCATAGCACCGCAAAAAAGATCAATAGACTTCTCATACCAAAAACAATTCATATCATTTTCGCCGCAAATTTACTAAAAAAATAGTTGACAATCGGAAATGGAGAAAAATATTTCGTAATTGTAATTCGTTTCTGAATCAAGTTCAGGATGACGTTTCGCAATTAATGACTATCATTCCGCTGTAAAAAATAAAAATTCATCAGGTGTGCTTGGAAAATCCAACTTTTTTTTGTACATTTGCGCCCTCAAATTACAAAAACAAAGTTTTATATTAAAGATTCAAAGATGGCAACAAAAATTAGATTGCAGCGATTCGGTCGGAAGGGCTATGCCTTTTATCAGATCGTAATTGCCGACAGCAGGGCTCCACGGGATGGAAAGTTTATTGAAAGGATAGGTTCATATAATCCGAACACTAATCCTGCTACAGTAGATTTGAAATTCGATAGGGCTTTGTACTGGTTGCAGGTAGGTGCTCAACCTACCGACACGACACGCACGATATTGTCGCGCGAAGGCGTATGCCTTAAAAAACATTTGCTGGAAGGCGTGAAGAAAGGCGCTTTTGATGAAGCTGCGGCTGATGCTAAATTCAATGCCTGGTTGGAGACCAAGCATTTAACGCTGCAAAAAGTGAAAGACAAGGAGCGAGAGCAGAAAAAATCGACTTCAAAAGCGCGGCTGGAGGCCGAAAAGGAAATTAACGTGGCCAAACAGGAGGCATTGCGCAAGAAAAAAGCAGATTTGGCTGCTGCCGCTGCGAAAGCGAAAGAAGAAGCGGCTGCTGCCGCTGCCGCTGCCGCCGCGCCTGCCGTCGAAGAGCAGTCGGCCCAATAAAAACAGCGCAAAATCGCTGACACAAACCGGCGATTCACCGGGGCCACCGAAGACAGTTGGCTCCCAAAAGACCCCTTATATTGTTCCCCTCGCCTTCATTTCGAGGTATTTGTTGATGATGTTGACGGATAGCTTGTCGGGGTCGGTGAGGAGGGAATAGATGCCATGCTGCCTTAGCTTGGCGATGACGTGTTGTTTCTCAAAGATGAATTTGTCGGCGATGACTTGTTGATAGTAGTTTTCGATGGAGGTGGGGCGTTGTTGCGTAAAGGTTTTTAGTTCGACATCTTCAAAAAAGACGACGAGGACGACGTGTCGGCGTGCCAGTTGGCGAAGGTATTCGAGTTGTCGTTCCATGCCAATGATCGTGTCGAAATTGGTGTAGACGATGAGCAGGCTTCGCTTGCTGATGTACTTGTTGAGGTGGACGTACAGCGACGAATAATCGCTTTCGCCAAACACGGTCTGCTGGCGGTACAGACTATCAAGTATTTGCTGCATTTGCGACACCTGCTTGCCGGCGGGGATGAACGATTCGAACGATTCGGCAAAGGTGGCCAGTCCTGCTTTGTCGTCTTTGCGGATGGCGATGAACGACAGTACGAGCGATGCGTTGATGGCATAGTCGAGGAGCGTCATGCCGTGAAAAGCATTTTGCATGATGCGTCCCTTGTCGATGATGTTGTATATTTGCTGGGAGCGTTCGTCCTGGTAAACGTTGACCATCGGAAAATGGCGTCGGGCGCTTGCTTTCCAGTTGATCGTCCGGTAATCGTCTCCCTTGATGTATTCCTTGATGTATTCAAATTCGGTGTTGTGGCCGATGCGACGGATTTTTTTGATTCCCAACTCCTGCAGGTTTTGATGAATGGCCAAAAACTCGTACTGATGGAGCATGGTATAGGATGGGTAGACGGCGATGTTCATTGGGGCTGCACCTTTTACGCGGCGGCTTATTAATCCCATCACAGTTGTGATATACAGGAGGATATGTCCGAAGCCATATTCGCCGCGCTGGGTGGGGCGAAGCTGGTAGTGCAATACATTTGTTTGTCGTGCCTTCAATCTGATCTTATACAGGACGTTGCGCCGTTGAAAGACGACGGGTATCTCGTCGATAACTGACATCCTGACACTGAACGGATAGCGGCTTTCGATCACGAGGCGCACGTCGTTATCGTCGCCATTCGAGAAGCGGGGCGCACAAAAACGCTCGGCATCGGCTGCCTTCTTCAGGTGCCATAGGAGGACGCCGTCGGTGATGGATGCGAGCAAGAGCAGGGCGACGGCCATCTTTCCGGCCACAAAAACCGGAGGAACGACATAGCCTGCCACAAGCAGCACGATGGACACAAGTCCGATGATGTAGAAGCGGTTGGTTAAAAACACTGATTTTTTAATTACTAATTACTAATTACTAATTACGAATTACGAATTGGGCGAACGCAGTTCGGCGAACGCGGTTGGGCGAACGCAGTTGGGCGAACGCAGTTCGCCCCTACTTTGGCACTTCTACTTTTTCGATGAGTCGTTGCACAACTTTCAGGGGGGTATGGCCTTCCATTTCGGCTTCGGCGGTGAGGATCAGTCGGTGTTGCAGGACGAAAGGCGCTACTGTCTTGACGTCTTCGGGCGTCACGAACTGGCGTCCCTGCAGCAGGGCCATGGCTTTCGATGATTGCAGCAGGTTGACGGAGGCGCGCGGCGAGGCGCCGAGAAAGACCGCTTTGCTGTTGCGCGTCTGCTGGATGACGGAGGCGATGTATTGCAGCAATGACTTCTCGATGAAGACCCGTTCGACGATGCCGAACATTTCAAGTAGTTCTTCGCGCGTGATGACTGGCTCGACGTCCATCAACTTCGCTATTTGCGCGTTGCGGTTGTGGCGTTCCAGGATTTCGATCTCTTCCGTCAGCGAAGGGTAGGGGATAGTGATTTTCATCATAAACCGGTCTAACTGAGCTTCGGGCAGTTTGTAGGTACCCTCCTGCTCAATCGGGTTCTGTGTGGCGAGGATGGTGTAGATGGGGCTCATCGGGTGCTGGATGCCGTCGATGGTTGCCTGTCGCTCTTCCATCACCTCAAACAGGGCGGATTGCGTTTTGGCCGGCGCACGGTTCACTTCGTCGACCAGCACGATGTCGGCAAAGACGGGGCCGGGATGAAAGCTGAACTCACTGGTCTTCATATCGAAAACCGATGTGCCGAGCACGTCCGAAGGCATCAGGTCGGGTGTGAACTGGATACGCGAGAAATGAGCATTGATTAGCTTTGCAATCATCTTGGCCAGCAGCGTTTTAGCCACGCCTGGCACGCCCTCCAGCAATACGTGGCCGCGCGCCATAATGGTCGAGAGGATCAGGTCGACGGCGAATGTCTGACCGACAATCACCTGCCCTATTGCATTTCGTAACCGGTCGGCTTTTTCCGTAAACAGGGTTAATGCCATTGGTGCGTTTTGTGCCTCCCATTCCGTCGAGGCCGTCCATTCATTTTGTTCATTCATAATCTATTTGTTTATCAATTCTATTTTGTTTTTCAATTCTTTAGTGCACGTAATAATTCATTCATCCCGTCAATATATGATTTCAGTTGCTGATCGTTTACTTTTTCCTGATAAGTTGCCACTCGAACATGATGCAACAGCGATTTGACAACCTCTTTTTCTATCCCCGTTTTTTCGAATAGCCGTTCATAATCTGCTTCGCCGGGGACTTGTTCAAAGAGTTCAACGCCAATCAGGTTTTTCACATCGGCGCAAAAATACCTGTATTTCATTTGAAGCATCTGATAATTATCATGTTGCTGATAATAAAGATTACTAATGAGTTGCATGAAACCGAGCGACCGGTTGTGGGGAGGTTTGACGACCGGAATGATGCGTTGCCGCCGTTTGGCAGTAAAAGCCATGAAGAGGACGAGCAAGGCCATGCCGACATAAATTGCCCAGCGCAACGGCGTTTGCGAAAGGACATAACGAAGCGGCGTTTGCGGTTTTTCGTCGTGTTGGCCATACGCTTCGAGGCGGATGAGCGGTTTGCCCTTCATGAACGAAAGTAGCCGAAAGACATACGAAGCGTTCGTGCCGTCTAACAAGCCAAAATTGGTGAACATCAGTGGTGTAGATACGAGAAAGAGTTCGCCTTCGCCTATAAAACAGCGGACGGCAAGCGGCATGTTTGAACTATCCCAGACAAGAACTTCCATCGAATCGCAGTTGACCGGATCGTTTTTGATCGAATCGGTTGCCGGTTCGTCGTCCGCATCTAAACGCGTCGCTTGTCGGTGTGTGTCATCGGCATCCATATCCGTCGCCTGTCGAAGTGTGTCATCGGCCTGATAGATAAACATTGACAGACGATGTGTTTGTGGAAAAACCTCATAGATTTGCACCGGATTCAGCGTGTCCGTCCCGAAGAAGATACTGTCGCGTTCTTTGTTTTTGAAAAAATCTTTGGTGTCGAACACCTTGTAATTGACGTACGAAGTTTTAAATCGAAGGGTATCTTTGAGTCTATAGGGGAAATTTTCCGTGCAAATCATCACCTGATTTCCCGAATGGAGTAGTTTGTAAAGGTATTCGACATCCATATTGTTAAAGATAGGGTTTGCTTCCGTCAGCAGAAAGGCGCGTCCGCCCGAAAGGGAATCGTCCTGTATAATCTGGTAAAACGTCTTGTTTACAACGGTATAATCGTCGATGGATGACGACAGCACGTCGTCGAAGACATAGCTGCCCAACGGTTCCTTGTCGTATTTATCGTAGGTTTGCTTCCATACAAACTTGTGGGGGGCCATGAGTTCCGCGACAAAGACGATGACCAGAAACGCAAGCAAAGCAATCATATAGAGTCGGCTGCCTTTCATGCTGTTCCTCCTTTCTCGGACGACCTGATGGACGACTGCAGCTGGTGCATGCTTTCAAACAGTTCGATGGATGCAGGGTAGTTTCCGTACCTTACTTGCAGGAAATGGTTGGTAAGCGTCCTGAACGGCGGTTTTATTTCCTGTTTGCCTATTTCGTAGAGATATTCCGTCGGCGTCTTGTGTATTTGCCAGTCAATCAGTTTGTTGTCCGACAAGAACCGGAGTGTTTGCAGGTAGAGCATCCGGATGGCTAAGCGAAAGTCCTTGTTTTGAAGCGCGGCATCGATTTCATGGTCGAAGTTGATCCGGTGGATGTTCTCTTCCTCGACGGTGTAGGGGATAGGTATGTTCTTTTTGGCGCGCATGAACAGTTCGGGACGCTTTTTATACAAGAAGTAAAGCGTGGTGAAAAGAATGATTAAAAAGAGGATAATCATGATCGGCGTCGTCACGTTCTGTTCGAACTTGCCGCTGAAGATCGAATTGATCAGGCGGTTGAACCATTGGGTGACAAGCTCAAACCACGTATAGTCGGGCAGGTCGACCTGCGAAAGGTAATCGTAGGCGCTGTTCGACTGATAATCGGCGATTTTTTGCGTGTCGTAGGGCATTTTAAAGTTTGCTGAAGTTTGAAATATTTGATTCGATGGTGACGCCTTCCAGTTTTTCGCGTGCATGAAAATATTGGAAGGCAAGTCCGATGGCGCCGATGATCGAGGCCACATACGAGCCATACGACTGAATCAGTCCCAAGATGTACTGTGCAAACTTGTAAGCGACGGATTGGGACATCATGGATTCGGATGTGGTGGAAAAAATGTTGCCGATGATCGACAACAGATACCAGGGCATCATGGTAATCGACTGAATGACAGAAGAGATGAAAGACAGGACGATCATCAGTCCGATCATGCCTCCGAGAGTAGCCATGCCCAGCTTCCATGCTTTTCGGAAAGCGCCTACAAAGGTGATGTCGCGCTCGAAGATGTAAGCCGGCGCTACCATCAGCAGCGGGATCAAGGCAAGGGTGCACAAGAGCGCCACGGGGATCGTAACGATTAATGTCCAGGCTGTAACATAAGCGGCCAGTAGTGCCAGGACGACTACAATCAGCACGTAGACAGTAATAATTGCGAACATCAAACGGATGTATTTCCATGCGTTTTTTACAAGTAAATCCTTGAAGTCGCTTAGCGTGACATCCTGGAGGCGGTTCTCGCGTGAGGAGTAGGTTTCCATCAAGGCATAGACCAAGCCCGACAGGATGCCGGAGCCTATCATCGTACAGCACATCAGTACGCCATAGCTGCTAATAAAGCTAGCTAACGAATCGCCGAAGGGGTTCAGTCCGCTTGCGCCTGTGGCTGCGTTGGCGCCTGCATTGAAGCCGACGTTAAAAGCAACATTGACAAACGCGTTCATGGCAAACGTCTGGATCAGGCATATAGGCATGATCAGGTAAAACGAATACTTGAGCAGCGGTTTCCAGTTTTCGCGGATGAATGCAAAAACGACGTTCATTTTCTCTGAAAATGTCCGTTGGCGATAAAATTCAATTTTGGGTCTTAGATTTTCCATAATTATTTAATTGAGGGATGACTATATAATAAACAATGACGCTGATCAGAGAAAAGAGGATGACTGACAGTCGAACAAACGTGGGGTATTCGGTGTGTCGTGTCAGGTAGCTTTCGATAAAGCCGGCGGTGATGAATACGGGTATCAGTCCGATGACGATTTTAAGTCCGCGCTTGGCGCCCTGCCTGAAAGCGTATCCCCGCGAATACGTTCCCGGGAAAAGCCAGCCGTTGCCCAGTGCAAAGCCAGCCGCGCCGGCAATGATGATGGCGGATATCTCGAATGTTCCGTGCAGCCATATCGCGAGCATCGATTCATAGCCCACCTGATGCTGGAAGAAGAATGTCTGAAAGGCACCGAGCATCACGCCGTTCCGAAACAGGATGAATCCGGTACCGAAGCCCGTCAGCAATCCGAAGACGAATGCGATAAAGGAAACCTGGATATTGTTGTAGGTGATACCAATAAACATCTGAAACGGCGACGACGAACCATAGACTTTCATCGGCTCGCCTTTCGCAATGTTTTCGAGGGTCATGTCTACATATCCGTTGCCGACTATCAGTCGGACGAACGAATCGTCGTTTTGCGACGAAACGACGCCGATGACGACGCTGACGGCGAAGACGAGGAACGCATAAAGCAGTTCTTTTTGCGAATGGCGCATCACTTCCGGAATCTCCTGCGACCAGAAGGTGATGAAGCGTGAATAGCTTTCTTTTTTGTTCTTGTAGAGCAGGTTATGCAAGGCCGAAGCAAGGTTGTTCAGGTAAATGGTGATGCGTGATTTAGGGTAATGTGCCCTCGAAAATGACAGGTCGGCTGTTATCTCCGTATAGGCGTCGGCAAGTTCGGCAGGGCTACACGTAGCTGCCTGGTCGACTACTTTCTCCAGCGACTTCCATTTGTCAATGTTCTGACGAATAAAAAAAACTTCTTTCATAGGCAAGTTACAAATGATTTGCAAATATAGCGATTTTATCGGAATTTCCGTAAAAACGATTATTGTAAATAGAGCGCAATGCAAATTTTTTTTTGTATTGCGCTCTATTTTCGCTATATTTGCAGGCAAAATGTTTTTAATGGAAGCACAAATTATTACAAGCCAATATGTTCAGATCGAACAGACGCCAGCGGGGGTCGGAGAGCGGATTTTTGCCCGGGTACTGGATTTGTTGATCATGTTTATTTATTTGACGGGATTAGCATATACCATAGGCATGGCGAATTTGGGTCAACTGTTCAAAGGTGATTTTGGCGCGTTGATTTTTTTTCTTTCATTGGCTCCTGTCATTTTTTATTCCTTTATTTGGGAGTCGATCAATCGGGGCAGGTCGCCGGGTAAGATGGCTTTTGGCATGCGTGTGGTGATGCGCGACGGGACAAAGCCCGGGTATGGCGCCTACCTGATGCGGTGGATGTTGTTGTTGATTGACGTTTGGTTTTCGTGGACCGGCATCGTTGTCATCTTACTGAACAAGAACAACCAACGGCTTGGCGATCTGGCCGCCGGGACGATGGTGATCAAGGAGCGCGACTATCACCGTATTCATGTCTCGCTGGATGAGTTCGATTACCTGAGCCGTGGCTACAAGCCGGTTTTCCCGCAAGCCGAAAACCTGTCGCTGGAGCAGGTGAATATCATCCACGAAGCGTTGAGCCGGTATGATGGAGAACGTTTGCGACGCATAGCAGACCTTTCCGGCAAGGTGAAGGACTTCCTGAAAGTTGCGCCTGCGGTCGACAACGAGAAGTTTCTCCATACGCTTACACGTGATTTTCAGTATTATGCGTTGGAGAGTGTGTGAAAAAAATTATAAATTATGGAAAAGAGATTTTTTATTTTGACAACCATCGCAATTTTGAGCGTTGGTGTGATTGCGAAAGCGGAAGAGAAATCATTTACAGTCGCTGTTTCAAATGACTGGAATGATTTTAAGGAGAGTGTGCCGGTCGTTTTGGATATTGGACGGTTGGGGTGCGGGTTTGACGTCAAGTCGGTCATCGTCAGAGAAGGAGCGGTTGAGATTCCTTCGCAGCTGGATGATCTGGATGGCGACCGGCGGATGGACGAGGTCTCGTTCGTTACCGACATGCCGGCATCGGCCACGAAGACCTTTCAGGTCGTCGTCTCGTCGGACGCGGTGCAGAAAGCATATCCGGCGCGTGTCTTTGCCGAGATGCTGGTAAGCGACAAGGACGGAAAGCATGTTCCGATTTTATCGTTGACCATCCCCGGGACGAGTAATATTTACAATCAACTGCATCATCACGGACCGGCTTTCGAATCGGAGCTGACCGCTTACCGCATCTATTTCGACCAAAAACAGACGGTCGACCTCTATGGCAAATTCAAAATGGGGCTTGAAATTGAAGAATCGCAGTTTTATCCGACCGACGAGCAGTTGGCGCGCGGATTTGGCGACGACGTATTGCTTGTCGGGGGCAGTTGCGGACTGGGGACGCTGAAAGGATGGGACGGAACAAAAGCGACCCATATCGAACCCGTTGAAAGCCGTACGGAGACAGTGCTGGCATCAGGGCCGGTTCGTACGGTTGTCGACGTGATTGCAAAGGGCTGGCAATATCAGGGCGACATCCTGCAAATGCGGGTGCGTTATATCCAGTATGCCGGTCATCGCGACTGCGAAGTGCAGGTCTCGTTCGATCGACCGTTGCGAAAAGAAGTCTTTTGTACCGGCGTGATCAATATCAAGCAATCCATACCCTTTTCCGACCATGACGGTTTGGTGGCTTGCTGGGGTACTGACTGGCCGGTAAACGATACGGTCAAGTATGCAAAGGAAACGGTGGGCCTGGCTACCTGCCTGCCCCGTGAACTGATTCTGTCGGAGCAATCCGACAGGGTAAACTATCTGTATCAGGTAGGCGCCGAAGGACGAACCGGTTTCACGTACCATATCACGTTCACATCCATGAAAGAAACTTTCGGATATAAATCGCCCGAAGTGTGGTTCGACCATGCAAAAAAATGGAAAGCATCCCTGCAACATCCTTGTAGAGTGACAATTAATTGATAAACAGATAAAACGTACAACTATGAAACAAAACATTTTTGAACTGACAAAAGAGCAGTTAAAGGCGATTGCCAACAATCTTCAGGAAAAAATTGAGGCGGGCCTTGAAAAGGACGGCGCAGAGATCAAGTGTCTGCCTACTTTTATTTTTCCAAAAGAGAAAGTCGACGACGGTCGCGTACTGGCGCTCGACTGGGGCGGCACAAAATTTCGTGCTGCCATCGTTGAATTTGCGAAAGGTAAAGAACCGGTGATACTGCAAATGGCATATCAGGATTTGTCGGCCCGCGAAACTGCCGGATTCACGCAAGCAGAACTGTTGGAAGCCATGACCGCGATCATCGCCCGATTGGAAGGCTTGGAAGGCATCACCCGCATCGGATACTGTTTTTCGTATGCCATTGAAGCCTTGCCCGACGGAGACGCCAAGCATCTGCAATGGGCGAAAGGGATCGATATCCCCGAAATGATTGGGACTAGCGTAGGTAAAACGTTGATGGAATACCTGAACGCCCATCCCGCTATCCCCGCAAGATTTACGGACGTCAAAGTGGTCAACGATACCGTTGCCTGTCTCTTTGCCGGCAGGTCGGGGGTCGAGAAAAAGGCCAACATCGGGCTGATCGTGGGTACGGGTACCAATATGGCCGGGCTGATGCCCGTCGGCAAAATCTCAAAACTGCGCAACGGAGGTGCCGGATTCATACCCGTCAACAGGATATCAAGACCGGACAGCGAAGATGCCGGGTTCATACCCATCAATCTGGAATCGGGCGATTTTAATCCTCCTTTCCTGACCGATTGCGACCGGTTGGTTGATAAAATGTCGAACAATACGGGAAGCCATCGTTTTGAGAAAGCCATTTCGGGCGGATATTTAGGCGAACTCTTTAAAATTGTTTATGATAACTATACGTTCAGCGACGATTTTGACGGCGAGAGCCTGTCGCGAATCATTAATCGTCCGATAGATTACCCGAAAGAATTTGTGACGATAGCCGATTGGATATTTACCCGGTCGGCCATGCTGGTCGGCGCATCGCTTGCCGGACTGATACAACTCATGCTCAAACAGGACGCATCAAACAGGATGATATGTATAGCTGTCGAGGGTAGCGTTTTTTGGAAGAGCAGCGACGATTACAGGGAGAAGGTCGTCGGCCTGTTGCAGGAACTCTTGCCTGCCGACGTCGTTGTGACGCTTGTCGACGAAGAGAAAATGAAAGAAGCTAACCTGATAGGCGCCGCCATTGCTGCCCAGTCGTAAAAAAGAACTCATTTACAAATAATTACATAACTTATGAAAGAAAACATTTTTGAATTAACGAACGAAGAATTGAAGCAGATAGCAAATAATCTGCAGGAAAAAATCGAGATGGGATTAGAAAAAGACGGTACGGAGATATTGTGTATTCCTACTTACATCAACCCGAAAGACGAGATAGCGCCGGGCCGGGTGCTGGCGCTCGACTGGGGCGGTACCAATTTCAGGGCAGCCATCGTGGAGTTGGCCAGCGGACGCGACCCCGCCATCATCGAAGTCAAGAAAAAACTGTTGTCTGCAAAAGAAGCCATTGGCTTTTCTCAAAACGATCTGTTAGGCGAAATGGCTTCATTAATAGGCAGTTTGGAACATTTGGACAATCAGGTCACACGTATCGGATACTGTTTTTCGTATCCTGCCGAGTGCCTGACCGATGGTGATGCAAGGCTTCTACGGTGGACGAAAGGGTTTGAAATCAACGAGATGGTAGGAGGCCTTGTCGGTAAATCGCTGATGGATTATCTGAACGACGATCCGGGCATTGCCACCACATTCACGGATATAAAAGTGATCAACGACACCGTAGCCTGCCTGTTCGCCGGCTTGTCGGACGCCGGAAAAGACGCCTATATCGGGCTGATCGTCGGTACCGGCACCAATATGGCAGGTCTGATGCAAATGAACAAAATTGCCAAGCTGCATAACAAGGGGCGCGGCTTCGTGCCGGTCAATCTGGAATCGGGCAATTTCAATCCGCCCTACCTGACCGTTATGGACGGATTAGTTGATGCCATGTCGAACAACAAGGGCAGTCAGCGTTTCGAAAAAGCCATTTCTGGCGGCTATCTCGGAGAGATATTCAAGACCGTCTTCTGCGAAAATAAGATCAGGTATGATTTTGATGGCGAGGCGCTGTCGAAACTCATGAACAACCCGCAGGGTCACCCCGCAGCTTATGTGGATGTGGCCAATTGGCTGTTCGACCGTTCGGCCAATTTAGTCGCCGCCTCGTTAGCCGGCTTGATTCAGGTCATGTTGTCGCATAACGAAGCAGTCAAGACAGTCTGCATAGCCGCCGACGGCAGCGTTTTCTGGAAAAGCAGCGCCGATTATCACGTGCAGGTGGCCGACCAGCTAAGGGCCTTGCTGCCCGCCGATGTCGTCGTGACCTTTGCCGACGAAGCGAAAATGGCGGAAGCCAACCTGATCGGCTCGGCCATCGCCGCCATGTCGTGACGGCAAAAAAAATAGGTCATGATTATAGCCAATCAACAAATAATCGTGTATCGCCTCTCGACATCAATTAACAAACGATGCAAAAAGTAATTTCATCCGAAAGGATACCCATTAAATTGTGGCTTGACGACCCCGATGAAGGTTCTTTGAAACAGGCTTTCAACCTTGCCAACCTGCCGTTTGCGTTCAGGCATGTCTGCCTGATGCCCGATACGCATCAGGGATACGGGATGCCGATTGGCGGGGTGATGGCTGCCGACAATGTGATTGTACCCAATGCGGTGGGGGTCGACATCGGGTGCGGAATGTGTGCCGTGAAAACGAACATTAGCGCCGACGGGCTGGAACACAAGCACCTGACGCAGATTATGGAAGGCGTCAGGGAGCTCGTTCCGCTCGGGTTCAACCACCACAAGGAACGGCAGGACGAATCGCTGATGCCGCAGGGATACGCGCTCGACGAGTTGTTCGTAGTGAAACACCAGTATCCTGCGGCGCTGAAACAGCTCGGAACGCTCGGCGGCGGCAATCATTTTATTGAACTGCAACGCGACGGCGACGGCTTCCTCTGGATCATGGTACATTCGGGCAGTCGCAATTTCGGACTGCAGGTGGCGGAGCACTACAACAAGAAAGCGAAAAAAATCAACGCGATGTACTACTCGTCGGTCGATGTGAAAGCTGATTTGGCTTTTCTGCCTTTCGAGACCCACGAGGCGCTTGCCTATTACAGGGAAATGCGATACTGCACCGAGTTTGCACTGGCTAACCGTAAACTGATGATGGAACGTATTCAGCAGGTTGTGACGACAACGCTTGGCGCGGTTGATTACGAGCCAATCATCAACATCGCCCATAACTATGCCGCATGGGAAAAGCATTTCGACAAGAAAGTCATCGTTCACCGCAAGGGCGCCACATCGGCAAAAGCGGGCGAAAAAGGCATCATACCCGGTTCGCAGGGTACCCAATCGTATATCGTGGAAGGTCTCGGCAATCCCGAAAGTTACATGAGCTGCTCGCACGGCGCCGGACGCGTGATGAGTCGCTCGGCCGCCATTCGCAATCTTGACCTTGAAGACGAAAAGCGCAAACTCGACGCGCTCGGTATCATTCACTCGATATGCGCACAATCCGATTTGGAAGAAGCCTCGTCGGCCTACAAGGACATATCGCAGGTGATGGCGTTCCAGCACGACCTCGTGAAGGTCAAGGTGGAACTAAGTCCGCTGGCCGTGATCAAAGGCTGATTTATTTTGGGGTGATTACCAGCCGAAGGCTTCCTCGTCCATCCAGAGGCCGTGGACTTTCAGCGTCTGTTCGATGATGTCGCGGGCAAGGCCGTCGCCGCCTTGATAGGGCGAGACATATTTGGCAATATCCTTGATTTCGGGTGCTGCATCGGCGGGTGCAACCGGTAGACCGACAATTTGCATGATTGGGTAATCGGGCAGGTCGTCGCCGCAGTACATGATGTGCTTGTCTTTCAGCTTTGTCTTCTTTTTGAAGTCGTTGTAGTCGGTCAGCTTGTTGAAACTTCCCATGTAGACATGCGTGATGCCCAACCGTTCGTATCTGATTCTGACGGATTCGGTTATTCCGCCGGTAATAATACCGACTTCAAAACCTTTTTTTACGGCAAGCTGCAAAGCGAATCCATCCTTGATATGGACGGTGCGCATCGGGTCGCCGTTCATGTCTAATGTTATTCTGTTGGCCGACAAGACGCCGTCGACGTCGAATACAAACGCTTTAATTTTTTTCAAGTCATAATTGATCATCGTTGTCCTTTGATAATATGTTCTTTGTTGATATGTTCTTTGTTAATATGTTCTTTGTTAATAGTTTGGAAGTGAATACTTTTACTTAGCACTTCATACAGGTGGCGCGTCCGTTCGTCGTCTATTAACGATTGATGCAGCGCCATGATTGACAGGTCGTCGCGGACGGCAGGGCCGGTTTGCGCCTGTTCGGGATGCATGAAATAGAGTTTATGCGCCGTTTCGTCGATTAGCGGAAGCAGGACATGCCAGTCTATGCCCTGTTTTTCAAGTATTTGAGATGCGATCACATACAAATGATTGCTGAAATTGCAGGCAAAGACAGCCGCAAGGTGGAGGTATTTACGCGTTTCCGACGTCATCATCCGTACACGACCGGATATCTTGTCGGCGATGTCGAAGAGGGCGGTCGCGACGTGTTCCGTATTTCCCTCCACAAAAAAATACACTTTCGACAAGTCGGTTTCGCGCTGTTTCGAGATGGTTTGCAGTGGATAGAGCGCCCCATAAGTATCTGTATATCCGCTAAACAGGTCGATTGGCAGGCTGCCCGACGTATGAACCCATATCCCCTTGTTGGCAGGCATTGCAGCGATCACAGCTGGAAGTGCATCATCCTTTATTGCAAAGATATACAGGTCGGCTTCGGTCGTTATTTCTTTCAGACTGGTGGTAAAGCCGGTCTTAAATTCTTCAGCTAAGGGTTGAGCGCTCTGGATGCTGCGGCTGAAAATTTGCACGATTGAAAAACCGGCTTCCTCGAGGGCATACGAAAGCTGCGTTGCAACGTTACCCGCTCCAATCAACACAACCTGATTGTTTTTTTTGACAAACGACCCCATACCTCACCTATCCTCTATACTCTAAACTCTAAACTCTAAAATCTCCCAAACCGCACCTTCCCCCATTGCTGTTGAAGAAATTCTTTTGGCTCATTCGGTTCAATTTTGTGGCCGAATCCGATAATGCACAAAACGCCGAAATGATCGGGTATCTCCAGTAGGTCGCGCACAGACTGTTCGGCAGGCGCCTCGCCCCGCATGCGGTTCCGGATATGACACCAGCAACTGCCAATATCCAGGTCTTCGGCTTGCAACTGCATGTAGGTAGCCGCAATGGCAGCATCTTCGACCCATATATCTGTTATCGTCGTGTTGCCCAATACGACAATGGCCAGCGCACATTCTGCGAGGAATGAGCTTCCCGAATTTTTGCAAACCGACAACTGTTGCAGCATTTTTTTATCTATTACTACAACAAATTCCCATGATTTACAGTTCTTTGACGTGGGAGCCAACAGCCCGGCTTTCATGATTAGCTCAAAATCCCTGTCGTCAATCGGTTTATCGACGAACTTACGCGTGCTGCGTCGCGAATTGATCAATGATTTGAAATTTGATTTGAAATTTGACATCGTTTTTTTTGGGTGTAAAGATACGGTATTAATTCATAATTCATCATTTATAATTCATAATTTTTTTCCAAATATACGCTTTGCGATTTTTTTACGTTTGTATTTTAATTACTTGTAGTTTATTACCTGTAATTCGTAATTCGTAATTCGTAATTCGTAATTAATTAAAATGAGGCTTCGTTTCGCGTTCATAGCGTATATATATATATGTATAGGGTTGGCTGCTTTCGGTCAGGAAAGCAAGCGTGCCCGTGTGTTTGGCAATGTACGCGATGCGGAAGGCGATCCGCTTGAATTAGTCAATGTCCGTGTGAAAGGGACGGTCATCGGGACGGCGACCAATGCAACCGGTTACTATTCGCTTTCGCTTAACCAGGGCGATTCGGTGACGCTTGTTTTTTCGTGTATCGGATATAATACGACCGAGCGCGTGATACCCAAGTTGACGGATAGCCTGCGTATCAACGTACTCATGAGCTACAAGTCGGTCGAACTCGGCGATGTCGTGATAAGGTCGTCCCGCATACAAACGGATATGATGGAATCGCTGGATGCAGGCAGGGTGAAGGTGGCGCCTGACCCTTCGGGTGGAAGCATCGAGAGCATCGTTGTCACGTATGCCGGCGTTTCGTCGACAAACGAGTTGAGTTCCCAGTATTCGGTACGCGGCGGGAGCTATGATGAGAATATCATTTATGTTAACGGACTCGAAGTGTTCCGTCCGTTGCTGATTCGTTCGGGTCAGCAGGAGGGATTGAGTTTCATCAATCCGGAAATGACTGAAAGAGTGCAGTTTTCGGCAGGTGGGTTCGAGGCACGGTTTGGCGATAAGATGAGTTCGGTTTTGGATATTACCTATAAGAAACCGAAGGGTTTTGAAGGGTCGGCAAGCGGGAGCCTGCTGGGAGGCAGCGCCTATACAGGCAGTTCGGTAGGGAAGTTCACACAGGTGACAGGGATACGTTATAAAACGAACCGTTCGTTGCTGGGGACGTTGGATACGGAGGCGGAGTATAATCCTAATTATACAGATATTCAGACTTTTATAACATATCAATGTTCGCCTAAGGTAGAGGTGGATTTTCTTGGGAACGTCTCGCTTAACAATTACAATTTCAAGCCCCGTCGTCGGGAGACATCGTACGGAACGGCTTTAAATCCCCGCACTTTCATGGTTTATTTTGATGGAAAGGAGCGTGACCGGTTTCAGACGTCGTTTGGTGCGCTTACCCTTCGATATTCACACAGCAATGATATTCAGTACGGTATACAGGCTTCCGCCTTTAACAGCAGGGAGGAGGAGAGTTATGACATCACGGGGGTATACAATCAGAATATTGCCGAAGCGGGTACTACCACCGAAGAGGTTACTTCGCCTTTGGATATGGCCAGTTATCACGAGCATGCCCGCAACAAGCTGAACGCCAATGTGGCCAATATCGGCGCTTTCGGGATCGCCAAATTGAATGCTTCGAATACGTTGCGGTTTGGTTTCAGCGCGCAGTATGAACACATCACCGACAGGATTAGCGAATGGGAGAGTCGCGATTCGTCGGGATACAGCCTGCCTCAGAACGGCGCTACGGTCAACGTGATTTCCAATTTGTTCTCCGACAATTCGTTGGAAAGCTGGCGTCATTCGGTATATATACAGGATATTTTTAAGTTTCGTACCGAGCAGGGGATGTTCACGCTTATTGGCGGGGTGCGTGGCAGCTATTGGGACTACAACAACGAATGGATCATTAGTCCGCGCTTCTCCGCCGGCTTTATCCCAAATGGTCTACAAAAACTGGTGATACGTTTTGCGACGGGACTTTACTACCAGCCTCCGTTCTACAAGGAATTGCGTGTCATTCAATCGGATGCGTATTCAAACTATCATGTAAACCTGAATGACAAGCTAAGGTCGCAACGTTCAACGCACTTTATTCTGGGAGGCGATTATACATTCCGTGCTTCCGGTCGGAATTTTAAGTTTTCGTCCGACATCTATTATAAAAAACTGGATGATATCAACCCGTATACGGTTGATAATGTAAAAATCAGATATTACGGATTGAATTGTGCCAAAGGGCATGCGATGGGTGTCGACTTGAAGTTTTTCGGCGAATTTGTTCCGGGCGCCGATTCGTGGCTGAGCGTTTCGCTCATGCGGTCGCAACAAACAATATTAATTCCTTTATATTCGTATGGAGGCGAAATGATTAGGGACAACATCAAAGTACCGATGCCGAATGACCAGTTGTATAACATCTCGCTGTACTTTCAGGATTATTTTCCGGGTAACAAACGCGCCATGATCAACCTGAAAGGCATATTGTCGGGCGGACTGCCTGTCACCGTGCCGAATAAGGGATGGGAATCATATATGCACCGTACGCGACCTTATCGCCGGGTAGACATCGGGTTCTCCTACCAGATAGCAGGCGGTCAGGACGCTATCATGGACCGTCGCTTCTTCAGGCATTTCAAGAACATCTGGCTTGGCATCGATGCCTTCAATCTCTTTGATATTGCCAATTCAAATTCATATTACTGGATAACAGATGTTTACGACCAGCAACATGCTGTCCCGAACTATCTGACCCGGCGTCAATTAAATTTTAGGCTTAGTTTCGATTTTTAATGAGAAACGGATTCGTCGCCCTAAACTTGGTTCAGGATGACGAATCAAAATTTTTATCGCTCATAATCAGCCAAGTAAAAAAAATATTGCATTTTTTTCAAAAAAAAAGATGAAAATATTTGGAGGATAAAAAATAAGTTTCTATCTTTGCACCCGCTTTTGAGAAAAACAGGCCGAATAAAGTCGTTTTTTCGACCAAAAAGCAAAGCGTTCTTTGAGAGATTTACATGATACAAGATGTAGTACAAGGGAAAAAGTAATTTTTCAAGGCTGTCAATGGAAGGAGAAGGAATAGTAATTTGTTTTTCGTCATTGATAGCGAAAGTACCGTCAATGAAAGGAAGCGTTCTGGGCGAAGGATTTAAAAAAAGAGTAAAACAATAATTACAATGGAGAGTTTGATCCTGGCTCAGGATGAACGCTAGCGACAGGCTTAACACATGCAAGTCGAGGGGCAGCACGGGTAGCAATACTGGGTGGCGACCGGCGCACGGGTGAGTAACGCGTATGCAACCTACCTTCAACTGTGGGATAATCCGTCGAAAGGCGGTCTAATACCGCATAAAACAGGGGCACCGCATGGTGATATTTGTTAAAGATTTATTGGTTGGAGATGGGCATGCGTAACATTAGGTAGTTGGTAAGGTAACGGCTTACCAAGCCATCGATGTTTAGGGGTTCTGAGAGGAAGGTCCCCCACACTGGTACTGAGACACGGACCAGACTCCTACGGGAGGCAGCAGTGAGGAATATTGGTCAATGGTCGGAAGACTGAACCAGCCAAGTCGCGTGAAGGAAGACGGCCTTAC
>Ga0082212_10002593_pt1 | contig 26209 bp, 20 predicted proteins | sample TergutNt197P3_FD_71548 | JGI IMG/M metagenome (GOLD analysis project Ga0082212, IMG submission 71548) | Neocapritermes taracua P3 segment gut microbial communities from Petit-Saut dam, French Guiana - Nt197 P3 | ecosystem: Host-associated > Arthropoda: Insects > Digestive system > Gut ...
AGCATCGAGATATTCTTTTGCGACAACAAAATAAAGAAATCGATATAATGTAAAAAAACATAAACCAACAAAGCCAAATAAAACCGAGAACGCCACGATATTCGAAGTATCTAATGAATAATATGCGGCAATGCCTATAAATAAAATAGCGATAACCAATGCTATTGTACAGACAGATACTATGGTTGCATTTATTTTCCTGCTTTTTAGCATCTGGATTTTTAATTCTTGTATATCTTCCCGCGATAGTTTTCCAGCCAGTATTGCCGCCTGTATTTCCGGGCTGGATATCGGGAAACTGACGGGAATCATAATTAAATTGCCTTTGCTTGCTTTAAGAAACTCTTTCTATAGATTGCCGTTTGCATGTGGTTTCCAAAATGACCATGGCGCACATGGTTAATAATTTTTTTATCGGCGCTGTCATATTCGGATACTCTTCCTTTAGCGGAATAGTTTTTTATGTACGCCTCTTTCATCTCTTTGGATAATTTAACCAGAACCCAGCCACGCGAATTATCAGAGCCAAAGTAGAATGAATAATGTGTTGTGGTTTTTGTCACAGGAATAAAACCAAATAATAAATTCTTTTTAATATGAACCCAATTGCTCTTAACAAGTAACCCGTCATTAACTTCGACAAACATATAATCTTTTTTGAAGGCATCGTTCAGGTCTTTAACCGAGCTTACCGGATAATATTCGAAGCCATGATGGGTCAATCGCATATACACTTGGTAGCCGGAAAAAAAACTGCAAGGAAGCGCAACAAGTATAATAATAGCTAACAAACCCTCTATTTCCTCTATTTTTTTGAATATTTTATTTTTCATATAGTATTCTTGGCATACATAAATAATATCCGCTCATAATAGTGCTTCGCTCTGTTTCTAAAAACATAACACGAAAATGAAAGTGATTCAACGAAAACGCGCGCGCAGGCATGCAGTCTCCCGCAAAACATAACCGCGCGAAATAATCACGCTATTCCCGCCAGGCGCCGGTGTGCCTTTCCGCGTGGCCGCCCGCAAAAGGCTTGAAGACAGCAAAAAATCAGAGTATTTTAATGAGTTCAAAATATCGCGGACAAACCGCGAAAAACAAGCAAAGAAAGCCAATATCATGAGCAAAATGCCAGAAAACGCCGAAAGAAGCCCAAACATCGGGGATTACGACGAAACTTATAAAACATTTTCCATTGAGGTACCCAAACACTACAACTTCGCCTTCGATGTTGTGGAAAACTGGGCCAAAAAGGATCGCAACCGCCTGGCCATGATCTGGGTTGACCAAAGCGGGGCCGAAAAGAAATTCACCTTCTGGGATATGATGATTCACTCCAACGAAGCAGCCAATATCCTGATGAAATACGGTATCCAAAAAGGCGACCGCGTGCTCCTGATGCTGCCGCGCATTCCGGAATGGTGGACCCTGGTACTCGGCATCATGAAGCTTGGCGCTATTTACTGCCCGTCTCCCTCCATGCTTACAGTCAAAGACATCGAATACCGCATGAAAGTCGGCAATTTTAAAATGGTTATTACCGACACCCGCAACATGGAAAAGGTAGACGCGGTATCCGAGCGCTGCCCCAAGCTGCAACTGCGCATGATTGTTGACGATGTGCCCGGCGTGCGCCCAAACAACTCCTGGATCGGCTACCAGAACGAGCTTTACTACCCGGCCCCTGTATCCACCAAACTGGTAAGCAGCGCGGGACGCAACATCCGCTCTGATGATCCCATGCTCATCTACTTCACCTCGGGCACATCCAAAGATCCGAAAATGGCCCTGCACAACTACGCCCACCCGTTGGGGCAAATCGTCACGGCCAGATTCTGGCACGACCTCAACCAGGACGACGTACACTTTACGGTTTCGGATACCGGCTGGGCCAAGTGCGGCTGGGGCAAAATTTTCGGCCAATGGAGCTGCGGCGCCTGCGTTTTCGTATACAACTACAAAGACAACTTCGTCGCCACCAATCTTTTGCCGCTCATCGAAAAATACGGCATAACCTCGTTCTGCGCGCCGCCCACCATCTATCGAATGCTGATCATCGCCGATCTGAAGAAGTTTTCCTTCCACGAGCTTCGAAGCTGCACAAGCGCGGGCGAGCCAATGAATCCGGAAGTCATAAAACTATGGAGAGAAGGCACGGGGTTGACCATCCGTGACGGTTACGGCCAAAGCGAAACCTGCTGCTGCGTAGCCAGCTTCCCAGGCATGGAAGTGCGCCCAGGCTCCATGGGCAAGCCCATGCCGGGCTGGAAAATCGAGATCATGGACGAAAACGGACACCCTGTTCCGCAGGGCGAAATCGGACGCATAGCCATATCGCTGAACCCTCGCCCGGTCGGGCTGATTACGGAATACCTGAACAATCCTCAGGAAAACAAAGAAATGTTTGTGGACGGCTGGTACTACACAGGCGACAAAGCCTACATGGACGCCGACGGCTACTTCTGGTTCGTAGGCCGTACCGACGACATGATCAAAAGCTCCGGCTACCGCATAAGCCCCTTTGAAATAGAGTCGGTATTATTGGAACACCCGGCTGTCAAAGAGTCGGCCGTGGTCGGATCGCCGGACAGCATCCGCGGCGCGGTGGTCAAAGCATTTGTGACGCTGCATGATAACCATGAACCGTCCGAAATGCTGGCTCACGACATTCAGCAGTATGTAAAACACGCCACGGCGCCGTATAAATACCCCCGTATCCTGGAATTTATGCCGGAGCTGCCCAAGACCGTCTCGGGCAAAATCAGGCGGGCCGAACTGCGCAAGCAGGAGATGAAACGCTTTGAAAAAGAAAACGGGGAGAAAAACGGCCAGGAATAAGCGCTGTCTCTTTATGCCCAAAAGCCGGCCGCTATCAGCTATTCAAGCGCAAGATGCCGCATCTTTGGGTGCGGCATCTACAAGACCAGCCGTCCTTTCTTTTCCGCAACCGTGATTTCGGCCACCACGCCCGACCGAAACTCAAGGAAATCGCTTTCTATTCCGTCGCTGAAAATCACTCCGTTTTCCGGCATACAGGATGTGACCAGCATCGGCTTGCCTTCGCTTATTTGTCCGAACACAATGCTTGCGCCAGTTGTTCGGGATGGAAAAGGCTCTCTCACAGTGAACTGTAAATATTCCATGCCCCATGCCTGCCGCCCCGACGGGATGGAGATTTCTTCGTTCGCGCCTGTAATTCCGGCGGCTCCCGCCACAACGCTTTTTAGCCAGCCCGTGGAACCCAGCCCCGTGGAGACAATAATGCCGCTGGAGCTCTGATACTCGCCTGTTTGATCGTATTGGATGTGATACCGCGCGGACACATGCGTTTTTTGCCCGATGAACAGGTCGTTGACCGCGTAAATCACCTGTCCGTCGTTAAGCGCGGACTTTGCCATTGACACTTCGCCGATGGGTCTTCGGTTTGCGAACACATCCGGCAGCAAAGCGCGCAAGTCGGCAACCTGAAAGGGCAGCAATACGCCATCCCACCTGGCGGGATCGGGGTTTACGCCGATAAGCGGCTGATTATCAAGATATTTCAGCGTATTTGAGACAAGTCCATCCTGCCCGATGGCTATGACAATATCCTGCTTCCCGAAGATGAAGTTCGGAATATATTCGCGGCTGACAACCTGAAGCCGGCCCGCCCCGGACAAAATATCCTCGGCGTCCCGTAGCGCCTGTTTATAGGCAGCGTCCTCTCTCTGGTAATCCGTAAAGTCGCCGCCTAATCGCTCCACATAAAAACGGGCCTGCTCTACGGTATTAAACCGCGCTATCAGCTCATCCAGCCGGGTTTTACGCTTTACGAGGACGAGTTTGTTTTCCGTCTGTCTTTTCATCGGAATCTTTTCCCATGATCTCTCTCAACAGATCAGGGGTGATGTTGAGCTGCCCGATCTTTTCGGCGTTCTCCGTAAGCCCGCGGAAAGCCAGAGCCATAAGCTTGTCGGGCTGCATGCCCACGCTTGCAAGACTCTGGATGACGCCGGCGTCCACGCCTTCCAGCGCCTGCATTGCCGTCTTTAGCGCGTACGCGCGGGCGTCCGCTTCGACGCGAGCGTTTTCCGTCGCAAGCGTTACCAGCTCTTTGCGTTCTTCCTCCAGTTTGACCTCAAAAAGCATCTTCTCTTCCTTGAGCATGTTCTGCTTCTGCTGAACGGCTTGCTCGGCTTCCAACTGCGTCTCCCGCACCTGCCGTTTTTTCTGTTCGACGATGATTTCCGTGTTGTACTCGTTTTCCTTGATCTTGCGCTCCTGCTCTATCGCGGCGTTGCGCCGCTCATACACAGCGTCATCCGCCGTTTTGAGAATCTGTTCGCGGGTCTGCGCTTCAAGCGCGCGGGCGGTTTCTTTATTGGCAAGCACATTCAGAAGCAAAAGGCTTATCACTTCAAGCCCCAGGCGTGTAATCTCCTCGCTTTGGCGTAATTCCTCAAAAATTGATGCCGCCAAAGACTCCCCGGCGCGCACGGCTTCGTACAGCGTCATGGAGGCAAGCTGCTTTTTCGCCAGCACCTTCACGCTGTTAATCATTCGTTGAGGCAGTTTTTTGGGGTCTTCGGAAAAATAAGCTCCTTTACCTTTCAGGTTCAGTGTGTAATCCAGCATGGCGGCTGTCTCTTTCGGATTCACCACACGGAACACGAGCTGCCCCTGCAATGTCACGCTCTGAAAATCGGATGTAATCTCCTCAAAAATGAACGGCGCGTCGATGCTGCCTACGGGGAGTACGGCTATCGAGGTGTTTGGCGCATAGCAAAAAAACGTAAGGCCTGTGCCTTCCGACACAAGGCTGCCTTTCGAATACCGAAGAACATACTCGCTGGGCTGAAATTTGAAATATCTGATTCCAAACATATGAAATACTCCTTTCCTGAATACGCGGATTTACAAAAAAATTGTCATTACCTTTATTTTTGTTTAAACCGATTTTGAAACATCTGTTCTATTTAGCGACAGGGACATTTCATAACACAAACCACAGAAACGCAACTTTACAAATCTGACAACGCCGACAACAACTATGAATTTTATTTTTTCTTTTCTTTTTTCATAACCGGAATACAGAAAAACAAATAATAATAACTCCCGCCGAATCTTCTCTCTACTCTAAATAACGGAAACCAACGAAATAACACTACTTCTGTTATATCATATCTATGTATAATTTTCAACACTGGAATTAAATTGAATGCCTTAAAACAAACCACTCTTTTTGAACGTTCCTGCAAATCAGCGAATAATTCAACCTCGTTCCCTTCAGATAAAAACTTTACTTGATTTTCATCAAACCACTTTTTCAAATCATCTTTATATTTACATTTCTTATAAAATTCGATTATCCCGCCTATTACAGCTAAGCATCCGTCAAACGTACAACTTCTTCCGTATTCAGAATAAAGCAACTTATCTAATTTTCCTATAAAAACGATACCGTAAGTCTCTCTGTCATCGGCAACCTTATCGTTTATGAAATCCACTATCATATTTATACCTTCTATATTGGATTTCAATTTTTCAGCGCTCAAAACTTCGGAATACAACGAATCTCTTCGCCGAATGTAGCGGTAATAGACACCTTCAACCAATTCAATCTTATTTGCCAAAATCACGGCTTTAGTTAAAAATACGGTATCTTGGATGACAATAATACTTACCGGAAAATCAATTTTATTTTTTTCGAGAAAATCACGCCTATAAATTGCCGTCCAAAATGGATAATCAAAATATGCCTTATTTTTCTTTATATTCGCAGAACTTGGACCGAAGAACCTTTCTTCTCCATCGTAACCAACCTCGCGAGCTTCTCCCTTGGTTATATCCGCGTCGGCTGATGCTGCGCGAACATAAAGTGTTTCGTAAAAATTAAGATCAACAAAGTCGTCTGAATCAACGAAACCGATGTATTCACCTGCAGCCATTGCCAATCCGGCATTACGAGCAGCCGAAACACCGTTGTTCTTTTCAAGGGCAATAACTTTTATGCGGTCGTCTTTCTTTTCATATTCGCGCAGAATTTTCAGCGAAGCGTCGGGGGATTTGTCATCAATACAGATAATCTCTATGTTTTTTATAGTTTGCCCCAGTAGCGAATCCAAACAACGCGCCAACCAAAGTTCCGCATTGTAAACCGGCACTATGATTGATATTGCCAGAGGCTTATCAGTAATGTTTCTGTCGTCTTTAGTTTCCATGATCAAAATCTCTCTAATGCCACTTCCACATTACTCCTACGAAATACCCACTGCTTGCGACAAATCAATCAGAGCGTGGTGTTTCGGTATGGAAAAGGCGTATCGGCAAATACTTGGCATAGCGTGCGATAGCCTGCACAACAATATACAAAAATTTTAATTATAGCTCCCCTGTGAATGATGGAGCTGACCGCAAGACTTTTTCAGGTATTTGCGTGAAAACAGTAACCCGTGGGTATCCCGCGCCTGCCTGTTCAAACCACCTCCACCGCCTCGCCTGACTCCACATACCAGATGAAACCGCGAACCGGAACATCCCAGGCTTCGGCGAGTACGGAGCGGTATTCCCGCACCTGGGTCAAGTATCGCTCTTCCAGATCCGGTTCTTTAGAACCGGTTTTATAATCAATTACCCAATACTCATCCATGCCGCCGGCATCGCCCGGCACACGCACGACGAGATCCGCCCGGTCTTCCTTGACACACCCGTCGCGGAAACCCAGCATGGAGACCTCCGTCCCGACCAGACGAGAGGAACATAGCCGTCGGAACAGCTCAGAGGAGCAAACCGCCTCAACGATTCCTTTCCAGCGTTCCTCTTCTTTTTCCGTCCATTCCACCGGAAGAACAGCGTCTTTTGGCGGCCACAAGGAAACCACGGGCGGGAAAACATCGAGCAAGCGGTGGATTTTGTCCCCAAACCTTCTCCCGCGCTCCTCGTTATACAGGCGGGCAAGCGTAACCGGAGCAACCTCCAAAGGAAGGAGTTCTTCCGCCTCCGCCATTTCCGGTTCATTTACAGAAACCGACGGCAAAGAGGATACCTCATAACGATAAGGCTCTTCGTGAAGCGATTCATTTACTTCCACGCGCAGCAGCTCTCCCCCAAGTGAGCCGTCTGAAACTGTGGAACCAAACCGCACCCGGTGGCCGGATAACCCCATGAGAGAGCAAGCGCCGTCACCAGCAGGCTCTCCCGCTTCGATCCCTTCCATGAGGGCATCCAGGAGGTCGCTTCCCTTGCCTCTTCCTCCTTTAAGCAGGTATAGCCGGTCCTTGGCGCGGGTGGCGGCAACATAGAGAAGCCGCCGCTCTTCCGCCGCCATTTTTTCCCGCTCCCACCGCTCAAAGGTCAAAGGGCGTCCGGCATGCGAAAGCTGTCGGAAAGCGGAATAGGTGCGAAAACCATGGAAGATCAGCGCCGAGATCCCGTGGACCCGGTCCACGCGCATTCCTCTTGGCTCCTTCTTTCCGCCGCGTGATAAAGCGCCAAGGATCACCACCGGAAACTCCAGCCCCTTCGCCGCGTGAATGGTGGAAAGGCGCACGGCATCCTCGTCCTCCTCGAAATCCGGCACCTCGTTCTCCTCGCGCTTTTCCTCCATCTTTTTTCGAATATCCGCAAGAAACAGCTTCAGGGAGCCCGCCCCTTTCCATTCAAACGCGCGGGCCATCTCCGCGGCTTTTGAAAGGTTCTGGATGATGCGTTCTCCCTCCGGAAGGCGTGCCGCCACAAAATCCACGCCCGTCTCCCGGTACAAACGGGCCAGCAGATCAGGCAGCAAAACGCGCTCCCTGCCCGCCGACAAGCGGGATAAAAGACCCAGAGCATCCTTGACGCGCCCGGATACGGAATCCGGGTTGTCTCCGTAGAGAGGAAGAATCTCCTCGTCGGACAAGCCAAAAAATATTGTTTTAAGCGCGGCGTAACGCGCGGAAAGGTCGCCGGGCACATCGACGGCGGAAAGAACAATCCGCAAATCCTGCACTTCCTGCCGGGAGAAAAACCCCCTCCTGGAAGGAACAATGTTTGGGATACCGGCCCCGGTTAACGCGTTCCGATACCCGGAAAGCACCTCGCCCGAAGCGTCGGAACGGTACAAGACAGCAATGTCGCGCAACATGGCGGGCCGCTCTTTCCCGTCTTCGCCGCGAATTTTCACCGTCCCCGCGATCCTTCGAACCAGAGCCGGTAAAAAGTTTGCTTCGTCCACTTCGGGCGCAAGCTCGTACAGCGTAACCGGATGCCCTTCGCCCGGATCGGACCTGTACGGATCAACAGGCATATACGGCGGCGAGAAATCCTCCTGCCTGGACAAGATCCGTCCAAACAGTCCGTTAAGCGCGGCAAGCAGGTCCGGCCGGCTGCGGAAATTGCGTGAAAGCGAAACATCCTCGCCGCCCTCCTTGGCCACTTCTTTCAGGAATTTGCCGTAAACCTGGATATCCGCGCGGCGGAAACCGTAAATGGACTGCTTCGGATCGCCGACAACAAACAGCTTGCCCGGCGGTCCGCCCGCCGACAATATCCGAAGCATCCGCGCCTGCAATGGATCGGTATCCTGGAATTCATCCACAAAAATGTAGCGGAAACGGTTGGAGAGCCTGCGCGCAACTTCGGGGTTCGACGACAAAACCGCGTCCGCCCGCAACAGAAGATCCATGAAGTCGAGACCGCTTCCCTTCATCCTCTCGTACGCAGCAAGCGCGGCCCCCGCCCTTGAAAATAGAAACCGCGCCGCCGCGTCGCCTTCGGGAATCTCGATGACAAGCGAAAAAAGCTTGCGCAGCGAATCTCGCACCTTGGAAAGAGACGGGCCATCCGGCCGGGGAAATTTCTTTTTGCTTCGGCTCTTGTTGAGATCAATGTCAAACGCCGCGTCCGCCGCGACCGCTTTGGCCGCCGCGACCGTAAGATCACCGCTGTTTATCGCGGACCACACCTCCTCCAATAAAGGCAAAGCGGCCCGAAACGTCATGACGGTCGGATCATCGTCATCATCCGGCGCGACAATGCCCGCCACAAAAGCCCGAAAATATTCCACACAGAGAAGGTATTCGTCGAGCAGGAATTTGCGAAAATCCGCCGAATTGCCAAAATCTGGCGGATCTCCCCGCAGCAGGTCGCGCTGCGTCAAGCAAAGCCTGCGGATAACATCCCACACTTTGCCCGCGTCATGCTCCCTCATGAAGATCTTCTCCCACATCGGGGAAACCGCGGGGCTGCCAAATTCACCGCGCAGGAAAAGGCGAAAAGCGGCGTTCCATGCATTGGCCTCTTCGTTTCCAGGCAAAACCTCAAACAGCGGGTCCACGCCGGCCTCCGCCGGGAAGCTGCGCAGGATGCGCGCGCAAAAGGAATGGAAGGTAGTAACCGACAGCCTCCCCACGGCGTCAACCATCTCGTCCGCCCGGCGGCGCAGCGCCCTCGGCTCTTCATAAACAGATGAAGGAATCCGGACCATCGGATTCCAGCGGCGGAGTTCTTCCTCGATCTTTCCCGTTTCATCCTGGTCCTGCGCGGCGGCAAACAGACGCTCCCACCCTTCCGTCACGCGCGCCTTCATCTCGGCGGCCGCCTTGTCGGTAAAAGTCAAAAGAAGCACCTCGTCCGGCAAAAGCTTTGGCTGTTCGAGAAAAAGATTCGTTACCCGCGCGACAAGCGTCGCGGTTTTTCCGGTTCCGGCGGAGGCGTCCACCGCCAGATTTCGCGTGAATTCCCTCGCCGCTTTTTCCCGCTGCTCAAGCATCTCCGCTATCCTTTCTCCGGACGGTGGACGGAAAGAGGCTCGAGGACGGGATCGCGTAAAATCGCCGCCGAAAGGGCATCCTCTGCTTCCGAGCCGTCGTATGCCGGGGAGACGCGGCAATGGTCTTTAAAAGGACACGAATTGCAATATCTTGACGCCACCTTGCCGGCGTATGTGAACAGGTGGTGTGGGGTCGGCGGAAACGTTCCAGACTTCGCCATGGAAATCCAGTCCGCAAGCGCGTTGGCCCACTCCCGGCCTATTTCATTCCACGAAGGCGCCTGTTTGTCCGCTATACCGCCGCGCATGAAATAGAAAAGAGCGGAAACGGAAGACGGTTTGGGATCAAGCGTTGCCGCCCAGGAGAGATAGATCGGAATCTGGTTTGACAGACCATGAATGATTTCGTCCGGCCGCACTTCCGCGTTTTTGGGATCAGAATACTTGTAGTCGATCACACGGGCCTCTCCCGCCGGCCCCCGGTCCAGCCGGTCCACGCGGCCGCGAAAACCGGGAAGATCGGAAGGCGGAAGGGTAAACCGCTCTTCCAGCCGTTCGACACGCCAGCCGGGATGTTCCGACCACGCCAGCCGCTCCAGTTCCACAAGACGGTTTACGTCTTCCGCAACAGCCATGCACTGAATACGGAAGAGGCCCGGCAGACCGGTGGGATTCTCCCTTGCGAAACGTGTTATGGCTTTTTTCGCCGCCGCGTCGACATCTCCCCAACCCTTGCCTTTCGCGGCTTCTTTGCCAAGTATGCGGAGAATCTCATGGGCGATCTCTCCCAACTCCGCGAAGGCAAGAGAGATTGTTTCTTCAGGCTCCGGCGGCGGCTCGAAACGCAGGAGAACGCCAAGAAGGTATCGGTACGGACAACGGGCAAGCGTATCGAGAGAGGAGGCGCTGTGCGCCGCCGGGACAGACACGGCAACGCCGCCAGGGTAGACGCAATCCCCCTTCGCGCGGGCATTCCAGGCGTGGAGAGTGCGCAGAATTCTGCGCCAATAAACATCGGGCGCGGCGGAAACCTCGCCTGTCCGCCAGGCGGCCAGCGCCGTTTCCCTCCGGCTCAGCGGTCCCGCGCCTGACAGAGCGTCGAAAGAAGAACGCGCAAGCCGCTCGACATTGACGCCGGCAACCGCATCCCAGTCCTCCGAAAAAACGGATGGACCGGCAAACCTTGACATCAAGTGAAGAAGATACCGGGACGGCCGGCAGGCGGCGCCCGCGCTATCCGCCCGGCGCGCTGAAAACGCCACTTCCTTGCGGACCGACGCCGCCGGCAAAGAGAAGAGCAGCTTCTCTTCCGAAGCGTTGCGCCGCCGAAGCGACAAAGCATCCGGAAGATCGTGCCGTGAAAAGATCCGGTTTAGCTCCATGCGCTCTTCGTCCGGAAGAAGAGGATCTTCCTCCATCCGCGCCGGGAACTCTTCCTCGTTGACCGACAGAACCAGCGCGCGGTCGGCGGTAACGCCGCGCATGGATATGGAGTCGCCGAAAACCACCGTTTTCGGAGCGCGCATCCCGCCGCGTTTTCCCACAAAAAGCCGCCGGGAGGCAAGCAGGGCGGCAAACCAGTCAATCGCTTCCCGTATGCCGGTCCACGCCACCAGCGTTTCGCTGATTCCTTCCATATCCGAGAGCATGCCGAACAGCTCTTCCACGGCGCGGCGGTCACGCTCACTTTCCCGCCCTCCGTCCAGAATAATCTGGCATTCCTTTGTCAGCGCCTCGCGGGCCGCCCGCGCAAAGGAAGCGTATCCCGAAACTTTTAGCAGCGGCGAGAGCGTGTTCCGTAAAGACCGAAACTCGGTCAGCAGCAACTCCCGCTGAGCTTCCGCGCCGTCTTGCCCTTCTTCCCCCTTTTCCGCTTTTCGCCGGGAAGGTTTGGACAAGCGCGTTTCCCAGTCATTTCCAAAAACGATCATCCTTTGCCGCGAGAGGATATCCCAAAGGTCGGGGCGCGGGGGCACCGGGCCGCCATCCGTAACCATGCGACGGTACGGTGACGACAGGATGTCTATCACCGCGCTTCTTGGGTAGTCGTCCCTTGCCGCCTCCATCATGCGAAGCAGCAGGCGCGCCGGCGGAACAGAAACAAGAGGAATGTTGATCCTTCCCGCCGTTTGAATTCCGTATTCTTCCGCGACTCGCTCCCAGTCAGCCATCACCTCCGGCGTAACTTTTCGCGCAACGAGAAACACCGAATCCCGCGGCGCTTCGTCAAGCCACCTTCGCACCCGGCGCGCGGCAAAACGCATTTCTCCCTGCTCGTTAGGAGCGGACAACACGGTAAACGGCGCCGTTTCCGGCACAGCCGGGGAACGCGAGGAAAAGATCCTCGCGCGAATCCCCGCAACGGGAGGAGCGGGCTCATCCTCCAAAAACTCGACATTTGATTCAAACGCGGTCTTTAGCCGGTCCCATGTTTTTGCGGCGTAAAAAAAGGAAGGCGAAAGGTTGCCTTCGTGATCGAACACCCCGGGGAAATACGCTTCGTCGAGCAGCCCGCTGGAAAGAATCCGGTCCACCAGCGTCCATTGGAGCCGCGTGAAGTCGTAAAACCCGTACATGCTGACGCGGAAAGAGTAGCCAGGCTGTTCGAAATATTTCACCGCGTCCTGGAAAATCTTGCGGCGGGTCTCCCCGCCCATTGCGCGGACCTTCCGCTCAAACGCGGCTGTCAGCCGCCGCCACTCGGCCCATCGGGCGGCGCCGCGCGCGTCTCCGCGCGACCTGGCTTCCTTCTCCGCCAGAGAGAGCTCCGCGTCCCCGATCCATCCTTCCTCGAGATCCGCCAGCGTCTTCATCAGCGCAACAGAGAAACCTGGCGCGCGGGCAATACGGGCGAAATCGCCATCCCCGCCCGCATACACATCCATCGTCGCGCCAAGCACAGCCGACGCCATCCGCACCGGTGAAAGCTCAACCGGAGAGATTCCACGATGCCGCAGAATCTTCAGGGCAAAATCGTACAGCGTCATCATGGAAGCGCCGGCGGCGGCCCTCTCACGCGCCGACGCAAGCCGCTTCATCAAGTGTTCGCGCAAGTCGTTGGATGGAACAAGGAGGATTCTTCCCCATCCGGGCCCTCCCCACGCCGGATCGCAAAGACGGGAAACAAGCTCCCGTTCCAGCGCGGGGAACGTTCCGGCGAATAACCGTGAAATCGGCGGCGGAGAGGTCATTTCAGATCTTCAACAGACCATACGCTCAAAGTAGTTCATTTCTTTTTCGTTAAGATAATTTTTTGCGATTGATATATCAGCTTTTATTGTCTTGCCGTGTGGCGCGGTTTCCCATGAAGCAAGCCCCATGTGCTTCTTCTCGGCGTCCGCCCGTTCGACTATAAGCTCGGATGCGGTGTGCCTGTGAACCGCGTAATGCAGTTTGTTTTGCGACAGCCTGAAAAAATCCCACATTGTTTTCGCGTCTTTGTCGTAGTCAAACGCTGTCGCGTAAATATCTGTAACCTTTTGATAAAACTTGCGCCCGGACAGACGTATCTCGCGGATATATTGAAGCTGACGCTCAAAATCCTCGTCTGTGAACATATGCTTTTTTTTCAGGCGCTCAACGTCCATCGTCCAGCCCTGGATGGTGTAGTCCTTGGCAATCTGTCCAGCCCATTTGCGAAACCGTACGGCGCGGTCGTTGTTAACCTTGAATCCCACGGCGATAATCATTTGCAGGTTGTAGTGTTTTATATCGCGTTGCACTTGCCGCGCGCCTTCGGCCTGAACTATCCGGAAATTCCGGATAGCTGTTTCCGGCTGAAGCTCGTTATCAGCGTAAATATTGGCAATATGCTCGTTGATTGTGCGGACATCCACCTCATACAGCGCCGACATCATCCTTTGTGTCAGCCAGATATTTTCGTCTTGATAGCGCATCTCGAAACTGCCCGCGCTGTCGCCGGTTGCCGCAATGTAAGTGAGGTATTCCGCCGCCGAACTGCGGAGCTGACTGTCGCCGCGCCTGGCGGCAGGCAGATTTGTCGGAAGCTCTTTCTTTTTCACGCTTATGTCCCCAATACCGCCTTGGTCTCCGACAGTATACTCTCCCCGCGTAGCCGCTTCCAAACCGGCGATCTTTAAGGAGTCGGATATGCTTCATTGCAAACACCGCGCGCGGGCTGGAAAATATAGTGTTGGAGGCTCACTTATGCCTGTACCGGTAAACAGGTTCGCACAGGAAAAAGACAGCCGCGCGGTTTCTTTTGCGTGCCGCAAAATTGCGACCACGGCAGGAAAACCATGAATCCAGCGCCGGACAAAAAAATGCCCCCTTCAGATTCGGTGACGACCACCATCTTCGTCCCGGCGATGGATTGTCCCGACGAAGAGCGCGAGATCCGGGCCGCTTTCGAACGTCTACCTTTTGTGGAATCCCTGACATTTCGACTCTTCGCGCGTCAGGTAGTGGTGACACATAAGGGGCCGCTGGAGCCTATCCTCGACACCCTGCTCCGGATCGGCATGGAAGGACGCCCCGTCGAAGGAACATTCCGGAAGGCCGACATCCCAAGAAAAAACTTAAGCCAGTGGAGAACATTTCTCCTCTCTGGCGCAGCGCTTCTAATCGGAATTCCTTTAAGCCTGCTCTATCCCAACGAGCCGCTTGCCCGGCTCCCATTCCTCGTCTCGATCCTGTCCGGCGGTCTTCCGGTAGCCTTTTGCGGAGTACGGGAGATCCGGAACCTGTCGCTTGGAATGAACGTGCTGATGACCGTCTCGATCGGCGGAGCAACGCTTTTAGGAGAATGGGCGGAAGCTTCCGTCGTTGTCACACTGTTTGCGCTTGCGAACCTCATGGAGGCAAGCAGCCTCGACCGGGCGCGTCGGGCCACGGCCGAGATATTCTCCTCCACTCCCGACCTGGCCGTTATCCGGGCGGGAGGCGCCGAGGGAGAAGAGAGAACCATCCCCGCCGAGGAAGTGCGGCCGGGGGACACGCTGGTCATCCGCCCCGGCGAGCGCGTTCCCGTGGATGCCGTCGTCTTTCACGGCTCCTCCGACTTGAACGAAGCGCTTCTTACCGGCGAATCGCTCCCCGTTGATAAAAAAGAAGGGGACCCGCTATACGCGGGGACCGTTAACGGACGGGGGCCGCTGATCGCCACGGCGTCCCGGCCGCTTTCCGATTCCACCTACGCGCAGATCCTGCGCAGAGTCGAGCAGGCCCAGGCGGAGAAAGCGCCGGTGCAAACCTTCATGGAGCGGTTCGCGGCGATCTATACCCCGGCCGTACTCGGCGCGGCAATTATCATCGCGATAGCGCCGCCAATGCTCGGATATGGAACATTCTCGACATGGACATACCGGGCGCTTGTGATGCTCGTAATCGCGTGTCCTTGCGCGATCGTCCTGGCGGCTCCCGTCGCCACCGTCTCCGCGCTTACGCGCGCCACGCGTGAAGGAATCCTGTTCAAAGGAGCGCGTCATCTGGAAGCGCTTGGAAAAGTCCGCGCTATGGCGTTTGACAAGACCGGCACGCTGACTCACGGCCGGCTTCGCGTGACCAGAGTGATTCTCGCCGCCGCCGTGACGGAAGAAGAAATCCTGCGCCTTGCGTGCGCCGTAGAGACCGGGTCCGCGCACCCGGTCGCCGAGGCAATCCGGAAAGAGGCGGCGTTTAGAGAAGTCGCAACAGCGGCGCGCGGAACAATCACGCGCACCTTCACGGTTATCGAGGGGCAAGGCGTGCGCGCCGAGGTTGACGGAAAAATGGTGTCTGTCGGAAATGCCGGGCTCTTTGACGGCAAGGGTTCTCTCAAAGAAGAGGCCAAGCGCCTTCTCGCGGCTTCAGCTTCCAGCGACGGCCCACTGCTCTTTGTCGGCACGGAAGATTCCATTCTGGGAGCAATCGAGCTTGCGGACCAGATGCGCATCCAGGCGCCAGAGACAGTTCAGGCGCTCCGAAAGCTTGGGGTTTCGCGCCTGGCTCTTCTCACCGGCGATAACGAGGGTACGGCAAAGACAATCGCCGCCGCCGCAGGCATCGACGAAGTGGCGCACGGGTTGTTGCCGGAAGACAAACTCGAACGAATCCGGTCGCTCGTCGCGTCCCACGATACCGTAGCGATGGTGGGTGACGGCGTAAACGACGCTCCGGCGCTTGCCGCCGCCACGGTCGGCATGGCCATGGCCGCCGCCGGATCGCCCGCCGCAATGGAAACCGCGGATGTGGCGCTGCTAACCGAAGATTTGCGGAAGATCCCTTACGCGGTTACGCTGGGCCGCAAAATGGTATCGGTGGTCCGCCAAAACGTCTTTATAGCCATCGCCATCAAGATCGGATTTCTCGGATTGGCCGCGGCCGGCTTCTCCACGCTCTGGATGGCCGTGATCGCGGATATGGGAACTTCACTCTTTGTCGTCTTCAACGGAATGCGGCTGCTTTCCCCTTCATCCCGCCATATCCCTGTTTGTCAATGCTGTCATAACGAACATTAACGCGCCAAGCGTATCCAGCGTCTTCGCCGCAGTCTGTCTTTTCCTTGGCTCCATGCAACCGCGTGTTTCCTTCGCTCTCGCCGTCATAGACTGCGGCTGCGCTCGAAAACATGTGCCCTCGTACCCCTACGCGATTTCTGTCCGCCGCGCCGGATGCCGCCAAAATCTTTCGCTGGAAATGTCGCGGGAATGGACTTAAAGCCACCACAAATCAACAGGTTGCTCTAATGGCCGTCATTAGAAGCTAATGCCTGATGACAAATCCGGGTTTAACGATTCAAAAAACACGGCCCGGTTTTGAGCCGGGCCGCGTGTGAATCCTGTCTCAAGGTTATTTTGTCAGCCTCAACAGTTCATCCGCGCTACGGAACCCGCTTATGACGCGGCCATCCGGCAGGACCATTGAAGGAGTTCCCGGTATCTTGAGACGCCCGGCCAGGCGTATGTTCTCATCGACAGCGTCGGACTTACAAATAGCAGGCGGAGCCTCTTTCCCTGCGTAGATGTCGTCAAGGATTTTCCCCGACTTGTCACAGATCGCGGCCAGACATTTATCGTAGAGCTCTTTGTTCGAGGAATTGCGCGGGTAAGGCATAACGTAAAAAGCCACTTCGGGATCTTTGCCCACCGCCTCTTTTATCGACTCGTGCAGCTTTATGCAGTAGGCGCATGAAGGATCCGTCAGAACGATAATCTTTCTATTTGATGATTCTTTTCCGAGCACAATTGCGTTTTTCAGAGAGATCGACGAAACGTCAACCCGGTTAAGCTCTTCCATACTTTTGAGGGTAAGGTTCTCTTTGTCCGAAAGGCGGATGATATTCCCCTGCAAGATATATTTCTTCGAGTAGTCCACGTATATGGGATATATCTTGCCATCGACCGAAACGCGCATCTCCCAGATTCCCCGTACCGGCCCCGGCACGATTTCCGCAACGTTGTCCGCCCCGACGCCAACCATAGCGGCTACCTCTTCGCGGGTAATGGCATGGCAGGCGGCGCAAGGTTTTGCGGAAGAGTCGTTTTTATCGAAAGCGACCGCGAAGACCGGGATAAGCATAAGGGTTGTCATCAACAATATAAAAACGCGCAAAGTTACTTTCATCGTTCCTCCGGAGACCTTTTGTCCCATATGTTATTTATTGTCTTTCTTACCAATACAGTACCGCTTTCCGCATCCTTATAAAACCGCCTGCTCCATCGGTAGAATCTTCCGCTCAAATGACATGCTGCCGAGATCTCCAACTACCACGACCAGCTCTCCGGGGATCTGGCCCGGCTGAATGCATACGGTGCGTCCCACGCGGGCCAGCCATATGCTGGACTCCGCAGGCGATTCGTGGATATGCCCGTGCAGAGACAACAGCGGCTGTGTCCGCATGATAAAAGCAAGGGTGGCGGCGGAGCCGACATTGAAGCCTCCGTGGACCCGGTCAAGCCCGTTCCCGGAGGGAGGCCCATGAGTAACGTATATAGTCCGCGCCGGGTCCGGCGGAACGGGAAGAGCGTCGAGTTCCTGTTCGATGGAGGGAAGTGTCGCGGCATACTCCGCCCAGTCGGGAATCTCCCGAAAACCGTCGGGAGTGGAAAGAACTCCGGCGCCAAGCTGCTTCCCCGGAACACATCCGGCCGTATCCATCCGCGCCCGGTCTTTGAGCGGGAACGGAACGTCCGCCACCAGGTTCATTCCGATGAACCAGTAGCCATCCGCTTCGACCATCCGCCGGGACAAGTGCGTTACAAGCGGCGTCCGTTCGCAAATCCGGTCGAGAAGCTCGTCGAACACTCCCAGGTCATCGTTGCCTGTCAGCGTCAGATAGCGAATTCCCGCCTCCTGGCATCGCTCAAAGAACGGCCCGAGGTATTCCCGGTAAAACCGCCCCTGGTCTTCAGGATGCCGGGCGTGGGGCGCGATGTCTCCTCCGTTGATCACAAGCTCCGCCCCGATCTCCCGCGCATAGCCAAGCATCCGCTCGTACTTGCCACGGTCGCCGTGCAGGTCCGTCACGTATAGAAACGGTTTCATGGCTGTCTCTCCAGATCAATGATGGTGATCTCCGGCGGAGCGAGAAACCGCATCGGCGGCCCCCATGTTCCAGTGCCGCGATTCACATGCAGCGTTCCTCCTTCGGGGAGAGCGTAGCTGCCGCCGGAACACGGATATGACAATCGGGTCAGCAGCAGAAACGGGAATAGCTGTCCCTGGTGCGAATGCCCCGACAATTGCAGGTCGAACTTCCCGGCCATGTCCGGGTCAACCACCGGACGATGCTTCAAAATGATCGTGAACCTGTCGTCCGCTCCGCTTCCAGGAATATCGGGCTCCGGGCGGCCGCTTCCCGTCATCATATGTTTTTGCGCGGGATCGTCCACACCGATGATCCGGATAACCTCGCCCGCAACCGCCACTTCGTCCCGCAAAAGTGTAAAACCGGCGTCCTGCGTAAAGGAAATGGCATGAGAGAGTCCCGCATAATATTCGTGGTTGCCGTTTACGGCAAACTTTCCCATGGGTGTATGGATTTCGCGGAAGATCCCGGCAAGCCCCTCGATATGTGTAAGTCTTCCATCCACCAGGTCTCCGGTCGAAACAAGGATATCCGGCCGCTGCGCCGCGACAAGATCCGCAACCCGCTGCGCTTTGCCGCTCCGGTGGATAAGCCCAAGGTGCAAGTCGGAGATCTGGGCAACCCTGACGGTTTTAATCCCCGGCGCAAGCTTGTCTGTGGCGATCCGGATATGTACGATTCGGATATTATGCGCCTCAAAAACAGAGTAGGCGGAGAAAGCAACGGCAAGCACAACGATCAGGAGAAACACGCCGCGTCCACCGAGGGCAAAAGAACAGTTTCCCGCAAAACCAAACCACCGCTGCGCAGGCAAGCATAGAAAACGCGCGGCATCAGCGGCAACGTTAAGACCCACGAGGAAAAAGAGAAACCCCATCCAGACAAACCCGGTCAAGGCAACACCTTGGGCCACGTTCCCATGGCCATGGCGCACAAGCAGGTGCGCGGCAAGAACCGGCGCCGACACAAGGAACGCGAACAAGACGAAAAGCGGCGCCCCAACCGTCCAGCCAAAACCAAACGCCGCCCTCGCTTTCAAAAAAACGTACGCATGCATGGTGCCGTATATGAGAAAAAACGCGAGAAGGAAAAAGGGCAATCCGATATCATCCTTTTCCGGCGGAAATTTAAAAACTTTCATGGCAAAAAACGGGATTCCCCCGTCGTCAGGTTAAACAGTTCGCCGTTCTCAAGAAGCCTCCATCCCCCATTGTCGCCCCATTCGGCATAGCCAGGCGGCTGGCTTGACACCGCCCGGATTCCTTCTTTCTCTGAAACAAACAGCGTGTAGTAATCCGGATTCTTGCAAAATACGCGCAGCGCGAAAAGTCCCTCCCCGGCCGCAATCAGCAGGTTCGCGGAGGAATAATCCCCCACAAGATCCGTGTCGGAAAGGATTTCTCCAAGGATTTTTTTCAGCCCTTCGAATGTCCGTTCCTTCCATCGTTCCGACAAAAGCTCAAGAAACACAAGCGTATCGCTGACGCGGCGACGTTCTCCCTCCTCCCCGATCTTTCCGTAAAACGTTCCATTGTGCGCAAGCGCGATCCCCGACAAAAGAAACGGATGGGCATTTTTGGCCCCGACCGCCTCCATGTTTGAGGCGCGCCGGACATGACCGATAAACCGGTCGGTACGAACTCGAAGTTTCGGTAAAAGCGGATCAGACGCCGCGGGCTTCCCGCCGCGCGCACAGCGGATCTCGCCTTCTTCGCGCCACGCAACGCCCCACCCATCCGGATGGTTTCCTCCCTCGCGCTTTTCCCATCCCGGCACAAGATTGCCGTGTTCGCAAAACCAGGCAAGACTGGCCATGAACGGACCCGCATCCGCAGGAACACGGGAAGCGTAGGCTATCAGCCGACACATTCGAGTCTAAACGACATGCGCAAGGGAAATTGCAGCGTATTCAAAAGCAACCGTCCTGTTCGAGAGCCAGGCAGCCGGTTTGCGCGCACAGAATTTTCGAAAAACAGGTATCCGGCGCACCCGAGGAGAGACATCTCAAAAACATGAAAAACGCAGACATGGGGAATGTCGCAAATCCATTTTCTTCCTGTCCTGGAGGCGTTTGCTCCAGCAACCCGTGTTGCCGTTCTTCTTTACTCCAGATTCAGGAACTCGCGCATTACGCCTATGTTCCATATGTGCTGCCTGTGCATGCCCACGAGGAAATCCCTCTCTTCTTCGGTCAGATCTGCTTCGGAAAACTCCGTGATCTTTTCGGCAACCCAGGCGCATCCCTTGATTGCAAGCTCGATCCGCTCCTTTTCGTCTTCCAGCGCCAGCAGCTTGTCCGCAAAACCGTTCATGTTGTCGGAGGGTTTAACTTCCCGCCGCGAAATCAGCGAATGCAATATCCCGCAATCTCTGGATTCATTGTTCCGTATCATGCAAAAGACGCGGTTAACGTCTTTGCGCGAGCTTAGAAATGACATTTGCTCATAGATAATGACTCCAGAGCGCTCAGCCTCCAACAGTTCATTCATCAGTTCGACCGTGGTTTTCTTCTCGCCCATTTATTCCTCCAGCGTGTTCGTTTCAGAATCTCGCTTTTGTTTTAGCTTTCGCGAGGAGCCGCTTTCCGCTTGTGTTGTGGATCATGGCGTTTTTGCGGAGTCCGTCGCCTGTCCGGGGCGGGAAAAGCGGCCGTCTCCATAATACTTCTGTTTCCGCTCCGGAATACTTTTTTTAGGAGCCGCTTTGGAAACCACCCATGTCGAAACGTAAAATATCGCGGCGGCTTTGGAGGACCGGATATGATGAAACAGATGGAAGCATCACCTTAAAGAATGTTGATTCAGGAGGAATTCAATGAGCCGTGTCCGGGTCGAGAAAGACTCGATGGGCGAGGTAGAAATCCCCGCGGAAGCTTATTACGGGGCGCAGTCAAAACGGGCGGAAGACAACCTGCCCGTAAGCGGAGAACGGATGCCGCTTCCGGTAGTGCATGCCGTTGCGTTAATCAAGGGGCTTGCGGCGCGGGTCAACGCGGAGCTTGGGCTTCTGCCCGACTCAAGCGCGAAAGCAATCTCAAGCGCCGCCACGGAAGCGCTGGCCGGGAAGCATGACGACCAGTTCATAGTCGGCGTTTTCCAGACAGGCTCCGGCACATCGACAAACATGAACGTAAACGAAGTGCTGGCCAATCGGGCAAATGAACTTTTGGGGGCTCCGCTGGGAAAGTATTCCCCGGTCCACCCTAACGATCATGTAAACCGCTGCCAGTCGAGCAATGATGTCATACCCTCCGCGATCCGTATCGCTTTGCGGCGAAATATCTCGGACCAGCTGCTTCCGGCGCTTGAACGGCTGCAAAACTCGCTCGAAGGGAAAGCCCGTGACTTCTCCTCTATCCTGAAAATCGGGCGCACTCACTTGCAGGATGCCGTTCCCATGACCTTGGGGCAGGAGTTCGACGGGTACGCGACCCAGATAAGCCACGGCATTCGCCGCATCAAGGCGATTTTGCCGGAGCTGGAAGAGCTGCCGTTGGGAGGAACCGCCATCGGAACAGGCGTAAACGCGCATCCGGAATTCGCGCGGCGGACTATCGCGGAACTTGCCCGTTCGACCGGCATTACTTTCCGCGAAACAGGCAACCGGTTTGCGGCAATGGGAGGACAAGACACGCTGGTCGCTTCCGGCGGCGCCATGAAGGGAATCGCCGTCTCTTTGATGAAGATCGCTCATGACCTGCGACTGTTGTCTTCCGGGCCGCGATGCGGTATCGGAGAGATCCTCCTTCCTTCGCTACAGCCCGGCTCTTCAATCATGCCGGGCAAGGTGAACCCGGTGGTCCTTGAGGCAACTATCCAGGTTGCGGCCCAGGTAATCGGAAACGAAACGACGGTGGCGCTGGGCGGGTCGATGGGGGTGTTGGAACTAAACGTCATGCTTCCGGTAATGGCGCGTAATCTTCTGGAATCGTCGGCCCTGCTCTCCTCGATCTTGTTGCTTTTGGCAGACCGGTGCGTCGAGGGAATCGAGGCCGATAAAAAGCGGTGCGATGAGCTGATAGAAAAGAGCCTGTCTATAATCACGCCTCTTTCGATAAAAATCGGCTATAATCAAGCATCAGAGCTTGTCCACGAAGCATACCAAAGCGGTAAAACCATCCGTGAGCTTCTGATCTCAAAAGGAGAGCTTTCAATAGAAGAGATCAACGATATTCTTGATCCAAGGAGAATGATTTAAAAAATGAAAAATCTCCGGACCACAAAATCCCTTGCAGCATCCCTTATAGTAATAGCTTTCTTCGCGGCTTGCAGAGACGGCGCGGGAGCGAAAGCAACCAATACCAATGACAAAACCTCCCTCATGAAGTCCTCCTGCATGTTTTATTGGGATGCTCCGGAGACAACAGTCAACAACGAGACGATCAACCCTTACGACGATCTCTATCACTACGAACTCTATGTTAGCAGCACCCCGTACTTCTACGATACAGACATCCCGGTGACTTTTGTCTCCGCGGTTGAAGAAGGAGAAGGCGGAGCCAAAAAGCTGGTCACAGAGTTCGACCTGTCACTTCTGAATATCGACAATGTTTTCCCCACTCTGTATATCTCCCTGAGAGCGGTTGGGGTCGATGGTCAGAAATCAGACTTCATGGACCCCGTAGCCTGGACGCGGTCCTGATAACTCAAGAAATCAAGACAAGACGACCTTAAGCAACATAAGACGATGAAGGAAGTTTTGCCTACCGCCTGACCAGTAAACCGGACGCCGCCGGCCAAATCATCTGTCCAACCCGGCACCTCAAGATAACGAGAATCCAATTATTCCGTTACCCGGTTGCTTTTTCGCTTGAACCCCTCTGTATGCCCCACTGCCATCTCTGGCAAAACATCGATTGCAAGTCTTACCTGCTACCGGCTTCCATTGGTTCTCATGGTCGGCATCTTTCGCTTCAAAGTCTTCTCCTGCTAATACGCTACCACGTGGGCTCGCCATCGCTTCGCGCCGGGCCGCAATGTTTTCTTCAATTACATATCTGTATTTGGCGCCCCGAATTTGTAATTTTCGCGGAGTTTTAAACCAGGGCAATTCAAAGAGCCGCCCTTGCTTTCTCCCTGAAATCTCTTTCTTATTCAGCCGGTTATACCCCACATCCTCTCGACAAAAATCGCTGGCACGAGCGTTGCCCTATATATAGACGACAAAGCAAAAAAGGGAGAACAAAAAAATGAAAAATCTCCGGACCGCAAAAGCCCTCGCAGCCTTCCTGACGACAGCGGCCTTCTTCGCGGCATGCGGCGGAGCCGGAGTGGAAGTAGCAGGCACAACGACCACAATGAAAACCTCCTGCATGATCTCCTGGAACGCGCCGGAAACAAAAGTAAACAACGAGACAATCAATCCCTACAACGACCTCTATCAATACGAACTCTATGTCAGCAGCACCCCGAACTTCTCGGACACCGACACCCCGGTGGCTTTTGTCTCCGCGGTGGAAAATGGAGAAAGCGGAGCCAGGAAGCTGGTCACCGAGTTCGACCTGGCGCTTCTGAACATCGACAATGCTTCCTCCACTCTGTATGTCTCTCTGAGAGCGGTCGGGGTCGATGGCCAGAAGTCAGACTTCATGGCCCCCGTAACCTGGACGCGGTCATAAGAACTTAAAAAAACAAAAGGAGGGACAACCTTGGAAAACACCTTACTCGAAATTCTGATGCTGGGAGCATGCATGGCCACATTGAGAAAAATCGAGCCCGTCGCCTCCGCACCGGCTTCAGAGAAATACCTGCCTAAACAAACAACATCGCCCCATATGCCTGTGCGCGCTGTCGAGCCCAGGCAGATGTTCGTGCTTTCATGGTTTCGCGGCAAGCGCACGATTGTGAAGATGTAACGTGCGCTATACCTCTTCCGGGCGGACATCAATCCGCCTGACCGAAGGAGCTAAAACCAGGACGATGCCCGCAAAGGCGGCCTTGAACATAAACGCTCTCTTGAAAGCGCAAACCTTCAAAGCGCGAACATGGAGACCAGAAATGAAGAAAAGCTCCAAACAAAATGAACATTGCACTCTCATCAATAAAAAGAAACCTGCTTTACACACAATTTGCTTCCATAAGTTGCTTGGTTTTACAAAACTACATTTTTGTCATACGCCCTCTGTTTCGCGCTTTCCGCTCTTTCAGAAGCAGGGCAAAACTGGGAGTTTCCTTCCTCTTTTTCCGCGAACTTTTCCTTCTGCTCAACAAACAAGGGCTCCCCTTTCTCTTTTGCGGCGAAATCTTTCGTTTATTCCTTTGGTTACGCACCTCTACCGCCGCCCGGACACCGGCGTGATTGTTGCTTTACAGACGGGCCGCATGGCAAACATATAGGAAAAAGAAAAATGAAAAAACTTCAGACCGCTAAATGCTTCATTGAATCGCCAGTCACAGCCGATTTCTTCGCGGCATGCGGCTATGAAGAAAAAACTGTTGCCGGCATTGAACCCAACTCAGGCCACCCTTGTGTGTTATCATGCAATATAGCGAAAAATATGGTCGTTAACGAAATTGTTAACCTTTACGGTGATCTTTGTCACTACGATTCTTACGTAAACGTGACCAAAAACTTCCCAAACAACAATCTCCGTTCAGTGTTTGTTTCGGAAGTTGAAAAAGCCAACATGAGAATTGCGCAGAGCTTTCTTATACGCGGCAGCTACATGTTTCATAATGAATTGTCAGTGTTGGCGGACAAAAAAACAGATTTTATGAACCCCGTCACCCGAATCAGGTTTCAAGAAACGAAGGAGATATGACCATGAAGAAAACCCTCATCGCGATTCTGGTGCTGGGTATCTGTCTGGCCACACTCGGAACCGCCTCCGCCGCAACCTATACAATAAAATGGGGCGCGGTCACCAAATATACGGACGGCTCGACAATCTCCGGACAGTCGGTCACATATTCTGTCTATTGGTCCACCAGCTTGTCCATGTCGCCCGCGAACGCGATCGCAACCGGCATATCAGCAACCTCCAGGAGCTTCGACCCGGCCACTTTGGGGATGAAAGCGGGAAACACCGTCTACTTCGCGGTAAAAGCATCCATAGGCGGCGGAACACCATCAGAATACTCGACTCCCAAATCCTGGATTGTCCCAAGCGGCGGCGCTACCACCGTCGAACCCAACACCATAAGTTGGGGCGCGGTCACTAAATACTCGGATGGTTCAACAATTTCCGGGCAGTCGGTCACATACTCTGTCTATTGGTCCAGCAGCCCGTCCATGTCGTCCCCATCCACAATCGCAACCGGCGTAACAGGAACCTCCAGGAGCTTCGACCCGGTCGCTCTGGGGATGAAAGCGGGAAACACCGTCTACTTCGCGGTAAAAGCATCCGTGGGCGGCGGAACGCCATCAGACTACTCGCCCTCCAAGTCCTGGAATGTCCCAGGCGGCGGCGTTACCACCACAACCTTGAGCAGCATCGCCATCAACGGCGCTTCTTCGGTAAATGAAGAAACATCCTCGACTTACACGGCGACAGCCACATGGAGTAACGGAACCACCTCTACCGTCACCCCGACATGGAGCGTCTCAAGCACTACATACGCTACAATCAACGCCAGCGGAGCGCTTACAGCAAAAAGTGTAACCGCCGACCGGACCGTAACCGTCAACGCAACTTACACAAGCGCGGGCATTACAAAAACAGCAAGCAAAACCGTAACCATCAAGGATGTGCCCGCCACACTGAACAGCATCGAGATCATTGGAGCCGCTTCGGTAAATGAAGGGACCAGCGCTTCCTACACAACGACAGCTACATGGAGTGACGGAACCAGAACTACCGTCACCCCGACATGGAGCCTGTCCAGCACTACTTACGCTACAATCAATGCCAGCGGAGCGCTTACAGCAAAAAGCGTAACCGCCGACCGGACCGTAACCGTCAACGCAACTTACACAAGCGCGGGCATTACAAAAACAGCAAGCAAAACCGT
>Ga0082212_10002594_pt1 | contig 26208 bp, 23 predicted proteins | sample TergutNt197P3_FD_71548 | JGI IMG/M metagenome (GOLD analysis project Ga0082212, IMG submission 71548) | Neocapritermes taracua P3 segment gut microbial communities from Petit-Saut dam, French Guiana - Nt197 P3 | ecosystem: Host-associated > Arthropoda: Insects > Digestive system > Gut ...
CCGACATCGATAAAAAACGCTGGCTGCCACTGGTGGTAAGCTTTAAATTCGGCGAAGCCAAGGCGCTGGAACTGTTTGTTGAAATGACCAAACGGCTGGGTATCGGCGAAGCCGAAACGGCGGCGGCGTTCAAGACGGCAATGGCAAAACAGCAGGCCTATTTCGACGCGATACACGAGATGGGCAGGCAGGCGCTGGAAGAGGCGCGCATTGCCAACCGGCCCGTCATCGCCACGCTGGGCCGTCCCTACAACGCCTTTACCCCGGAAGCGAACATGGGCATTCCCCGCAAGTTTACCACGCGGGGCTATTCGATCATTCCCTTTGACATTCTGCCCTTCCATGACGAGGAAATTTTTCCCAACATGTACTGGTACTACGGCCAGCAGGACGTAAAGGCCGCGCAGCTCCTCAAGAACGAGGAAAATATTTATCTTACGTTTATTACCAATTTTTCATGCGCGCCCGATTCGTTCATTCTGCATTACATCAAATGGGTGATGGGGCAAAAGCCTTTCCTCGTGCTGGAACTCGACTCCCATTCCGCCGACGCGGGCATCGACACGCGGGTTGAGGCGTTCCTCGACATCATCGACGGCTACCGCGCCAAAAAGGACGAGCTTGAGGCGGACCGCTTCGATAACGGCTGGCGTTTTGTCAGCGAGAAGCAGGCAGGCGGGGATTTTGACCTTCGCATCGACAATGTTAAAACCGGGGAAAAAGTTCCGATTGCGGGGAACAAGCGGGTAAAGGTGCTGCTGTCCAACATGGGGGCGATCTCTACGGAGTACATGGGCGCGGCGATTCGCAGCCAGGGCGTTAACGCCGAAGCGCTTCCTGTCGCCACTGCCAAAACGGTTCAGATTGCCCGCGCCCACGCGTCAGGAAAGGAATGCGTTCCCAGCCACCTGGTTCTGGGCAGCGCCCTGGAATTTGTTTTCAGCGAACGCTACCGCAAGGACGAACTGTACCTGCTCTTTGTGCCGATTACCACCGGCCCCTGCCGCACCGGCCAGTACTATGTGTACTACGAAAACCTTTTCCGCGACCTGCGGCTGGAAAACGTGGTAGTCTTTATCCTTTCGGCGGACAATTCCTACACGGAACTTGGCCCCGGCTTTGCGCGGGAAATGTGGAAGGGGCTGGTGCTTTCCGACTACCTCAAGGACATACAGTGCGCCCTCAAGGCATGCGCCGCCGATCCGGAAAAAGCGCAGGCGGAATTTGAACATTCCTGGCGCGCCGTAATGCACGCGGTGGAGCACAACCCCAAAGATATGTGGAAGGAACTAAAGCATGTCGCCGCTGACGTAAAAAAAATACCCCTCAAGCGAACCATGGCCAGTTGTCCGAGGGTGCTTGTCGTCGGCGAGATCTACGTGCGCCGCGACGACTTTGCCGTGGGCGAGCTGACCGACCTGATGAGCGAGCGGGGCATCGTGGTAAAGGTTGCCGGCATATCCGAATGGATTCACTACCTGGACTTTGTGCGGGAGTACGCCCTGAACAAGCTGCTCAAACTACGAAAACCAGGCACACGGCTCTTTTCGCAGCCGTGGAAAGACCTGAAAAAACTGGAAATCGAGGAATGGTGGAAACACTCGGTAGAAAAGAAGGCGCTTTCGATCCTGAAACCCACCGGCCTTATCCCCGACACGCCCCACGACATGCGCGAGATCATGAAGTACACCCAGGAACATTTCGTCAACCTTGAGCTTAACTCGGAAATTGCCGTATCTTCCGGCTCCGCCGCCGCCGCGATGGACTCCGGTTTTTCGGGCATCGTGAACATCAGCCCCTTCGCCTGCCTTATCGGGCGGGTCATCGAGGGCCTGTACACCCCCTGGGCGCGGGAGCGCAACTACCCGATCCTTTCTGTGGAAGTGGACGGCAACCTTTTGCCGCCGAACATCGTTAACAAGCTTAACATCTTCATGGTGAACGTGCTGCGCTTCAAGGGTTCGGGCGATCTTTCGACGCTGGTAGATGTGCCGGGGGAGTGAATTAGGGAGATCAAATTCACTCCAATCCACATAGTGACAAAATTCCCAAATTTGTGATATTCTCAATATAAATGGAGGCATAAATATGATTGAACAGTTGTTTATTATTGCGCCGGTTGGGGCGGTTTTCGCCCTGCTTTTCGCATTCATACAGGCGCGAAAAATTTACAGCTTTCCTGAAGGCAGTGATTTAATGAAACGCATCTCGCAGTCGGTGCGTACGGGGGCGAACGCATACCTGAAACGGCAGTATACCGGCGTGGCGCTCTTTTTTGTCGTTATGTTTATCATATTGGGCATTATGGCGTTTGCCAAACTCCTGACGCCCTTTGTGCCGTTCGCCTTCATTTCAGGCGGCATCATTTCCGGTCTTTCCGGCTTTATCGGCATGAAAATAGCCACTGCGGCGAACGCCCGCACAGCCCATGCGTCCTCGTACAGCCTTAACAAGGGGCTGAAGGTGGCTTTTTCGGCAGGGTCGGTCATGGGATTCACCGTCGTCGGGCTTGGGGTGCTGTTCCTTTCAATCTGGTTTCTGCTTCTGAAATACGTGTTTTTTGCCCCGGGATCAGAGGCGATCCTTGAGCTTGTCGCAAAGGGCTTTACCGTGGAAAATGCCCAGATTCAGCTTATCTCCTCCACCATGCTTACCTGCGGCATGGGGGCTTCCAGCATGGCGCTCTTTGCCCGCGTGGGCGGCGGCATCTTTACCAAGGCTGCCGATGTGGGCGCCGACCTGGTGGGCAAGGTCGAGGCGGGCATTCCCGAAGACGACCCGCGCAACCCGGCGGTTATCGCGGATAACGTGGGCGACAATGTCGGCGACGTGGCGGGGATGGGCGCAGACCTGTACGAATCCTACACCGGCTCAATCGTGGCGACCATGGCCCTGGCGGTTTCTGCCGGATACGGCTTTGGCGGCGCGATAGTCCCCATGATTATGGCGGCGGCGGGCATTGTTTCGTCGATTATCGGCGCGCTGTTTGTCCGCTCTGGCGAAAAAACCGACCAGCGGCACCTGCTCGCGGCGCTCCGCAAGGGAACCTATATTTCGTCAGCATTAATTATCATCCTGGCGGTACCCATCGTCTATTTTTGCCTGGATTGCGCAAATCACGGCGGATTCACCGGGCCCCGCTTCGGCGTTTATTGGGCGATTCTTTCGGGGCTGCTTGCCGGTGTGCTCATCGGGATGTTTACCGAATACTATACGTCGGACTCATATAAACCGACGAAGAACCTGGCCCACTCCAGCCTGACAGGGCCGGCTACCCTCATCATCGGCGGTATCTCGCTGGGTATGATTTCGACGGCGATTCCCGTTATCATTGTTGGCACTTCGGTTCTGGTGAGCTTTTACGCGTCAGGCGGAGGGGCTGACCCGGAGACCCTGAAAATAGGGCTGTACGGCGTCGCCATCTCTGCGGTCGGTATGCTCTCCACGCTGGGCATTACCCTTGCCACCGACGCATACGGCCCCATCGCCGACAACGCGGGGGCAATCGCCGAATTGAGCCACCTTCCCGAAGAAGTTCGCAAACGCACCGACGCGCTGGACGCGCTGGGCAACACGACGGCGGCGATTGGAAAAGGGTTTGCCATCGGTTCGGCGGCGCTGACCGCGCTTGCGCTGATCGTCGCCTTTATTGACGAGATTGTATTCATGAGGCCCGATTTTATTTTCAACCTGAGCATTACCAATCCGCCGGTGCTTATCGGCCTTATGGTGGGGGTTATGCTTCCGTTTATGTTCTCCTCAATGACGATGAACGCCGTTGGACGCGCCGCGCAGCAGATCGTTATCGAGGTGCGCCGGCAGTTCAAAGAAATCGCCGGGCTTATGGAAGGCACCGCCGAGCCGGATTACGCGACCTGCGTGGATATTTGCACCAAAAGCGCGCAAAAGGAAATGATAATGCCCGCGCTGATGGGTATTTTAAGCCCGGTTGTCTTCGGCCTAATCCTCGGCGTTAACGGCATCGCGGGAATGCTGGCGGGCGCGACGGCCTCCGGCTTTGTGCTTGCCATAATGATGGCCAACTCGGGCGGCTCGTGGGATAACGCGAAGAAGCACATAGAAGGCGGGGCTTACGGCGGCAAGGGTTCGGACCCGCACAAGGCGGCAGTTGTCGGCGACACGGTGGGCGATCCGTTCAAAGACACCTCCGGCCCGTCGATCAACATCCTGATTAAGCTTATGTCGATGGTCGCCATCGTCTTTGCCGGGCTTATCCTAAACTATTCGATTTTCAAGTAACGACCAATGGACAGGATTGGCAAAAGTATTGATCTGCTCATGGAGACCTACAGCTCCTTCGGTATGGTTAACCATTCCGGGGGGGCGAACCTTCCTGGCCGGGCAAACATAGCCCGCATTGTCGGGGGGCTGGACGAATTGCTCTTTCCCGGTTTCCGCGAGAACCAGGGCCTTGATCACTCAAACCTCCGGCTTGTCACTGCGGAAAAGGTAAACCACCTTGCCCTGGAACTGATCCGCGAAGTGGAAAAAAGCCTTGCCTTTTCTGTCCGCGAGGGAACGTTAAGCTGCGGCCACGGCGGCTGCCATGCGGCTGCGGAACTTATCGTAGGGAGTTTTTTCGAGGAACTCCCCGCCATCCGCCACGCACTGTCTCTCGACATGGAGGCGAACTTCCGGGGCGACCCGGCGGCAAAGAGCGTCGACGAGGTGATACTTTCGTACCCTGGCTTCCGGGCTATTACCGTTCACCGGCTGGCCAACTATTTCTGGAACGCGCAGGTTCCCCTTATCCCCCGCATGATGAGCGAACTGGTTCACGCCTCCACGGGCATTGACATCCACCCCGGTGCGCGGATTGGGGAATCTTTTTTCATCGATCACGGAACCGGCATCGTTATCGGCGAGACTTCGGTTATCGGCAATAACGTTAAGCTTTACCAGGGCGTTACCCTTGGGGCGCTGTCGGTAAAGAAGGAAGAGGCCAACCGCAAACGGCATCCCACCATCGAGGACGACGTTACCATTTATTCCCACGCGACGATTCTGGGCGGCGATACGGTAATTGGCCAGGGCAGCGTTATTGGCGGCAACGTGTGGATAACCGAATCGGTTCCGCCGAACACCACCGTCTACACCAGCGCCGGCGAACAAGTGCTCATGCAGCGGGATCGATGAATTTTTGATAAATGAACACGAGGGATATATACCAATCATTTGAGTCAGGTTTGGCTCATGATGATTCGATAATGCCCTGGCGGGGCGGGCGCGCGGGGGCGGCGAAAATTTCCGGGACTCCCCGCCGGAGGAGACGACGGAATAAATTCTAAAACTAGGATAGAGAAAATGCCTGACCACTTAATAAATCTGATGATGGATAGTTGCTCATCGCAGGATGAATTAAGTGGCCAGGTGGCTCCGCAGGCGGTCGCCCGCTGGGTTGCTATCAGACCGCTTTGCGGTCTGCGCAAGCCTGCCTTAATTATTATAGTGGCTCTATTGGGGCTCTTGCCATGCTGACTTTTTTTTATGGACACTGCTTGACGCAGTGCTTGTTCTTAGGCATCCCGGATTTCGCCGCCCCCGCGCGCCCGCCCCGCCAGGGGTTTTACGGTCAATTATGAGTAAAGATAAGTCCCCCAAAGCGGCGTTTGTTGCCGTTATCGGTCGTCCCTCGGTGGGAAAATCGACGCTGGTAAACGGTATCTGCGGCGAAAAGGTTTCGATTGTCAGCGCCGTTCCGCAGACCACCCGCAATGCGATCCGGGGCATCGTAAACAGGGAACAGGGGCAGCTTGTCTTTATCGACACCCCCGGCCGCTACAAGTCTGCAAAAAAAACCAACAAAAAGCTGCTGGACATTTCCGCAGGCGCTATTGAAGATGCCGACCTGATCCTCTATGTGCTGGACGCTTCCCGTGCTGCCGGTGCCGAAGACGAAGAGACGGCGGCGCTGCTTGCCCCCCACGCGCACAGGGCCGTAGCCGCCATCAACAAGATAGACATGGTCGAAAACGCCGCCTGCGATCCTGCCCTGGAGTTTCTTTCACGCAGCCTTCCCGCGTTGCCTTCCGTCCGCATCTTCCCCGTTTCCGCGAAAAAAAACGAGGGCATCGATGCGCTTCTGGCCGCGTTATACGATCTCGCGCCGGAGGGCGAGCCGTTCTACGGCGCGGACTACTACACCGATCAGGAAGTGGATTTTCGCATCGCCGAAATTATCCGCGAGCAGGCGATCAATCGGCTGCGCCAGGAACTGCCCCACGCACTGCGCGTCGAAATAGCCGATGCCCAGTTTACCGAAACTGCCCCTTCTGCTCAGGAGGGCGCGCCGGACGGGAATGCGCCGGATGTGCCGGAGGGCAAGCTCTGGGTGCGTGCCTTCATCGTGGTGGAGCGGGAATCGCAGAAGGGAATCGTGGTGGGCAAGGGCGGCGCGATGATAAAGGCGATCCGCCTTGCCGCCCTGAAGGAACTCCGCAAAATTTTCGACTGGCAAATCGAATTGGATCTAAGGGTAAAATGATGGGAAATAACCGACATGCAGTAACGATGCTGTGCTTAACTCTGGTGCCCTGCATCGTTGCCGGTTGTGCCGGTGAAAAGATACGCATGGCCACCGGGGGCAGCACCGCGACCTACTATTCTTTCGGCTCGGTAGTGGGGCAGATACTCACCGAGCATACCAAAATTCCCATTACCATCCAGTCCACCGGCGCGTCAAAGGCGAACATCCAGCTTATCGACTCGGGAGAGGTGGAGATTGCCATTGTCCAGAACGACATAATGGACTATGCGTGGAAAGGCATAGACCTTTTTAACGGAGAAAAGATCACCAGCTTTGCCTGTATGGCCGCGCTTTTTGCCGAAGCATGCCAGGTGATAGCCAACCCCGCCTCGGGGATCAGAACCATCGCCGACCTTAAGGGCAGGAACGTGGCCGTGGGAGACGCGGGGAGCGGAACCGAATTCAACGCCCGCCAAATTCTGGAAGCCTACGGTATCGGTTTCGGCGAAATCAGAAAACAAAACCTGAGTTTCGGCGCTTCGGCAGACGCACTCAGGGACAACAAGATCGACGCTTTTTTCTGTGTCGCCGGCGCCCCCACACCCGCCATTGTTGACCTGGCAATTAACAAGAATGTCATTTTTTTGGATATTGACGATGCCCATGCGGAAAAGTTAATCAATAAATATCCCTTCTACACCCAATTCGCTATTCCGTCCGGGAGCTACAAAGGGCAAAACGACGCTGTTCAGACTCTGGCGGTAAAAGCAGCCTTTATCGTAAGCGCGAAACTGAAAGAAGAAACGGTTTACCAGTTAACCAAAGCCCTGTTTGAGAACAAAGCCCAAATCGAAGCCGCCCATGTAAAAGGAAGCGAACTTTCACCGTCCTATGCGGTGGAGGGCATTTCCGTTCCCTTCCATCCCGGAGCGGAAAAATACTACCGGGAAATTGGCGCGCTCAATTACATGGAAGTAAGGGATACCGTATCAGGCAAAGTATACGGATCGTGGCCGTTGAACGGTGGCGAGTTTTCCGTTGAATTTGTCCACTCGGTGAATCAGAGTCCGGTGCGGGAAACTTTCTGCGCCGCAGGCAAAGAGATAGGGCTTAATTCCGTCCGTTTTTTTTCCTTTGGCGCGGGGATGCAATCCGATCTGGAAGAAGGGCAGACGATGAGCCGGGACGGCGACGCGCTGGTTATCAGCGGCATAAACCGCAGCTTTACGGAACTAAACTACATTGTGGGAACGGAATCGGATCATCGGTTGTTTATTGACGGCGAAACCGTCAGTTTGACAGGCCTCGCGTCTGCGAAAAGCCGCGGGAAGAACGCCCATATCACACTGCGGATTCAGTAAATGTCTGAACAGGAAACCGGAGAATCCAGCGTACGCCGTTTTACCGGTGTTCCGGGTATCCTGATACAGGCTTTGCTGCTCCTCTTTGCCGTCTATGTCTTTTGGGTAACCCTGATCGTCAGCCTTCCAGAACATATCAGGCGCAGCGCCTTTGTGGGCATCATGGTGTTTGCGGGTTTTCTGCTCTATCCCGCCTGCAAGGGCATGATCAAACGAAAGAATCACATCCCCTGGTATGATCTTGTCCTTGGTACGCTCGGGGCAATTTCTTTTTTCTACTTTGTCGTACATTACCAGGAAATTATCGCCCGCGCGGTTTTACTGAAGCCGCTTGATGTTGCCATGGGCGTTATGGGGATCATTATACTCGCGGAACTTTGCCGGCGGGTGGTCGGGCTTCCCATTCTGATTGTCGCGGCCTGTTTTATCGGCTATGCCGTTATCGACGGCTATTCCCTGCGCCGGATTGTGCATCAGCTTTTTTACACTACCGACGGAATCATCGGTACTCCAGTCGGGGTCTGTTCCACCTTCATCGTCCTGTTTATCTTTCTGGCTTCTTTTCTGGAAAAGTCCGGCATCATTAAGCTCTTCATCGACATTGCCAATTCCGCCGCAGGGCATACCGCCGGAGGACCGGCCAAGGTTGCGATTATCGCCAGCGCTCTGTTGGGAATGGTTTCCGGCAGTTCTGTCGCCAACACGGTCGGTTCCGGCAGTGTTACCATTCCGATAATGAAAAAAGCGGGATATAAGCCGGAATTCGCCGCAGCGGTAGAAGCTTCGGCGTCTGCCGGAGGACAGATCATGCCTCCCGTCATGGGCGCCGCCGCCTTCCTCATGGCGGATCTAACCGGCACACCCTACCCGGTAATTGCGGTCTCGGCTATTTTGCCGGCGGCGCTGTACTTTACCGGTATTTTTCTGATGGTCCATTTTGAGGCGAAAAAGCTGGGCATGAAAGGCCTTCCAAAAGAATCGCTGCCCCGTTTTGGACGGCTGATCCTTACCAGGGGGTATCTCTTTCTGCCGGTGCTGGCGCTGGTGTGCCTGATGATCCTGGGCTTTACTCCGGCCTATGCCGCCTGTTTTGCAATCCTTGCCGTTTTTGTCGTGAGTTTTTTCAGCAAGGAAACCCGATTCAACCGGACGAGTATTATTGATGCTTTTACCACCGGTTCACGGAACACCATCGGCGTCGCCGTAGCCTGTTCCATGGCCGGTATCGTAGTGGGGATCGTTTTGCTTACCGGTATCGGGCAGCAGCTCATCGGCAGGCTAATTGTCCTGGTGAACAATCCGTTCCTTATCTCGACCGGAACCAGCCTTTTTGCAGCCCTCTTTATCACCATGCTTACCTGCCTGATCCTTGGCATGGGAATTCCCACAACCGCGAATTATGCCATTATGGCAACCATTTGCGCCCCCATGATCCTCCGCGCCGGGTCAGAGATCGGCGTTGTGGTGCCGGTGCTGGCCGCCCACATGTTTGTTTTCTATTTTGGGATCGCTGCGGATATTACCCCGCCGGTTGCCCTGGCCGCCTATGCCGGAGCGGCTATTGCCAAATCCGACCCGATTAAAACCGGCATTGCCGCCACCCGGCTTGCCGTCGCCGCCTTTATCATCCCCTATATCTTTGTTTTGAACCCGGCGATGCTTTTCATCAGTACCACCCCCCTAAAGGTGATACAGATAATTTTAAGCTCCTGTATCGGGATGTTCAGCCTTGCCGTGGGGATTGAAGGGTATATGCTGCGAAAAATAGCCGCCCCTCTGCGCCTTGCGGCTGTCGCCGGCGGCCTTCTTCTTATCGACCCGGGTCTTGCAGGCGATCTTGCCGGATTTAGTCTTATTGCGGCGGTAACGGCGGTACAGATCATTGGCGGCAGAAAGAAAATACATGGTATACTGAAATAAAGTTATCCGCATACCGGAGGGATTATGAAAAAGACGGTAATTGTATTGATGCTTGTTCTCTGCGGCGCATCTGTTCTGTGCGCCCAGTCGGTGCTGCCCGGTTACAGGGGTTATTGGGAGCGCTCAAGGCAAATCAATATTATTGATCTGATTGAGTTTTATCCCGACCATCTGCCTTTCCTGCGAAATGAAATTTATGCGCGCTACGGCAGGCCATTTGTCAATCAGACATACCGTGATTATTTTCGCGCCAAAAGCTGGTATCAGGAAAAAAGCAATTTTTCCGAGTCGTGGCTTACACAAAACGACAAAGTAAATGCCGAATTTATTTCTTCCATTGAACGGTCGGTAAAAAATGATGAAGAAGTAACAGCGCAGGTATTAAGAAACATTGAGTACACGGGAGGCCGTGCGGTGATGACTTTTACATCCAGAAATGAACTGAGATGGTCTGACTCGCAGGTTGATTTTGGCCCCTATGGTCTTAGCGGCGACTACATGCAAAGTCTGAACTGGTTTGTCATGGGCGATTGGGTTCTGGTTTTCGGGTATTTTGGTTATCGCGGCAGTTATGATGTGGTTGCCTACAAACTCGATCATGCCGCAAGGAGAATTACGGATTCCGTTTCCAGGAGTGATGTGGACTGGGAAATGCTTGGCAGGCTGCTTAAAGCACAGGGCCGGGCGCCAGATTGAAACGCCGCCTGAAATACGGCATTGCCCCGGCCGGGGCGGTAGTTTCGTTTTGCGTTTGCCTTGCCGTTCTCAGGGTATGGCAGGGTCCCTGCGGTCTGGATGTGTACTATTACGCCCTGCAAACCAAAGCCATTTCTGCGACGGGCGCACAGCTTTTTTCCGATCTTTCTCCGGTTTACCGGGTGTTATACGCAATCAACCTGCTGCTGGGAAACCCCGTTTTAAGCGTACAGGTGCTTTCCAGCCTCAGCATCGCCTGTATGTACTGCTGCCTGTTGATTATTGCTCTGCGAAAAGGCTTTTCCCTTTACAAAACAGCGGCGGCGACAGTTGCCGTTTTTAACCCGGCGGTCTTTTACCTGCTGCTGGAATTTACCAAAAACAGTTTTGCTTTCGCGCTCTTTTTCCTTTCCTGGGTTCTGTTAACGGACGAAGATAACAAAATTCATTTTAATTTTAAAAACCCCGCTTCCGCCGTGCGTTCAATTACGGGACTGGCATTCCTTGGATTGTCGGCATTTTCCCACCGCCTGATGCTGGCGCTGTTCCTGTGCTTTGTTATTCAGGCTCTTGTTGTTTTTCTGAAACCCCGCGTAAACCAGTTAAAATTTATCATACCCGCCCTCATCATTGTGCTGCTTGTTGCCGCCGCAATCGGGTTGTATTTACGAACCATGATTCTGGAACGGCTTTCGATTATCAGCCTTGGCGCTCCCGTGCACCGCATGACCCAGTTTATCAGGGGCGGACTGTTGGCCGGGGAACGTGTTTTGTATATTTTCATGCAAGTCGCCGTATTTTTCCTTGTTCCCGCAGTCGTTATCAGGCGAAGGCAATTTTTTCAGAGCGAAGGTATTTTTGCCGCCGTTTCATGGCTTTTTCTGTTTCCGTTTATTCAGTTTTCATGGAATGAAATTGGATTCAGGCTTTTGATCCTCGCGCCCCTCATGCTTGGTCCCTGGCTTATCAGCCTGAACATTAGATTCCCCAAAGCCGCGGCGATTGTCTTTTTCGGCGCGAGTGTTTTGTTTACGGCAGAATCTGCGCGGAATTTGGCTGTCGTTAAAGGCCCCGATTATCGGGAATTCAGGGAAACATTCAAGTCAATTGAAGACCTTGCAGGGGGACGCCGCCTCATCGTCCACCGGGGGCTTGCCGGTTTTCTGTGGTACGAGAAGGGAATACGCAGCGAAAACTTTCTCCCTGCGGTGGAACCGGACAGATACCTCCGGCTGGTCTACGCCTTCTCTCCCGACATTCTGGAATATTACCTGGAATCAGATGATCCTCCGCCTGTTCAAATCGACAGAACCTATACGCTCATGGAAGAATACATTTGGCAGCGCTTCTACGAGGACAGGCGGGAACTGCATTTTTTAAAGTCCGAGATGAATCCATTTCTGCCCCGTCCTGTTTCCGCATTTGTGATAAACGAGGAAGTCTCCGCTGTTCTTAGTCCTGTCTCAGACGCGCCTTAAGCAGTAATTCGGGACGGTATTCAAAGTGCATGGTATCAAAATGATACCACCTGCCGCCCCAGATAAATCCGTGCCTTTCAAATATTTCCACAATCACGTAGGGGATTGTATTTTTATATACCGCCGCTCCGCCTGCTTCCCATTGCCAGTAATGGCTCGGGGCGACGGCAATGTCAATGGCTATGCCGAAGGAATGGGCACTGAGGCGGCTCGTCTGCGCTATGGGCCGGTAGTTAAAAGTCCCGCCCGCAGGCAGGAGGTATTGCCGGTATTCCGCGCCAAGCGTTTCAAGTTCGGCAATGACTTCTTCAAGTTTTTTGTCCACCCCAAAGCGCGTGGTAACCAGAAGCCACTGCCCGTTTTGCGAAGGCATCCACTGAACGCGCCCAAGATGCGAACGAATCGCCGTTTCGTCTTTTCCGTACAGGGCGCGGAAGAATGCATCCGGCCTGAACCTGCCGGGATCGAAATTCAGCGGGGGCGGGCCATGCTGTTCCCCGGACGGATAGGGAAGGCTGAGCATATCCCTTAGATCGGGCATTTCAAGCAGCGCGTCAAAATCTTTTGTTATGCCGTCGTTATAGATGATCAATGTTCCGTCCGGAAAGCGAATCCCGTTGGGAATAATTTCAAAAGCGTCGGGATACGCCGTTTGCAAAATTTCCAGATCGCTTTTTTCATCTGCGGCAGGTTCATCGGCGCTGACAATAAATTGCACGCAGAAAAACAAGAGGATAAAAGCAAGCACATTGGCACAGAACAATCTATTCATTCTTTTCTCCCTGCCGCGCCTGTATCGATTCCCTGTATGCCAGTACCGTGGGGCCGGGACTGGCGGGCCTGCGCCGGTAAGCGCAGAAAGTAGCGCATAACAATTGTATGTACAGCGACGGACATAATTCCCTGCCCAGCTTCCGGTCAAGGCGGCGCTGTATCCTGCTGGGGAGGATTCCCCTGGTCTTGAGAAAAATTTGGGAAAACCCCGTCCAGCCGGGTTTCAGCGCCCTTCGTTCGGGACTGTCAACCAGAGCGGCGTGATCGGGAAGGAGCGGGCGGGGGCCGACAAAACTTTCCCTGCCGGCAAGGATGAAAAACAGTTCGGGTAACTCATCCAGGTGGGTTTTTCTGATGAACCGTCCCCATGCGGGAATGCGCCATGTTTCAAGATGCGCCCTGCCACCGCCCGCCTGGGAAACATCGCGCATGCTTTTCAGCTTAACATATCTGAAAGCAAGACCATTCCGCCCAATTCTTTCATTTTTATAAAAAACAGCGCCAAAACAGGCAAGCTGCGGAAGGAGGAGCAGGACAAAAAGCGCAAGGGCGAAAGGCATTAAAATAACGGCAAGGGAAACATCCATGAACCGGATGATGCCCATGCCGGTTCTCTCTATTTTTTTTCGCATACGAGTCCCGCTACCTTTCCCCGCAGGCCGGCGCTTAAAATTTCTTCGGCGCTGATACGGAATTTTTTTTCGATTGCCTGTTTTGCGCCGCCAAGTTCCCGTTTGGGATGTTCACTCACCATTTTCTGCCAATCTGCGTTTCTGGAAAGTTCTTTCAGTTTTCTCCGGTAGCCCCTGTTTGCGGCATACTGAAGGCGAAGTCCCGCTGCGGTTTTACAATACGTGCCGAAATGGAAGGGATTGAAGCGCGCCGCGAATAAATCGATCAGAATGAATGTTCCCTCCGGCTTCAGAACACGGTGTATTTCTTCCAGCGACTTGTCCCAGTCCATGTAACGGAAACTCAGCAAGGAAACAGCCGCATCAAAAAAACCGGAGGCGAATGGCAGGTTTTCCGCCGCCGCGTTGTACAGCGAAACCGGAGGCTGTGCGCCCCCGCCAAGCCGCAGCCGGGCAATCTCAAACATGGGGGCGCTGGGTTCGACAGCGCACAGTTCGGGAACAAGCGGCGCGAGCGCTTGCGCGAGATACCCGTTCCCGCAGCCCAGGTCGAGGAGCGAGCGGGGTTTGAGTTTTTCGATCAGCCCTTTCAGCCAGGGCCATTCAAAAACCCGCAGACGTATGTCATCAAAAACTTCCGCATATTCCGCAGCGATCGAATCATACACCGCCATGTCACCAGAATACACCATTTTCTTCACCATGTACGGCAGAAATGCCTGTAATTTGTTGCGTGTTATTCAATTGTGTGCTAGAATATTTCGGAGTAAAACATGGATACGAAGCAGGCGATCAAGCATGGAAAAACATGCCTCGGTATTGAATTCGGCTCGACGAGGATAAAGGCCGTGCTTGCCGGAGAGGACTTTTCCCCAATAGCGTCGGGCAGCCATGAATGGGAAAGCCGATTGGAAGACGGCGTGTGGACCTACAACCTGGACGACGTGTGGTCGGGACTTCAGGCGTGCTATGACAACCTGGCCGACGAGGTGCGGAACCGTTACGACATGCCGCTGCATACGGTGGGGGCAATCGGCGTATCCGCGATGATGCACGGCTATTTGGTGTTTGACAAAAACGGCGGGCAGCTTGCCCCCTTCAGAACATGGCGCAACACCGCCACGAAAAAAGCTTCATCCGAACTGACATCCCTGTTTAATTTCAATATTCCCCAGCGCTGGAGCATCGCCCACCTGTACCAGGCGATGATGGATTTGGAGCCGCACGTACGGGAAATTGACTATATGACTACGCTTGCCGGTTATGTGCACTGGAAACTCACCGGGGAAAAAGTCCTGGGGCTGGGCGATGCGTCAGGAATGTTCCCCCTGGAAAGCGGGACCTGCCTCTACAACCGCCGAATGCTGGCCCAGTTTGATGCGCTTGCGGAAAGCCAGGGTTTTCACCGGAAACTCACCAGCATTCTGCCAAAGGCGCTCAATGCCGGTGAAAGGGCCGGGTCCCTCAGCGCCATGGGCGCGCGGATGCTGGATACCTCCGGCGTTTTGCAGCAGGGGATCCATTTCTGCCCGCCGGAGGGGGACGCGAGTACGGGCATGGTCGCCGCCAACAGCATCCGGGAGCGAAGCGGCAATATTTCGGCGGGCACTTCAATTTTTGCGATGCTGGTGCTGGAAAACGATCTTTCGCAGGTGTACCCGGAAATAGATATGCTCGTTACCCCGGAGGGCAAGCCGGTGGCGATGGTTCACTGCAATAACTGCAGCACCGATCTGGACGCATGGATAAAGCTATTCCAGGAAATAGTCGCCCTTACCGGCATGGAAATCGACCGGTCATCGCTGTATACGGCCCTGTATGGCATGGCTCTGGAGGGGGACGCGGACTGCGGCGGCCTTCTTTCGTACAACTACTGTTCGGGGGAACATATTACCGGGTTTGAGCAGGGGCGGCCCCTGTTCGTCCGTCTGCCGGACAGCCATTTTACCCTGGCGAATTTCATGCGGGCGCAGCTCTTTTCGGCGATGGGTTCCCTGCGGCTGGGCATGGAGATACTTGCCACAAAGGAAAAAGTCCGGCTGGACGGCCTGTTGGGGCACGGCGGCATTTTCAACACATGGGGCGTCGCCCAGCGGCTAATGGCGGCGGCGCTTGAAACGCCCATTTCGGTTATGGATTCAGCCGGAGAAGGCGGCGCGTGGGGGATCGCCCTGCTGGCGGCGTACATGACAAGCAGTGGCGGGCAGAGCGGGCAGAGCGGGCAGAGCGGGCAGAGCCTGGAAGATTTTCTAGCGAAAAAGGTCTTTGCCGGACATGCCGGCGACATGGTTTCCCCCGACCCCCAGGACGTACAGGGCTTCAGAAAATACATGAAACACTACAAAGCCGGCCTAAAAATCGAACGCGCCGCTGTAGATTATCTGAAGTGATGGAAGAATAATCTCCCCCCACACATAAGCTAAACTTGACCCGCCACAATCGGATAATGCCCCGACGGGGCGGGCAGCGCGGGCGCGCGCGCGGGCAGGCAAAAAATTTCTGGACTCACCGCCGTAGGAGACGACGGAGAAAAATCCAAAACTAGGGTCTGCGCAAGCCCGCTTCGTAACTGTCAATTTAACCACTTCTACTACTTAAAAGTACAGAAATGCATACCGAAGAAAGTGCTGAACAGGATACATGAGAAAGGATATAGAAATCGTCTGCTGACAGCAGCCCAGAAAAGAAACAATACCGCAAAGTCGCGGATACGCGCGAGGGTAGAACACGTATTTGGCGCTATGCATCATTTTGGCGGGAGGGCGATACGGACGATAGGGATGGCGAGGGCGGAAATACAGATAGACCTATTGAACCTCGCATGTAATTTGACCAGGTATGCGTATCTTATGGAGGCAAATGGTATCCGTAAAAACAACCACATCTGGTGTTGGGGGAAGAGGTGAAATAAACTTCCAGTAAGATACACAAACTGGAGGAAACATGCGATACAGCAAAGAAGAGAAAGCGATGTGGCTGGAAGACTGGTGGCAAAGCGGAAAAAGCGCGTGGGTATACGCAAAGGAAAATGGCTTAAATCCATGGGCTTTACCCAAACAAGTGCACACAGTTAAGCGGCTTTTTCCAAGTTAAACACATTAGGCGCAACATAGTCAAGTACTGAATGCATACGAAAACGATTATAATACGCTTCAATGTACAGGAACACTGATTGTCTAACATCTGCCGCCGATCGATATAATTCATGTGGGATGTTTTGCTCATGCAAGGCGGAAGTTTTTTGAGGCGTCGAAAGCGTGCAAGGCGGCGCGGACTGCCGAGGAAGGGATAAAGCATATCCGTCGGCTGTATCATCTTGAGGATGAATTGCGGAGCCAGAACCTGACGGATGAAGCATTCTTGAGCTAAAGGAAGGCGAAAGCGGATCCTATACTCAATGATTTCAAGAGGTGGCTTATGAAACGGGAGCCTGACATACTGCCGAGTTCGCTATTAGGCACAGCGATAGAGTATGCTCTCAAACAATGGGACAAGATGGCGGCGTATTTGGAAAGCCCGTATCTGACGCCTGACAACAACGCTTGCGAGAACGCGATAAGGCCTTTTGTTTTAGGAAGAAAAAATTGGCTATTCTCACAAAGCCCTGAGGGTGCGGAAAGTTCCTGCGGCATCTACACGCTCATTGAGACTGCCAGGCAGAACGGCCTTGTTGCTGCCCATTACCTCACGGTACTTTTTGAAAAGGCTCCCTACGCATCATCCTTCGAAGACTGGGAAAAATTCCTCCCCTGGAACATTTTCACCGCTTAATTTTACGGATACGACAAATGTTTAAAAAGCAGGGTAATTCCGGGGTAATAATGTCATTATGGGAATTAAAACAAAATAATTTATTTAAAGCTGTATTAAAATAATTTTTACATTAATTTATGCATTGGAGGTAAATTCATAAAAATATTAATTTTTAGAGGTTCCCATATATGAAAGTATATTCTGCGTTTTTCAATCCGTTCTATTATTTCATACATTATTTCCATTGATGTATCTATTTTTCTATGGTCAATTCTTAAAATTTCAGAAACGTTATATAAATAATTAGACATTTTCAATAACATATTCTGAATTGTATTTTTATCCAATGAAGTAAATATTGGAAAGTCTTCGGGTTTATTTGCCATTATTCATTCCCAATTGATTGTATATACTGAATTATTTTTTCCCCTTCTGGAGTTGTTCTCAAGTCGGCCTCTTTGGACAACATTGCATCAAAGAAAGTTTCCTGCTCATCTCTTAATCGGGAATTATAAACTGTTTTCTTTTCATTTAGAAATTTTCCATAGGATACATCATCAAAGATTAAATCCATATAATCCTCCGTAGGCACATATAATAGGTTAAAATTTTCATACTGTCAATATTTCCTGTGCCTTCGCACCTATGCGTGAGGAATTTGCAGAACTATTACTGATTCAAATAATCAATCAAGTTGCCAAGGCCGAGGCGCGCTTCGTGATCGGGAAGGGCGGCGATCTGCTGCTTGGCCTGGGCGGCGTGGTTTTCTATCTGACGGCGGCAGAAGTCTATGCCGCCGCTTTGCCGTACCAGTTCTCCCATCTCGCGCAGAAGACCGCCGTAGCCGGGCGAGGCAGGTTCAGATCCGGCGATTTCTTCAAGACGGGGGCCGCAGGACGGCTGTCCAAAGGCGTACAGCACCGGCAGGGTGTAGATGCCGTCGGCAAAGTCGCGGTGAACCGGTTTGCCCTCAGCGTCTTCGGCGGAAATAAAATCCAAAAGGTCGTCGCGCATCTGGAACATGTAGCCCACATGCTCGCCAATGGCGGTCAGGCAGTCGCTTAGATCGGCGGAAGCGCCGCTGCCTCGGGCGCCCATCTGCACGGCTTCCACGAAAAGAGCGACGGTTTTGCCGTGGATGTTGCGGAGGTATGCGTCGATGGTGGTTTTGGTGTCCCAGCGGCAGGCCATTTGCCGCAGTTCCCCCCGGCACATTTCCTCGATGGTCCGCCCTATGTTCAGCGCTTCCTGCATGAGCTGTTCTTCCGCCAGATAGCGCAGCACCCGGCTGATCATAAAGTCTCCGGCGACTACGGCCATGTCCTTGCCGTACTTGTGCTGCAGGGTGGGGCGGCTGCGGCGCAGCGGCGAGTCGTCAATGATGTCGTCGTGAATCAGGGACGCCATGTGCACGATTTCCACCATGGCGCCGAGCTTGCACAGGTTCCGCTGCCTGTCCTGGTAATGCGGCCCGAAACGGGCGGCCAGAAGCAAAAGCTGCGGGCGGATCATTTTGCCCCGGGAATTGCGGACGCTGCTGAATACGTTATCCACCGTTCCTGCGTCGCGCTCGGTATGTAAAAATTTATCTATATAGTTATCAACAATAGACAGTTCTTCGCTTAAACCGTTTACATTCGATAAAAGGTTTTCCATGATCGTCGTATCCCCTAAATCCTTTAAAATTATCAGTTATCAGTTAACACTTAACAGTTCAGTTAATTCCTCAGCGCGTGCATAACGATTCCCGCAACATAGGAGGTGTTGGCGCATACATTCGCGGTGACAATGGCGCCCATGCACCGCTCGCGCTGATCCGGCGTGTACGGCAGCCGCGCAAGCCGCCGCCAGATCGGAAAGGCCGCCGCCAACAGCGGCAATACCAAAACCAGGCCCCGGCGAAAATCGAATGCGGTGCATGCAATCACCGCGGCAAGCCAGATGGCGGCGCAGCAAAGGTAAACGGCCCTGGCGCGACGGCGGCCCAGCAGTACCGGCAAAGTGCGGCGGCCGATGGGAATGTCCCGCTCAATGTCGCAAATGTTGTTGGTCATCATGATCAGGGCGATGCCAAGGAACAGCGGGACGGACAGGAGAAATATCTTCACTGCCACATAGCCGGTCAGGGCCGAAAAAACCGCCGCCGTAATCAAAAAGCCCATTACCCCGCCCGAAACAATCTCTCCCAGGGGCAGGTGGGAAATCGGTTTTTTCCCCGCCGAGTACGCGACAATCACCAGGCAGCCGCATATCCCGATGGCCAGCGTAACCAGGCCGCCCCGGTAAACGGGGTAAACGCCCAGCAGCAGGGCGGCTGCCATAAAGCCGAAGCCCAACAGCCGTACATGCTTTGGGTTAACGTTGTTATACACCAAAATCGCGTCGTTCGGGTCGTTGGAATTTTCAACGCCGTCATTGCCCTTAACAAAATCGTAGTAGTCGTTGATCGTGTTGACCGACGCCTGCAAAAGAACGGCGGCGAACAGCACAAGAACAAAAACAAGCGGCGGAAATGCCCCTTCATATGCCATGGCCATCGCCGCCGCAAGCAACACGGGCAGGATTGAGGCAGGCCAGGTATGGGGGGCGGCAAGCCCCACCGCATGTTTCAAAGTAAGTCTGCTATACGCCGCCATCCTGCTATTCTTGCGGAAGTTCGCGCAGCTCCGCCAATGAAAATACCGGTCCGTCGATGCAAACGTATTTGCTGCCGATGTTGCAGCGGCCGCATTTGCCTATGCCGCACTGCATCCGCATCTCGAGCGTGGTAATGATCTGGTCATCGGTAAAGCCCATCTTGGAGAGGCTCTTCAGGCACATGTTGATCATTATCGGGGGGCCGCAGAGGACCGCCATCTTGCCCTTGGGCGTAAAAGCACATTCCTCCAGGTACGGCGGCACAAAGCCGACGTTCCCGTTCCATTCGGGCGATCCCCTGTCCACGGTGATATGGAGCTTGGTATCCGGCTCCTTCGGCCAGAGTTCAAGAATTTCTTCCTTAAAAACCAGGTCGGCGTAGGAACGCGAACCGTAGAGGATGTCGATGTGGCCGTAGTCGGCGCGGTGCTTGAAAACATAGCGGATAAATGAACGCACGGGGGCCAGTCCGATACCGCCGCCGATAAACAGCATGTCCTTGCCTTTAGCCGCTTCGATGGGGAAGTGGTTGCCGTAGGGGCCGCGCAGCCCCACCTTGTCGCCGACGCTCATCTCGTGCAGGGCGTCGGTCAGCATCCCCGTCTGCTTGATGGCCATTTCCACCCATTCGTCCCCTTCGGCGGTGACAGAGAACATCCCTTCTCCCACGCCCAAAAGGGAGAGCATGCCAAGCTGTCCGGGCATGGTGGTGAAGGGTTTTTTTCCGTCTTCGGTCTGGATGCGGAATTTCTTTACATCCGGGGTTTCTTTGTTGATGTCTATGACCTTGCATATCTGCGGCAGCAGAGGGTTATTGTTTGTCTTTACTTCGCTCATACCGTTTTCGCCTCCCCAATCATTTCGGCAGCCTTGCTAATGTCAAGGCCGGCCGGACATTTCGCGACGCAGCGTCCGCAGCCCACGCAGAGATTAAAGCCGTTGCGTTCGGAAAAATAGGACAGTTTATGCAGATAGCGGTTGCGGAGCCGTTCTTTTGCGGTGGGGCGCGGGTTGTGCCCGCCCGCCATCCGCGCATATTCGCTGAACATGCAGCTATCCCAGTGCCGGTTTTCCGTGCCGCCGGCAGTGCCGCGCATTTCCGGCACCATCTCGAAACAGTAGCAGGTGGGGCAGACAAAGGTGCAGGTTCCGCAGGCCAGGCAGGGCCGGTGCAGTTCGTCCCATAAGGGGTGCTCGAACATCGTTCCGATTTTTTCCAGCACCGGCGTCATGTCTACCTTGATCTCCGGTTCTGCGGCTGGCAGGGGCTGTCCGGTTGTTTCCGCCAGCAGGCCGGAAAGGGTCTTAAGCGCCGCTTCGCCCTTTTCGCTCTGGCAGTGAACGTTCCAGCCGGCGGCTGTCGGCACCAGCAGAACGTCCGCCGCCGGCGCCGCCCCAGGGTTTACGCCCATGCTCTGGCAGAAGCAGGTCGCCGCCGCTTTGGAGCAGGCGATCGCTATGATGGTGAGCTTGTCGCGCTTGCGGGAATAAAATGCGTCGGTAAACGCTTCGGTAATAAATACCGAATCCATGCAGTTGATGGACTGCACGTCGCAGGGGCGGATGCCGAACAGTATCTGATCCTCCGCTTCCTGTATTTCTTCTACCGAGGCGTTCGGGCCCGTGGTAAAGCGGTACATCTTCTGCGTCTGCGGGAACAGCACGTCTTTCGGCGGCAGGGTAGTGTTCACCATATCAGGATCAAACTGCACTCCGCTCTCGTATGGCACGAATTTTTTTACGCCCTCCACCGTGCTGGGCAAGAGAACCTTGCCGGACTGGGCGAGCGCTGTTATTACTTTTTCCAGGTTTTCTTTTTTCAGTTCCACCTTTTCCCCCTTACATGAATTCTTCAAGGTCTTCCTTGCTGTAGCAGCCCAGGGCGTGTACCTCTTCGGTGGAAAGCCCGGTTTCGCCGCTGCCAAACAGGGCGTCTACATCTTTGACCAGCTTGCGGTTAACCTTCATCAGCGGCAGATCCATGGGGCATACCCGCTCGCATTCTCCACATTCGATGCAGCGGTCGCCGATATGGTAGGCGCGGGTGAGACCAAACATTGAATTTTCCAGCGTATTTGCCTGCTTGCCCATCCAGCCGGTGCGGTACTGGTCGGTATAGCAGACCATGCAGTTGCAGGCCGGGCAGGCATTGCGGCAGGCGTAGCACCTGATGCACTTGGCGTATTGCTTCTGCCAATATGCGTAGCGCTCGTCGTTGCTCTTGCCTTCCATTTCCAGCACCTGCTCGAAGCGCGGCGGGTTCTGCTGTTCCGCCACCGGCTGGCCGAGAAGCTCGTCATGGATAACCGGATTGCGGTGGCGGCAGGATTCGCATTTCGCCGCGGTCTTGCCGTCTTCCTTCATGCCTTCGCAGGGGATGCCGACGATGTAGACCTTGTCGCGGGACAGGCGTCCGTCGGTGATCAGGCGGTTGATGGCCCGCGCTTCACATCCGCGGGCTGCCAGGCCGACAACCTCGGTGCCGTACTGAAAATCAATCGTGTATTTTGCCAGGGTGTTCAGGCAGTGCTCGTTGTAAACAAGCTGTGCCGCGTCTTCCGGTTTGGTCACGAATTTCGGCGTTGTGCGATCCGGAAAACGGGTAGCACCCCAGCCGATAAAACAGCCGACCTTGCCGTCCGCAAGCAGGGAGCGCGCCTTTTCGCGCAGTGCGTTTTGAATGTCACTCATGAGCAGCAGCCTCCTTCATCCGCTTGTTCGGTCCCAGGGCGCGTATTTCATCGGTTACTTTCTGCATGGTATCGCGGAATTTGGCCGCCTCCGCCCCGGAGATCCAGCGGGCCTGGAAACGTCCTTCCTCAATTCCGGCGTATTCCAGCAGCCGCTTCATCAAAAGGAAGCGCCTGCGGGTAAAGTAGTTGCCGCTGGTATAGTGGCAGTCGCCGGGGTGGCAGCCGCACACCATTACCCCGTCGTAGCCTTTCTGAAAGCCGCGCAGGATGTATTGGGGGTTGACCCTGCCGGAGCAGGGAACGCGGATCACCCTGACATTGTCGGGGTACTTCATGCGGTTCAGCCCCGCAAGGTCGGCCCCGGTGTAGGTACACCAGTTACAGGCGAAAGCCAGTATTTTGGGTTCCCAGTTTTCAGCGTTTATATTTGACATAGCGCGTCCACCTCCTCCAGGATTTGTTTATTGGTAAAGCCCAGAAGGTCGATACAGCCGGTCCGGCAGGCCGCCGAACAAGCGCCGCATCCGGCGCAGAGTCCGGAATTGACCTGGGCTACGGTGCGCGTTACGCGCTTGCCGTTGTACATCGACGGCACATCGACCATGGTAATCGCTTTTACCGCGCAGACCTGCTCGCAGAAACGGCAGCCCGAGCACTTGGTCGCGTCTACCGCGCTGATCATCGGGCTTGTTTCAAGCTGGTCTTTGGCGAGGAGGCCCAGTACCTTTGCCGCGGCGGCCGAGGCCTGCGCGACGGTATCGGGAATGTCCTTGGGGCCTTGCGCGGTTCCGCAGAGGAAAACGCCGCCCGTCTGCGTCTCAACGGGGCGCAGTTTGGGATGGGCCTCGGTGAGCCAGCCGTCTTTGTCGATGGCGACGCCGGCGATTCCGGCCGTTTCCGCCGAGCCGAGGGACGGTTCCATGGCGGTTTCCAGCACGACAAGGTCGGCTTCGACGGTGACCTGCTGGCCGATGAGGGTATCTTCGCCCTTGCAGATCAGCTTGTCGCCCTCTTCGTAGATTTTGGAAACACGGCCGCGGATGTACGTTACCCCGTCCGCCCGCGTCTTGTCGTAGAATTCCTCATAACCTTTGCCGGGGGTTCGCACGTCGATATAGAAAATATAGACTTTCACCCCTTCGATTTTTTCTACCGTCTGATGGGCGTGCTTGGCGGCGTACATACAGCAGGCGCGGGAGCAGTAGCCCCGGGCCTTTGCCGAGTCGCGGCTGCCCACGCATTTTACAATCACCACGGTCTTTGGTTCGGTCCAGTCGCTCGGCCGCTTGATCTTGCCTTCGGTGGGGCCGGAGGCGTTGAGCAGCCGCTCGAACTGCAGGCCGCTGAGCACGTTGGTGTACTTGCCGGCGCCGTATTCGGGATAGTGGGCGCCCCAGTTGATAAGGTCGTAGCCGGTCGCCAGAATGATCGCGCCGAAGGTATCGGTGACGAAGTCTTCTTTATCCTCAAAGTTGATGCACCCAAGGGGGCATATTTTGGAACAAACACCGCATTTGCCGCTGAGCAGCATGGTGCAGTGTTCCGGATCGATGACGGGTTTGGCGGGAACCGCCTGAGGGTACAGCTTGTAAATCGCCCTGCGCTTGGACAGCCCTTCGTCGAAGGGGTTGGTGACCTTGGTGGGACATTTTTCTTCGCAGGCACCGCAACCGGTGCAGGTATCGTGGTTTACATAGCGGGGCTTCTGCCGTATCGTCACCTCAAAATTGCCGATATAGCCGGTAACCGCAGACACTTCGCAGGAGGTCATCAGATTGATGTTGGGATGCGATCCCGCTTCCGCCATTTTTGGCGTGGAGATACAGGCCGAACAGTCCAGCGTGGGGAAGGTTTTGTCGAGCTTCGCCATCTTGCCGCCGATGGAGGGCTGGCGTTCGACCAGCGTTACCTCGTAACCGGCGTCCGCGACATCAAGCGCCGCCTGAATGCCGGCGATACCGCCGCCGATTACCAGGCACTTTTTGTGCACGGGGATGGACGAGGTGAACAGCGGCTGGTTTTTCAGCACTTTGGCGACGGCCATTTTTATTAAATCGAGGGCCTTTGCCGTGGCTTTTTCCTTGTCCGTATGCACCCAACTGCACTGCTCGCGGATGTTGGCGATTTCCAGCATATACGGGTTGATGCTGGTTTTGGTAAGCATCTTGCGGAATGTGGTTTCGTGCATTCGGGGCGTACAGGAAGCGATAACCAGACGGTCCAGCTTCTGTTCCTCGATAACCTGTTTCATCGTTTCCTGCCCGGTAATTGAGCAGGTGTACTTGTTCGTTGCGGCGTACACTACGCCGGGTATCTGTTCCGCGGCGCGGGCAACCGCTTCCACATCGACTACGGAAGCGATATTGGTACCGCAATGGCAGATTACAACGCCTGTTCTGGCCATTTACACCACCTCCTTTTTGCTCATCAGGTCTTTCAGCAGTTTTTTGGCGGGGTGGAAGTGGGTGTTGACGCCGCATTCCTTGAAACTGGCCCCCATGGCTACCGCTAAAAGTTCGGTCAGGAAGTACACGGGAATATCAAAATCCTCGCCGAACGCCATGTTCACCGCTCCCTGCCGCATATCCAGGTTCATCATGCACATCGGGCATGCGGTGATAAGCGCCTGCGCCCCGCTGGCACGGGCGTTTTTGAAAATCTTGTAGAGCAGGGGTTTGCACTCGGTCGGCAGGTCCACATGATGGCTGGCGCCGCAGCATTCCGACTTGAACGCCCATTCAATGCACTCCGCCCCGGTCAAACTCATCAATTCTTCCATAATAGTGGGATTCTTGCGGTTATCCATTTCGGTGATTTTCGGGGGGCGGGTATAGAGGCAGCCGTAGTAGCATGCCACTTTAAGCCCGGTAAGGGGCTGTTTGATCTTTGCCTTGATGGCTTCCACGGCGTCCGGGGCGGTGTAGGCCTCCAGGATGCTCACGATATCGACGGAACCCTGTATCGGCATCTCGATCAGCCGGGAAAGCTTTTCCTGTTCCCCCTCGCGGGCAGCGTGTACGGCGTATTTCATCCGGGAATAGCAGGAAGCGCAGGGAACCACTATGGGCATGTTGGGGTACTGCTGTTCGGACAGGGCCACATTCCTCGCCGGAAGGGCAAGCCCCAGCTCGTGGCTCATTGAATGCCCCGCCGTAGCCCCGCAGCAGTTCCAGTCCTTGATCTCCAGGAACTCAAAACCCGCGGTATGGTTTACATACTCCAGCGATTTATGGTATTCGATGCCGGTGGCTTCCATGGCACAGCCCGGGAAGTATGAATATTTCATATCTTCAACGCCTCCTTTTCACAATTGTCCATCAGTCTGCGGACTGCCGTGCGGTTTTTAACCGTGGGGGGGAATATTTTCAGCTTGCCGCCCCCGATCATCCCCGGCAGGAATTCAAAATGCTGGAAGAGCCGGCCGCTGAGGAGGTTGTAAAACGCCGTCAGGGTCAGTTCGTGGTTTTTCCCGAACATGTAGAGGGGAAGGAGGAAGTACTTGGTAAACAGGTACGAGCGCCGTATGGGCCGGATTCCTGCCGCTTCCGCCTGCTGGCGTACCGCCTCCATTACCTGCGCTATGGGCACGTCGTGGGGGCAGCGGGCAGTGCAGGTATAGCAGGTGGCGCAAATCCACGGTCCCTTGCTGTGCAGCACCTCATCAAGCAGGCCCAGCTGCAAATGCCGCATTACTTGCCGCGGCTTCAAATCCATGGTTTCGGCCATTGGGCAGCCGGCGGTGCATTTGCCGCACTGGTAACATTCGTGCAGCTTTGC
>Ga0082212_10002595_pt1 | contig 26206 bp, 18 predicted proteins | sample TergutNt197P3_FD_71548 | JGI IMG/M metagenome (GOLD analysis project Ga0082212, IMG submission 71548) | Neocapritermes taracua P3 segment gut microbial communities from Petit-Saut dam, French Guiana - Nt197 P3 | ecosystem: Host-associated > Arthropoda: Insects > Digestive system > Gut ...
CTCGGTGATCAGCGGATTGCCGCCGAATTCCTTGAAGATCGCCACCATTGCGAGGAAGCCTGGCAGAGCGGCGATGATCCGGCCGTAACCGACCTCGGAAGCCGTGTTCATGATAGCCAGGAGGGCGGCGGCCATGGCCTGCTTCATGCCTTCGGTGAAACCCTGCATGACGGGCTTCCAGGCCAGAAGGATGGTGGTCACTATGGCCGCGATCATGGCCACTTCCACGGCCCAGAGACCGCGCATGGAGGCCACGGTGATCTCGATGGGCGACGGCAGGTTCGGGAAGGCCAGAACGTACTTCTCGCCGAAGAGGGCGGGCACGCCGTGCTTGGTCATGTAGTAGTTGACCACGCCCACGAGCACCAGGGGAAGCGCCGCGATGGCCCAGTGCGGCAGCTTCATGTTGGGATCCAGGGGCGCAGGTTCGTTCAGCAGCGGCGCACCGCCGGCGTAATCCTCGCCAGCAGCCGCGGCCTTCGTTTGCTCGCGCCGGAGGTAGGCCATGCCTACCCCAAACATGATGATGGAGGCTATGACGCCCATGATGGGAGCGGAGTAGGCATCAGTCTTGAAATAGGAGGTAGGAATGATGTTCTGGATCTGGGGCGATCCGGGCATGGCGACCATGATAAAGGTAATGCCGCCCAGCCAGACGGACCCGGGGATGAGGCGCTTGGGCACGCTGGCCAGCTTGAACATTTCCGCAGCAAAGGGATAGACGGAAAAGACCACGACGTGCGTGGAAACGCCGCCGTAGGTCAGGATCGCCGCCACCAGCACGATGGTCAGAATGGCGTTTTTCGGCCCGACCGCCTTAAAGATGGCATGGGTTAAGGATTTTGCGAAACCGGCCATTTCCACGCATTTGCCAAAAATGGCCCCCAGCATAAAGAAGGGGAAGTAGAGCTTCACAAAACCCGATAGTCCTTCCATGAACAGGTTGGTATAGGCAGGCAGGATGGACAACGGCTGAAAAAGAAGCACAGCCGCGAGCGCCACTATCGGCGCGAAGATAATAATGCTGTAACCCCGGTAGGCCACGAACATAAGCACGGCCAGGGCCATAAAAACAATTAACACATCCATTGAAAACTCCTTGAGTTACACCGTGTCTTCCACATGTTTCGCCGCAATAGCCACGGCTTCTCCCTCTACCACTGTCTCGCCGCGTTGATTGACGCAGCGAGTGCGCATGCGGATGCGGCGCTTTTCCATTTTTTCCACCACTTCGCAGGCAGCGGTAATCGTGTCGCCGATTTTAACCGGCAGCTTAAAGTTACAGGTTTGCGAAACATAAAGCGCGCCTTTGCCTGGAATGCGCTCACCGACCAATGTCGAGAACAGGCCGGCCGTCAGCATGCCCTGGGCGATGCGACCCTTCATTTTTTGCCCCAGCGCGCTGGTCTGCATATACTGCTCGTCCACATGCGCTGCGTTGAAATCCCCCGTGATGGCGGAAAAAGCATGGATGTCGCTTTCGGTAACGGTTTTGGTAAACGTACCGGTATCGCCGATGGCAATTTCGTCGTATGTATAGCCCTTCCTAAACTGCATCGCGCCTCCTCCGGCCGCGCGGGAAACGCCCGCGCGGCGTAGTGAGTTCCGCCCACATCGGGCGGTCAAGCCAGGAGGTTGCCGGAAATAACCATCTGCATGACTTCATTCGTGCCTTCGTAGATCTCGGTGATCTTGGCATCGCGCATATAGCGCTCCACAGGATAGCTCTTGGTGTAGCCGATGCCTCCGTGAATCTGCACGGCCTTGGTCGTGACCTCCATAGCGGTGCGAGCCGCCATGAGTTTGGCCATGGCCGAGTTGGCGGAATACCGCGCGCCCGAGGTCTTGGCCTGGGCGGCCTTGTACACGAGCAGGCGGGAAGCTTCAACCTTGAGCGCCATGTCGGCCAGCATCCACTGCAATCCCTGGTTGGCCGCAATCGGCTTGCCGAACTGCTTGCGTTCCTTGGCATATGTGATGGCCGCCTCCAGCGCGCCCCGCGCAATGCCCACGGCCTGGGAGGCCATGCCGATACGGCCGCCGTCCAGAACCTGCATGGCAATCCTGAAACCTTCGCCCTCCTTGCCCAGCATGTTTTCCGCCGGAACCACGCAGTCCTTGTAGATGATTTCCGTGGTCTGCGAGCCGCGGATGCCCATCTTGTCCTCTTTTTGGCCCACCTCGAAGCCAGGAAACGCCTTTTCCACAATAAAGGCCGTAATGCCTTTAAGCCCCTTGGAAGGATCGGTCATGACCCCCGCGATGTACGTTTCGGCGATGCCGCCGTTGGTGATGAAGATCTTGCTGCCGTTCAGAATGTAGTTGTCGCCCTGGCGCACGGCCGTCGATTTCTGGGCGGCCGCGTCCGTGCCGGCGCCGGCTTCAGTTACGGTGAAGCCGCCGAGCTTTTTGCCTGTGGCCAGATCCGGCACATATTTCTTCTTCTGGGCATCGGTGCCAAAAGTCAGGATGGCATCCAGGCAGGCCGAGGTGTGCACGGAATAAATGGCGGCATGGCTGGCGCACACGGCCGCGATTTCCTCAATGGCTATAATATAGGACAAGTAGTCGCCACCGCCGCCGCCCAGCTCCTCGGGCGTGAACAGGCCGAAAAAGCCCAGTTCGCCCATGCGCTTGACCGTGGCCGTCGGGAACTTCTGTTCGCGATCGATCTCCGCCGCAATGGGCAGGATTTCCTTCTCCGCGAATTCACGGGCCATGTTCTGGATCAAAATCTGTTCTTCGCTCAGGGTGAAATTCATGGGGTGCGTCCTTTATGTATATGTAAAAGTTTTGCACGGTGAAAGCCTGAGCGGGAAAAACAACGGGGGGTTCATTGCCTTTCCCGCCAGGGAGATGCTTTACAGTTTCAACCCCATGGGTTCATCCCTGAAAATGCGGGCGTCCATAAGCTTGAGATCGCCGGCGATCAGGGGTTTGAATTCCATTTTGGCCAGAATATGCTTGTCGAGATCCACGCCGGGCGCGATTTCGATCAGCATGAGACCCTCGGGAGTCAGCTTGAAAACCGCCCGTTCGGTGATGAACAGGATGGGCTGGTTTGTTGCCACGGCGTATTCGCCGCTGAAGGTGATCTGCTCCACGGTATTGACGAACTTGATGCCGTCGGCATCCTGAAGGATGTTCAGCGTGCCGTCCTTGATTTCGTATTCGGCTTTGCCCGCGGTGAAGGTGCCGCAGAAGCAGACTTTTTTGGCGTTCTGCGAAATGTTCACAAAACCGCCGGGGCCGACCACGCGGCCGCCGAACTTGCTCACGTTGACGTTGCCCTTGGGGTCGATCTGGGCCGCGCCGAGACAGGACAAACTGATGCCGCCGCCGTCGTAGATGTCGAAAATATCCGGCTGCTTGTACATGGCCACGGGATTGACCGAACCGCCGATGCCGATGCTGGGCAGCGGCACGCCGCCGAGAATGCCGGATTCGATGGACAGGGTGATCTTGTCGGCCAAGCCTTCTTCACCGGCCACGCCGGCCACGGAGTCCGGAATGCCGATGCCGAGGTTGACCAAGGTGTTGGGCTTCAACTCGAACGCGCCCCGGCGGCCGATGACCTTGCGCGGGGTCAGCGGTTCCGGCGCGATGGCCGAAACAGGCACGCGCACTTCGCCCGAGCATTCCGGACGGTAGCCGGACCACAGCCAGCACTGGACGTTATTTTCCGGTTTGCCTTCCACAATGTAGTCCACCATAAAACCGTGCACTTTGACTTCCTGCGCGTGGATGGTGTTGCGGGCCACAATTTTTTCCACCTGGGCGATGACAATGCCGCCGCTGTTGCGGGTGGCGGCGGCCATTTCCAGGTGATCGGCGTGGGCACCTTCGCGGGTCAGGGCAAGGTTGCCGTCCTCATCGCCAATGGAGGCCTTGAGGAAGCATATATTGATGGGGAAGGATTTGTAAAGCAGTTGCTCCTTGCCGCATACCGTAACGAGTTCGACAATGTCTTCGCCGCTGCCGCGGGCCGCGTCGTTGGCTTTGCACCCTTCAATGCGCGGGTCGGCAAAAGTCTTCAGACCCACATGGGTGAGCACGCCCACCTTGCCGCCGCCGATGGCCCGCAAAAGATGCGCGGTTACGCCCTGGGGCACCATGTATGTGGCGATCTTGTTGGTCGTGGTCAGTTTGTTCAGGGCAGGCTCAAGACCGATGTGGGCGCAGTAGAGCTTTTTGATCAGCCCTTCATGGCCGATATGGTTGCAGCCCCTTTCCTTGCCGTCGCCCACGGCGGCGGTGTGAAACAGCGTCAGGTCACGCGGGGTCTTGGTTTCCAGAAAGCGTTCCTTCAGACCAATCAGAAGTTCTTCGGGCACGCCAAAACCGACAAAGCCGCCAACGGCCAGCGTCATGCCGTCCTTGACCATTTCTGCGGCCTGCTTGGCCGTGATAATTTTGCTCATACAGTGCTCCTCAAATTAAGGCCACGGGCTGTGTTGCGTGCCCAAAATGCACGCAACACGCCCTTGTGCGTGAAACGACCTGAGACACACCCTATTTGTCGGTGAATTTCGCGGGCCGTTTTTCCAGGAAGGCGCGGCAGCCTTCTTTCTGATCGGCTGTGGCAAAGCACAGGCTTTCCAAGTCTTTTTCAAGCTCAAGTCCTTTGTAAAGATCGTTGTCCGTGGCGCAGTTGATGGCGACCTTGGCGTAACGCAGGGCAATGGCGGATTTGGACACGATGTCCCGCATCATGGCGAACGCTTCATCAAGCAGCGTTTCCGCCGGGACCACCTTGTTCGCCAGACCGATGGCCAGCGCTTCCTCGGCCTTGACCATGCGGCCGGTATAAATCATTTCCTTGGCCAGGCCCGGGCCGACCAGGCGGGGCAGGCGCTGGGTGCCGCCAAAACCGGGGATAATGCCCAGATTGATTTCAGGCTGGCCGAAATTCGCCTTGTCGGAAAGAATACGGATGTCGCACGACATGGCCAGCTCACAACCGCCTCCGAGAGCGAAACCGTTGACGGCGGCGATGAAGGGTTTGCCCATTTCTTCAATGCGGCTGAATGTTTTTTGGGCGAACTCCATGTATACTCTGCATTGTTCGCTGGTGTAGTCCACCATTTGCGAAATGTCGGCTCCCGCCACGAAGGCCTTGCCTCCGCCGGTGATGATGACGCCCTTGATGCCGGCGTCTTCCTGAATGGCGTCCAGCGCCTTGTTCAGATCGCGGAGCGTGGCGTCATTGAGGGCATTGAGCGCGGAGGGACGATTCATCGTGATCAGCACAATGCTGTCCTTGCGTTCAAACAGCAGGTTCGCGAATTCCATGGAGTGCTCCTTGTGTTGTGGTAGTGTGATTAGGGATGCGTTCCGTCAGCAACGGTCGTTTTTCGAGCAAAAAGTATTCCACGTCAAGGGGAGCGATTTATGTAGCCAACAATGCAGAAGTATTTTGTCCGTGCCGCCATCCGGGCCGGATAGCCGGCGTCATCGGGCGACATGTCGTTGTATGGCGTCATATATGTCGCCGCACGACATGTCATGCGACGACAATATCCGGCCGCACGCTCTCGGCTCACGGCGATCACGCGCGCTTTCCGCCAAAAGAAAAATTGGACTTGCTTTCATCGGCGGTTTGCGAGAAAACAGATGCAACACAAGCACAGATCACACGATCCGGGCAAACCCGGCCTTGCTGTCCTGCGGCTGTCGCCACAGCAAGTGTCGGTAAAGGGCGACACTCTCCATCTGGCGGAGCCTGCCGGGTAGAGACAACACAAGTGTCGGGTGGCGACACATACGACGACAGGAGCACGCGGCATGAAGCAAACGATGATGCGGGAGCTGGAAGCGCTGCGCAAAGAAAACGCGCTGCTGCAGAAAGAAATGAACAGCCTGCACAATACAAACATGGCCTTCGAGGCCATCATGGGCATCATCGCGGACGGCTTTCTGGTGGTCGGCCGCGACGAAAACGTCATCGAAATCAACGCCGCCTACTGCGACTATTTCGGAGTCAGGCGCGAAGACGTGATCGGCAGATCGGTCTACAAGCTCATTCCCAATACGAAAATGATCGAGATCATGGACAAGGATCTTACCGAGATCGACGCCATCCATGAATTTCCCAAAACCTTGACCGCTTCCGGAGAATACAAGGTGGCCGTGACCCGGCTGCCGGTCAGAAACGAGGCCGGCGAGATATTCGCCAGCGTGGCCTTGATCAAGTTTTCCCGCTATACGAACAAGCTGGTGCAATCCCTGCAGGAAATGAGTTCGGAAATCGAGTATTACCGCAAGGAATTGAGCCGGCACTCCATCGCCCAATACTCCTTCGACGCGCTGCCCACTTCCAGCCAGGTGTTCCGTGAGGTGAAACTGCTGGCCGAACGCTTCGCCCGGAGCGATCTGCCCATCTTGCTGCGCGGCGAAACCGGCGTGGGCAAGGAAGTGTTCGCCAACGCCATCCACAATGCCAGCGACCGGCGCAACGGCCCGTTCATCTGCCTCAACTGCACCTCCATTCCGGCGGATCTGCTGGAGTCCGAGCTGTTCGGCTACGAAGAAGGCACGTTCACGGGCGGCCGGCGCGGCGGCAAGCGCGGCAAGTTTGAACTGGCGAACCACGGCACGCTGCTCCTGGATGAAATCGGCGACATGCCCGTAGCCATGCAGGTCAAACTGCTCCGGGTGCTGCAGGATAACGTGATCGAAAAAATCGGCGGTGAACGCCTGATCCAGGTGGACGTGCGCATTCTGACGGCCACCAACCAGAACCTGGAAAAAAAGATCGAAGATCGGGTTTTTCGCGAAGATCTGTATTACCGCCTGAACGTGTTGCCGGTACACATCCCGGCCCTGCGGGATCGCAAGGAGGACATTCCGTCTCTGGTTTACATGTTTCTGGACGAACTGAACCAGAAGTACGGCCGCATTCTATCCATCGCCCCGGAAACGCTGTTGTACTTGCAGCGCTATGCCTGGCCCGGCAACATCCGGGAATTGAAAAACGTGATCGGCCACGCCTTCATGACCACGGACGCGGGGAAGATCGAACCGGGCAACCTGCCCCCGTACCTGATCCTGGCCCTGGACAAGGGCTGGGGGAGCGAAGCGCTCACGGCCCTGATGGTGCAGCAGGAACGGGACATCATCCTGGCCGCCCTGCGCAAACACGGCTGCAACTGCGCCAAGGCCGCCAAAGCTCTGGCTATCCACCGGGGCACCCTGTACAGCAAGATGGAAAAGTACAATATCAGCATCGCCGAACTGCGCACCGGCAAGGGCGTGGCCGTGGCCGATGAAGCCATGCCCGCGGACTGATTGCACAAGGCGCATGCGCCGGAAGGCGCACTGTGTCGACCCGGAAACGATACGCTTGGAACGCACCCGTGGGTAATACAAAACGGCAACAGGTGATGGTGCTGGGCAACTGCGTGGCCGAACGCCTCCAGCACATGCTGCCGCGCTATCCTGGCTTCAGCGAAACCTTTGCCATAACGCCCGCGCCCGCGATCCACACCCTGACCAGGCCGGAACAATGGCAGGCTCTGGCTGACAAGGCGCTTTGCTGTGATATCGTTTTCACCCAGCCCCTGTTCAACTTCGGCCCCTGCAACACGGCTTGGCTGCGCAAGGCCCTGGGGCAGAAAACGCCAAAAACCGGAGGGCGGCTTATCCTCTTTTCCGCCCCGAATTTTGAAGCGTACTTTCCGGACGCCATCGTGCTCAAAGGCAGGGAAAATCCGCGCTTCAAACCCATTCTGGACTGGGACAGCAGCATCATCTTTTCCTGTTTTTGCAGCGGCGTTTCTGTCTTTGACGTGGCGGACATCTACCGCAACCATCCGCTTTTTCAGCCGCCGTCTGTGGATGAAGCAATCGCCGCCGCTCTGGAAACATACGCGCAACGGGAAAAAGACCTGGATATCGCCACCCAGAGCCACATCTTTCGCGATTATAAGCAGACCAAACTGTTTCACAGCCCCAGGCATCCCGCGGACTCACTGCTTTGCATGATGCTGCGCGACACGGCCACGAGCCTGGGCCTGGATGCCGGCGCGCCCCTGCCCCCCGTGGACGGTTTCGGCTTCAACCAGTGGCCGGTGATCACCCGACACCACAAACGCTTCACCTTTCCTGAGCAAGATTACTTCATACTGGCCGGGGAACCATGCAGCCTGGAAGATGTGGCCATGGCCTACTACAACTTTTACGAATTCCATCCGCATGTGACAGAAGCCAACAGGGATGCGTTGCGCCCGCAGCGCCTGTGATCCCACCGGCGGCATTCCGGCAGCCGTGAGCCAAACCGGGATTTTGGCCGCAGGCGGCAAATCTTCACGCTCCCGCCACCAAACCGCCACAGTCGCCAAGATATGCAAGGCCATTGTCTTGTTTGCCCGCTCACGCGGCAGCATGGTCTTTCATGCCCGCGCGCCTCACGCTCGGGTGGTCGCCCTGCCCTTCAGGGCGACCGGCTCAAACATTCCGGCCTGCGGGCGGCATCGCACACTACGAGGAGACAGGTTATGAATTTTGCAAAATTCGCTTCCATTATAGAAGAAAGACTCATAAAAATCGTTTTCCAGCCGATCGTGTCCTTACGCGACGGCAGCGTATTCGGCTACGAAGCCTTGACAAGAACGACTTTGGCTGATCAAAATTTGACAGTTGAGCACCTTTTCAAATTTGCTGAAGAACATAATTTATTGTGGGATATAGAATACATTACACGAGAAATTGCATTAAAAAGTGCGTCTGAGTACATTTTCAAAAAAGGAATAAAAGCAAAATTATTTATCAATGTCAGCCCTATTATCATACAAGACCAGCGTTTCCAAAAAGGATTCACGAAAAAATTGCTAGAGAACGTAAGTATCAAGGAGAGTGATATAGTTTTTGAAATTACAGAAAAAAATACAACATCTGACATGGAATCATTCAAAAATACCATTGACCATTATAAACAACAAGGATTCAGGATTGCTATTGATGATATGGGATCGGGATATTCTGGCTTGAATCTCATAAGTAAAATTTCCCCTCAATATGTAAAATTGGATATGGATCTGATTCGCAATATCCATATTGACAGGTTAAAACAAGGTTTGGTCAGAGGTATTGTCGAATTTTCAAACATATCGAATATATTGTTGATTGCTGAAGGAATAGAATATCGTGAAGAACTGGAAATGCTCGTCAATCTCGGCGTACAATATGGACAAGGATATTACATTCAAAGGCCAAATGAGAATATCCCCGAAATGGACACTATTTTTCTCAACATACTCAGAGACATCAATACGCGCAAAAATCGTATTTATAGCAGAAATGTATCCGATATTTATATAAAAAATATTTGCGCGCATATCCATGTCGCATCTCCGGAAGATACGATCAAAGACATCTATGCCCTGTATGCGCATTGCCCGGAATTCAACGGACTTTGTGTGCTCAACAACAATGTCCCCATCGGCATCGTATCCCGCGAAGTCTTGTTCCGGAAGCTCGGAGGCGCCTTCGGCTTCAGCCTGTATCGAGAAAAGGCCATAACGGAGATTATGGACAAAAATTTCCTGGCCGTGGATGAAAGAAATACCATTGATCTGGTATCCTTTCTGGCCATGAACAGACCATATGACAAAATTTATGATTTCATAGTGGTAGTCAGCGATTCCCGTTACGTCGGCGTAGTCACGGTAAAGACCCTGCTGCTCAAGACGACGGAAATAGAGGTTGCCACGGCCAGACATCAAAATCCGCTTTCAGGTCTTCCAGGCAATTTCATCATCGAACGACAACTTACAAATGCTCTGGACGCGTGGTCGAAATTCAGCGTCGCGTACATAGATCTTGATAATTTCAAAGCCTACAACGATGCTTACGGTTTTGAATACGGGGATTGCGTGCTCAAACTTTTCGCGGACAAACTGAAAGAACTTGTTTCGGATCATTGCTTTATAGGGCATATCGGCGGAGATGATTTCGTCGCCATTGTCGATGCGCACATTGGTGAAGACTTTTTTTCCGATGCTCTGGAGCGTTTCAGGACGGAAGTCCTATTTTTTTATAACCAAACTGATATCAAAAATGCCTGCATTACGGCATGCGGAAGAAACGACGAGGCGACGCGCTTCCCTCTGCTCGACGCCACATGCGTCATTGTGAACAACAAAGACAAATCCTATGCCAGTATTGCCGAAATCGGCGAACACCTCGCCCGGCTTAAAAAATCCGCAAAAATGAAGAAATCCGCCGCATTTTCACTCTCCTCCGTCCACCCTGCATGCCCGCAAAGCCAAAGACTGAAAACCCACACATCGCTCAAAGCGGTTTGATCACATGCGCTGCCGCCCGGGTATAGGTCTCGGTTCACACAATGCCGGGAGTTGCCGCCCGCGCGTTATTGCCTTAGCATGTCTACAAGATAAGGATCGACTGTCATGCCCGTTCACGTTCTGGTCAGTGATTTTGACGGCACGATCACGGCCAACGATTTCTATCAGTTGGTGGTCCGGCGCTTCCTGACCCCGGAAAACCTAGGACCGTGGACCGAATACCTGGCCGGACGGCTTTCGCACTTTGAAGCCCTGCGGCGCATTTTCGCCGCAGTCCGGGCGCCGGAAGAACAGGTTCTGGAAGTTGTCCGCGACATGCGCCCTGATCCGCTGCTGGCCGAGGCCGTGGCCGCCTTGCGGGCCACAAACTGGCGCGTGGTCGTGGCCTCGGCAGGATGCGACTGGTATATCAAGCGTATTCTGGCCGAAGCCGGCGTAGAACTCGAAGTGCATGCCAACAACTGCGAGTGGAAGAACACAAAAAAAACCGGCGGCAGGCTGCTGATGCGGGCGCCCATAAATTCGCCGTATTATTGCCCGGAAACCGGCATCGACAAAAGAGCCGTCGTGCGCTTTCACCTGGAACACGCCGACACGGTGGCCTATGCGGGCGACGGCTTCACCGACGTGCCGGCAGCCCTGCTCGTCGCCCCGGAGCGCCGTTTCGCCCGCGCCTCCCTGGCCCGGACCCTGCGCGAACGCGGCGAGCCATTCAGGCCTTTCGCGGTCTGGTCGGATGTCGCGCGCGCCCTGCTCAATGTTGCGGCCTTGTAACCCGGCCGGCGGCGTTTTACGACCTCGCGCCCGTCCGTTCGCGCACGGCCGCCCAGAATGCCTCCAAACCCTTGCCCTGCCGGGCGGACACCACAAGCGGCGTCTGGCCGTCAAGCAGTCGCGCCCACTGTTTTTGCCGTTCGGCCTGTTCGCGCTGCCGGCACTGATCGGCCTTGGTCAGCACCGGCAGAAGCGGAATGTTCCGTTCGCGGGCAAAAAACGCCAAATGCCGATCCGAAGTCTGCGGAGGCAGCCGGCAGTCCAGCAACAGAGCCAAGGCTCGCAGGCACGGGCAGCTTGCCAGATAATACTCGGCAAGGTCCGCCCATTTTCGCTGCTCCTCGCGGCTGGAACGGGCGTAGCCGTAGCCGGGCAGATCCACGATCCAGAAATCCCCCGGAGTCACGACATAATAATTGATGGACCGGGTTTTCCCCGGCGTGGAACTGGTCTTGGCCAGATTGCGCCGCCTGGCCAGGGCGTTGATCAGGGACGATTTGCCCACGTTGGATCGCCCGGCCAGGGCGATCTGCGCCGTGTGCGCGGCTTCAGGCAAGCGCAGGCGTTCGTCGAGTTGCGCCCGCGTAAAAATGGTGGCGTCCAGCGCCAGCGTGGGTACAGCATCACTCAAACTGACTGCCTCGGGACAGACGGTTGACAAACCCCTTCGGGATGAAACAAAATAGCAAGTTTCGATCACAGTTGCATGCAGCGTGACATCAGACCGGGATCCACTCTGGAGGCATCATGTATTCAACCACGGACTTTCGCAAGGGCCTAAAAATCGAAATTGACGGCACGCCCTTTGAAATCATTGAATTCCAGCACTTCAAACCCGGAAAAGGCGGCGCCATGGTGCGCACCAAGCTGCGCAACATCCTCAACGGCCGCGTGCTGGACAACACGTTCCGATCCGGCGAAAAAGTCGGCCGCCCGGACCTGGAATCACGCGAAATGCAGTTTCTGTACCGTGAAGGCGAAGACATGGTGTTCATGGATTTGACCACGTACGAACAATTGCAGTTGCAAGAGGCCGTAACCGGCGATAAGGGCGGCTACCTCAAGGACGGCCAACAGTGCCGGGTGCTCATGTACAACGGCGGCCCGCTGGATATTGAAATTCCCGTTTCCCTGGTCCTCGCGGTCGTGGATACCGAACCGGGCGCCAAGGGCGATACGGTGAGCAACGTGACCAAACCCGCCAGGCTGGAAACCGGCATTTCCATCCAGGTGCCGATCTTTGTGAATATCGGCGACAAAATTAAGGTTGACACGCGCTCCGGAGAATACCTGGGCCGCGAATGATCGAAAAGAGGATAACGTTACGAACGGTCGCAAGCTCGCCCGCGAATTGTTCGGGCTTTTTTTGCTGTTTTGGGGACTGCTGGTTCTGCTCAGCCTGCTGACTTACAGTCAGAGCGATCCCAGCCTCAACCATGTAGTCAGCGGGACGGTTTCCGTCAAAAACGGCGCCGGTCTGTTCGGCGCCTATCTGTCCGGCCTCCTGACAGATGTATTCGGTTTCGCCGCCTTTGTCTGGCCTTTGTTTTTCCTGGCCTGGGGCGCGGGCTGCATATCTTCTCTGATCAAACTGCCCTGGTGGCGCTGGCTCGGCTTTCTCTTGCTGACGCTCTGCCTCCTGTCGCTCGGCACGGCCTGGAATCTCGGCCTGGCCGATGTGCGCGGCGGCGGCATGCTCGGCCGCCTCCTTCACGCCCGCGGCACCCGCCTGTTCAGCCCGGCCGGTTTTACCCTGATCTGGCTGTTTTTTCTGTTCATCTCGCTCGAACTGTCTTTCGGCATTCCCTGGCTCGATCTCATCCGCCGCATCTGGTCCCTGATCCGGGCCAAGGTCGGGGAAAGCAAACTGACCTGGGCCGCCATACGCCGCACCCTGCCCCCTCCCCGTCTGCTGCCGGCCAGAAAGTCCGAACACGGCAACCGCGAAGGCCCGCTGATCATCGATCTCGGCCCACCCATGGTGTCTTCGGAGTCCGACGCGCCCCCGCTTGGCGATCCAAACGGCCGCGCGCCGGAAGACACTCCCGGCACATTCATATTCCGGGACGTTTCTCCGCCGCAGAGCACTGCCGTCGAATCGGACGATCATTCTTTTGATTTCCACGATGATCCCAAAGCAGACGACTGGCGCGACGCATCGCCAGACGAGCCGCCAGGCCCGGTTTCCTCCAGGCAGACTGCCGCGCCCAAGCCGCGCAAACGTCCTCCTGCCTTGCCCAGCCTGGATCTGCTCAGCCGCTCCGAACCGACGCCGGGCGCGCCGCCCAGCCGGGAAGTCCTGACCGCCAAGGGCGGACGGCTCATGGCCTGTTTGGCCGATTTCGGCATCCAGGGCGAACTCGCCGCCATCACGCCGGGTCCGGTAATCAGCATGTTCGAAATCCGTCCGGCGCCCGGCGTCAAGGTCAGCCGCATCCTGGGTCTGAGCGACGATCTGGCCATGGCCCTCAAGGCCACGGCCGTGCGCATCCAGGCTCCCGTGCCCGGCAGCGATACCGCGGGCGTGGAAATCCCCAACGACATCCGGGCCATTGTCAGCTTCCGCGAACTGCTCCAGGATCCGGGTTTCAGCGCTTCCAGCGCGCCGCTCTCCATGGCTCTGGGCAAGGATACCGGCGGTCGCCCCTTTACCGCGGATCTGTCGCGCATGCCCCATCTTCTCGTGGCCGGGGCCACGGGCGCGGGCAAAAGCGTCTGCCTGAACTCCATCCTGCTCAGTTTTCTCTACAAGTGCACACCGGATGCCGTGCGCCTCTTGCTCGTGGACCCCAAGCGCATCGAACTCGCAATCTACGCGGATCTGCCTCACCTCGTGCACCCGGTGGTCACCGAGATCCCTCTGGCCAAGACCGCTCTGGAGTGGGCCGTGCGCGAAATGGAAACACGCTATGACGCCATGGCCCGCCTGGGCGTACGCAATATCTCCGGCTTCAACAGCAAGTTGGCCGAATACGGCGACGCCATCCCTCCCGCCCTGGAAGACCTGCGGCCTCTGCCTTTTCTGGTAATCATCATCGACGAACTGGCGGATCTCATGATGACCGCCGGCAAGGAAATCGAAACCTGCATCGTACGCCTGGCCCAACTGGCCAGAGCCGCCGGCATCCACCTTATCGTCGCCACCCAGCGCCCCAGCGTGGACGTGGTGACCGGCCTGATCAAGGCCAATTTCCCCTGCCGCATCTCCTTCCAGGTCACCTCCAAGCACGATTCGCGCACCATTCTGGACACGGTCGGCGCCGAGCACTTGCTCGGCAAGGGCGACATGCTGTTCAAGCCCAGCGGCGGCAAGCTCCAGCGCCTGCATGGCGCCTTTGTCAGCGACGAAGAAGTGGTCGATGTCGTGGCGTACTGGAAAAGCCAACTGGCCCCGAACTACGCTGTGGACTTCGCAGACTGGGGCAACGACGCCGGAACCGCCGCCCTGCCGGGCGCAAGCCCGGAAAACGGCGACGACGATGAGGAAGGTCTGTACAATGAAGTCGTCAGATTTGTGCGCGAACAGGGCAAAGTATCCATTTCCCTGATCCAGCGGCACTTCCGTATCGGTTTCAACAAAGCCGCCCGCTTCGTGGAACGGATGGAAAGAGACGGCATCATCCAGCCCGGCGATCGCCAGAACAAGGCGCGCCAGGTTAATTAGAGCATTGCGTCATTGAAAATATCTATCATGATGCAATGCTCTGGCGGCACGAAACGAAGTGGAGTGCCGCCCGCGAGCTTGGCGTAGGCGGGCTTTGCCAGCCGTTAAGCGACAACCTCAAGCAAAAATGCTCTAAGGCGCATGGGCAGTTCCCGCCCCAACCCCATCCCGCACAATGAGACTGTACCTGTATGAAACCATTTTGGATTTTCCTGTTCGGAGCCGCCTGCGCTTTGCTGTGCATGCCGGCCGGGCCGTGCCGTGCGGCCGCAAGCGCGAAGATCGCCATTCCGGCCTTGGCTGCGGCCATGCAGGAACGCTATGCCCAGGTTGAGACCTTTCGCGCCCCCTTCACCCAAGAGCTGACTCACAAGGAAAGCGGCGCAAAAGACGTGCGCTCCGGCATGCTGATCTTTCAGCGCCCCTTGCGCATCCGCTGGGAAACGAGCGCACCGGCGCAGGAACTGCTCGTGGTCACGGACAAAGAAATCTGGAACTATCTGCCCGAAGACAAGCTCGCCATCCGCTACGCCCCGGATTTGGCCAAAGATTCCCGCTCCATCATCCAGGTTGTCACCGGTCAAAGCCGCCTGGATAAAGATTTCACCGTTGAAGAACGCGGCCGCGAAGGCGATCTCGTCATTCTGGGGCTTTACCCGCATGAACCCACCGTGCAGTTTACGGAAGGCCGGCTGTGGGTCAACGCAAAAACCAGGTTCATCCACCGGGCCGCAGTCACTGACTTCTACGGCAACAGCAACGACATCACCTTGGGCGAAATGGCTCTCAACCTGTCGTTTCCCGCCGAGACCTTCAATTTTGTCCCGCCTGCCGGAGTCCGCGTCGAAAACCACGCGCAGACGGGCGAATCCGGCAACCCCTTGCTGCGCTGATTCCATTCCAGTTCTTGGTTGCCCGATTATGCCTTCTCCATCATAAACAAATATTCATAATTCTTTTCTTCAACATTTTTTATCCAATCATTTGTCCATTTCATTGTTGACATAATATTCTTTTTATAATCAATTTTCTTTATTTCAACAATTTTGCCATAAGAATTAAGAACTTCATGTAATTCATTCGCTGTTGCCCTGCCGCCAGAACTATACGACAATATAATATAGTTTACATTTGATTCTTTGATTAACTTTTCTATTGCTTCAATAACAATAAATTTTCCAGATTTTCCTTTTCTAAATTCTTCAAATACTGAACTAGCAATTGTATCAGAAGTATCAGATCGGCGCTTTGCCTTTCCAAAAAGTTCTGGCTTGTCATTAAGACATACCGTTGTCCATATATGATAATATGAAGCATATCGAACACGGGAAGGAGGCATTTTTTCATTATTTGATCCATAAGGAGGATCAAAATAGGAAATGCTCACATCATCAGGAAGTTTTTTTAGAGCGTCAAAAATATCATCATGCATCACAAAATTTTGGTTTTTATTAATCCATAAATTTGGAACTTCTAATTTCAGATCATTATATGAGCGTTGTGACCATTCATTCAAATACGAAACAAAATGCCCAAGTGTGCTGTCAACTTGATCTAGAGCGAGTATTAAACTCGTGATCGCAACTGCTTTGGTTACTTCGTCAAGTGATAAAGTGTCTATTTCTTCCCGTATAGCATCCAATTTGCGAGTATTTTTCTTCTGCCAGGGTTTTTTTAGTCCGTCGCCATTGGTCGATTCCAGACATGAACCATCTCCACCATAGTGCTCTGTAAACCAACCATCCATTGGTTTCAGTGCATTCAAATGGTCAATTAACGGCTGGTAGCTTTTTGCTGGTTTCGTATTCAACAAAAAAGCTGTATTAAATACTTTTGAATACGGAGCAGTATCATTGGCATATACAATATAACCACTTTTCGCATAAGCTTGACTGACACGGGTAGAACCTGAAAAACCATCAAATACTGTAGTATTTTTTGAAATATTACATATATTTTTTGACATCAATAATATATAAGGCAACAATTTTAATTTTGATCCGGTATATTTGATTGCTTGAGTTTTTGGTATACCCGCAATTTTGTTATCTAAAAAAAATTCAGACACAGTATATCTCACTTTACAAGACGAGTTTTTTGTTCATCAATATCACGAGCAAGTGCCGGCATTGCTTCTGTGTGGCCTTGTGCTGTTGCAACTAATGCGCACGAAAAAAGTTTGACTAAAGAGTGATTATCAGAATAATCTATCCAACCATTGGTTACAGAATTAAAATACTTCGCAGCATTTTTCGTATGTGTCCATAATCCTCGCTGCAATGCGTTTGCCGAAGCATTTCCGTATCTTACTTCACATATATATTCATTTTTTTCATCAAAAAATCGATATACTGGATGTTTCCTGCCTCTTCCCTTATCTTTTCTCTCCAATACAATTTTTTGGATCGCATTTTTTGCTTTTACAAAATCAAATACCATTATATTACATTTTTTCTTCTTCTCGTCATAGATAAGCGGTAATACATTGATATTTCCAAATTCTAAAAATTCAGGCGAAGCAATTATTTTCTCAATCATCTGCATATCATCAATATTTTCTCGTTTAAAAGAATCAAGAAATGGAAATAATATAGCGTGTTTATCTGTTGATAACTGTAATGGACCATTGCCATATGCTTTTAGACTGATAGGAAAATCTATTTTGGTAATTTCATTTATTATTTTTATATCTTCTTCATGTTCTTTTGCTCTATATAAATCTTTTCCTACATGTAATGATCTAAAATCATACATAAATTGATTTATAAATTCTGATATGCCTATTTCTGCCAAATCTCCGTGCGTTTTATTTCCAATCAAGCGCATAGTAAATATGTTGCTCAATGTTGTTGTTATCAAATGGGGATTTTTCGTTACCAAATGATTGAATCTTATAACAAAGTCATAAAATGCTTCTTGTTTGTTCATGGCAAATTTCCTGTTGCAACATCTGAATCGGGCCTTTCGGCCAAAATGCGGAACTCAGGCCTCGGACGCCGAGCCACGCACGACTTCAAGCACCGGGGGCAGATGGCGCAATTTGTCGATGGTGCGGTACAAGTGAGCCAGATCCTGCACCTCGATCACCATGTCGATCTCGGATCGGCCGTCCACATGCGACTGGATGATGCAGTTGTCCAGATTGACGTCCTCATCGCGCAGGACGATGGCAATCTGGGCCAGCGTGCCTTTCTCGTTACGGGTAAACATGTGGATGCGGGCCGGATACGGCTTGCTTTCATGCCCCTGCCACTGCACGGAAATAAGACGATCCGGTTCCATTTCCTGAATGTTGGGGCAGTTGGTCGTATGCACCACCACACCGCGCCCCCGACTGACAAAACCCACGATGTCGTCGCCAGGCAGCGGATTGCAGCAATGAGCGTAGCGCACCATGACCTCGTCGATGCCGCGGATCAGGATTTCCTTGCCTGCCTTGTGGGATTTTTCGCCCTCGGATCGTTCCGGCAGGCGAGCCGGCAGAGGCGGGGCCACCCCATCCTCGTCCACGCTGCCCGGCTTGAGCAGGCCCTGGATGCGCCGCATGATCGCACGCGGCGCGTGCTTGGCATAGCCGACCGAAGCCAGCAACTCGTCGACCGAGGCCAGGCTGAACGCCTCCACCACCTTGGCCACATAACCGTCTTTTTCCGCCCGGGCCAGGTTGATGCCGATCTTGCGGCCTTCTTTTTCCAGCATTTCCCGGCCCAGGGCGATGGCCGCGCTGCGTTCCTCCGTGCGCAGGTATTGCTGAATGCGGTTGCGTGCCCTGGCGGTCTTGACGAATCTGAGCCAATCGCCGCTGGGATGGCGGTTCTTGTCCGTGATGATTTCGATGGTGTCGCCGCTTTTCAGCGCCGTACTGAGCGGCACCAGCTTGCCGTTGACCTTGCACCCGACACAACGGCTGCCGATTTCGGTGTGGATGAGAAAGGCGAAATCGATGGGTGTGGCGCCTTCGGGCAGCTCCTTGACGTCCCCGCGCGGCGTGAACACATAAACTTCATCCTTGAACAGATCAAGACGCAACGACCGCATGAAGTCCCGTGAGTCCGACTCGTCGCGCTGGCGATCCACGAGTTCGCGCAGCCACTCGAACTGCGGAGCGGCCTTCATGTCCACAACATTGTGGCGTTCCTTGTACAGCCAGTGCGAGGCCACGCCGTGCTCGGCCAAATGGTGCATCGCTTCGGTGCGGATTTGGATCTCGATGCGCTCACCCTCGGGGCCGAAGACCGTCGTGTGCAGGCTCTGGTAGCCGTTGGCCTTGGGTATGGAAATGTAGTCCTTGAACCGGCCCGGCACCGGCCTCCATTCCGCGTGCAAAAGGCCAAGCACGGCGTAGCAGTCCCGCACATCGTGGACAATGACCCTGAAGGCCAGAATGTCGTGCATGTCGTCCAGGGTCAGATTCTGTTCCTGCATCTTTTTGTGGATGCTGTATGCGTGCTTGATGCGCCCCCAGATCGATCCCCGGATGTCGTTGCCGCGCAACGTGGATTCAATGTGTTCAATGATCCGGCTGATGAGCTTGCGCTCCACAACCTTGTTCGTTTCCATCCATTCGGCGATCTGGCCGTACACATCGGGACGCAGGAATCTGAAGCTGAGATCTTCCAGTTCCAGCTTGACCCGGTGCAGCCCCAGGCGATTGGCCAAAGGCGCGTAAATATCCATGGTTTCTTTGGCGATGGACTGCTGGCGGTGCGGCTTCTGAAACTCCAGGGTGCGCATGTTGTGCAGCCGATCAGCCAGTTTGATGATGGGCACACGGACATCCTGCGACATGGCCAAAATCATCTTCCGGATGTTTTCCGCCTGGGCTTCTTCGCGGCTTTCAAAGGACATCTTGCTGATCTTGGTCACCCCGTCCACAATGGCGGCGACCTGTGAACCAAAACGCCCGGCCACATCTTCCATGGTGGCGTCGCTGTCCTCCACCACATCGTGCAAGAGGGCGGCCGCCACCGTATGACCGTCAAAACCCAGTTCGGCCAGAATGCAGGCCACGGCGAAAGGGTGCGAAAAATACGTTTCGCCCGACAGCCGGAACTGGCCCAGGTGCGCTTCTTCGGCCACGGCAAAAGCCTGGCGCACGAGATCGCGCTCGCCCTCGGGCATGGCCTGCGCGAGCATGTCGAGAAGGGCCTGGACCTCCAGGCCGGTTGCGGCTTGGGCTTGGGTCACGGCGTCACCTGAGGATGCTTCTGCTGCGCTTGCGGCACCCACCAGCGCTCAAGATTGTACATAATTCCGGCGGAGGCCGGCTCAATACCGTGAAAACGGGCCGCAACAACAGGCAGGGCATACGGCACATACAAAAAAGTATACGGCTGCTCGTCGTGCAAAATTTCCTGAAAGCGATCATACAGAGGCTTGCGCACGGCTTCGTCCAGGCTGAGACGCGCTTCTTCCAGCAGTTTGTCCACTTCCGCATTGCGGTACTGGGTCACGTTCAGACCGCCGGGCTTGGCTTTGGACGAATGCCACACCGAATAGGGGTCCGGCGCCTGGGGCACGGTCCAGCCCAGGATCAGGGCGTCGAAGCGGCCTTTATGCACAAATTCCTTGATAAAGGCCGCCCACTCCACTGTCCGGATGCGCACCTCGATGCCCACAGCTCTCAGTTGGCTCTGGATGATGATCGCGGCCTTGATGCGCTGATCATTGCCCTGATTTGTCAGAATGGTAAAGCTGAAGGATTTTCCGTCCTTATGCAGCAAGCCATCGCGGCCGGCGGCGATCCAGCCGGCTTCGGCCAAGAGACGCCGGGCCATATCCGGATCATGGGGATGGGGCTTGAGTTTGTCGTTGTATGCCCAGGTGCCGGGCACAAACGGCCCCGCCGTCGGCTCGCCCTGGCCGAGCAACACGCCGCCGATGATTGCCTGGCGATCGATAGCATACGTCAGCGCCCGGCGCACGCGCACATCGGCAAACAGGGGATGCGCCAGATTGTAGCCCAGATAGGTGTAGCTGAAAGACAGGTAGCGATGCTTGCGCCAATGTTCCAGCCACCAGTCGCCGGCAGTCTGGCGCAGGTACTGCTGCGGCGTAAGCCCCATGCTGTCCAGGCGGCCGGCTTTGAGTTCGAGGAACATGGTGGCGAGATCAGGAATCATCCGGTACACAATCTCATCCAGGTGCGGTCGGCCGGCAAAATATGTGTCCGAGGCCGCCAGGGTGAGTTGGCGGCCGCTATCCCAGCTTTTCAGACGGAACGGCCCGGCGCCTGTCGGCTTGCGGGCAAAGGGAGCAGTCAGCAGGTCCTGCTTCTCCAAAATGTGTTTGGGCATGATGCCGGCCATCCAGGAAACAAGGGCGCGGGAATACAGCTTGTCATACCTTACCTCGAAAGACAGGGGGCCGGTCCTCGTGAACGAGGAGACAGCCAGAAAATCTTCCGCATAGGCCGTGGGCGTGGCCGGATCGATCGTCACCCGGTATGTGTATTCCACATCGTCAACCGTCAACTGCACGCCGTCTTCCCAGTAAATGTCGTCGCGCAAGGTGAACCGCAGCCTGTGGCCTTTGTCCAGCACTTCATACGCGGACGCGGCCCAAGGCTCGATGCGCAGATCCTTGTCGTAGCGCAAAAGACCGACAAACAAATAGCCCGCCACTTCTTGCGAAGCCGTGTCCGTGGACAAAAAAGGAATCAGATTGCCCGGCTCGCCGATGCTGCCGAGCAGCAAACGATCGCCCCGCACCGGCACGGCCTCGGCCGAAGTTGCGGATGCGGCGGCCGCACTCTGTGATTGCAGGGATCGCGGCGCGGGAGAAGGCGGCGCGCTGTTTTCGCAGGCAACGGCAAACAAAGCCAGAGCAAGCAGGGCACAGGCCGGGAGCAAAAAAAATATTCTTTTATAATCCATTGATTTTTTAATCATTTTTGTCAAATCCAGCATGCAGAATACACAAAATTTCCATAACAAACTTTACCTTGCTTGAAAAGCAGTGATTTATGCGATAGATAGTAAACAATCTGCCGACCGCCCGCCTACAAAAGGATTGCGCTCATGATTCATCGTGATGAAAGCACAGCGCGCGCTATTTTGCAAACGTTTCTGCGCAACTCCGTTCTGGAGTACATTCGGGATGCCGGCCAGGATATTCTGGCCGACAACAGGGTATTGCGCGTCAACATGAATAAGGAACGCGGCACCTGGACAGCCGAAGGCGTCGTGCAGGGTGAGGATTTTCAAAATTACGGCCCGCGTGTGGTTCTGCGCCTGGAAGACAATGTTCTTGAACAGCAGTGCAACTGTCACGAGGCCTTTACCGGCGTCTGCCGCCATGTCTGCGCCCTGTGCCTCAAATCGTTGCACGAACTGGAGCGCGAGGACGGCGAGATGCCGGTCGAATCCAAACCCCGCGCCGACTGGCGGCAGAGCTACCGCTCCTTCTTCTCCAGTTCGCTTGAACCTGAGCCGGGACGTCACTACCTGGTCTTTCGCTTTTACCCCGAGCCGGGGCGGCTCATTGTCGAGCTGTTCCGGGCGCGGCAGAATAAAACCGGCCTGTCTTCCGTACATCAGGAAACATCGCTCGAACAAATCCTGCGCAATCCCGAATGGTGCGAACAATCGCCCCAAGTCTTGCAGGTCGCGCAACAAATTGGGCATTTTCTCGACTATTACGGGCACCGCATTGAAATCCCCGACGGCCTGGCGTCCTGGTTTTTCTGGGCCATCCGCAGGGAGTATTATTTCTTCTGGCGGGATACGGACATTCCCTGCCGCCTGGAAAACAGCCCCCTGACCATCAAGCTGCGCCCCGTGCTGGACGACGACGGCCTGCACTTTGATGTGCTGTTGCAGCGGCCGGGCAAGAAGCCTTTTTCCATTTCCGACGAAGAGGGCGAAATCACCTTTCATGGCCAGATGCCGCTCTGGGTTTGCTGGAATCAGTGTTTTTACCCGGTGCAGACCAGCCTCTCGCCGACCATGGTCAGAGATCTTGTGGCCGCACAGCCGGTGGTGCCCCAGGAAAACATTTCGGAATTTCTGGATCGGGTCTACGCCCGCCTGCCTTCATCCGAACTGTACGAGCCGGATGAATTTCTGCGCATCATGGAACCCATCTTCCAGCCCGCCACCTACGATCCCAAGCTCTATCTGGACGAGGAAGGCAGCCTGCTGACCCTTGAGGTACAGAACACCTACGAAACCATACACGGCGAATTCCTGCTCTCCGGCCCCAATCCCGATTTCCAGACCGGCAGCTACGTGTTTGAGGGGCATACCTTCCTGGTTCGCCGGGATCAGGAAAAAGAGGCCAGGCTCATATCGCAGCTCGCGGACATGCGCTTTCAAATGCGTACCGTGCGGCTGTGGTTCATGGCGCCTGAGGAAGCCATCGCCTTTCTGCTCGATCACTATCCCAACCTGGTGGAAGAGTGGCGGGTGTACGGCGAAAAAGCCCTGTCGCGCTACAAGGTGCGCATGTCGCAGCCGGTGATCACCGCCACGGTGGAAAGCAACGAAAAAGAAAAATGGTTCAACCTGGACATCGGAGTTGAATACGACGGCCAGCGTCTGCCGCTTGACCGCATCTGGAAGGCCTGGGCCAGGGGACGCCGCTATGTTCAGCTCAAGGACGGCTCATACACCAGCCTGCCCGAGGCCTGGCTGGAAAAAATGGGGCACAAGCTGCGCGCTATGGGCCTTGACCCCTCCAAGCCGCCCAAACAGCAATTCAAACAGTTCGAAGCGCCCATGCTCGATCGCCTGCTGGAAGATTTGCCTTCGGTGCAAACCGACTCTTTCTGGAATGTCCTGCGGGAAAAAATCCACCACTTCAGCGAGATCAGCCAAATCGCCCCACCCAAGGGACTCACGGCCACCTTGCGCAACTACCAGTTGCATGGCCTTGCCTATCTCAACTTTCTGTCCGAATACGGCTTCGGCGGCATCCTGGCGGACGAAATGGGCTTGGGCAAAACCATCCAGACCTTGTCCTTCATCCAGCACATGGTGGAACACAAGTACGAAGGCCCGAACCTCATTGTCGTGCCCACTTCCGTACTGCCCAACTGGGAACGCGAAGCGGAACGATTCGTGCCCGAACTCAAGCGCCTGGTCATTTACGGCACCCATCGCGAAGGCATGTTCAAAAAAGTGGATACATCCCACCTCGTCATCACCACCTATGCCCTGCTCCGCCGGGACATGGAGGAATTGGAGCAGCACTACTTCAATGCCGTGATCCTGGACGAAGCCCAGAACATCAAGAACCCAAACACCATCACGGCCCGTTCCGTGCGCACCATCAAGTCGCGCATGCGCCTGTGCCTGTCCGGCACGCCCATTGAGAACAATCTGTTTGAGTTGTGGTCGCTCTTCGAATTTTTGATGCCGAGCTTTCTCGGCTCGCAGCACGCCTTCCAGAGCGGCGTGGTCAAACCCATCCGCGACGGCGACGGCGAAAGCCTGGAATATCTGCGTTCACGCGTCAAACCCTTCATTCTGCGCCGCACCAAGGCCGAAGTAGCCCACGACCTGCCGCCCAAGATGGAAAGCATCACCTACTGCGCCATGTCCGACGAACAGGCCGAACTGTACACCGCCCTCACCCGCAAACTGCGTGATCAGGTTCTGGCCGATGTGGACGAGAAAGGCATGGCCAAAAGCCAGATGTCCATTCTGGATGCCTTGCTCAAACTGCGCCAGATCTGCTGCCACCCGCGCCTGTTGCGCATCGACATGCCGGGCTTCAGTACCGGCAGCCTGGTTTCGGGCAAGTTTGAGGCCTTCAAGGACATGATCTTCGACATCGTGGCCGAAGGGCACAAAGTGCTGGTTTTCTCCCAGTTCGTGCAGATGCTGCACATCATCCGCAACTGGTTCGAACTGAGCGAAATTCCCTTCTGCTATCTGGACGGCGCCAGCAAGGACCGCATGGAGCAGGTGGACAAGTTCAACAACGATCCGAACATTCCGATCTTTCTCATTTCGCTCAAAGCCGGCGGCACGGGACTCAACCTGACCAGCGCGGACTATGTGATCCACTACGATCCCTGGTGGAATCCGGCCGTGGAAAATCAGGCCACGGATCGCACCCATCGCATCGGTCAGACCCGCCAGGTCTTCTCCTACAAGCTCATCTGCCAGAATTCGGTAGAAGAGAAGATTCTCAAGCTTCAGGAAATGAAGCGCAACGTGGCCGAGGCTGTCATCCCCGGCAAGGATTCCTGGAAATCCCTGACCCGGGAAGACCTGGAAATGCTGTTTGAAGTGTAGCCGACCGGGCAAGTCAAAGCCATTGGCATGTTTTCCGGCGTGAACGCACGCCCTTCACCAGCGGCGAAAATCCTTTCCGCTCTGATCGTTGGCCAGATTGCGGTTCCAAGCCCTGATGGCCGCGCCTTTGGAAACGGACCACTGCTGCGAAGTCTGCCCGCACGAACAGACCACCCGCCAGAAGTCCTGGGTACGCCCCTCCGGGCGGATGCATTCAAAATGCACATCCGTACTGCCGCACGCCAGACACGGCGGGATAGTGCCGGGATCAAGCTCGGACATGAAACCTCCACCAAGCAACTCGGACAGCCCTGCAACATGGCTGCCGCAGACACAACGCGCACGCGGCATGCGCCGCGTCGCCTCCAAAGATAAGCATCGGTCCGGCGACTGGCAACAACAAATAATCACGTCATGACTACGCCCGCATAACCCACAACCCGCCCCGCATCGCGGGAAGCCTCGGCCGAAGTCGTGTGGGCCGCCAGTTCCGCCCTGGTGATACCCAGTTTTTTCCCGGCAAACAGCGCCAGGGTCGCAGGCTGCACGCCGCACATGCTGATGCGCTCGCGCGTGACCGTATTGTAAAGTCCGGCCGGGTCCAGGGCCAGCAAGGGGGCCAGCGCGCGCTCATCCAGGCGCAGGGTGTCGGCTTCGCTGCTGAAGTGGTGCATATCGGAACTGACAACCACCATGGCGGGCCTGCCCGCGTCTTCAGCCCGGCGCAGGGCGACGGCCAGCCCGTTGCCGGCGCGCATCAGGTGATCAGGCCGGGCGGAAACCACAACGGGCACAATCCGTGCCTCCGGAGAATGGCGCTGCACAAAGGGCAACAGAACCTCTATGGAATGCTCCCGTGCGTGGGCGCGCTCGTCGGCCTCGTAACCGGCGTCCTGTTCCAGCAGATCCCGGGCCAATTCCTCGTCCACCGGCACGCGGCCCAGCGGCGTGCCCCACGCGCCGTCGGCCCACACGGCCAAGGGCGCTCCCTGGCCGCTGTGATTGGGGCACAAAATGACCATGCGCTCCACAGGGCGCACCCAAGACAGGGTCTCACCGATAACCCGGCCGCAGTATACATGCCCGGCATGCGGCAACAACACCATGGGCGCGGCAACAGGCTCGCGCCCGGCCCCCGCCGCAAGCCGCGCGCCGGGTTGCAGCCAGGCGCCGACAGAAGCCGTCAACGCTTTGGGGTCGGCGGGGGAAAAAAACCCGGGGAG
>Ga0082212_10002596_pt1 | contig 26202 bp, 23 predicted proteins | sample TergutNt197P3_FD_71548 | JGI IMG/M metagenome (GOLD analysis project Ga0082212, IMG submission 71548) | Neocapritermes taracua P3 segment gut microbial communities from Petit-Saut dam, French Guiana - Nt197 P3 | ecosystem: Host-associated > Arthropoda: Insects > Digestive system > Gut ...
TAATTAGTTTTACATCATCTCAATATAAAAAAAATGGTTTTTATTATCAAGAATTCCGTATGAGTACGTAACGATTTATGAAAGTTTTTTATTGAGGTTGCTTTTAAAGTGCTGTACTATCGAATGATATTGATTTTTTTGACGGTTTTTTGACGGTTTTTAAAGAAATCTCATTTTTGTTATAATTATAATATTAACATGGATAAAAAATTAATTAACACAACGATTTTTATTATCATAATTAACACATTTGTTTGTTGTACAAAAGACCAAGATATTTTTAATGGAGAAATTCGATATTTCGACGATAGTCACAAGCTTGTAAAAAATGTCAATAGTATATCCGTTTCAACAAATGGAGTCCCTACCGGAATGATAGCGGTATATGATTCACTTTTATTATGTTGGAGTTCAGACTATAAGGATAATTTTTTTAGCATAATAAATTTGGATACGGGCATAGAGATTGGTTTCTTTTGTGAAAAAGGACGAGGGCCAAAAGAAACAATATCTGTTAATCCCGTTAGTCAGTTTTTTAAAAGAAATAACGATATATGTACATTTCTATGGGCTTATAACGAAAGTCGCTTATTTTTATGGAATATAAGTCAATCTATTGAAAAAGGAATGACAGTGTATGATACGATTATTTCGTATGATAAAAATCGTTATCGCTTTTTGTTTTATTTTCCCGAAGATACATTGTTTGTTAATAGGCCTTCCGATTTTCTGAATAGAGAAGAAATTACAACGCCGTTTTATGAGAAACGAACAATTTATACTAAAGAAATAATACAAGATTACCGCATTTATAAAAAACCATTGATGCAAAGCAAAGATGTTGCAGCGTTAGAACGTTTTTTTTATACATGGGATGTTATCAAACCTGATGGCACAAAAATTGCTCAAGCGATGAAGCGTCTTCCTCAAATAAACATTTTGGATACACAATCAGGAGATATTGTTGGTTACCGTATGAGAAACAGTCCCGATTTTTCAATTATAGAAAAAGTTCCAGACTTAAGAATATTATATTAATATTCACGCAAACAATGATTATATCTATGCGACCTATTGGGGCAAAGAGCCGTGGAGTGGTCGTATTAGCGATGGGTTTCCATTTATTAATATCATTCATGTATTTGACTGGAACGGGAAGCATCTATATGAACTCAGAACCGATCGATCTTTTTTTCATGTTTGGGTAGATCAGGTTAGAAACAGGCTTTATTCAATAGATATGAACACTGATGAGGTTTACTATTTGGATTTGAATGAATTGAATTTATAACTCAAAAGTTTTCATCACCATGAAAATCGTTAAATCGCACTATCATAGATAATTACGTGTGAATATGTTGCATGATAATCGTCACTTTCTGCTTTTATCCCCAAACTGACGGTGTCCAAATACCGAGTAGCCTATCTATATACAATAAAAAAAGCGTGTAAAATCTTTGTAATTGGTTTACACGTTTTTAGACGTAAATTACGGTAAAATATCGCTTATCGCAAAAATCTGAATATAAAACTCGGGGCACACAATACCGCTCAATTAGTACGAAATGCCAAAACGCTGAACTTGATATGACGGCTACACAGTTATAAAATTAGCGCAACTTTTTGAAAAAGTCATTTCCTTTGTCATCAACCAAAATGAATGCCGGAAAGTCTGCTACATCGATTTTCCAAATTGCCTCCATTCCCAGTTCGGGGTAGGCAAGACATTCGATGCTTTTGATGTTGTCCTGCGCTAAAATGGCTGCAGGGCCACCGATAGAGCCCAAATAAAACCCTCCGTATTTTTGACAGGCATCGGTCACCTGTTGGCTTCGGTTGCCTTTGGCAAGCATAATCATACTGCCACCGCGTGATTGAAACAAATCGACATAGGAATCCATTCGTCCTGCCGTGGTCGGCCCCATCGAACCGCAAGCCATACCCTTAGGCGTTTTTGCAGGGCCGGCGTAGTAAATCGGATGGTCTTTGATGTATGCAGGTAAATCTTCGCCCGCGTCTAACAACTCCTTCAGTTTGGCGTGGGCGATGTCGCGTCCGACGACAATCGTTCCGTTCAACGACAATCGTGTAGCCACCGGATATTTGCTCAACTCTGCCAGAATTTCTTTCATCGGACGGTTCAGGTCAATTCGGACAACTTCGCCTTCGCCGGCTTTACGGTATGCTTCGGGAATGTATTTCGCCGGATGTGTTTCTAATTTTTCAATCCAAATGCCTTCTTTGTTGATTTTCGCTTTGATGTTCCGGTCGGCAGAGCAGGAAACCGCCATTCCTACGGGACAGGAAGCGCCGTGGCGCGGCAAGCGGATAATCCGTATATCGTGTGCAAGGTATTTTCCGCCGAATTGAGCGCCCAAACCAATTGCCTGTGCAGCTTTTAATATTTTCTCTTCCAATTCGATGTCGCGGAAAGCCTGACCGCCTTCGTTTCCTTTCACAGGCAAGTTATCATAATATTTCGTAGAGGCTAATTTAACGGTTTTCAGACACATATCAGCCGAAGTTCCTCCGATGACAAAAGCGATGTGGTAGGGCGGACAGGCAGCCGTACCCAAGGATTTTATTTTTTCAATCATAAACCTCTCCAATGTATCGGGATTGAGCAATGCACGGGTTTCCTGATACAGATAGGTCTTATTCGACGAGCCGCCGCCTTTGGCAATACAGAGGAACTTATATTCATTTCCTTCTATTGCTTGAATATCGATTTGTGCCGGCAGGTTGCAGCCGGTATTTTTCTCGGTGTACATATCCAAGGGCACGTTCTGTGAATACCGCAGGTTTTCTTCGGTATAAGTTTTGTAAACCCCTTTGGATAGCGCCTCTTCGTCGCAGCCACCTGTCCAGACTTGCTGTCCTTTTTTTGCAATGATGGTTGCCGTTCCCGTATCCTGACAGAAAGGGAGTACGCCCTTAGCGCTCACTTCCGCATTCCTCAACATGGTTAAGGCAACATATTTGTCGTTGTCGCTTGCTTCCGGATCGGACAAAATTTGCGACACCTGCTTTTGGTGTTCGGGGCGCAGATAAAAAGCGCTGTCGTGGAAACAGGCGTTTGCCAATCGCGTCAAAGCTTCCGGTTCGACTTTCAAGATTTCATATCCTTCGAAAGAAGAAACCGAAACGCCTTCATCGGTCAGTTTGTAATACTCGGTATGGTCTTTTCCTGTCGGAAAAGGAGGCTGATACATAAAAGGAGGTGTTGCCATAAATTTTTGAAAGATTATTTAATTTTTTTGCAAAAATACGAAAATCTTTCAGAAATTTATATATCTTTGCCCTTAATATAATCTTAACACAAAAACTATTTGCCGTATGAAGACGATTTGTTTTTATTTTCAGATTCACCAACCATTCCGGTTAAAACGTTATCGCTTTTTCGACATAGGCAGCGATCATTACTATTATGACGATTTTTCCAATGAAGACATCGTGCGGGGAATTGCCAACCGCACTTACCTGCCTGCCAATGCAATGCTGCTCGATTTGATAAAGGAGTATAAAGGAAAGTTCAAAGTTGCTTTTTCTATTTCCGGCGTTGTTTTGGAACAGTTGGAGATTTATGTTCCGGAAGCCATTGACGGATTTAAGGAATTGGCAAAAACAGGATGTGTGGAGTTTTTGGCTGAAACCTACAATCATTCGCTTGCTTCCCAAAGCGACCCCGAAGAATTTAAAAATCAGGTAAAAGCACATTCGGATAAGATAGAACTTCTGTTCGGACAAAAACCGAAAGTGTTTCGCAATACCGAATTGATTTATTTCGATGATATTGCTCTACCTGTTTATGAAATGGGATACAAAGCCATGTTGGTTGAAGGCGCCAAGCATGTGTTGGGGTGGAAAAGTCCAAATTATTTATATGCATCTGCTGCTTTTCCAAAAATGAAATTGTTGGTGCGGAATATGAAATACAGCGATGATATATCGTTCCGTTTTTCCAATTACGATTGGAACGAATATCCTTTGGTTTCGGATAAGTTGGTGAATTGGATTGCTTCCGCACCCGAATCGGAACAGATAGTCAATATTTGGATGAATTATGAAGTACTTGGAAGTCTTCAGCCCTACGAAACCGGAATTTTTGAATTTTTCAAAGCCATTCCGCGTTTTGCGCTTGCCAAGGGAATCGGTTTTTCGACTCCTTCGGAAGTGGTCAATATGCTGAAACCGGTTGGTGAGTTGGCAGTTCCTTATCCTTGCTCATGGGCGGGCGAAGAAAAAGACATCAGTCCTTGGATGGGTAATAAACTTCAACAGGAAGCAGTTTCCAAACTGTATGGAATCGGAGAGCGGGTGCGGATGGTGAGCGACCGCCGCCTTCGTCAGGACTGGAACTACCTGCAGGCAAGCGACCATTTCAATTTTATGAGTACCAAACTTTTCCCCGGTCCCAGCGTATATAGTCCTTACGAAAATGCCTACGATGCTTTCAATAATTATATGAATGTTCTGAGCGATTTCATCGACCGCGTGAACGGACAGTTTCCTGCCAATATTGAAAACGAAGAATTGAATGCACTTTTGACCACTATTCTCAATCAGGAAGCAGAAATCAAACGTTTGAAAAAGGAATTGAACAACACAGCGGAAAAGCCGGCGAAAAAAGCAAAAGCGGCGGCGGCGAAGTAGTATTCAAGAAACGATATGTTGTGCCCTATTCCGTAAAAATGTCTATCTGTATACGCCAATATACTTGCCGCTTTCCCTCCCTCGCAGGTAATCACGCCGCGCACATTACAAAGTAACCGGATAGGCGCGTTCGCCACCCATGTACTTCCATATAATTACATATTCACCCGGAGTGCGCTTACCTTCAATTTTTCCATCCCATACATAAAACAATTGAATACCGTTTCCCATTTGTTGGGTAGTTATCAGTACAGGTTTCCCTCCTTTCAATGGGCGAACCCATATTTCTACCGGCGACATTTCCGCATCGGCTTTTGATAAAATAACCGTATTTTTGCCGGCAGGAACTACCGATGGAATAACAATCGCTTCCATTTGTCCGGCGCTTTCCCCTATACCTTTCATCCAGACAGGTTCTTTCACTGTTGCTTTGGGGTTGTATTGTCTGACAAAACCTTTTATTTCAACATTATCTTCCGGTATTCTCCTGTCGTTATTATTTGCAGCCCTTTTCAGTAAAAGAATGGTCGTATCAAATTGCGAAAGCGCATCCCATTGAATACCAGCTGTTGTGGGATAGTCAATGGAAGGAGGAGGTTTTTTATAACCGGGCAGTTTAGAATTAGAATTTTCCCATTCAGGCTTCGAAAGATCACCATTCCACATAAATTTTAAATTGGTATTAACGAATCGCCGAATATCAGCGTCCGTAAAAGTAACACCCATATTATAAGCATAAACGACCTTTTCTATTTCGCCTGCCTGATAATTTCGATAAGGGTGCGTTCCTACCCAATGTGTCAAAATACGTTCATTACGAGCTGAGTTGATATTAATATCTTCAGGAGCAACAGGTTCCCAATAATTCCATGTATAAGCTCCTTGAAAAGGATTCAAACCCGCTTTAAACCGGTTAAACACTTTTTCTGCCTTTTCCTTATAAATTTTCTCACCGGTAATTTCATACAACTGCAACATACAATAGGCCATATCTATTGCCTTGTTGAACGGTAAACTTGGAAAAACAGTCCCTTGCCCGCGGGCATTATCATCGACATACCATTCACCTTCAATGTCTCCCTGCTTACAAAACATATTCCATTCTCGATAACCGGCAAAGGGACCATCAACAATAAATGTGCCTCGTTTCTCCCATTTTTCAAATAAATCTTTTTTAGCAATACCAACAAAACGGTCAGCGCTTTTACCGTATTTTTCTTTTAAATGGGAATTATGGTGGATAATAGAAGCAAAATGCAACATGTGTTCAATTAATATAGCATCTCCCACATGAACATCACACCAATGTTCCTTTTCATTGTAAATATAGGGTCCAATAAATCCTTTATACCCGTCGGGACCAACAGCCATTTTATCTGCCAACATATTTAGTATTCGCTCTGTTGGTTCTAACCAGTCGTCCGTAGCAGTATCGCATTTGCGAAGCACAGGACCCAAAAACCAATTCAAGTTCCATGCCACCTGTTCCCCTGTAGCTCCCCCATCGGGTATTGCTTCCAACTTTTTTGCCAACTCTGCCGTTTCTTTCTGTTTCAGCTCCGGTTTATCATCGACAGTCGTGAATGCAAACCAAAAAGGTAAAAGCAATAACGATAATAAAACAGGCTTCATTATTTGCTCTTTCTTCAGAAATGTACGACGGTTAATAGTAGCCATAGTTTATAAAAATTTATAAGTTAACGATGGCAAAGATAATATAAATTTGAAGAATTTTATATACTTTTGTCTTATGAAAAACAAAAAAACACTTTTTATTATAAGCCTTCTCCCGATTACATTATGTCTGATATCCTGTAATCAATACAAACCTGTCCTTACAAGTACAAGCTATAAACATTATATAGATTCATTCAATGCCCTTGACAATGAATTATATCAGATGGGAATATATCCCAATGAAAAGGCCTGGAATTTTTTGAGTGAAAACATTCCTTTATTTGATTGCCCCGACAAACAATTAGAAGAAACGTATTATTTTAGATGGTGGACATATCGCAAACATATTCGAAAAACAACTGAAGGGTATATCATTACCGAGTTTCTCCCCGATGTGCCATGGGCAGGTACTTATAATGCTATTTCATGTCCGGTGGGACATCATTTCTATGAAGGGAGATGGTTGAAAGATCCGAAATATTTGACGGATTATGCCCGTTTCTGGCTGATTGGAAGCGGTAAAAAAGCGGTACGCAGTTATAGTAACTGGATTGCAAACGCCATATTTAACCATACCCAAATACATGAAAACAACGAATTGCTGAGAGAACTTTTACCCGCCCTTGAAGAAAATTTCAATAAATGGGAAAATGAAAGACGTGATTCTACCCATTTATTTTGGCAAATCGACGATAGAGATGGAATGGAAATTTCCGTATCGGGAAGTTACGGAAAACCTTACGGACAGGGTTATCGAGCAACCATAAACAGCTATATGTATGGCGATGCACTTGCAATTGCCGATATTTCTAAAAAATTGGGAGACAAAGAGAAAGCCGCCTTTTTCCAAACAAAAGCAGATGAGATAAAACAGCTAATAAATAATAAATTATGGGATAAAGAAGCTGAATTTTATAAAGTAATACCCATGAATTACGATGGACAATTTTCCGATGCAAGAGAGCTGCATGCTTATACTCCCTGGTATTTCAATATTCCGGAAAACCATCAAAACGTAGCATGGAAATACCTGATGGACCCCGATCATTTTTATGCACAATACGGACCAACTACCGTAGAACAATGCCATCCGCTATTCAGCGTAGCATACACCGGACATGAATGTCAATGGAATGGAGCAAGCTGGCCATTCGCCACATCCATTACCCTTACTGCTTTGGCGAATTACCTGAATAACAGTGAACAAAATATTATCTCAGATGAAGATTTTTTCATCCTGTTAACCAATTACGCCCGTTCGCATCGCATTACTTTTGAAAACGGAAAATCACAACCCTGGATCGATGAAAACCTGAATCCGTTTACAGGCGACTGGATATCTCGTACCCGTCTCAAACAATGGAATAATGGAACATGGGACAAAGATAAAGGAGGAGAAGAAAGAGGAAAAGACTACAACCATTCTACCTTTGTCGATCTTATTATATGCGGACTGGCTGGAATACGTCCGTCGGACAGCAACGATATAACAATCAATCCCTTGATTCCACAAGAGAAATGGGATTATTTTTGCTTGGAAGGAGTCCCATACAAAGGACATAATATCACTGTATATTACGATCGGACAGGAAATCACTACAAACGGGGAAAAGGATATTTTGTTTATGTTGACGGGAAACAAAAATTTAATTCTCTTGAATACAAAAAAATAACAATCAATTTATAAATCAATTAATCACAATCATGAAATCAACACAATGTATTCTGTTCAAAATGATGGCTATCACACTCTGTTCCTTAATAATAGCGGCATGTGGAAACAATCAGGGGCAATGGATTAAGTATGAAAACAACCCTGTGCTCGGAGGTGGCAAGCTGGGAACAATATTTGATGTCAGTGTATTAAAAGAAGACATGACCTACAAAATGTATTGTTCGTGGAGGCCGAAAGGAAGCGTTGCATTATCGACAAGCAATGACGGTATGAATTGGAGTTATCCGGAAATCGTTCTTGCACCAAACCCTGACAGTTATTGGGAAGAAGATATAAACCGTCCTGTTGTGGTAAAAAAAGACAACGTATATCACATGTGGTACACAGGTCAGGCAGAAGGAAAACGCTCCTGGATTGGTTATGCCATCAGTGATGATGGTATCAATTTCATTCGCCAAAGTGATGAACCGGCGCTATCGGCCGAAGAGCCCTGGGAAAAAGTAGCCGTCATGTGTCCGCATGTTATATGGGACGATCAGGCGAAAATATTCAAAATGTGGTATTCGGGCGGAGAGCAATACGAACCGGATGCTATCGGTTACGCCACCAGCCCTGACGGATTGCATTGGACAAAATATAATAAAAATCCTGTTTTTGTTGCCAATCCGAATAACACATGGGAACAATACAAAGTTACAGCCTGTCAGATTGTCAAAAGGAAATCGGATTACCTGATGTTTTATATTGGTTTCCGCGACATTGATTATGCACAGATAGGAATGGCGAAATCAAAAAATGGAATAGATAATTGGGAAAGGTATTCCAATAATCCAATTGTTTACCCGACTCCTCAATCATGGGATGAAAGCGCAACATACAAACCATTTGTTATTGAAGAAAAAAATCGTTGGATGCTTTGGTACAACGGGCGTAACAACAGCGTCGAACAAATCGGTCTTGTCATTCATGAAGGGAAAGATTTGGGTTTTTAATAACAAATTCCACGCGGTTGCAACCTGTACCGTTCGTCGCGCCCCAACTATTTATTCACCAACCCTTATCGTATCCCGCATATACACAATTTTTCCATCATCGGAAACACCTTCTACTACCACCGTATAGGTCGATGGCGTATCGGCAGTATAGAAGTTGAAAGACGCTTCGCCGTTCTCGCCGGTTAAAAGATCGGGTTGCCAGTGGATAGTAGTACGCAAATCGGGCATTGAACGGTTGCCGGAAGAGTCGTATTTTGGGGCGTAGAATTCAACCGGCTTTTGAAAACCGAGCGGCATTACTGTTTTCAAGTATTGTGTTTTTACGTTTGTCGGCTTACCTGTTTTCGTAAAGATGGCTATTACCCCGCATCCTCCGTTAAAAAAATGAGATAATGCAGTGGGTGATGTCAAAAGATCTACATGGGCTACATCCGATACATCCAACCAGTCGATTGTTGTTTCGGGTGCATCATCGACCAAAAAGGTTGCTTTACAGTTTAACCCGCGTGCTATGTATGCGTCGTCGCCTTGAAAATAAACTCCCGGAAGCCGCAGAAGCAAAAGTTTCATGCTTGCCGGTCGAAACCGTTCTATCTGCGCTTCGGTAAGCGAGGCATCCGGTGTAACGTAATAACTCGACCGCTTTGTAGGTTGTCTTGGGGCGGTAACGGTAAGTTCGTTCAGTTGAACAAGCCTTGGCCCATGTTCATACAGGTATTGCTGTTCTGCTTTCTCCACATATCTTGCAAACCTGTTTTGCTCTTGCATTTTGGATGGAACAGCAGGAATAATCCTGTAGGGTGACCATGGCCGGTTGAGTGTTAATTCAAAATCATCATTTATCTTTCCCTTTTGGGCCATCGCCTGAACAATAAACCGGATGCTGTCGGGCGTTTCTCCGGTAGTCAGGTAAAACTTGCCGTTGCGGTCGGTCGAAGTCTCATAAAAATAGGCTCCGTCTGTTGAAAGCATATTCACTTGGGCGTACTCTACGGGCTTGCCGGAAAAAACACTTTTTACCGTTCCCGATATTCCGGATTCCTTATTCTATCAATGTGTCGGGATACATGAAGTCGTTCCTGAGAATACGTTCCGTATCATATCTTCGCCAGCCATGGGTAAGCATCAGCAAGTCGAGCGCTCCTGCCGAATTGAAGAACATAGCCGGATCGGAAAGATTGCCTCGTAAATCGGAGGTCAGCAGAAGTGAAGTCAAGATGTTTGAGGCGGTATCCACAGCCACTTCTCGGTCGTCAGTTACAGAAACGGATAAGTTTCCCCACAACGGTTCGTCGAATTCGTTGGTAATGTTTATTGTATATGCGACCGAATCTCTTGTGGTATAAATATCTTTATCCGCCATTCCTGCAACGCTTGCCTGATCGTTGTTATTGACAAATACCAAACGTTCGCTCAAGGGTACCATATCACTGTTCAACAGAAGCAGAGCGGAAACGCCGGACGTGAACAGGTCTTTCGGAAAATAGATTTCTTTACCTGTATCTTCTATGATATGAATATCCTGCACTATTCCACGCGTATGAATAATCAGGCATAGCGTATCGCCGGTTTTCGACGGTTCAGCTTGAAGCGCTTTCACCACCAAATAATCTTTACGCCAGGCTGTGGTTAGTGAATAGCCGTGTTCTTGGGCTTCGGGCAATTCAAACCGTTTCGAACGACCTTTCTCGTCAGTGCAAATGGCATAATAACGGTCTCCTTTTTCAGGAGTAATCAAAAATTGCCCCATTCCGCGCACATCGGTTTTAAACGCTGTCAGCTCGTTGCCCTGACGGTTGTAGACACTCCCCGTTACATTTATATCCGTTCCATCGCGCTGCATGGACATGAATGCGATGCGCCCCTGACAGCCGGTGAGAGCATAACCGCCTTCAGGATAGAATGACACATCAAAATCAGTATCCGATAAAGGTATACCGGTATTTCTATCTGTCATAATTGCAGCGCTCGAAAGGGCATTAATACTACCGGAAACAAGGTTGCCTATACGTACATTTTTTAGAAAAAATAATCTTCGCTCAACGCCATCATCGAGTTCGTATAACACCTGATTGTATAATCTCCTTCCGGAACATCCTCCGGAATAACTAAATAACCGCTGAAAGAATCTGCATACAAGCCTGTTTTTACGCGGCTGATAATGGAATCTCCGGAATCGAATAATTCCACATAAACACTATTCGACAAAAATTCTGGAAGATGCGAAGCGGCATCCACAACATGGGCGCGAAACCATATCCGTTCGCCGGAAATATAATAGGGTTTATCTGTATGAAGATATACTTTCTCCTGCGAGAACAGGCTCAATTGTTTATCGAAACGTTTGGCGGCGCTGTAAAGCGAGTTGGCAAGCCCGATTGCCGGAGTGTCTGTTATTTCCCCGTCGGATTCAGACTCTGCAATGGAATCTGTATCATCAATATCAAGCACAGTCGTTCCGTAGTCGATGCCGTGAACGTAATCCAAGGGAAGTGTCATGTTGAGGCCGGTTAAGGGATTAGAGTAATATTTTTGGGAAGAAAAACTTAATTTATTTGTGTAAGTTCCATCTGGAAAAATGCGTATCGAATCTCCCATGCTGTGAATTTCAGACCTGAATAATCCGATTGATTGCCATACGGAATAACTTATTAGTCTAAAAGTTTTTTCCTTATTATCAACCGGTTTTCCAAAACAAACAAGTATGAATGCAGAATCAGACGGTAGAAATAAGGTTTTAAAACTTTCAGACCTGTTAAAAACAAATGGTTCTCCACGAAATAAGAATTTACAGGTTCAAGAACGTTCATTTTCCATAAACCGGGACTTTGATAAACTGTTTGCTCTTCGCGTTTATACAGTGAAAAACCGTTTTCCAAGAATGAATCGCTATATAGCGAACGGATAAAATTTGTGATGGAAACCGAATAGACTTTCTTGCGGTTTTTTTTCCAAAAATCTTCTTCCCTTATATTTTTCGGCGTAAGTTCTTCAAACATAAATTCTCCTTCCCAGGAAGTCATCAGGGTATTGTAATCGTGAGTGAACGCTTTAAGCATATAATGAATAAGATACCCTGTTTCTTTGTTTATAATCAGCAGTGGTTCACGACAATAAACATTCAATACATCGGTTTCGGAATTATAATTGAAAAAGGGCGCTTCGGGATTTGTGGCATAAATCATATTCTTGGACGGATTTCTCCCAAGCAGGGTTTTCCAGAAAAGGCCGATATCCTTGCTGCGGAATTTTACTTTTTTCCCTATTGTTATTTCGTTCAATTCATAATGTTGCATTTTTATATCATTCACTACGGAATGATTGCCCGGTTCGATATCCACGTACACATCGCGGTATCCGGCATGAGCAGCCGCTAAGCGGTAGCTACCCGGTCCGGGAATAGCGAGGATGTAGTATCCATTTTCATCGGTAAATGTTCCTATGGTGGTATTGGCAATGAAAACCGAAACACCTGCGATCGAATCGCCAAATTCGGCATCAGTGATGTGTCCGCTAATGCGGCGTTGAGCAGATATTGATAAGGGGATTATCAATAACAGGAGGATGAAAAATTTACTATTAACAATACCGGCAAAAATCTTGTTATTCATGCGTATATCATGAAACTAATAAACACAATCAATTTCTATGACAAAGGTAAAAAACAATTATCAATATTCCAAAATATAATCCAAAAATATTCACACAAAAAAAAATCACTTTTTTCTTATTTTATACAATTTCTAAAAAATATCTACACATAACTTTGTTTTCTGGATTGCTTCGTTCCTCGCAATGAATACACCGTCATTGCGAGGGCGATAGCCCGAAGCAATCCCGATATTTGTAATTATTTAATGTGATCTATATAATTGATCAGCAATATAAAAAACAGCGTCATCTGCGTTCAAAAAGACTATTGTTTTGGATAAAATTATTACTATCACTTGCGAAAGTAATAATAATTGTTTTAACTTTGCATTAAAAAAATCAAGTTATTAAAATGATTAATCAGATGAAAAACACAACTTACTTACTTGTCTTGGTTTTGGTATTTATCGCCTGTAAAACCAAGAAGAATCCGGAAAACGACTATCAAGCTTGCATCGCTGCGGAAGATGCGTATAATACATTGGTCAACAAATTTGAATTAGAATCAGGAACATTAACGGGTGCAGAAAAAGCTGACTTCGAGAAAGAGTTGGATGCCTTGTTTGAAAACACGAAAACTGTTTATACTTACTTCTATAAGAACAACATCAATACGGCCTTTGGTCAAAACATTTTCATCGAAAGCCGTTGGACACGCCGCTTAAATGAGAACCAGTTAGAATCGGTTGTAGGGGCAGTTACCGATGAGGCATTCAAAGAAACCGATGCCTTTAAGAATGCAAATGACAGATTGTTCCGGATGAAAAATACCCGTCCCGGAAATCCCTATACAAACATTGTTGCTAAAGATCCAAAGGGAAATATGGTTGAATTGGCAAATTATGCAGGAAAAGGGAAATATGTATTGTTGAATTTTTGGGCTTCCTGGTGTCCCGATTGCCGCAAAGAAATACCAGCCTTGGTAAAACTCTATACTGCCTACCAAGACAAAAATTTTGAAATTGTCAGCTATTCATTAGACAGAACCCAAGACGAATGGTTTAAAGGAATTGAAAATTTAAATATCACCTGGCCCCAACTTTCCGACTGCGACTATTGGAATTCCCAAGGCGCTAAGCTATACGCTGTACAATTTATTCCCCTATTTATTTTAATCAATCCGGAAGGAAAAATCATCGAAAGAGGCTTGGATATTGATGATTTGAAAGAAAAATTAGCCAAATTGATAAAATAATTAATTTTTTTTCACATTTATAAAAAATTATATTTTGCTGTAAAATAGACCATTAGTTAAAATGTTACAAAAAAAAGTCTAAAAATTTAAAAAAATATGTTATATAACTATATATTTTTTTTGGTCATGTAAAAAAAAACATATTTCTTTGCAACCGATAACCTGAAACAATCTTTTTGCCTTAAAGGACTAATGCCTATAAAAAACTGATTAAAAAGGTCCATTGTGAAGTGGCCCTTTTTGTTTTTAAAAGAATTGAGTATCTTTGCACCCTGAATCGCAATCCGTTTATTTGCACATGAAACATATCCGAAATTTTTGTATTATCGCACATATCGACCACGGTAAGAGCACCTTGGCCGATCGTTTATTGGAATATACCCAAACCGTTGAAGGCAAGGAAATGCAAGCGCAAATCTTGGATAACATGGATTTGGAGCGTGAGCGTGGAATTACAATCAAGAGCCATGCCATTCAGATGCAATACAAATACCAAGGAGAAGAATATATTCTCAATCTGATTGATACGCCGGGGCATGTCGATTTTTCTTACGAAGTATCCCGTTCGATAGCCGCCTGTGAAGGGGCTTTGCTGATTGTCGATGCTGCACAAGGCATACAGGCGCAAACCATTTCCAACCTGTATATGGCCATTGAAAACGATTTGGAAGTGATTCCCATAGTTAATAAAATCGATTTGCCGGCTGCGATGACCGAAGAAGTGGAAGACCAGATTATTGAACTATTGGGCTGCAAAAGAGATGACATTCTTCGTGCCAGCGGAAAAACCGGAGAAGGCGTTTATGCAATCTTAGACACTATTATCGAACGTGTTCCGGCTCCGAAAGGCGATCCTGACGCTCCCTTGCAAGCCTTAATTTTCGATTCGGTTTTCAATGCTTTCAGGGGAATTATTGCTTATTTCAAAATTGTGAACGGCTCAATACGCAAAGGAGATTTGGTGAAATTCGTTGCTACCGGAAAAGAATATGAAGCCGATGAAGTAGGAATATTGAAATTAGATATGTCGCCCCGCGAAGAAGTTGGGTGCGGTGACGTAGGATACATCATTTCGGGCATCAAAGCCTCCAAAGAAGTGAAAGTCGGCGACACAATTACCCATATCAAACGTCCTTGCGCCAAGGCAATAGAAGGTTTTGAAGAAGTGAAACCAATGGTATTTGCCGGACTGTATCCGATCGAAAGTGAAGATTTTGAAAACCTGCGTTCGTCGCTCGAAAAACTGCAACTGAACGATGCTTCGCTGACTTTCCAACCCGAATCGTCGGTAGCGCTTGGTTTCGGCTTCCGTTGCGGATTTTTGGGCTTATTGCACATGGAAATCATACAGGAACGCTTGGATCGTGAGTTTAATATGGACGTAATAACAACGGTTCCCAATGTGTCGTATAAAGTGTATGACAAACAAGGAAACTGCAAGGACGTGCACAATCCGGCAGGATTACCCGACCAGACATTGATAGACCGCATCGAAGAACCTTTCATCCGGGCGTCGGTCATCACCAATACAACTTATATTGGTCCGATAATGACACTTTGTTTGGGGAAACGCGGGAGTTTGGTTAAGCAAGATTATATATCCGGCGACAGAGTAGAAATTATCTACGATTTGCCTTTGGGCGAAATTGTGATTGATTTCTACGACAAATTGAAAAGTATATCCAAGGGATATGCTTCTTTCGATTATCACATGCACGATTACCGTCCGTCTAAATTAGTCAAGCTGGATATTCTTTTAAATGGTGAGCCGGTCGATGCCTTATCTACTCTGACACACGCGGATAATGCCGCTTCTTTTGGAAGACGGATGTGTGAAAAATTGAAGGAACTCATTCCCCGTCAGCAATTCGACGTAGCTGTTCAGGCGGCTATCGGCGCTAAAATAATTGCCCGCGAAACCATCAAAGCCGTGCGTAAGGATGTAACTGCCAAATGTTACGGAGGCGATATTTCCCGCAAGCGCAAACTGCTTGAGAAACAAAAAGAGGGCAAAAAACGAATGAAACAGGTCGGTAATGTGGAAGTGCCTCAAAAAGCATTCCTCGCGGTTTTGAAGTTGGATTGAGAAAAAAGTTATTACCTTTGCATTGTTGATAAAGAAATTAATGATTTTATGGCACAACTAACACATCCTATTCGAGAAGCCGAACGTTATTTACAGAATGCAAGGCAGATATTATCGGAGAAAGCCGAAAAAGACGGTGATTACTACAACGACAGTAAATACGTGCGTATGGCGGGAAATACGGCATGGAACGGTATCCTAATTGCATTGGACGCTGTATTGGAAGTACGTAAGAATTTAAAAAAAGGGCAACGTTTGGATTTTAAGGATTATCAAGCCGCTATTGCCAAAAAAGATACTAAAATGCCTCGCATATTATTAAATGCTTATGGTTTACTGCATCTATCATTGGGTTATGATGGAATTACAGATTATAAAACAGTACAAAGCAGTTTGGATAAAGCCAAGATAATACTTGATTGGGCAGATAGTCAATATAAAAATTAATGGTACAATAAACTCAATAAAATGGTTGCTTACAAAGTTTTTTCGGGAACGAAATCCCGCTATTTGGCAGAAAAAATATGTAAAAGTTTGAAATGTCCTTTGGGAAAAATGAAAATTCAACATTTTGCAGATGGGGAATTTTCGGTGGCGTATGAAGAATCCATTCGCGGCTCGCATGTTTTTTTAATTCAGTCCACATTTCCCAATTCCGACAATCTGATGGAGTTATTGCTGATGATTGATGCCGCTAAACGGGCTTCTGCTAAATCCATTGTGGCAGTCATTCCTTATTTCGGCTGGGCGCGTCAAGACAGGAAAGATACTCCAAGGGTAGCAATTGGCGCTAAATTAGTAGCCGACCTGTTGGGCGTAGCGGGAATCAATCGTTTAATTACTATGGATTTACATGCCGATCAGATTCAAGGATTTTTCGATGTTCCTGTCGATCACCTGTATGCCTCATCGGTTTTTGTTGACGAAGTTAAGAAGTTGAATTTACCTGATTTAGTATTTGCAGCACCGGATGTAGGAGGTACGAAAAGGGTAAATACCTACTCCAAGCACTTAAATGTCCCGATGGTTATTTGTTATAAACTGCGCCAGAAAGCCAACGAAATTTCCGAAATGAAAGTTATCGGAGACATCAAGGGAAAGAATGTCATTTTGGTAGATGATATTGTTGATACGGCAGGTACCATCACGAAAGCCGCTGATTTAATGATAGCAGGAGGCGCAGCTTCGGTTCGTGCTATCGCCTCCCATGCCGTCATGTCCGACCCTGCTTCTTTTACCATAGACCAGTCCGGTTTGTCGGAAATTATTTTCACCGACAGCATTCCTTATCCCAAGAAAAGTGAAAAAGTAAAAGTCATTTCTATAGCCGATATCTTTGCCACAGCCATATCTCGGGTTTATAAAAACGAATCAATCAGTTCGCTGTATATTATGTAAGTATAATCTCAGCAGAGACTTATCTACTATACACTTGCTACACGTTTTTTATATTCTGTGAGGCAATCATCTAAACGTTGATGTGCAGTGGTATCTCCCGGAACATTGTGGGAGGGATGGATGTATAGTTTTACTCCCCTATCTGCTAAAATCTCAGCGCAAGTGGTAATAGTCATCCATACTAATGTGACAAATGCCAATGTAGATACGGGACCAATTTTATCCTGATGGTTTTTCAATACAACCGAAGCATCTACTACCGGTACGCAGGAATCTACCAATATGTCCGCAAGTTCAAAAAGCGTTTTACCGCAGGAGTGGCGCGTTTTCTTGCCTTCGGCTTCTTTGGCTGATCCGTAAACAATCACCTTCATTCCCAATTCTTTGGCTTTTAATGCCACGTCGATATTTACATTATTGATACCGGTATGTGAAAATAACCATATACAATCACCTTTTTCAAAATGATAATTTTTCATTATGGCGTTGCCGTATCCTTCTGCTCTTTCAAGAAACAAAAATTGGTGGATACCCATCTGTCCGGTAATTCCTGTGAAAAAAGTCATCGGAAGCTCCACTATCGGATGAAAACCGACAAATCCGCCAATTCGGGGATACATTTCTTCAATAGGAATTGTTGCATGACCACAACCAAAGGTATGCACCCAATGATTTTTTTCGATACTGTCTGCCATTACCGTAGCAGCTGCCTTAATGTTTTCTAACTGAGTTTCTTCGATTTTTTGCATAATGCCGCGTGCATTTGCCAACCATTCTAATGCTAACATTTTTTATTTTTTAAAATTATTAATTTGCCCCCTGTCCCCCAAAAGGGGAAGCCGGAGTATTATTTACACATTATACCGTGTCAAAACTTCTTTAAGTAGATTTAAGGGTTTTATTTTTTGCAACCGGTAATAAGAGTATGATCATCACGAGAGCAAAAGCCATAATCATTGGAAAATAATCGAAATGCATTCTATCGAACAATATCCCAACTATTTTATTGAAAGTGAATTGTCCGCACAATCCTATAAAGATGGCAATAGAAAAAACGGTACCCGACAATTCCTTAAAAGCGCCTCCAAGGTAATTGAACACCACAGGAAAAGTGGCGCCTACTCCAAATCCAATCAACGCAGTAGCCAAGAAAAACCATACCGTTTCCCGGGAAAAGTACAGGAGTGCCACTCCGGCTAATGCTATGCTGATATATAAATAAAGAGTAGTACTGTCATTTAACTTTTTCATCAAATAACCCAATGGCAAGCGTCCGATAAGCATACCGATCGTAAACCACGTCAATGAGAGCGTAGCGGTACTCGCATCCATACCTTGCGTATCTTGCAAAAAGCGAACCGTGAAACTACCTGTGATGCCTTCAAATCCGCACTGGAAAAACAGGAGGACAGCAAAAAGGATCAGGGAAGGATATTTCAACAAACCCAACATCTTTGAAACGGATACATTGCCGGAAGGTTTGGGAGCCGGAAATGCAATTACCAAGAAAAAGATAATAAACACGACCATCGCTACTGATACGGCATTCAACGGCAATGCAAAATTATCTTTTATAAAATAATTCAACAAAGTCCAAAGCAGTGCGCCTATACAGTAAAAAGCGCCAAGTATGCTCAATCGTCCTCCACGGGATTTATCATCGAAGATTTCTGCTACCAAAGCATTGGTTTCTCCATTGAGGATGCCGCCGCCAATGCCCAACATCAGTATGGATAGATGCAGCAGCGGCATTTCTTTCAAGTTCGCTAATCCCTGAATCCCCAATAATGCCAAAACAGCGCCGGTTATCAACAACCATTTATATCCGAATTTATCCATCACCGGACCGAAAACTACCGTCCCAATGATAATTCCTATGGATAGAGATGCGGGCAACGCATTAGCTCCTTCTCCCAGTTGTGAAAGGACAGGACCCAGCGCCAACATCGTGACTCCGAAGAATGCCAAACCTGCACAACAGGCTATAAAAACCAAATTTTTATTATACATAATTCTAAAATATTATTGCATCGACATCTTTGCCAAATAAGCAGCGCCCAGCAATCCCGCATCGCCTGTCAGGGAAGATTTCACAAAACGGACTTGCTTGATGCTGATGGGTTGCGCCCATCTACAGGCTTCGTCATATATGCGGTTAATGAGTTGTGAAGCGGGACCAAATACCCCGCCTCCCCAGATAATCATTTCGGGATTCAGCAGGCTCACTAAATTGGCTGCCGCCATTCCCCACATACCTATTGCTTCGTCAACGACCTTGACAGCAAGCGCATCGTGCTGTTCATACGCAGAAAATACATCGTGAGAGGTGATGGCATCAACTGCTTGTTGATGGAGGATACTGTTTTTATACAGCGTAGATTGCAAAAGTTTTTTTGCTTGCATAGCGATTCCGTTTCCCGAAGCATGGCTCTCAAAGCATCCATATTGCTTGTATTCATCTAAGTAAGGCGTTCGTAAAGCCATCCATCCCGACGCGCCTACAATATCGCTATGACCATGCAATACCTGTCCGTCGATCATAATTCCTACTCCAATTCCGGTGCCTACGGCAATAAAGACGGCGTCTTTACAGCCGGCAGCCGTTCCTTTCCAAACTTCACCCAAAATGTAACAGGTGCGGTCGCTTGCAATGTGAACACCTCCCGAAAGATTCTTGACATGGGCGCTTATTTCTTCATGCAGGGGATAATCCTCCCAACCGGGGATGTTGGGGGCCCAAACTTTTCCTGTTTTGACATTGGCTATGCCGGGGACGCAAATTCCGATGGTTTGCACTTTTGACATATCCTGCTGACCGGAAATCGTCAGTTCGTCGATGATGTCCCTAATCAATGCTCCTACTTCCTTTCCCGAACGTCCGTCCAAGAGACGGGTAATCTTTCCGCACAAAACACCCTCACTATCAAAAACAGCGCCGGTTATTTTTGTACCACCCAAATCAATGGCAAGCGTCGATATTTGCCCCATTCCTTTATTCAGTATTTAAAAAATTTGTAAGATGTATTATAACTTTGCAAAGATACGGCTTTTTTTTGAAATGGGAATGACTATATAAAAATTTCACCATCCGTATTCTCCATTTCAACATTAAAAATATCCATTTCGAACGGATTTAAAATTTATGTCAATTAATCCACCTTATTTTTGCAGGGTAACTAAAAAAAACAGTAATGAAAAAGTATTTATTAGTAATGATGACAGTTTTGTTTCCAATAGTAGTGGGAGCACAAGAAAAATATCTGTTTACGTTGGAAAATTGTATCCAATATGCTTTGGATAAGAACTACAATCACCAGTCTATGAAACTTGCCGAAACATCCATGTATGCGGCGTTTAAGCAGGCAAAATATGAGCAACTGCCGGTAATTGGCGCTTCTATAAGCGAAAATTTTACCAATTCAACGAAAAATACTGTGAATGAAATCATCACGGGAGGTTCTTCGGTAAACGGCAATTATAGTGTGAATGCATCTGTGCAGATTTATCAAGGCGGGTATATCAAAAACAGCATTAAACAAAGTCGATTGCAAAGCGAACAGGCAACTTATCAAACACATCAGTATAAAAACGAATTGATAATTCAGATACTACAGACTTTTTTTTCGGTTTTAGGTAATGAAGAGTTATTGAAATATCAATCGTCGGTAGTGGAAACAAGCAAAGAGCAACTCAATCAAGGGAAAGAAAAGTATCGTTTGGGAACCATAATAGAGAGCGATTATCTGTTGCTTGAAGCGCAATGTGCCAACGATCAAAACAATATTATTGATACTGAAATTGCAAAGAATAATAATTTGTTGAGGCTTAAAAGTCTTCTTTCGATGAGTCCGGAGGTTATTTTAGAAATCATTTATCCTGATACAGCGACCATCGTTGGATTGTCGCTTCTGCCTACTCAAGAAGAAGTAACAGAAAGAATTCTAATTTATTTGCCTGAATTAAAAATCGGACAGTATAATGTAGATATTGCCAAAGCAGGCCTTAAATTATCTAAGTCGGGTTATTACCCTACGATTAGCCTTGGAGCAGGGCTTGGTACGGGACATGTTGTTTTCTCCGGTTTAGGCAGACAATTAAACAACCACCTGAATGAACAGATAGGTATAACGGTGAATATTCCTGTTTTCAATAAAAATCGGACAAAAACGAATGTCGTCCAAAGTAAAATTTTACAGCAACAAGCCGAATTAACGCTCATGCAGGCCGAATTGGATATTCGACAGATGATAATACAGGAATATCAAAATGTGGTATCGGAATATAATAAATATAAGGTGGCGAATATTCGGCAAGAGGCCTATTTAAAATCATTTGAAGCTTCTCGAATGCGGTATTACGCAGGCTCTATTACTCCTGTTGAATTGTTGCAGCAACAAAACAATTATATCGGTGCGCTGAACGATTATATTCAAAGCAAATATGGGTTTATGATCAAACGTATGACATTGGATGTGTATATGGGTGAGATGATTAGATTTTAATAAACAAATATCAATTAATAATACTTATCATCATGAAGAAAAAGAAAATCATTGTCGGAACAGTTGTCGTCGTTATTGCATCTATTACATTCATGTTGCTGAGAGGCAACGGTAAAGAGTTAAAAATAAATACTATAACTGTTAAAGAAGAAACGGTAGAAAATGTGGTAACAGCCACAGGAAATGTGCAACCTGTGGACAAAGTAGAAGTGGGAACTCAGGTATCAGGAGTTATTGAAAAGATTTATGTCGATTTTAATTCGCAGGTTAAAAAAGGGCAGTTGTTAGCCGAATTAGACAAGGCAACGCTTTCGGAAAGATTGGTTCAAGCAAGGGCAAGTGTTTCAAGTGCAGAAAGTGATTTGAATTTTGAACAAAAAAATTACGACCGGATGAAACAGCTCTACGAAGCAAAAGCGGAAACGCTAACCGCTTATGAAGATGCCGCTAATCGGCTGGCAAAGGCAAAAACGACGATTGCTAATGCAAGAGCCAATTTGCAGCAGGCTCAGGTTAATTATAAATATGCAGAAATATATTCGCCTATTGACGGCGTTATACTTAACAGGGCTGTAGAACAAGGTCAAACAGTGGCTGCATCTTTTAATACCCCTACATTGTTTACCATTGCCAATGACTTGAAACGGATGAAGGTGGAAGCAAATGTGGATGAAGCAGACATCGGACAGGTGCGCCTGGGGCAAGTTGTCAGGTTTACTGTGGATGCTTACCCTGATGATGTCTTCACCGGAACGGTGAAACAAATACGTTTACAACCGACAGAAACAAACAATGTAGTCACCTATGCTGTTATCATCGAAGCGCCCAATCCGGATGAAAAACTGTTTCCGGGGATGACGGCAAGTATTACTGTAATTGTTGATTCCGAAAGAGGCTTAGCAGTGCCTGTATCGGCATTCAATTTCAGTCCGTCGGTTGAAATCATGGAAAAACTGCAAATTAAATCGCCACAACATATAGTACGAAATACGCTTAATGGGGTTTGGTTAAAGCAAACTGATGGAAAAATAATTTACCGAGAGTTAGAAACGGGATTAAACAATGGAGTGTTTGCCATTATAACTCAAGGATTGAAAGTGGGCGATAGTATTGTCTTATCAGTATCACTCGAAAAGAAAAGTAAAAATGGCGGCAATTCAACGATATAATAATCATTCAATTATCCGAATTGAAAAACTTTGTAGAATATTTCAAATCGGAAACGAGGAAGTACATGCCTTGAAAGGTATTTCGTTCGATATTCATAAAGGTGAATTTGTAAGTATAATGGGAACCAGCGGCAGCGGAAAATCAACCTTACTCAATATATTGGGCTGTTTAGATCGTCCGACTTCCGGTGATTATTTCATTGATGGGCTTGCAGTAGGTTATCACACAAAGGATGAATTAGCTATGTTGCGTAACCGTAAAATAGGTTTTGTGTTTCAATCATACAACCTGTTGGCGCGTACTTCAGCGTTGGAAAATGTAGAATTACCTTTACTGTACAACAATACAATTTCAAGCAAAGAACGACGTGAAATGTCAAAACACGCATTAGAGCAGGTTGGTTTGCAAGACAGGATGTACCACATGCCCAATCAGCTTTCAGGCGGCCAGCAACAGCGTGTAGCTATAGCTCGTGCTTTGGTAAACGATCCGGTAATTGTTCTGGCAGATGAGGCTACCGGAAATCTCGATACACGGACTTCTTACGAAATTATGACTTTGTTCCAAAAGTTAAACAGCGAAGGCAAGACAATAGCTTTCGTAACTCATGAAACAGACATTGCTTCGTTTACCGGCCGTACAATTCATTTGCGCGACGGACATGTTGTGAGAAACGAATTGATCGAACCCAAATCGGCAAAGGAAACGTTAGATACTCTTCCTTTAGACATGGATTATGATGGAATGGTTTAAAGGGATGCTTTGGCAACAGTAGGCAACTGTATCTGACTGTAAAATTGTTTTTTCAATACAAAAAATTGTATTTTTGCATATTTATTTTAATAAATAAAATTATGAATTTTCTAAATCTATTTAAAATAGCATGTAAGGCACTATTTCGTAATAAAACCCGTGCTTTGCTCACAATATTAGGAATCGTTATCGGTATAGCTTCGGTTATTGCTATGGTGAGTCTTGGGGAGAGTTCCTCGCAAAGTATAAGTAACCAAATTTCATCTACTGGTACAAATTTAATTATGGTTAGACGTGCCAGCCAGCAGCAGGGCGGCATTAATATTGGATCGGACAACGTGCAAACACTTACCGATAAAGATGCAGAGGCTATTGTTCGCAAAACTCCGTATGTCACTATGGCTTCGCCGGTTGTTAATGCCGGAGGACAACTTGTTTACGGCTCAAATAACTGGCCGGGCAATCTTCAAGGCGGCAACGAACACCTGATTAATATTCGGAATTATGAAATTGAACAAGGTCAGAATTTTACGGAATATGAAGTAAGGACAGCTGCAAAAGTCTGTATTATAGGAAAAACGGTTATCAATAATCTTTTTCCAAACGGAGAAAATCCTGTCGGAAAGAATATTCGTTTCGGCAATATTCCTTTTAGAATTATCGGAACACTTGTCGAAAAAGGTAAACAGTTAGGACAGGATCAGGATGATACGGTTATTGTTCCCTATACAACGATTCAAAAACGGATTTTGGCTATCAATTACGTCCACATGATAATGGCATGGGCGGTTTCTGATGATTTGGTAGTGGAAGCAGCAGAAGCAGTTGAAACGACAGTTCGTGCACAGCACCGCATTAAAGAAGGAGAAGATGATGATTTTGAAGTGAGTACACAACAAGAATTGCTCGAAATGCTCACAGATGTGATGGGAATGCTTTCAATGCTTTTAGCGGCTATTGCGTCTATTTCCTTGATAGTCGGCGGTATTGGCATTATGAATATTATGTATGTTACGGTTACCGAACGAACCAAGGAAATAGGGCTGCGTATGTCAATCGGTGCACGTAACAGTGATATCAAGTTTCAGTTCCTCACCGAAAGCGCTTTTCTGAGTTTGATTGGAGGTGTAATAGGGATTATTTTCGGGTTATCGCTTTACTATGGAGTGACAGCAGCAATGGATTGGCCATTTGTTGTCAGTATGCAAGCAATCGTTATTTCATTTGTTGTTTGTACCGCTACGGGCATCTTCTTCGGGTGGTATCCGGCAAGGAAAGCAGCTTCTTTAGACCCAATTATTGCGCTAAGATATGAGTAAAAAAATATTTATACATCATGACATGATACCCCATCGAATATATCGAACCGCATTAATTAATTCTTTGGTTTTAAACATTGTGTTGTATTCCATAACACTGCTTGCGTTTCTTTATATTCGCAATACAATATTTACTGAAGATATCCGCTATGCGATATCTACAAAGACAATGATTATACATCTTGTTGTCAATTTCATTGAAACATTTCTTTTTTCTTTCCTGTTATATGTGTTGAATTTCAAGTTGCTTTCATTTGAAAGAAGAACGAAAATACGCTTGTCTTTACAGTTTGTATGTTCCTTTGTGGTTGCCATACTGTTTAGTTATCTATTTGTGCAGATATTGATATTTTTGAGTAATTACGGTATTTCCAAACCGTTATTAGCAATCAATATCATACGCGACATATTTATATCAATCGTTATCGTATTAAATACTTTGTTAATATTTTTATCAAGAAAACATCAACAGGCAGCGCTGGAAAACAAAACACTGATAGCAGAGAACATGCGTACCCGGTATGAAGCGCTGAAAAATCAGGTAGATCCGCATTTCCTGTTCAATTCGTTAAATACACTCTATGCGTTGATTAAAATAGACGATGACAAAGCGCAGCAATACGTGCAACAATTATCATTAGTATTTCGCTATACCTTGCAAAACAATGAAATTATTTCTTTAGAAGAGGAATTGAATTTTACCTGCGCCTACTGTCGCTTGATGCAAATACGTTACGGCGACAGTTTACGGTTTGAATACAAAATTGACCAGCGTTTCCATACTTACAAAATAATTCCGCTGAGCTTACAGATATTGGTTGAGAATGCTATAAAGCACAATGTGGCGACGACTAAACAGCCGCTTACCATTAGCTTTATCTCTAACGATAACGGAACAATTAGCATCTCTAACCCCATTCAATTGAAAAAGGAGAAAGAATCGGGAGAAGGTATCGGATTAGCGAACTTATCGGAGCGTTATCGGCTGATGTGGCAAAGAGAAATAGTGATTACTCAAAACAACGGAATGTTCAACGTAGAAATATTTTTAAACGAATAATAAAATGAAAGCGCTTATTGTTGAAGATGAAATTTTTGCAGCTAAAGCCTTGCAAAATCTTATTAATG
>Ga0082212_10002597_pt1 | contig 26201 bp, 19 predicted proteins | sample TergutNt197P3_FD_71548 | JGI IMG/M metagenome (GOLD analysis project Ga0082212, IMG submission 71548) | Neocapritermes taracua P3 segment gut microbial communities from Petit-Saut dam, French Guiana - Nt197 P3 | ecosystem: Host-associated > Arthropoda: Insects > Digestive system > Gut ...
TGTATCAACTCAAAAACATCCCTCTATTCCTCTTTCTCCTGAGCCTCATACTCCCTCAACAACTTATCTTGCACCTCCGCAGGCACCGATTGATAGTCGGCAAATGTTTGGGTAAACGTTGCCCGGCCAGAAGTGAGCGAACTCAACGTGGTAGAGTACTTGTTTAATTCTGCCAACGGTACACGTGCACGAATCACTTCAAAGCGTTTTTCGCTACTCATGCCCATAATCATGGCGCGTCTGTTTTGCAAATCGCTCATAACTTCTCCCATAGCATCGCTTGGCACCAATACTTCTAAATTATAGATTGGCTCCATAATCTTTGGCCCTGCCTTTTTAAACGCCTCCTTAAAGGCATTTCGTCCGGCCAACCTGAAGGAGATTTCGTTGGAATCCACAGGGTGCATCTTTCCATCGTACACATACACCCTAATATCCCTTGCGTACGAACCGGTAAGGGGTCCTTCTTCCATCTTTTCCATAATTCCCTTGAGAATGGCGGGCATAAAGCGCGCGTCAATTGAACCGCCCACAATACAGTTGTAATACTCCAACTTTCCGCCCCAATCCATGGGATACTCCTCTTTACCTTTAATATTCAGCACTAAATCTCTTCCATCGATTTTAAAACGATTGTTTACGGGAGCATCGTCTGCGCAAGGCTCAATAATGATGTGTACCTCTCCAAACTGACCGGCACCCCCCGATTGCTTTTTGTGGCGATAATCGGCAGCCGCAACTTTTGTAATGGTCTCTCTGTATGGGATTTTTGGGTTAAATAAATCCACCTCCAATTTGTGGGTATTGGTAAGATGCCACTTTAATATATTGATATGGTGTTCGCCTTGGCCACTTAAAATAATTTGTTTTAACTCTTTGGAATATTCCACCACAATGGTGGGATCTTCGGCATTGGTGCGGTTTAGGATTTCGCCCAATTTTTCATCGTCTTTCTCACTCTTGGCCTTGATGGCGGTACGGAACTTTGAAGGAGGGAATTGAATAGGCGCAAACTTCACCTCTTTTCCGGCAAATAATGTTTGATTTACACGAACAGATTTGAGTTTTACCGTACAACCCAAATCGCCCGCAATCATTTCGTTTACCTTTTCACGTTTTTTACCTGCAGAGGCATAAATTGCAGATATTCTCTCCTTGCCACCGTTGTCGGCATTCATCATATCCATACTCTCAGCCACCCTGCCACACATCACCCTAAAATAGGAGACCTCTCCCAAGTGTTGCTCCATATTGGCTTTATAGATAAAGAGAGCGGCTTGCCCGCCGGCTGAGCAAGGAACCTCGTCTCCATTTATTGTCAATTGCTTAGAAGTTTCAGGAGTGGGCGCCACATTGATAATAAACTCCATCAATCGTTTAACCCCAATATCTTTTTTGGCAGAGAGGGTAAAGAGTGGCATGAGATCGCAACTCTTTAGTCCTATACTCAAACCTTTATATAACTCCTCATCACTTAGACACCCTTTGTCAAAGAAAATTTCCATCAACGCTTCATCGCTTTCGGCAGCACGCTCACACAAAGCGGCATGATACTCTTCCGCTTGATCGATTAGATTGGCGGGAATCTCCATCTCTTCATAAACACCATTATCATCTTTATGGCGAAACATCCTCATTTTAAGCACATCAATATATGCATGAAAGTCTGCCCCTGTGGCTACCGGAAACTGCACAATCACCACTTTGTTTCCAAAACACTGACGTATTTCGTCTAAACAACTCTCCCAATTGGCTTTTTCATGCTCCAACTGGTTCACGGCAAGAATCAGCGGTTTGTTATGTTGTTCGGCATAACGGCTAAAAATCTCTGTACCTACCTCAACACCCTGTTGGGCATTAATCAACATCACACCCGCATCCACAACTTTAAAGGCAGATATAACGCCGCCCACAAAATCATCAGAACCCGGAGTATCAATAATATTTAACTTGTGATCTAAAAATTCTGCATATAAAAGGGTGGGATAGATAGAGCGTTGATATATCTGCTCAATTTCGGTATTGTCGCTAACGGTGGTCTTGGCTTCAACCGTGCCACGCCGGTCAATAACCTTGCCTTCGAACATCATGGCCTCTGCCAGCGTGGTTTTGCCCGATCGGGTGTTTCCCAAGAGTACCACATTGCGAATGTGATTGGTAGTGTAGGTTTTCATCAGATTAATATTAAAGTGGGCAAAGGTAGGAAAAATCTCTGACTAAGCAAGAAGTTGTTTTTACAAACAAACGTATCACTTCTTTTACAACCCACTAAACGCCACGTCATCAAATACCAACGTTGGGGTTTGCCAAGAAGATGACTCACGGGGGTCGTTGCCCACAGCCAAAAGGCGCTCCCACAATGTGAGCATATTGCCTGTAATGTTCATCTCCGAAATGGGTTTAACTACTTTCCCGTTCTCTATCAACATCCCTTCTATGCCATAAGAGAAGTCTCCGGTTGAACTGTTGCTGTTTCCGCCGTTGAAACCGGTAACAAGAATGGCCCTTTTTTGCACGCCAATCAACCCTTGTAAATCTTTCTCTCCCTGTTTGAAAGTGAGCACAGAAGCGCCGCTGATGGTTGGTTCAACTTTCATCTTATGCGCATTATAGGTATCAATAAAGTAGGTTCGCAAGACTCCGTTTTCAATAACCATTCTTTTTTGGGTGGCCACTCCTTCGCTGTCAAACCAACGACTGCCCGGCGCTTTGGATAAATGAGGATCGTCTATCAGCGTGAGGTTTTCGGAAGCGATCTTTTTGCCCAACTTATCAAGTAAAAAAGAGTCTTTTTGCGCTAAGGAATAACCGTTGATTGCAGACAAAAGGGGATATAAAAGATTGGAGGCAACTGTGTTTTCAAGAACCATCACGTACTTGCCCGACTTAATCTTCTCCTGTCCCAATTTGCGCAATGCGCGCTCCAGCGCTATTTTTCCAATCTCTCTCTTTTGGAGTTTTTCCCAAAAGAGGGCGGAATCGTACCACCACGATTCTGGCCGAGCATCTCCTGCATCCTTTAGAGAGATGCTCGCACTCAAAGAAAAATTGGTTCTCGCCTGCGCTCCCTCAAATCCATTGCTGTCGATCAAATAACTAAAATTGGCATTGTCTCCATAATCAGCGGATACCGAAATAATTCTCGGATCGGTTTGATACACCTCTTCCACTGTACTTTTGGGCAATAACATTTTATCGTCAACCTGTAGAGATTCAAATGTTTTATCATAGTTATCGTCAGGAGCGTCTTTTCCCCGATAATACGCACCCGGCTCAGGCAATGTACGGCAAGGATCCTCCGCCAGATAGCGCGTAGAGTCAATAGCATTTTTAATAAACCGCTCCACCTCCTTTTGCTCCATCCGATTGGTTGAATATGAACCAAAACGACCATCCACAAAGAGCGACACCGACAATCGATTCCCTGAAGATTGTTGCAGTTTTTCCAATTTCTCGTCTCTGTATTCAAAAGAGGTTTCCGTTCCGGCATTAATGGCCGCACGCACGGCCGAACATCCGTTTTGTATGGCAAATTTTAAAATATTTTGCGCCAATTCCTTATGTTTCTTTTCAATCATCTTATCAATCTATTAAACTTTTAACTGTAAAACTACCGAACTATTAACTTCCTCCAACCGTTAACCTTTTCACCAACACCGAAGGCAAACCCTGAGTTACAGGCATTCCCTGCCCATCTTTTCCGCAGGTCCAAGTGCTTTCGTCTATTTTTAAATTATTTCCCACCATGGTGATGTCCGATAACGCCTTAGGCCCGTTTCCAATAATATTAATATCCTTTATGGGTTGCGTTAACTTCCCGTTTTCGATCAGGTACCCCGATTTTACAAAAAAGGTAAAATCGCCCGCACCAATCTGCACTTGTCCGTTGGTAAAGGTTTGGGCATAGATTCCGTTTTTGACCTCGGAAATAATCTCATCTTCGCTTAATTCGCCGTTTTCCAAATACGTACAGCGCATTCTGGGAACGGGAGCGTAGCGGAACGACTCCCTTCGACCATTGCCCGTAGAGCCAATCCCATAGTGAGTGGCGCTGATTCTATCGTGCAAATAACTTGAGAGAACGCCTTCTGATACGATGTAGGTTCGCTGGCTGTTTACCCCTTCGTCGTCAAAGTTGATGGAGCCGCGATTGCCGATGATGGTTCCGTCATCCACAATGTTGATGTTGGTGTCGCAAATCTGCTTTCCAAGCTGATCAGAAAAGATGGAGATGTTCTTACGGTTAAAATCTGCTTCAAATGCGTGGCCTATGGCTTCGTGCAATAATATTCCCGACCCTCCGGCAGCCATCACCACAGGCATCTCTCCTCCTTTTGGTTTTACAGCCAAAAACATACGCGATGCCCCTTCTACCGCTTCTCTTGCAATAACCTCAATCACTTCTTCGGTCAAAAACTCTTTGCCCTTCCTGTAAGAGCGCGCCGAATGGAAGTTTTCTGTTTTCCCTCCGTCTTCCATAATGCAGTAGGCAGAGAGCGACACCATGGGTTTGAAGTCGCTGCACAAAACGCCCTCCGAGTTGTAAAAGAGAATATAGGACGATTCGTCCGAGAGGGAAACGGTTACTTTGCTCACCCTTTTGTCCAATGCAAAGCAGCGATCGTTCAGTTTTTGAACGTATGGCCTCTTCTCCTGAACCGAAACACTTTCCCAAGACCGAATGATTGGATAGAGGTTCCGAAAAGATTTTTCCGACACATTAAACGATTTGAGCATATCTCCTCCCCCTGCAATGCGCGAAGCAGTTTTGGCTGCCGACAACATCTCTTGCAAGGTGATGTTTTCTACGTAGGCGTAGCCTGTTTGATCGCCATGGACTACCCGCACCCCCATTCCATAGTCAATGCTTGAGGAGGCTTGATTCACCTCTCCGTCTCGCAAGGTAAGATAGTTTCTAAATGTATGCTCAAAGAAGAGATCGGCATAGTCGCCTCCTCTCTCCAATGCGGTTGCAACCACCTTTTTTAGATCGCTTTCCGATACCCTAAAATGATTCATCATCTTTGAAGATTTAGTGTTGGGAGCGCACGACTCAATCAGATGCGGCATCAGCACCGCACCCGCAAGCGCCACTCCGCCTGTTTTAAGAAAATCACGTCTTTCCATACTTTGTTATTCAATTAATAAATGTCAAAAGTAAGCATTTTTCCAACAAAAATCAAAAAATCCTTCTTATTTCTACGGATTTTACGCTCACGAATCGTTTTTCGTAAAAAGGATGAAATAGTGTGCGAAACCTTTATATTTGTACCTTTCTTTAAAAATGATGACCCGGAAAAATGATTCCATCCAACCCTTTGCAAACCCCCACTGCCTTGAAGCAGGTTGCGACGAAGCGGGAAGAGGGTGTTTGGCAGGTCCCGTCTTTGCCGCTGCAGTAATCCTGCCGCCCCATTTCTCGCACCCGCTGCTCAACGACTCCAAACAGATGACGGAAAAGAATCGTATTCTTTTGCGTTGCATCATTGAAAAACAAGCGGTAACTTGGGCAGTTGCATGGGTGGAAGCGGAGGAGATTGATCGAATCAACATCCTCAATGCCTCTATCCTTGCCATGCACAAAGCCATAACACTCCTCTCTGTGAAACCCCAACACCTCATCATTGATGGCAACCGTTTTCGGCCGTACTTTGACATTCCCCATACCTGTTATGTAAAGGGTGACAGCAGGTTTGCCGCTATTTCCGCCGCCTCCGTTTTGGCCAAGACGCATCGAGATGCCTATATGGAGCAACAATCCCTCCTCTATCCGCACTACCATTGGCATCAAAACAAAGGATACCCCACGCAAGCGCATCGTGCAGCCATAGCGATATGGGGCGTTTCGCCGCTCCATCGGAAAAGTTTTCATCTGTTGCCCGATGCTACTCTTTTCTGATATCTGAACGATATTTCCACAAAAAAAACAGAGTACGTTTTCAATATAGACGGTTTTCACTACATTTGTGCTGTAAAATGAAAAGCGCAAATATGAAAGTACGCAGTATCATCTCTTTTGATTGGGCAATGAAGCGATTGTTGAGACAGAAAGCCAATTTTGAAGTATTGGAAGGGTTTCTGAGTGAGTTACTGCGTCGCAAAATCGTGATCAAGAACATTGTAGAGAGCGAAGGGAACAGGTTGCAAAAGAACGATAAGTCAAACAAAGTTGATATTTTGGTTGAAGCAGACGATAAGGAGATGGTGATTATTGAATTGCAATACGACAGTGTGGATGAATATTTTCACCGAATGCTTTATGGGGTCAGCAAAACCATAACAGAGTATATGACAAAAGGGGCTCCCTATTCTCATGTTCGCAAAGTCTATTCGGTGAATATTGTCTATTTTGACCTTGGCACCGGCGATGATTACGTCTATCACGGTTTCACCCATTTTAGAGGTTTGCATACCCACTCTGAGTTACATTTGACTCCGGATCGTCAAAGGCTCTACCATAAGAGGGGGGCGGGCGAAATCTTCCCTGAGTATTACATTATCCAAGTGAATGGTTTTAATAACTTAGCCAAAGATACGCTTGACGAGTGGATCTATTATCTTAAGAACAACATCATCGAAGACCATTTTACGGCAAGAGGTTTGGAGAAGGCAAAGGAGTTGTTGCAGTACGACAACTTGAGTGAAACAGAGAAAAAACAATACGAGAAAGAAGTTGACGAGAGGCTTTTGGTAAGTGGCGCGTTTCGAACCGCACGATTTGAAGGCATCCTTGAAGGCGAAATCATTGGCAGAGAAAAAGGAGTTGCAGAAGGAGAGGCCATCGGCTTGGAAAAAGGAGAGGCCATCGGCTTGGAGAAAGGAGAGGCCATCGGCTTGGAAAAAGGGCGGTTTGAAGAGCGGAACAAGATGGTTATTAATAGCCATCTTGCAGGAATTTCAATCGATGTGATTTCGTCTGTCACAGGCGTTCCTCCCACAGAAGTTGCTGAAATATTGAGAATTTTTAACCAATCTATTCTAAAATAAACAGATGAAAAAACTTTTTTTACTATTTGGAGCATTTTTGCTCACTTTTCAGTTGGCGCTTGCCGACGAAGGTATGTGGCTTTTGCCGCTGATTCAAAAACTCAATGCCGATGCCCTTAAAAAAGCGGGACTAAAGATTTCTCCCGAAGAGATTTACAGCATCAACAAATCGAGTTTAAAAGATGCCATTTTGGTCTTTGGCGGAGGTTGCACCGCCGAAGTGATCTCAAAAGATGGCTTGGTACTCACCAATCATCACTGCGGATATGGAACGATTCAACGTCTTAGTTCTGTAGAACACAATTATTTGCAAGATGGGTTTTGGGCAATGTCTCGCCAGGAGGAGATTCCCTCCCCAGGTCTCTCCGTCACCTTTTTAGATCGGATGGAAGATGTGTCTGTGCAAATGAACCAAGCGCTCAAAGATTGTAAAACAGAAGCGGAGCGCGCCAGAGTGATCGCTGCTACCGGAGAAGAAATCTCCAAGAAAGCGGTAGGAGACAACCCCTATTTACGCGCTCGCGTGGTCTCCATATATGGGGGAAATGATTTCTACGTAGTGGTCACCAAAACCTACAACGACGTCCGTTTTGTGGGCGCTCCTCCCTCTTCCATTGGAAAGTATGGCGCCGATACCGACAACTGGATTTGGCCAAGACACACCGGCGACTTCTCTATGTTCCGCATCTATGCAGATGAAAACAACAACCCTGCGGCCTACTCTCCCAACAACCGCCCCTACAAACCATCAAGGCATTTAACCATCTCGTTAAAAGGAATTAAAGAGGGTGATTTTAACATGATTATTGGCCAGCCGGGGCGCACTACCCGCTTTATGACCTCCTCCGAAGTTAAGGAGCAACGCGACCTTACCAATGACATTGGAATCTATGTACGCACACAACGTCAAGAGATTCTTTTGGCAGACATGCTTGCCGACCCCGTGGTGCAACTCCAATACGCCTCCAAATACTCAGGCTCTACCAACTACTGGAAAAAGTGGACGGGAATGAACGAGACCTTTGCCAAATTAGATGTAGTTGATCGCCGCGCCCAAGAGGAGCGCGCTTTTGAAACGTGGGTGGCAGCCAATCCCGCACGTCAAGAAAAATACGGCAACGCCATCAGCGATATCAACAAAGCGGTAGCCGGAAGGCAAGATATTGTGTATGTACAAAGATACCTGTCTGAATGCTTGAATAATATGGAGATTGTTACTTTTGCCGGACAAATGCAGCGCTTTTTGCCCATATTGGAGAAAGGTGATCAAAAAGAGATTCAAGATTTTGTTTCTACATTTAGAGCCAATGCGGGTCGATTCTTTGAGAACTATAACCAGCCCACCGACCGCAAAGTGTGTGTAGCCATGATTAAACTCTTTGCAGACGAAGTGGACCGTGCAGACCAGCCCACTTTTTACGCTACCATCCGAAACGACTATAAAAAGTCTGTGGATGCATTTGTAAACGATTTGTTTGGAAACTCTTTCTTTACTACCCCGGCCAAATTGGAAACCTTTTTGGCAAATCCCACCGCAGAAGCGCTTAAAAATGACCTTGCTTTTAAAGTAGCCGTTTCTGTTTCCCAAAAAGCGATGGAATTGGCAAGACAGAGCGCCCCATTCAATGAACAAGTAGCAAAAGGACAACGTGCATATATAGCAGGAACATTAGAGATGAATCAAGGGAAAGCACTCTATCCCGATGCCAACTCTACCCTTCGACTCACCTATGGCCATGTAAAGAGCTACTCTCCACGTGATGCCGTTGAGTACAACTACTACACTACCCAACGTGGCGTTTTGGAGAAGGAAGATCCCGACAACTGGGAATTTGTAGTACCTCCCGCCCTCAAAGATCTTTTCCATAAAGGAAACTTTGGCCAATACGCCAACGAAAAGGGCGAGCTTCCGGTGTGCTTTATCAACAACTTAGACATTACCAACGGCAACTCCGGAAGTCCGGTGCTCAACGCAAAAGGGGAGTTGATTGGCTGCGCCTTTGACGGCAACTGGGAGGCGATGAGCGGAGACGTTATCTTTGAACCTCAATTGCAACGCTGTATTTCCGTTGACATTCGCTACGTCCTTTGGGTGGTGGATGTGTACGGCGGAGCGGGGCATATCATTAGCGAACTTACGCTTGCAAAATAAGGGCACTCATAAAAAACCCACAAACCCTGCGTTACCTGACTGCCTGCCTGTCGGCAGACAAGGCGGCAGGCAAGCACTCCTTCAATAAAATGCTCACTTACACATAGTAAACTCCGCTTTTGTACCAGTCGTACCCCTTGATTTTGGGGTTTTTATAAGCGTCCATAAGCAAAACTCCTTAGAGCGCCTTGAAGTTCAAGGCGCTCTATTTAAATAAGAAACTGATGCTAAACGACAATCTGTTGAGATCGGAGGTACGGTTGTGGGTGCGGTTATAACCCGGATTGTATGTATTGTCTTTCATTTCACTCTTTACGTGTTGGTACCAATATCCAAAGGTCAACATAAAATCGGCACGGTCGTTCATGGCCATCTTAATCCCAATTTCAGGATTAAACATGCCTCCGCCCCTGTTTTTATAATCCACGTTGTAGTATTCGTTGGGAAATATCTCCTTTTTGCTTTTGGCAAAAGAGTAGCCGCCTTTAATGGCCACTACGGGGCTTAGGCTGCCTTTAAAAAGGGCAATCCTGAGATCTGCAAAAACAGGTACAATTACATAGGACAATGCGGTCATCCCCACGCCCACGCCCAAAGAGGCATACTCGTTAAATCGATAGCCGCTGATGTTTACCACAGATGGTGCCATATTCGATTTTATGGGAGATGATGAATTCTCTTCGGCAATGAGAAACGAAAGTTGTGTGAGATTAAAAAAGCCTTCGTTCTTTTGCGCCCACAAAGAGATGGACACAAAAAGGCACAACAATGACAAGATTGATAATCGTTTCATCTCTTTTCTATTTAGATATTTTTATTGATCCCAATTCTTTAATGTTCTGTATGTCTGTATAGTCGTACTGGTACAGTCCGTCATTTCCAATCAATATGAGTACTCCATGGTAAGGAATCACGTCAAATCCTTGAATGGAGGAGAAGCGTTTGATCACTCTTGATCCTATGGTAAGAGGGTTGGAAGCATCATAGATTGCCAATCCCCCGTCGCATACAAAGAGGGTGTTGCCATCAATTCCCAATCCATAAGGATTATTCAAATCATAAGATGCAGTAAAGATGGGGGCAGCCGGATTGGAGATGTTATACACATTAAGAAAGCTCTGGTTTTGCCCGCATACGTTTCCGCCCCTGATGGTCACATAAGCATAATCGTCCTGAACCACCACCGGATCGCAACCCAAAATGTGTGTAATCGAGGAGAGTTGCCGAGGTGTTTTTGGGTTTTCTATATCGTATATCAACATTCCGGAAGTAGTTCCCAAAAAAAGTTTTTCATTATAGGGGAAAACTGTCTCCACGTTCCAGCTGAGGTACTGCTCATGCTCCTTATGCACGGCGTTTCCATAGAGAGAGAACGTTTTGAGCAAATTGTTATTTACCACGTACAAGTGGTTGTTGGATACGGCAAAACGGGACATCGATCCGGTAACGCTTGTAAAGGTAGATCCCGAAGAGGTTAACCTGCCCGAAGAAGACCAAGAGCTCAAATATGCACTTTCCAAAAAGTAGCACCCCCTACAAGGGTGGTAGGGATAGAACTCTTCCTTTTCGGTAATGCTTTTTACCTCCCAATCCACAACCACCCCTTTGCTCCAATCAATTTCGCGAATAGGAAAGTTGTTGCCAGTGGCAGGAAGCACGTTTGGAAAAACGTCCGGCGCGCGCCCCACCTCAACAGGTTTTAGCGGGTTGGAAACATCAAACATAACCAAATCCACAAAACTGTCGGCATAAAGGATGTTGTTGCTAATTGTAACATCTATGTTTCCCAATAGATCTATAAAGGCAACCGCTGTGGGAGTGGCGGGATAGGTGTTGTCTATAATATGAATCCCTTTGGATATTTCATTAACATAAAGATAGTTTCCAAATAAACATATCTTTCCGGGGTGTACCATCGCTTGTGCAGGTTGCAACGCTTTTGTGGCGCGAAATTCTATATATGACAGATACACCGGATCGTTTACCGTAGAAGTTACGGTATTCTTAATTTGATCGTTACATGCAATCAAACCAACAAGACTCAAGACAAGGAACGCCCCTGTCTGACAAGTAACACAAATTGTACTTTTTTTCATAGCGTTAAGGTTTTTTATGACTTACTCTATAATAGATGCACATCCATTGAAAATGTTGCATTTTCCGGTAATTATTTTGATGATACAATCCCTTTTTTGGTTTAAAAGTATGATTATGAAAGTTGTTCTCCTATTTCCAAAATGGAAAGAATGGCCTTGTGAATATTATTTACCATGTCCGTAGCCATCACTGAGCGTTGCCCAAACGATTTTGCAGCCATATCTCCGGCCATTCCGTGCAGATAGACCCCCAAAATGGCGCTCTCGTGAGGTGAAAACCCTTGAGCAATCAAACTCAATAAGATGCCGGTAAGCACATCTCCGCTTCCGGCGGTGGCCATCCCCGGATTGCCCGAAACGTTAAAGAAAACCTCTCCGTTGGGGAGCGCAATGGAGGTATGTGCGCCCTTTAGTACCACAATTACCTTGTGGTGTGCGGCAAAGTAACGCTGTAGTTGCAAACGTTGATAGTCATTCTTCCACGCCCCAGAAAGGCGTTTAAACTCTCCGGGATGCGGGGTGATGATAGAAAGAGAGGGAACATCCTGCCAAAAATCTGGAAACGCAGAGAGTATGTTGAGGGCATCTGCATCCAACACCAGCGGTTTTGTTTGTATCCTCAAAAAATCCCTGAATCGTGTTGTTGTCAACTCAGAAATCCCCAACCCCGGCCCTGCGCCAGAAGCGCTGAATGAATCTTCTTTTTCACTTTCATACATAGCCATATCGTTCACGTCTCTCACAATGGCTTCGGGCACCATCGTCTGCATCAGTTGCATTTCGCTTTTGGGTGTGCGCACCTCAACCCAACCGGCTCCTGTACGATAAGCCGCCTTAGCAGCCAAAGCGGCAGCCCCCATCATTCCGGGTGAACCTGCAAAAAGGCGCACCCTGCCTGCGCTGCCTTTGTGCAAAAATTTGGGAAGTGGATGGTACAATGTGCGTAACCATTTGGGAGAAATCATTTTATATGGTGTCTCTATCGAATCCATGGCCTCCGTAGAGAGACCAAGAGGAACAACCTGCCATTCACCTACATAACAGGCGCTTTCGGGGAAAAAGAAGGAGAGTTTGGGAAATTCAAGCGTAAGGGTGAGGTGCGCACGCACGATGGCTTGGATAGCAAGTTCATCACACTCAACATCTTCAATATTCAAAGGATTTTTGCTTACAATATTATTTTCTTCGCCGTGCCATCCCGATGGAATATCCAAGGCAATGCGCACCCCCTGTACGCTGTTCATCCACCTTACCCACGTTGCAGCCACCCCTTCTATCGGACGGTTGAGTCCTGCGCCAAAGAGCGCATCAATGAGCAAAGGTTTTTGGTGAAAAGCCAAAGGCCGGTCAGAGAAGGTTGGCAAGGGCTTGGCATCATCGCATCCTAAGTGGTAGCAAGTAACTCTATACCCCGCATCAGCCAAAAGTGGAACCAATGCCCGCCCATCGTTCCCGTTGTTCCCCGGCCCGCAAAAAATAAAGATATCCCGTGAAGGAGGATACCTCTTGTGCAGCGCCTCAAAAAATGAAAAAGCTGCACGAGTAATCAATTCTGATTCTGTAATATTCTGAGTTAATAGCGTTATTCTGTCAAGTTCTTTTACCTTTTCTGTTAAAAAAATCTTCGATCCAAAATCGCTGTGGAAATCATCTCTTCTCATAGTGCAAACATACAAAAAAACATCCATATTATTTTTCAACAAAATATCCAAAAAAAATGTAAGTTTGCACAAAAATGAGATCATGATCATCGCCAATCCAATTTACGACACTGTTTTTAAACGCTTAATGGAGAATAAGCGCTGTGCAAAGTTTTTTATTCAAACCCTTACCGGAGAGCAAGTAAAAGAGATTGCCATGGTGCCGCAAGAATATACCTATTATGCAAAAGTCCAAAAGGATCAGCAGCGCATTGAACAGCAAGAAGATAAACATAATATTGAAAAACAAGAGGGTAAAGAGCACAAAGGAGATTGGGAAGTCCTTTCCATCATAAGGTATGATTTTGTAGCTACCATCCATAATGCAGACGGGGAGTATAAGAAAGTGATAGTAGAGATACAGAAATCAAGCAAACCTGCTGATTTAATGCGGTTTCGCACCTATCTATCCGAGCAGTACAAGCAGAGAGATGTGGTAGAAGTGTCCAGCGGCAAAGTGGAAAGGGCGTTGCCTATTATTTGTATCTATCTGTTGGGTTTTAAACTTACCAACATTCGAGCTGCTGCGATTAAGGTATGTCGAACCTACTTCGACTTGATAGGGCAAACAGAGATCAAGCAGAAAAACAAGTGGATTGAAGCACTAACGCACGATGGCTATTTTGTACAGATACCCTATATTCAAGGCAAGCCACGTACAATGTTGGAAAGCGTGTTGTGCATTTTTGAGCAGCGGTTTTTTATTGACGACAAAAACACCGTCAAGGAGTACGAATATCCCATCGAAGACGAAGAATTAGAAAAGATGGTAGAGATCCTCAAGTATGCAGCCTCTGATCCCAAAACTAAGAGAGAGATGGAAGAAGCGTGGTGGGCTGATGAAAACGAAAAAGAGTACCAAAGAGTGGAAAAAGAACTCAATGAGACAATAATGGCTTTTGAAGAGAGCAAAAAGTGGCTTGAAGAGAGCCAAAAGTCGCTTGAAGAGAGCCAAAAGTCGCTTGAAGAGAGCCAAAAGTCGCTTGAAGAGAGCCAAAAGTCGCTTGAAGAAAAAGAGAAGTGTCTAGCTGAAAAAGATAAGGAAATAGCAGAATTAAAAAGAGCGTTAGGAAGATAAGAAACTTGCCTATTTTTTCTCAAACGGTTGTACTCGTTATCCCCAACTCCTTCCTCTGAGACTCGTCAATAAGAGAAGGGGCATCCAGCATCATATCTCGTCCTGCATTGTTTTTGGGAAAAGCAATGTAGTCTCGAATGCTTTCAGAACCTCCAAACACTGAACACCAGCGATCAAAGCCAAAAGCAATGCCACCATGTGGCGGAGCGCCATATTTAAAAGCGTTGATAATAAAACCAAACCTGTAATCGGCATCTGCCTGTGAAAAACCCAAAACTTCAAACATCCGCTCCTGTACTGCAGAGTCGTGAATCCGAATTGAGCCCCCGCCAATTTCAACCCCGTTGAGCACAAAGTCATACGCATTGGCGCTCACCCGTTCCAAATCTTCTTTCCGGTTGCTGTAAAACAGTTCCAAATCTTGGGGTTTGGGAGAGGTAAAGGGGTGGTGCATGGCAGAAAAACGCTGAGAATCATCGTCCCACTCCAACAACGGAAAATCAACGACCCAAAGGGCGGCAAAATCGTCTTTCTTTCTTAATCCCAATCGATTGCCCATCTCCAAACGCAACGATCCCAGCATCGTCTGCGTTTTACGCTCTTCTCCACAAAGAACAAGGAGGAGATCGCCCTCCGCCGCCTCTGCCACATCAGCCCACTGTTGCAAAACCTCCGTTGGGTAAAATTTATCCACGCTTGACTTTACTCCCTCTTGGGAGAGACGGGCATAGACCAATCCTTTTGCCCCAATTTGGGGTCGTTTCACCCATTCGGTGAGTTCGTCCAACTGCTTACGGGTATAACTACCTGCACCCTTAACGCAAAGAGCACCAATATAGTCCGCCGAATCAAATGGTTCAAAGCCGTATCCTTTGGCCAACAAAGAAAGTTCACACAGTTTCATCTCAAAGCGAATGTCGGGTTTATCCGTTCCATAAAAACGTATGGCATCTGCAAAACTCATTCGGGGGAACGGTTGGTGAGAACGGGGATGGGGAGGATGTCCCAAATAGTTGCACAACACACTTTTAAAGAGGTGTTTGGCCAATCCCTCAAAGGTGTTGAGAACATCTTCTCGCTCCACAAAGGCCATTTCACAGTCTATTTGGGTAAATTCGGGTTGTCGATCGGCGCGAAGGTCTTCGTCTCGAAAGCAACGCACAATTTGAAAGTAACGATCGTACCCTGCCACCATCAAGAGTTGTTTAAAGGTTTGCGGACTTTGGGGAAGGGCGTAAAACGCTCCCGGGTTCAACCGCGAGGGCACCACAAAGTCTCGTGCGCCTTCGGGCGTTGATTTAATGAGCACAGGCGTTTCAATTTCTAAGAATTGCCGGCTAGACAAATAATTTCTAACCTCTTGCGCCATAACGTGCCTGAGCATCATGGCTCTTTTTAATGGATTGCGACGAAGATCAAGGTAGCGATAGAGCGCCCTCAACTCGTCTCCTCCGTCAGAATCATCTTCGATGGTAAAGGGAGGCGTTTGGGCACGATTCAATATCTGAAGTTCCAAAACGGAGATTTCAATCTCTCCCGTCTCCATTTTGCTGTTCTTGTTACTGCGCTCTATCACAATGCCTGATACCTGAATCACAAATTCGCGACCAAGGGTATCAACCACTGTATGCAAACTTTCTGAAGCGTTTTCTTCGATAACCAATTGGGTAATTCCGTAGCGGTCGCGCAAATCTATAAAGGTCATTCCGCCCAATTTACGCAGGCGCTGTACCCATCCGGATAGGGTAACTTCATCTCCTTTATTGCTGATGCGGAGTTGGCCGCAAGTGTGGGTTCTGTACATTTTGGGGTATGGGGGTTAGTGAGTTATCAAGTGATTGAGGTTTTTAAAAAGATGCCGCAAGGTACAAATTTTTGGTTTAACTTTTCCATTTGATGCATCGTCACCAAAAAAAGGCACAGCTTGTTCCCAATTTTTCTTTGACTCTGCGTAGATGAGGATTGATTTGATGATTATTTTGTACTTTTGCCAAAATTTGTTTCGAATTTCATTTTAAAGATATTTTTGCTGCATGACTTGTTACTTAGATTTGCTCCAACACACCCTCAAGTACGGAGTACATAAGAGCGATCGTACCGGCACCGGCACCCTCAGCATCTTTGGTCATCAAATAAGGATGAACCTGCAAGATGGCTTTCCTTTGCTCACTACCAAAAAAATACACCTCAAATCAATCGTCTACGAACTCCTCTGGTTTCTCAAAGGCGATACCAACATCCAATGGCTCAACCAACATGGCGTAACAATTTGGGACGAATGGGCAGACTCCTCAGGAGCGTTAGGCCCTATCTATGGGCACCAATGGCGCTCCTGGCCAAACACCAATGGAGAGGAGATCGATCAAATGACCATCTTGGTGGATGGCCTTAAAAATCAACCCGACTCGCGCCGCCACATTGTGAGCGCTTGGAATGTGGGCGCACTGCCTCAAATGGCGCTCCCTCCCTGCCACGCCCTCTTTCAGTTTTACGTAGCCAACCAAAAACTCTCCTGCCAACTCTATCAACGAAGCGCAGACCTCTTCTTGGGCGTACCCTTTAACATTGCCTCCTACGCCCTCCTTACCCTCATGTTGGCTCAAGTGTGCAATCTTCAACCCGGAGAATTTATCCACACCTTTGGAGATGCCCACATCTATACCAACCACATTGAGCAGGTACAAACGCAATTGCACCGCACGCCCCTCCCCTTGCCCACCCTCCGCCTCAACCCCCAAAAAACCGATCTCTTCTCCTTTGACTATGTCGATTTCACCCTGGAAAACTATACCCCTCACCCCTCTATCAAAGCCCCCATTGCCATATAACCTCCCGACCGCCCTCTCTGCCAACAATCTGAGCAAATATTCTTAGCCATCTCACAAACAAACAACTGCTTGCTAACCACTGAACACTGAAAACGCCCCAAACCCATGCTCTCCATCATAGTCGCCATAGCCCCTAACAACGCCATAGGATTCCAACAACAACTTCTCTATAAGATTTCGGAAGATATGCGCAACTTTAAGCGCATCACCACAGGACACACCCTCCTCATGGGGCGCAACACCTTTCTCTCCATTGGCGCTCCCCTACCCAACCGAAGAAACATTGTTCTCAGCGATGTTGCTATAAACCCAATACCCGATGGCATCGAAGTAGCCGCATCTTTACATGAAGCCATTGCTTTGGCTAACAAGCAATCATCAATAATAAGCCACGAAATCTTTGTGATTGGCGGCGGAGAACTCTATCGCCAAACCCTCCCTTTGGCGCAAAAACTCTACATTACCCATATCAAGGCCACTGCCCCCCAAGCCGATACCTTTTTCCCAACCATCGACTGGAGACAATGGAAAGAGGTCTCACGTGAAGATCACTCAAATGGAGCCACCTTTCCCCACCCCTTCTCCTTTGTGGTTTATTCCCGCACCCTTTTACAACACAATTATAATACAGACCCGTTTAATATATACTCATAGCAATGCGTCATTGCATGAAGAGCAAGCACGACACTTTTACTAAAGTCTATATTGAGCACTTCAATAAGGTAAAATATTTTGCCTGCTCCTACCTACGGGATATGCACGCGGCGGAGAGTGTTGCACACGATGTGTTTTTGGCGTTATGGAATAAATGGGAACAAATTGATATACAAAACAATATTGTGGCCTACTTAATGGTGTCTGCCAAAAATGCCTGCCTCAACACCCTCAGAAAAGAGAAGCACATTGCCGATTATAAAGATTATACACAAAACTTTACCAAAAACACCATAAATTACGCCGCCCTTGCAGACGAATCGTCCACCTCTTTATTTTCCAAAGAGATTGAGGGTATTGTGCATAAAGCTTTAGAAGAGATGCCTCATCAAACAAAATCAACATTTTTATTGAGCCGAAACAAGGGGATGAAATATGAAGAGATTGCCAAATTACAGGGAGTCTCCGTAAAAACGGTCGAGTATAGAATCTCCTCTGTGTTAAAAAAATTGCGCACCTGTTTAAAAAATTATTTGATGCTTTGATAGGGGTATCCATGTTTTGAATTGTTACAATAATGAAAAGTCAATATATGATAGATGAAATTTTAATTCGGTTTATTAGAGACGAAGCCTCTCCCCAAGAGGAGAAGCACGTTTTGGATTGGCTCAATGAGGATCCCAATCATGTCTCCTATTTTGTTAAACTGAAAAATCTTTTTGTATTCTTGCACACACCCAACAACAAGGTTTCTGTGGAGGAGTTGGAGAAAATTTCGCAGATTACCCAAAGCAAGCCGACCCATAAAAGATTTTCCGTAATCTCTAAGAAATCCTTCCCCTACCTTGTAGCCGCAAGTTTTGCCATCCTCTTCTTTTTAAGCCATTTTATGGAGAGAGATGCTCCTCAGCCACCTCTATTAACCCCATCCACCGCCGTTGAACTAAGCCATACCCTTTACACCGAAAAGGGCGTGAAAGCCAAAACCACGTTGCCCGATGGATCAAAAGTAATCTTAAATTCCGATACCAAAATTGTCTATTCCAACCCCTTTATTGGAGCCACAAGAGAGATTTTTTTGTCGGGCGAGGCCTATTTTGATGTGGTTTCAGACTCATTACGGCCACTGATAGTGAACACCAACAACGGTTTTAGCGTAGAAGTTACTGGAACCACGTTTAATATTCGATCCTACGACAACGACTCCGATGCACAGGTAACGCTCTTTTCGGGTAAGATTACCCTTAAAAAAAGAGACGCTTCCCAAAATCTTGAGAATGTAGTAGAGATGTTTCCTTCTCAGTCCATTGTACTTGGAAAAACCATTAAACCCAAAGTGGTAAAAACCAAAAATATCGAATCCGAAAGCGCCTGGAAAGATGGCTATTTGGTGTTTGAGTCGTTGCCTCTATGGGAAGTGTTCAAGCGCCTGGAAAGGTGGCATGGCGTTAAAATCCATTCAGAAAAATGTAATATGCTACAAATGACTGTATCTGCAAATTTTCAATCGGAGTCTATGGTACAAATCATGGAGTTATTAAAATTTAGCCTGAAATTGGAATACGACATTTTGGAAAACGAAGTTGTGTTAAAATAAGCGCATTTCATTAGGGTTTGGGCTTCTTTGGTTGTTATCATAGAGAACCTAAATATCCTAGAATATGAAAATCAACCTTAGTACAAAGAATTTCAGGGCGATTCTACTTTTTGCCCTACTCCTTGTATGGAGCGCTTTTTCCTTAAAAGCGCAACCACTGCAATTCAATTTTAAAGATGTGCCGTTAAGCACGGTACTCAAAGAAATTACCCAAAAAACGGGGTACAATTTTGTCTATTCAGACGAGATCATTCATTCGAGCAAGCCTGTCACCTTTGTTTTTGAGGCTCTTAGCGTAGAGCCTATCGACAATTTGCTTAAAAAACTCTTTGCCGACATCGGGATTCAATATCGGGTGAACGGAAAACAGGTGGCCTTATCTGAGGCGGTAAAAACATCAACGCCCCCTTCTTCTCAAAGCGCCCAAGAGGTGTTTGGAATTGTGATAGATGCCAAAACACGCGAAGCCATCACGGGTGCCGCCATACTTATTCCGGGACTTAGAAGCGTTGGCGCTCTATCGGACGCGCAAGGCAACTTTAGGTTGAATATGCAGGGCAGGTCAGAAATTACCGTACAGCTGATGGGCTATAAAACCAAAGTGATCTCCGTGGTGCCAGGCAGACAGATAGTTGTTGAATTAGAAGAAGATATGAGTTTGTTGTCGGAAACGGTGGTGATAGGGTACGGTACGCAAAAAAAGGCCAACCTCACGGGTGCCGTACACTCTGTGGATATTGCAAAAACCATCACTAGCAGACCGGTTTCTGATGTGAGCAGGGCTTTGCAGGGATCGGTTCCGGGGCTCACCATCACCATACCAAGTGGAGAGGTTGGGTTTGACCCCACCATTCGAATTCGCGGGCAACTTGGCTCCATCAACGGCTCATCGCAACCCTTGATTCTTCTTGATAATGTCGAAATTCCAAGCCTTCTATTGGTGAATCCCGAAGATATTGAATCTATCTCAATATTAAAAGATGCTTCAACCGCCTCTATCTATGGCGCAAAAGGCGCTTTTGGGGTTTTGTTGATCACCACCAAAAAGGGATCGGAAACGGGAAGAACAAACATCTCCTACTCCGGAATGTTCTCTGTAAGCAATCCCACCCGAAAAATAGATATGGCAACCGTCGATGCCATGGAGTACTCCGTGTATGCCATGGAGCGGGAGGGGTATCAATTTTACCAGATGTACGGGCCATGGCACGTAAACAGAGAGAGCTGGCAAAGGGCTGTAGCTTGGGAGAATCAATACGGCAAGTATGGCAAAAAAGCGGGATTAGACCTTAACATGAAGTTTGGACGAGATTATGACGGAGAGGGAATGAGGTTTTACGGATTGCGCTCATGGGATGCCGTGGGATTGATGGTAAAACAAAACGCCCCCACCCAAAATCATCAAGTCTCAGTAAACGGAAACAACAACAAAATATCCTACAACCTCTCCTTTGCCTATTTAGATCAAAGCGGATCGTTAAAACAGGCCAAAAAGGGATCCGATCACTACGAAAGATTCAATGCCGGTTTAACATTAAATGCAAAACCTTTGGACTGGTTGGATCTTAAGAGTAAGTTTATGTTTACCAAATCCACCATCTATACGCCCACCGCATCAGTGGGGTCTTCCAACGACCCTTGGTTATATCTCTACCGATGGGGGCCCACCATGCCCCTTGGAAAACAGAATGACACATGGTTGCGTAGCGCCATTGGAGAAGTGGCACTTTCCAATCCTCGAGAGATGTCCGATGATTATTTGAGCGCTATGGCCGGCGCCAAAATAAAATTAACAAGCAACTGGTCCATTGACGCCGATTTTACCTATTCGGTTCGGAACACGGGAGATTTGCAACGAGGAACGTTTTACAACACCATCAATACGTGGCTCTATCCCGACTTGGCCACATCCAACGGACAGCAGCTCTATGTAAATGCGGCGGGAGATCGAGTGCCGGCCGGTACTCCGGGTGCCATGGCCGAATACTACTTTCCGGCCCAAACCTCTGCCGAGCACTATTCCAAATATCCCCAAAGCTCGGTACACGATCTCTTTAGCAATACCAAAACCCAAAGGAATCGAAGCACCACCAACATCTTTACTACGTATGATCTGAACCTTATGTCGCACAACTTAAAATTTATGCTTGGAACAAACTTGGTTGCCACCGATTACAACTCTTTGTATGCCACCAAACTCGATCTGTTGTATGCCGATAATCCTCAGTTTAATTTGGCAACGGTGATTCCTCCCGGCACTCCGTTGGGCGGAAGAGATACCTGGGAGTCACAAGCAGGCTTTTACGGGCGCCTGAACTACAACTTCAAAGAAAAAGTGTTGCTCGAAGCCAATATGCGTTATGACGGTACCTCCAAATTTCCCGACAGATTAAAATGGGCGTGGTTTCCCTCTTTTTCGGCAGGATACAGGGTTTCAGAGGAGCGATTCTGGAATCCCATTAAGTCCGTTTGGAACTATATGAAATTGCGCGCATCTTATGGATCTATAGGAAATCAAACCGTTTCCAACACATTGTATGTTCCGACCATGTCATCGGGATCGTCCGGATGGATTGTGAATGGGGATCGACTCCCCTATTACGGAACACCGGCTGCCGTGAGAAACGAGATTACTTGGGAAACCGTGCAGGTGATGGATGCCGGATTTGATGCAAGGTTCCTCAAAGGGGAGTTGGGAGTTACCGCCGACATTTTCCAAAGAAAAACCAAGAACATGATTGTTGTTGGAGCCCCTTTTCCCAACTCTTTTGGAGCAGATTCTCCTCAGGGCAATTTCGGAGAATTAACAACCAACGGATTTGAAATTTCTCTTGATTATTCCCGAATGTTTGCCAATGGGTTAAGCATCTCTGTTGAGGCCACCCTTGCAGATGCGCTCTCCAAAATTACCAAATATCAGGAGACAGAGACCCACTCCCTATCAGCCTCTTATTACACAGGAAGAACCGTAGGAGAAATTTGGGGCTACACCACCGACCGTCTCTACCAAAAAGAGGATTTTGTGTGGGAAAACGGGCAATTGGTTACCAAAGTGGTAAACGGAAAAACGGTGAATGTCTTGGTGGACGATACCGGATATCAAGATTTTCTTCAATCAGGCAACTTTAGATTCGGCCCCGGAGACGTTAAATTTAAAGACCTCAATGGAGATGGCTCAATTAACAACGGAAAGAATACCATAGAGGATCCGGGCGATTTAAGCGTTATTGGAAACTCAACTCCAAGATACGAATATAGTTTTCGATTGGGTTTAGATTATAAAGGATTTAGTTTTAGTCTCTTTTTGCAAGGGATTGGGTCACGTCAAATCCGACCCGACGGGCCGTTGGTGGTTCCGGGGTACAACGCCTTGGCAGGCGCAATGCCTCAGGTAATTGCAGGCGACTTTTGGAGAGAAGACAGAACGGATGCCTATTACCCCCGCCCCTACAACCTCCAATGCAACGAAGGCTCCAACGCTGCCATTTTTAATACCGTAACCCAAACAAGGTTTCTATTGGATATGTCCTATTTGCGGATCAAAAACATAACCTTTGGCTATTCTTTACCCAACCGTCTCATCAGCAAGGCCAATTTATCAAGAGCTAGAGTCTATGTGGCGTGTGAAAATATGTTTACCTTTCACAAATTGGGAGACCTTCCTATTGACCCGGAGGTGAGTATCAATCAATCTGCCTATAGATCGGGATCCTACAACGCCGGACGTGTGGGCGTAGGTACACCATTCTACAAAACGGTTTCTCTTGGAATTCAACTCGGATTATAAACAGACATAATACAAAATCACCATGAAAAAGACACTATATATCCTATTTGCACTGCTTATTGCAGGTACAAGTTGTACTGACTTTTTAGATCGTCCCAACAAAGATATTTTGGATGACGACACCTACTGGGAGTCGGAAAAAAACTTGGAACTGTTTGCAAACGGTTTTTATGAGAGCTATTTCCAAGGCTATGGAACAGGCTGGGGAGGAGCGGGTTACTCTATTTTCTATAACGATTACTCCATCTCGGATGTGGTATCGATGAGCAACCAAATGCAATACGACTTTCCCAATACCGTTCCCGAAACCGCGACCGGTATCAAGGGGTGGGCAGGAATCATGACCGCCATAAGAAAAACCAACATCTTTATTGATCGAATCGAAAACAGGGCAAAACCCAAACTTACCGAAGATGCCTATACCCATTGGATGGGAGTGGCAAGGTTTTTTAGGGGAATGGAGTACGCACGAGCCATAATGATCTATGGCGATATGCCCTATTACGATGCTCCGGTACCAACGGACAACCCTGATTTGCTCTATAAAAACAGAGATCCTCGATCCTTTATTTCCGACAAAGTCCTTGAAGATTTTGAATTTGCCATAAATAACTGTAGATCAGCCAAAACTTGGGGATATTTGGATAAATATATCATTGCCGCCTGTGCCTCGAAATTTATGCTTTACGAGGGTACTTGGCAGGTGTATCACGATGCCGTTTTTGGAGGAGGAGATACCGAAAGGGCAAAAAAATACCTGAAAGCCTCGCTCAACTTTTCCGAAATGGTTATTCAAACGGGGCGGTACGCCATTCAAACCGATTTAAGAACGCTCTTTGGATCGTTGGATCTTTCGTCCAACAAGGAGGTGATTATGGCGCGTGAGTATATCCGATCATCTATTTATCATACTGTGGCAACTTATTGCAACCCAAGGTTTGACACACAATGGTATGGCGCGCCCAACCACAAATTTATCTCCTCTGTACTTTGCATTGACGGCAAACCTCAAGGAACTTCAGAGTTAATCAATCCCCAAAATTTTGAAGAATATGCCTTGTCCAATTTACTCAAAAAAGTGGACCCCAGATTAGGGATGTCCATTAGCGACACCCTCGTAAACAGAAGCAGTTATTCCAGCTACTACACCCGTAAATTTATTCCAAGGGAGGGCGAACTCAATTCGGGCGCGGCAATTTGGAATGGCAACAACGAAACGTCCTGCCCCACGGTTCGTTATGCAGAAATCCTTTTAAATTACATAGAAGCCAAAGCAGAACTTCAAAAATTGGGAGAGGCAACGGTAACTCAATCAGATATAGATTTAACAATAAATGCGTTACGAAGTCGTCCCCTAGATGAAACAGGTATTGCACAAGGCTTGGTTCCCTTAGCTCACTTAGACCTTAGCGCCATTCCCAACGATCCCAAAAGGGATGCTGACGTATCTCCTTTACTTTGGGAAATCAGAAGAGAGCGGATGATTGAACTCTTTTATGAATGTACCCGAGCAGACGATGTAAAGAGATGGAAGAAAATTGAGTACTTTGACAACGACCTCTACCCCGAAACTTTGTGGGGCGCCTATATGGACCTTAGCAGGCGTGATACAGGTAGGTACTTGGTTATCTTTAGCAACGCCGCTACCGGAGAGATCAACCTTACTTCAACAAGAGCCAATATTTTTGGACTTTGTGATGGCGTTGAGACTTATGAAGCCTTTTCAAAGTCTATGGATCCTGCCGATCAAAAAGGATTTAGATTGATCTCTAGAACCTCCCGTCTTGAGGTGAAGCCAGAAAGGGCCTACCTTACGCCAATCCCTAAAAGACAGATAGATCTCTACTTCGACAACGGATACGAATTGCGTCAAAACCCGGGTTGGTAACTTTCAAAACGATTTTGACTACATCAAAGCGGAGTTTACTAAATATAAACTCCGCTTTTTCTATTCGGAACATTTATTCCATAAGTTTGGCAACAATAATAACAGGATTGTCTTCCTCTTTAACATTGCCGGTCTGACCAATCAAATATCCATTTTTGTCAATACAAAGGGGCGTAAATTTCTTAGCTGCTTCGAGATCTATTCTTTCGTCTTCCGGCAAAATAAATGTCCATTTATGTACTTTCCGTAATCTCTTATCATAGAAAACGGGTGAATTTTCAACATCAAGATAGACAAATCTGTTGTTTTCTCCCACAATTCGAGTCTTGTCCATACCTTCAAATATATTAAAATCAGCACGAGGATCGGTTTTTAGAGCAACGGCCCTGGCATTTTCATTAGCTTTGCGAGCGCCAAGGAGCACAACCATGTCGGGTGATAATTTATTATTCCGAATAGCATAAATGGTATCATTGAATATATGCTTGAATTTTATTTGTGATCCATGATTGATAAAGGATGCTTCCTGAGGTATTGTCATCACTATTTCTCCTTCGAGTATGGGTTTCAAATGCAGAATAGAATCAACCAAACCCGTTGAATCAAAAAAAGCAAGCATCATATTTGTATTAGGAAGCGCATTATCGGGAATAAAACCAATAAAAGAGTCGCTTTCAATATGATAATATGCGGAAAAAATATGCGGAAAAAAATCAAAACTTGTTAAATACCGGTTAGAAGATGAAAATTTAAGCGCTCTCTTTACGGAATTATCCACAATCCAAACATCGTCATTTTCAGGAAATAAGCCACGCAAGTTGAGGTATTCTCTTGGCCCTCTGCCTCTTGAACTTATTTTGTTGAGAAACATTCCCTCCAAATCAAAAACATAAATTTCTTGAGACGACCAAGCGTATAATCTATTTTTCTCTATTTTTATATCAGAAAGAGTAGAAAGCAACACAGAATCGTTGGTTTCAAGAGAAATGATTTGAATAGATTCAGCAATATCCGAGAGAAGAATTTCTTCTATAGGCAACAAGTTATGATTGACTAAGTCAATTACGATATAGTTGCTATTAGAAAGATGGTTACATGAAACAATTACAAGGGACAAAAACAAAAAAGGGGTGATATATCGTCTCATTTTATATCTAAAATTAAGGTTTATAAAAATAGCATATCCGTCTCCTTTCAAACGGGCTGCCGGTTAAATAATAATATCTGTAACATTGTGTAAATCTTCTATTTTATCTTTCTGGCAGGTGGCGTTTTCAATGCCATATTCTAACAACATTTTTGGGCGCTTCTAAAAACCCCAAAATCAAGGCTTACGACTGAGACAACCGAGCCCTGGCGAGCTCATGAGCCGACTGGCGAATAACTTTAAGCGGAGTTTACTATGTGTAAATGAGCATTTTGTCGAAGGAGTGT
>Ga0082212_10002598_pt1 | contig 26199 bp, 22 predicted proteins | sample TergutNt197P3_FD_71548 | JGI IMG/M metagenome (GOLD analysis project Ga0082212, IMG submission 71548) | Neocapritermes taracua P3 segment gut microbial communities from Petit-Saut dam, French Guiana - Nt197 P3 | ecosystem: Host-associated > Arthropoda: Insects > Digestive system > Gut ...
CTCCCCGATGGTTCTTCGTCGGGGAAGAGTTCGCTTTTTTATCGAACCAGTGACATATGATCCCGGAACTCTTTGGTCAGCGTCTGCTCAATAAAAGCCTGCTCTCCAGTGTTTTTGGGTAAGTCGCCCTTGCCGAAAATGATTAGGATTTCGATTCTGTTCATAGCATTATCCAGAAATACGATGCACCTATTGCCGGAAGATTTGGTTGATTCCTTTGTTTGGGCGACTCTAAAATCGTACTTAAAAATCCAATGGCTGTCTTTGTGCCACAGCTCGTCTACTTGCTGCGTTCTTTGTAGATCGCTTGCACTGGTTTTTATGCGCGCCAAATCCTGGAAAATAGATTCGACAGTAACGTCCCACTGTTTTCCGCTGTAGTCCTTCTCAAATCTTTTCAGGTAATGATTCTTAGCGTAGTCGCTAAACTTCACCACAAAAAGACTGTTATCATTAAACAAGAGGTGCGTAAACATGATCGGGATCTTCCTGAATTATCAAACTGTAGGGGATGTACTCGCCGTCACGACACATCTTCCAAGGTTTTTGCTCATGTGTGAAGTTGACAATTTCGCTGGTTCGTTTATCTTTCCAGTAGCTGCATATTTTATCTATGAGGACTTTTTCTTCATCAGAAAGCAAGTTAGCCTCCTGATCTTTTGAAGTAAGTTTGATCATCAAGGCATAGTCCAGTGGTTCAATGTTGATTTTGCCCTTGTCATATAAATCCTCCGTCAGTTCAAAGAAGATATCAGCTACAGGCCCATACTCCCGGCGAACATAACGCACCCCACTCATTGGAGACAGATTGTCGTAGAAATGACTGAAATCAGCGAGATACAGTAATTTCGCCAGTTTAGTTTTGGTAACACCCTCTTGAAAACGCCGGAGGATGTAAAAGTACATTTGCTTAAATTTTTCGCTATTACGCGGCTGGTCGAACAACTCAGCTATCGGGACATCAAAGAATGCAGCTATTTTTTCAAGCTCACGCGTCGTTAAGTCACGCCTACCTTTAATTACATTGATATATGTGACACGGCTCACGTCAATCACATCGGCGACCTGCTCCTGTGTAAGACCTCGTGCGTTACGGATTAACTCAATATTATTCACCACATTATTTACTAGCATAACGCTGCCTCCGTTCTGAATAATGGTTATTATACCATGTGCTGCGGTTTCAGCGAAGCTGAGAGCAGCACGGCATCATTCGATCTTATGTATGATGATTGCGCAGCAATCATTATACCATGTACGCTAGCGTATGTCAATTATTCTGCGTGCTTTTGTTCATTATTATTTACATCAATGCAATCCATATCAACAATACTATACATCTGTGTATGCGAAGATCGAACGGAAGCAGCGAATCAGCGACAAGAAATTTGTGAACAATATGTGAACGTGATTAATAAGTCCTTGACAAGCCGTCTCCGGTGGTGCTAAATCATATTTACAGCAGCAAGGGAGAAAATCGCATGAAGCAATATCATAAAGCACTGGAGTTGTGGCGCTCGTATTCTGTGGCGTCCTCTGCTGATTTGGATAAAGTACTCTCTAACTTCCGCATACTTTTTGCGTACAACTCCGGAAAAATCGAGAACGACGAGATCACTTATCACGACACGCGGGAGATTTTCGAAAACGGAAAGGTATCCGGTTTCACCGGCGCTCCCCGCACCGTATTCGAGCAGCAAAACCAAAAGCTCTGTTATGAATTTCTGAAAAACAAAATAATAGACAAAGAACTCCTCTCCACGGAGCTAATAAAAGAAATCCACCGCGTTCTCACGATGGGAACGTATGACGAGCTGCGCTATATCGACAACGAGGAGCGCCCGGGCGAGTATAAAAAGCATGATTATGTGACCGGAGTCCATGAAGTGGGCTCGGCAGCCGGGGATGTGGAAGCCAGCCTGACAGAGCTAATTGATGAGGTGAACAGCTACGGCGGCGATGAAGTCCTAAAAGCCGCTGCTTATCTCCACGCCCGGTTTGAGTACATCCACCCATTCGCAGATGGCAACGGTCGGGTAGGCCGGACGATCCTCAACTATTATCTGATGACTAATGACCACCCGCCGCTCATCGTTTACGACGAGGACAAGCGCGGATACTATACCGCCCTGCAGGAATACGACGAATCTGAAAACATAGATGCGCTCATAGAGTTCCTTCGCGTTCAATGTGAAAAGACGTGGGAGAAAACACTGGAGCGCAACAAGGGCAGCGCGCCCGGGCGAAAAGGCTTGTCGGCGTTTATATAGAAACCAGAAAACAATAGGATTTTTGATCCCCTTTCTATGAGGATTTTGTGTGTTTATATAACACACTTTTCTCTTAGCGGGGGTTTTTTTTATGTCAAACCCCGTTTTCGCGCATTTAATCTGCGAAAGATTTTTCAGTAATTGCAACTGTTTCAAGCGCCTCAACAAATTTTATCTAACACAGCCGGGAAGCGAAAAAAGCTGTTTTTCTCATCGCTAAAGGAAAAAAACAATTATACGAAATAGTATTATGTGATAATCATTTGCTAAGATAAGGCGTAGGCGTTATTACTACATAACTCAAATGTACAGCAAATGGATTACATCTACATAGGAAGGAGGTGAACGCGGTGCTAAAGGTCATGTTTGTATGCAGCGCGGGTATGTCGACCAGCTTGCTTGTGGAGAAAGTGAAGTGTACTGCAAGTGAAAAAGGAATTGACCTCGACATCTACGCGCTGGGAGAAGCCGAGGCGAAAAAGGATCTCGCGCAGGCGGACGTCTTACTTTTAGGGCCTCAGGTGCGCTATCTGGAGAGCGGCTTCCGCAAAGCTCTTGACGGAACAGCCACCAGGCTTGCCGTAGTGGACATGCTGGCTTACGGACGCATGGACGGCGAAAAGGTATTACAGCAAATCCTGGATTTGGCAAAGTAAAAACTAACCTTATAACTAAAACAGTAACTTGAAGGAGTGAGTAAAATGTCAAGCAACAGCATTTTTAGAAAAGCATTCAACGGTTTTGTCGATAAATTCGCAGCGATAGCAGGCGTGATCGGCAGGCAGCGCCACCTGTGCGCCATCCGTGACGGTTTTGTCACCATAATGCCTCTTATGATCCTTGGTTCTCTTGTAACGCTGATCAACAACATCCCTCTCACAAACGACCCTGCGTCGGCCGCTTACCCCATGCTGGGCGGGTGGCTCGGACAGTTTGACGCATTGAAGTGGATCCCGGCTCTCAACGGAAACGTTTGGTGGGGCACCTTTGGCCTGCTGACCATCTTTGCGGTGATTTCGATCGCATATCATCTTGCAAAATCCTATGAAGGCAATCCGATCTCCGCGGCTATCGCGGCTCTATCCGCATATCTGTGCATCGTTCCGCAAATGTCGCAAAACATGGTGCTGGAAGACGGCACGGACCTTGGCGGCCTATGGGGCAACCTGAACTGGAGCTATCTGAACGCCGGCGCGCTGTTCATGGCGATCATAATAACTCTTGTCACTGTTGAGATTTTTGTACGCTTATCCAAAACTGATAAACTGACAGTCAGAATGCCTGCCGGGGTTCCCCCTGCTATATCGCGCTCATTCGCAGCTTTGATCCCCACTATCCTCACTATTCTGATAGTGGCCGGCGCAGCGACACTGATAAAAGTTTACGCAAGCGTCAATGTACTTGATTGGTTCAGCGCTGTCATCATGGGCGGCTTGACGGTTGCATCAGGCACGTTCGGCTTTGGCTTTATTATCGTCTTTTTGACCCATCTGTTCTGGCTGTTCGGCATCCACGGCGCCAATATTTTTGAAGGAATACTTCAGACCTTCAACGCCACAGCTATAGGGAACAACATGGCGGTCGCGCAAGGCGGCGAAGGCGCGGCTCTGATCTTCAACAAATCTTTTGCAGACGCTTTTATTTACATGGGCGGCATAGGCGTCGGCCTGGGCATTGTGATCGCGCTGATAATTGCCGGAAGGTCAAAACAGAACAGAATGACCGGCAGGTTAGGCGCGGTGCCCGGACTATTCAACATCAACGAACCCGTTTTATTCGGCCTCCCCATCGTATTGAACCCGATTTTCGTCGTTCCCTTCCTGCTTGCCCCGATGATCAGTCTGTGCGTAGCCTACACCGCAACTGCAATAGGTTTCCTGCCGCCAGTCAGCTATGTGATTCCGTGGACGACTCCGCCCATCCTCTCCGGCTTGTTTGCCACAGGTTTTGCCTGGCAGGGGCCGGTCATCCAAATAATCAATTTGACTCTCTCCGTGCTGATCTACATACCGTTTGTTAAAATCGCGGACGCAATCGAAGCGAAAAGGGAAAATACGGTCGAAGTGAAAAATGAAAAAGAAGCAGCATAGTCAGGCACAATCAATTAAAAAAGAAGCGGCATAGTCAGGCATAATCAATTGAAATAGAGGTGAACGGCAATGGAAAACGAAGTGGTGATAATGAACCTGATCGTCGATGCGGGAAACGCCCGAAGTTATGCGATGGAGGCAATAAGGCTTGCAAAAGAAGGCTTCCCCGATGAGGCGAAAGCGTCTTTGCAAAACGCCGATGAAGAAATGGCAAAAGCCCATCAGGCGCAGTCCGATCTGATCCAAAACGAAGCAAAAGGCGGCCATACGGAAGTAAATCTCTTTATGGTGCATGCCCAGGACCATATCATGACCGCAATTCTAGCCAGAGATCTGGCGAGAGAACTTGTGGAGCTATATAAGGAGTATCATGAAAATAATATTCAACGCGGATGACTTCGGTTACTCAAAAGGCGTGAACCACGGCATAATTGAAGCTTTCCAAAACGGCATGGTGCGTTCTGCTACAATGATGGCCGTTATGCCGGGTTTTGAACATGCAGCTTTACTGTCAAAGCAAAACCCGGAACTCAGGATCGGCGTGCATTTGACCCTCACAGCGGGCAGAAGCGCAGGCGGCGTGTACAAAACTATCACCGACAGCGAAGGGCTCTTTTTGCCCCAAAATGAACTGATAAAACGCGCGGCCCATTGTGATATAGACATGCAGGAGGTAGAGGTGGAATACGAAGCGCAGATACAAAAAATCCTGGAGGCAGGAGTCAAGCCGGACCATTTTGACAGCCACCATCATACCCATAACCTGCAGTGCGTCGTTAATGTTTTCTTGCGGCTTGCCAAAAAGTACAGCGCATGTGTGCGCATCTATAACAAAGCGCTGCTGACAGGCGACTATGCAGATATTAAAACAACATCCGCGTTCGACGACAAATTCTATGGCGAAACGACAACGGAAGAATACATAAAAGAACTCACCGGCCGCTATAACGGCGATTCCCTTGAAGTCATGTGCCACCCGGCTTATCTGGATCATACTCTGCTTGAAACCAGCTCGTATAACTTAAAACGCATTTTTGAGCTGAAGACTCTGACAAGCCCGGATGTCAAGGCATATTTACTGGACCAAGGCCATGAACTCTGCTCGTTCTCGGATCTATGACAAAAGGACAGTGATAAAAATGAAGACGGTGAAAATCGTGACTATCGGCGGGGGCTCAAGCTATACGCCGGAACTGATCGAAGGCTTCATAGAAAGATACGAACGCTTGCCCGTTCGGGAAATCTGGCTGACAGACGTGCAGGCCGGGCGCGAAAAACTGGAAATCGTAGGCGCGCTGGCCAGACGCATGGTGGAAAAGTCTGCGCTTCCTATAGACGTCCATCTCACGCTCAACCGGCGAAAAGCCCTGGAAGGCGCCGATTTTGTGACAACGCAGATCCGTGTTGGGCAATTGGCGGCGCGCGCGCTTGACGAACAGATCCCGCTAAAACACGGGATGTTAGGGCAGGAAACGATCGGCGCAGGCGGCATGTTCAAAGCTTTGCGCACCATACCGGTCATTCTGGACATCGCAGACGATATGAAGGAATTATGCCCCGAAGCATGGCTCATCAACTTCAGCAATCCTGCGGGCATGGTCACGGAAGCCTGCTTGCGGTATAGCTCCGTAAAAAAGACGATCGGCCTTTGTAATGTTCCCATACATATGGAAAGAGACATTGCAAAGCTGCTTGGAGTCAGCCCGTGCAGGGTTTGGGTGAAGTTCGGCGGGCTTAACCACATGGTATACGCGCTGAAGGTATATTTAGATGGAGACGATGTGACCGGGAAGACACTGGACCTCTACGCCAAAATGGATGAAAGCTCTGCTATCACTATGAAAAACATCATGCCTGTTCGATATGAACGTGAGTTTATCCGGGCGCTCGGTGTACTTCCCTGCCCGTATCACAGCTATTATTATAAAAAAGATGAACAGTTGAGCAAAGCGCTGGAGCAGCTTCATGCGGGCGATCTTCGTTCCTTCCAGGTGCAAAAGATAGAGAAAGAGCTGTTCAGACTGTATCAAGACAAAGTCCTGGATTACAAGCCGCCTCAGCTGGAGCAGCGCGGCGGGGCATATTATTCTGACGCGGCGTGCAACTTGATAAGTTCGATTTACACAGACAGAAACGATATACAAACGGTCAATACCAGCAACAACGGCGCGATTTCAGGTATTGACAAAGACAGCGTGGTGGAAATCAGCAGCCGCATCACCAAAGACGGGCCGGTTCCCCTTTCGGCGTGTGAAATGCCTCTGACAGCCATGGGCTTAGTGCAGCAGATGAAATACTTTGAGCGTTTGGTCATAGAAGCGGCGGTGGAAGGCAACGCGGATAAGGCGGTATTGGCCCTTGCAACCCACCCGCTCACAGCCTCGGACAAAGCCGCTAAAGCGGTCGTCGCAGAAATGCTGGAAGTGCACAAGCCATATCTCCCCCGTTTTTTTAGTAATGAAAGAAGGTGTATTTCATGTTAACAAGAAAAATAACGGTCACGAACCCATCCGGACTTCATATGCGCCCTGCAGGCGTGCTCGTAATAACGGCCCAGCCGTTTCGGTCCCGCGTCATGTTTGGGATACGGGGCAATGATTATAACGCCAAAAGCATGTTGAATGTATTGAGCGCCTGCGTGAAATGCGGAGATGAGATCGAGTTGATCATATACGGCGAGGATGAGCTGGCTTGCATGGACGCCGTCGCAGCCGCCATTGAAAACGGTTTGGGAGAAAAATGAAATCCGTAAGGAGTACCCTCACGTCGTCAAACAGAATACATGATTAGAGTGTCAAAAGAAAGGGTGAGCGCTATGTGTTTACAGGGGATGGGCGTCTCCGGCGGGATAGGTATCGGCCGGGTAGTTGTTTTGGAAAACAATGCCCCGGATGTGATCCGAAAAACGGCGGCACGGGGCGAAACGGCGCGGCTTGCCGAAGCGGTGACGCGCCTGAGCGCAGCGCTGAGAGAAAAAGCGGACAGCGCGTGCGGAGAGCAGGCAGACATTCTAGAAAGCCATATTATGCTGCTCGGCGACCCTATAATGCAGTCTGAAGTCGAAGAGATAATACACCTGCAAAATTGCAACAGCGAATATGCGGTGAATGAAGTATTCGAAAAATACGCGGCGGCTTTTGAGATGAGCGGAAACGAACTTCTGGCAGCCCGCGTCTCCGATTTGCGCGACATCAAAAATAATCTTCTCAGAGCATTATGTTGCAAAGACATATTTGAAGTAATAGAGTGGCCTGCGGGATCCGTACTGGTCGCGCGCGAACTCACCGCTTCGCTCTCGGCTGGCCTCAACCCGGAAAACATATGCGCGTTCATAACGCAGGAAGGCGGCAAAACATCGCATACTGCAATTATTGCGCGTTCGCTTGGGCTGCCTGCCGTCGCCGGGATTTCTGCGCATATGTTAAAAAGCGGAGATTCAGTGATCGTGAACGGCGATACCGGCGAGGTCATTCCGGAGCCGTCAGAAGAAGTTTTAGCCCAATACATTGACCGGCGGGAAGACATGGCCCGGCGCAACCGGGAGCTGGAACGGCTGCGCGGGCTGGCCAGCCGGACCGCAGACGGGAGAATAGTGAGCCTATGCGCTAACATTGGTTTAGAAGCGGATATTCAAAGAGCCGCCCATGCTGACGCAGAAGGCGTGGGATTGTTCCGCACCGAGTTTCTATATATGAACCGCAATACCGCGCCGGCCGAAGAGGAACAGTTTATTGTATATAAAAAAGCTGCTGAGGCTTTCTGCGGAAAACCGGTGATCATTCGCACTCTCGATGTGGGCGGCGATAAAGACATCCCGTATCTTGACCTGAAAAAGGAAGAAAACCCGTTTTTAGGCTGGCGCGCTATCCGGTATTGCCTGATGCGCAAAGAGTTGTTCTCGGCACAACTGCGGGCAATTCTGCGCGCGTCTGCTTTTGGTAATGTAAAAATCATGCTGCCAATGATTACTACTGCGACTGAGTTTTATAAAGCGAAAGAACTTATAGAGCAAGTCAAATCCGAACTCATTGAAAAGAATATTGCGTTCAACAAAAAGATTGCCGTGGGGATAATGATAGAAACGCCGTCAGCCGCTATCATGGCGGACCGCTTAGCTGAAATAGCCGATTTTTTCAGCATCGGCACCAACGACCTGACCCAATACGTTATGGCAGTTGACCGCGGCAATAAAAATGTGGCAGCGCTGTATTCAACATATGATCCCGCAGTGCTGCGGCTGATTTACAGTGTTGCGCAGGCCGCGAAAACTCAGGGTATCTCCTGCGGCGTTTGCGGAGAAGCCGGAGCAGACCCCTTACTGACGCGGTTTCTGATAGGCAGCGGCATCGACGAGCTAAGCATGGTGGGAACTTCCATTTTGCAGATACGTAAAGAAGTCCTCAGCACTCATTATGCCGATGTCAAAGAAAAAATCGGGAAAGCGCTTCCATCACTGAAAACAAAAGAGGACTCCGTCAGGTTTCTACATAGTTTAAGTTGTCTGAATGCAATTTGAACGCCGGCTACGGTCTACCGTGCGTACCTGCACAATACTGTTGCATAAGCATCTGAAAAATGCGCCCCCTAAAAAGTAGTCAGCCCCGAATGTTCCATTAAAGAACGTTTGGGGCTGACTTCCGGCTTGATTCGTGGTACTATACGTGTTACAGCAATGAAAATGAGGTTCAACTAAAGATTAATGAAAAAACTCTGGACTCGCGATTTCACAATACTTACCTGCGGCTCTATCATATCGATATTAGGCAACACGCTTGCCGGGTTCGCCCTCAACCTGGTCGTACTCGACTACAGCAGTTCGATATTCCTGTTTGTGCTGTTCATGGTCGTATTCAATCTGCCCAAAATCCTGGTTCCGATACTGGCAGGGCCGCTGCTTGACAGCTTTTCGAGGAAAAAGACGATCTACACACTTGACTTTCTCTCGGCAGCGCTCTATATATCGTTGTCTTTCATACTCGGAGGCGGGTATTTCAACTATATCGTTTTTCTCATATTATCGCTCACCTTCGGCACGATAGACAGCATATACCAAGTCGCTTACGAAAGCCTTTATCCTGTGCTTGTATCGGAAGGCAACTTTCGCAAAGCATACTCAGTCTCTTCGATGATCTTCCCCCTATCCGCCGCCATGCTGCCTCTTGCGACGTTCCTGTACGAACGGTATGGGATCGGCCGCGTCTTCATATTCTCAGCTGCAGCGTTCTTTGCGGCGGCGTGTTTTGAAACGCAGATCAGGGCGGCGGAGACGCATCTTCGGGACAAATCTGAGAGTTATGGTATCCGCGAGTTCAAGGCGAGTTTCCTGGAAGGCGTTGCCTATATCAAGGGTGAAAAAGGGCTTATCGTCATCACAGCCTATTTCTTCATATCGACGTTTGCAGGTGCAAGCGAATCGTTGGTGCTGCCATATTTCAAAAACACTCCGCATCTCGGCGTTATGACGTACAGTTTAGTTATGGGAGCTATTGTCGTGGGGCGCCTTATCGGCGGCGCGGTCCAATACAGGCTTGACTACCCTGTAGACAAGAAGTTCCGCATTGCAATGTTTGTTTACATCGTTACAAGCGTAATAGGTATGAGTTACCTGTTCATGCCTGTGCATATTATGGCAATACTGTGTTTCACGACAGGCCTGCTGAGCGTGACAAGCTACAATATCCGCATTTCCACGACGCAAAGTTATATCCCGGACTCGAAAAGGGCCCGCTTCAACGGCGCTTTCCAGATGTTCATGAATGCCGGCGGCATCGCGGGCCAGTTGATTTCAGGCGCGATCGCGGACTATGTTCAGATTCGCACTGTTATTATGTCGTTTTATGCAATTGCGCTGTTCGGCGCGTTCGGCACGATGTGGCGCGGAAGGCGTCATGTCAGTCCGATATATAACAGGAAGGTCTAGTTGCAACAGTTCAGGTCTAAACGCAAATACGCACGGCAGCTTGCAGAATGCATATTCTTGAAAAGGATGGGTTCAATTTATGTTCAATAGTAAGTATATGGTTGTCTTAAAAACAGCGGTCGTTTTTATATTATTGCTGATAATGACGGGGTGCGTGAGAGGCTGGCCACCGCCCGGCTTAGGCGAGCAGCCAAACACTGGCGAACCGGCCGATACGAGCGTGCCGGAGCCTGAACAAAGCGAAACATCCGGCTCCGCCCCCGAACCTACCCCCGCCTCCCCTGCCGGTTCAGGAACCGGGCAGGCAGCCCCCGGCGCTAAAGTTGACGACTATGACTTTTTGAAAGACGAACTGGCCAATAATATCGCGCTCATGGAGTCGGCGCAGGATCCCTTTAACTACGCCGGCGAACTATCCGATGCTTTTGCGGAAATGCTTGGCTTCAGACAAAGCCTTAAGGACTTTTTTGAACCGATGAACCTGACAAACGACGGCGCATACAGCGCGGGCTGGATAGATGTGTGGCCGGTTTTCACGCAAGATGGAATGAGCTATCGGGTTGTGAAGCTGAGCGTCAACAGCTCTGCGAATGAGAGAATGTATGTGCAGATCTACAATGACGACTACTTTGAATCTCAATGGATATACGAATATCAGAACGAAGGCGGCGTGGAAGGAGAAATCGTTTTTTGCGGTTTTGTACAAGAGTCCAATGCGACGTATTTGATTATTATCCACGAAGAGTCAGGCATAGATTCAAAAAACAGCTGCTATCTGGTAAACTATGAGGTATATGGCAGTGAAATCAGAAATTACGAAGCATTATACCGGGAATATACAAATGAAGCATGGTCTGTCCGCGGAGTCAACAATAGGTCTTTAAAACTGAATAGGACTGAAGTTACCCCTCTGACTTCCTCATATCTTCCCGGAGCGCGCCGGTGCGTTTTTGATTACAACATGTTTGAGGTGTCCTTGAACAATGCGGATAACGACGTGATAACACTGACGTTTGACAATGGTTTTTGGGAACCCAGCACATATACGCCGTCTGCCCTTACAAGGTTGAGGGCATATTACGATGCGATAGCGATTGCTGAGGGGTGGCTGGATGCACATACTGATATTATCGAATATACTGTGCATGATTACAGCTATCTTCCGTACGAGATACCACCTACGACATATGGTTTTTTAGAGGAAGAATACTACGAGCTGCCAACGACGTATAAGCGTAGATATGAACCTGAGCGATACATTGTCATTCTCGTTCCTGCTGAATCAGGCGAGTTGCTGGCGCATTACACTAATATTGTTTCGGAACCCGGCGGGCTGCAATGGGCTACGATAGTCGAAACGATGGATGATTGGTATAATGGCGTCCATGCTGCTTATACGCCGCCGCTTTTGTCGGCAGAAGGAGCACTTGAGGTTTTTGAGTCATGGATGGTCAATAACCTGAGCGAGGATGATTATAACAACTATAGTACGCGTTGCAGGTTAAGCAGGGATGTCTATGGCAGTTACGAGATGTTGGGAGAGCAGTACTACTACTTCCGCGCAGAAGAGGGTATGAACTATTGGTACAATATTCTTGTCCATATGCAAACTGGTGAGGTGCTGTTCCTGCTGATCACCGACGGTATGTTCGGCGAAGAAGTCGTAATGCAGGCGAATGATTGGTTCAACCCTGTATACTATTAAGCTGCAAATTCGAACGATTTTCTATTTTTCTTGTTGACAACTAACGAAAAATCAATATAGTATTTGTTTGTACGTGTTTTCGACCGATAATTTGTAGAATGGATGGGCGATACGCATGAAAACCAAAGCAATATCAATTATACTAATTGCAGCGATGCTGATGTTCGTATTAACGTCGGCAGCCGCCGCTGCAAACGCCGAGGGCAGTGTTATCCCGGTAAAACTAAGCTCCGGCGAATCCCGCGCAGCAAAACCTGATCCGGCGGCGCCGCTGAAAGACGGGCATTTGTTCACGTTCGGCTTAGTGCAAAGCGGCGGTTCCGGAGAGCCGCAGAGCGCGGCGCCCATGCAAGAGCCCTTCGACGTCGTTTTAGCGCTTGACGTGTCTTCCCGCGTAACGGACGAAGACCTGGCCCGGCTTGAGGCAGCGGTTTATGATACCATCGCGATGATAGAAGAGCTCAACGAGGAGTTTGACAGCGACTGCAGGGTTGGGGTCGTTTTATACGACGATTCCTCATTCTTCGTTTCAGGACTGGACGACTCTCTGCTTGTAAGCAGTGACAAAAACGATGAAGACAAAGATAAAGATAAAGATGAAGAAGCAGACGATGATAGTGAGTTAAGCTTCATCGATGTTCGCAGCACACGCGAGGAACATTCCGGGTCAGCCAGCATTCTTGAAGGCATTTCAGCAGCGGCGAAGATGCTCCAAGACAGAGACGAAGCGGAACAGGAACGTCCGGGTTACATAGTAGTTATGTCTGCCGGAATCACGAACCGGTCGTCATACCGGCAAGTGCGCGAATACATCAGAGAAGCGGATAACCGGATGTATGCAATATACACCTTGGGGTTTGACAACGACGCAGCGCAGGAGGCCGCGCAAAGAAAGTTAACGGAGGTTTTGCTCAAAGCGATAGCAGAGCTGAGCGGCGGAGAGTATTTCTGTATAGATGAGCAGTCTGAAAGCAACTATACTGCGGCATTTATCGAGTTAATCAGCGAAATATCCGGTGTGGAAATCACCCCCGTCGATGCGGACGGCGATGTTCCGCTTACAGAGGACTCATTGCTATCGGAGACCCCGGGAAATGAATCGGCGGAAGAAGCGGATACCGCGGACACTAAGGGTGGACCCGATTACGCAGAAAATAGCCCTTCAGATCCGGATTCGGATCAGGGGCTTGAGAACTACTCAAATATTATCCCGGACGATTCTTCGGACTCACGCTCAGTTTTGGACATGGCTCGCACAGAGCATCCGGAAAGGCAGTCGTTATCAGCGCTGCAAGGCGGAGCGTCTGCGTTTGCTGCTGACGAAGATTTCACCGTAATTGACGAAGACGCCGTTCCGCTGGACGGCGAAGAGTTTGGCGACGATGATTCGGATGACGATGACGGCTGGGATGATGACGACGATGACTGGGATGACGACGATGACTGGGATGACGACGATGACTGGGATGACGACGACGATTGGGATGACGACGATGACTGGGATGACGACGACGATTGGGATGACGACGACTGGGATGACGATGACGATGAGTGGGACTGGGACGACGATGATTTGGATTTCGTTCCCCAGACAGGGTCAAATATCGACTTGCTCATTTCCCTGCTAGTGTCAACAGGATTCGCCATTAGTTGCGCGGGCGCAGTAATTTACGTCAAATCCACAAGAGAGGAAGAAAACACTCTCCATTATTAGTTTGCCTGTGAACACAAAAACCAAGGAACCGGGAGTTTGAGTTTCCCGGTTCCTTGTTTGCATCCTACCTATTTGCAACCCAAAGCCCCAGTGCGGGGTTTTCTATATAGAAGATTTCCTCCCCGCCCGGTAAAATATTGTAGCCGGGCAGGAGCTTGCCGGGGTCGTATTTTGCCGCTGCTTTCTCATAGGGCATGTATTCATAACCGACGCCTTCTACTTCGTCTCTGCGCAGTTTGCCCGCAGCATAAGTGACTGTAAAACGCCCGTCTGCAGAACCGTGGATCAAATGTGCCGCTGCGGACAGGTTTCTCTGTAAGTCCGGTGCTGTCCTGCATTTCTCCAGAATTTCCGCCCTGCCCCTGTAGCCATATTTACGAATCAGGCGGTCGTTTTCCGCGTCTTCTCCAAAACTGCCGACGCCGGGAGCCAATATGATCAAGCGCCCGCTGTCCGCCATTGCCATTCTGGTCCGGTAGATCGCTTTGTTGCCCAGCCAGGTGGAGCGGAACTCGCGCTCGTCAAGATTGACGACGCATGTTTCCAGCGGTTTTTCCAGATAGATTATGTTGTGTTTCCGGCTGAGCCCGACGGCGCGGTCGAACCCTTCCCTGCCCTCGCCGATGTATAGCCCGATGATTTTGGCATGACTACCCGCGCTTTGCGCGCATGCAGCCTCGTTTATAGCTGTACTCTGGCCTGCTATCACTGTCAGCACATATTCTACCGGAAGGCGGGAAATGTACTTTTCTTCCGCATAGTCAAAGACTTTTCGCACAGGCGAATGGTCTTTTCCCATAACGCGCTCCATGCCGTAAACAGCCCCAAGCATGTGCGAAAGGTTGATAAAGCTGCTGCCTCCGCATCCAACGACTATGTTTTTCGTGTAATTTGCCATGCCGGCGACTTCATGCGGCACGACCTGACCTATAGACAGGATAAGGTCATAAGAAGGGTCCAGAAGGTAGTTCGATAGTTCAATTTTAATGGGGCTGTCCATCAACCCTTCCGATACCTCGCTGACAAATGCCCCCGGTACTTCTCCGATTTTGGTAACGCCGCCGCGCCAATCGTGAACAAGGTACCGCTCCGCGGGGATCGCTTCGCCGAAAAATGCGATTTGCTCGTTCCTTGTCATGGGTGCATGCGTTCCTATAGCCGGCAGTATGTCGATATGAGCGTCTTTAAGCAAGTCATAACATATCTGTGTTATGAGCCCCGCGCCCGAGTTGGAGCGCGTGATATCCGGCGGGACAAGCAATACCTTGCCGGGTTTCCTGCCCCCCAAAGCGCGCGCCAAACAATCCCTGACCGCCTCCGCGCTAAGACCGTCGCTCTCATTTTCGATAGTAAAACATCTCATAAAACTCCTAAAGCACCCAAATGCTTTCCGATATGCTGCTCCAGCGCGGTGAAGTACTCGGCTTCGTGTTTGTGCAAGGCGCTGTATATCCTGCTGCGGAAAAGCGGGGAGCCGTCCGGTGTTTTGGCCTGCAGTATCAGCCCGTATGTTATGTGCAGGGCCTGGCGCGCGCTGTTATGGTTGAGGTAATCGGGCAGGGCTGCGTCGCTCACACTTTCGATATCCGCTATGTCTGAAATATCGTCTGTAATAGTATAATACTTTCTGGCTTCCGGCAGGTTTTCCAGCGCGAATGTGTGTATCTCGCGGTAGAGCTTTGGTTCTTTTGCGGCTATGACCCTAAGCGCTTCCAGCCAGTTCGTTCCCGCTGTCTTTATATGGAATCTGCCGCCTGTCAGCCTCCCTACCGCCGGGAATATGGAGAATTTGTCGCTGCCTGAATGGACGCTGACTTTATAACCGAAATGCGCTGCGATTTTCGCATGTGCATCAAAGGCGCGCTCAAACTCCGATACCTCGCCGATGTAGTCTATCCCCTTCTGGAACTCCCCGATGAATCGCGGCGCAATGCTTGCGCATACCACGCCACGCCTGATGAGCTCATTCGCGACGAAGAAATGCGCTTGCGGAGTCGTCACGGAGAGTGTTTCGTCAATGGATACTTCAAAGTCTGTTTGCGTCTGCTTGATCAGCTCCTCGAAAATGCTGACGGCATGGTCGACTGCAGCTCTGTATACGAGCACGATGCGCCTGAACTCAGAATCCTCAAACATGATTTCTATATCTCCGCCGATTGGGAACGCTTTGCCAAGGTATGTTGCTTCATACGATGATGTTAGCTCGCTCGGGAGCGCAGTGTACGAGGCGTCTACAGCGGATTGCCGCTCTGATGCATAATCGTTGCGGATATGCTCGGAACAGTCAAGAGTTATCATTGTGCAGCCGCAATCAAGCGCATGTTTGACTTCGCCGCTGGTTTTCAAATGGTCGCCGTCGGCGCCGTATCCTTTTGTGTAGTTTTCGCGGAACACAGCCCAAACTGCCGCCGCTATAACGTCGTCGTATGTCCTGCCCGTCAGGTTAAGCTCCCGCATCGACTGCTGCGCCAGTACAGGGAACACATCGAAGCCGCGCACCAGCCGGATATGCCCTGCCGACGCAAGTCCCAGCCTGTCTCCAAGCCCGATAGTAATATGATGCCCTTTATGCGGCTTCGGGTTCGTGTAATCAAAGAGGCTTCGGATAACTTTTGAGTTTTCCACAGTCAGCGGGCATATTTTACAAGCGGAAAATTCTCTCCCCGCGCCGAAAGCAGCGCTCGAGTCAAACCGAAAGTTCGTTATGCCAAGAGTTTCTTCCATGCTGTTTAGTTTTCCGGGGAGCGTTATACGCTCCCCTTCAAAAAGTTCCATATCCGGGCCGAACACAACCAGCGCGCTTCCAGCGCCAGTGTCCGCTATCAAGAACACGCTGTCGCCGCGCGTCTGTATAGACGCTGGGGATATATTCATAATATAGGCACTCCCCTCCGGTCTCCGACAGAGACGAGGGCTTCTCTCACTTCTCACTTCTCACTTCTCACTGACCCCTGCTCCGTTATTTAAGCCCGAACTCGCAGTACGGCACTCCGAATTTTTTACGCAGTTCATCGAGCGTTTCGGGCTTTGCAGCGCGATCCGGGTCGAGGGCAAGCACAGACTCCCTGTCCGTTAAGTATGCATCCCATCTTGGCAGGCCGCCTACGTCATACATCACAGCGTCTGTCAGCACTTCAAAGCTGCGCGGGGCATACTTGGGTATTTTTACAAGATGCTCTTTTTTCGCTACAAATTCTTCGTCATAGACTTTGAACTTTATCTCGCCGTCAGTCACATAGTACAGATCCTGATAAGCGGGGTATTTATATGACTTAGCGAAAAATCCCTTCTTCATCTCGAAGCACCACAGTTCGCACAATCCCCCGTTTTCCCAGCGGCCCGCTAGCATTTTCATTACCGCTCCGGGCAGATCAAACTGTGCCATGGGCCTATCCTTGTGGCGTATGGGCCGGCACTGCTCCGGCGGTACTTCCTTGAAATTATGCGGCGGCTCTCTCATAAAATGGTCGCCTTTGGGCATGATGTCTTTCGGGAAATCCGGGTCGGTCATGAAGTCCGGGTTATACTTGCGCATGAGCATCCCCGCTTCGCCTTCCTCGTTGTATGGCAGGTCGTGGAAGAATCCCCTGTACTTGACGTCGTCATGGAAGAACATTCCATGTGCCTGATACGGCTGCATGAAAAGTATGCTTCCCGGCGCGATGTATGATTTTTGGTTGTCGATGTAGATATCCATGCCTCCGCTGTCGACGAAGAATATCTCGTATCCCCAATTGTGTTCATGGAAGTGCAAATCGTTTTCTGAGCGTGTCTTGTGCATGATGGAATCTGTCATGCAAAAGTGTTTGCGGTCGCCCTCGGGCATTATCACGGTGTGCTGGTGCTCGCCGATGTAGCCGTCCGGTGCTTTGAGTTCAAGCGGCGCTATGAAGTTTTCCGGGTCATTGAGATCGATAAGATATTTCATGTCATGCCTCCATTATTAATAATTTTTAACTGTTCATATCTATGCTACAGTACGCACGGTAGCCCGTAGCCGGCGTTCAAATTGCATGTATTAGTAGTGCTTGGCGAGGAAGAGGTAGCAGCCGGCTGTCCAGCCGCAGTAGAACATTGATGATTCGCGGAAGAACATCGGGGTTTGGTATTCCTGCGTGCCGTCGAATGTGTTGTGGATGTGGTACAGGCCGAACTTTTCCATCGTATTGAGATATGCAGCGGCGACCTTTTTCGCAAGGTCGGGCCTGCCGCAGTCGTCGAGCGCCATCACCATCAGCGCCTGGACGGGCGTGGCTATACTGCCGCCGCACCAGCCATGGGTGAACATCGGGCTGTTTAGCTGCTCGGAGGCAAGTCCGAAATCCGTCTCATATTCGCCGGAATCAAAAACCAGCTCGATCGAGCGGTCTATGATATGCTGCGGCAGGCGCTTGCCCAAAATGAGCGTGCAATACGGAATTAGGCTGGTCGGGGCGGACTTGACTTTTGTCACGGCGTTAAAAGTGACCCAGCCGTCCTCCGTCCAGAACGCGTCTATCAGCTTTTGTATCGTGTCTTTTGAGCGCTGCTCCCACGCCGCGTTGGCAAATTCATCCTTGCCGATGATCCTGCCTAGTTTAGCGAGAGCTTCGCACAGGAACGCGAGATATGCGTTCATATCCGGCGCTGCAAGCGGGAACCCGATCCTCTGGTATGAGCCGCTTTCCCAGCCGGTCTCGCCCGCGCTTTGGTTTTCAAACAGACCGTCTTTGTCGACGTCGCGGAAATTCAGGTAGAAGTTGGTCCATTTTTCCATTCCGTTGTAAAGGAACTCAAGCTCCGCTTTTGGCTTTTTGGAGATATCGAAATGCTCCATTTGCCACACGAGCCCGTAGCCTTCTATCGGCGGCTTCATTGTTGCGTTGCCCGAGCCTGTCGGGGCGAGCGAGTCGGCGATGCGCCCGTTCTCGTCCTGCACGTCGAACGCGGCCAGCAATACTTCCCAGGCGAAGTCCGGGTCCTGCGCGAGGAAGAACGCGTGCATCCCCTGCTGCCAGGAGAACGCGCCTTCGAATATCAGCCGCATCATTTTGACCATTTGGCGCTTGTACGCGGTTTTGCCGTCCGGTACTACGGTCAGCCCCCATACGACCCATGCCGCTTTCATTGCGTACTCTTTGCGGCTTGCGGGCAGGTCTTTGACTTGTTTTTCCGCGAAAGAGTCAAAATCGGCTTTCACCATCGCTACGCAGTCGCTGTACGACGGGTACGAAGCGCGTTTTTTCGGCTCACGCGTGAACTCCTCTACCGCAAGCTCGACGAGGCCGCTTGAGTCCGGGGCGATTTCGAGATACATGCCTTTGGACTCAAGTAAGCCGCTGAGGGGCACAAAATGCATGAATGCGTTTCCGAACAGCGACTTGAATGTTCCGTCGTGCATGTTCGTGATGCTCCCGCTGCCGAACATTCCCGGCCTCGGCGTGAATCGTATCGACAAACCGTCCTTCCCGGTGCACCGCAGGAGGTTAAATTCCCCGATGCAGAAGCTGACTGAGCCGGCGTCGCTTTCAAATGTCAGCTCATAGGGCGTCGTGTGTATCACGCAGTTGCGGATAAGTCCGTCCTTGACCAGCTCTACCTTGATTTGCCTGAACATGCTCTCGTTCATCAGGGTACCCATCATTGCTTCGGAGCCGTAGCGCGACGTCGATATCCATAGCTGAGCTTTCGCATACTGGTTGCTGCCGCCGTTGGCCCCCGCAAGGCTGATGTATGAGCCGCGCCGTGAAAAGGGCATTTCTAGCGGGTCGATGAATGTTTTCCCGATTAGCATAAGTATTGTCACTCCTTCTAGGCGCGAGTATTCTCTGCGGAGAATACATTTGCACCAATAAATTACCAACTGTCGCGCCTTCCATGGGGAACCAGTTCCCCCTAGATACGAGCCTTGCGTGAGACGGCTCGATACCCCCTCCGGTCTCCGACGGGGACGAAGGCTCTTTTCTTCCACTGTCAGAATGCAATTTGAACGTCGACTCCGGTCTGCCTCTGCATAGTTACCTACATCATAGCTCGCAAGTTGATTTGATGCGGCTCCGGCGGATACGCTTTCCGGCAAGCTGGAAATATAGGGGATCTCTTGTTATAATATCATATAATATCAAAGCTTTAATGAAAGCGCAATGATTAGGTAACAGCTGATTAAATCGCACCGCATTACCATATTACCCATTTTGGGGAATATGGTCAATCATACAGTATTATGACGGAAGGGGCTGTAAATGCTGGAGAAAGAGCATACGCATTTTGCAGTATGGAAGCTGAACCACGCTGAGCTTTGGCAGTTTATCAAGTATGCGATGATTGGCACTATTACGTCGATTATTGAACTTGGAAGCTTTGCTTTGCTGAATTTTTGGGTTTTTACTCCGTTTCGCGGGCAGGAGTTTTCGTGGTGGATAATCAAGTACACTGCGGCTGACGGCGGGCTGACGGCGTTTTTATCATACGCGGTATCATATGCGGTGTCGCAGACTTTCGGGTTTTTCGCCCAGAGAAAGACCACGTTCAAGGCAAACAACAACGTAAAAAAGAGCGCGGCAATGTATCTTGCGCTTATCATCGTTCTCTATAGCTTCCAGCTGTACTTGCCGACACAGGTGCGCGCGCTTCTGATCAATGTTTTCAGCGAAGCGCTAAGCGATATCCTCACAAAGCTGATAGTGATTTTCTGCACCATGCTCGTCCAGTTCCCCATGAGCAAATGGGTGATTATGAAGAGGCGGTGACGCGCCGGCGGCGCGTAGGATTTAGGGACTAGGAGTTAGGAGTTAGTGAGGACGAGGGGCGCGAATTAGTGGCTAGTGGCTAGTGGCTAGTGAAAATGTATTCTCCGCAGAGAATACTCGCGCCTAGAGTGGATTATGATCAAAATGACCACAATCCTCAAAGAATTGCGGTAACAGAACTTCGTGTCTTGAATTATTTTCAGGATTGTAATATATGTAAGGAATGGTGCTTGTGTCAGAGTTTTTTGGAATGGATTTTTTGCTGGAAGGCGAAACGGCTAAACGGCTGTTTCATGAGTATGCTTCGACGGCGCCAATAATCGATTACCACTGCCACATCGACCCGTCGGAGATTTATGAAAACAGGCGCTTTGCCGATATATCAGACGCCTGGCTTGGCGGCGACCACTATAAATGGCGTCTGATGCGCGCTTGCGGCGTCGACGAGAAATACATAACGGGCGCCGCTGCGGGAATCGAAAAGTTTCGCGCGCTCGCGCGGATACTTCCGCGCGCTATCGGCAACCCGGTCTACCATTGGGTGCATTTGGAGCTTCAGCGGTATTTCGGCTGCAGAATACCGCTGGGCCCCGATACCGCAGATGAGATATGGAACCTGTGCAACGAAAAACTTGCGCAGGACGACTCTTTGCGCGTGCGCGGGATCATCGGGCGCTCGAATGTCGAATGCATCATCACGACAGACTCCCCTGCCGATGACCTCACTTGGCACCGAAGACTCGCGGACGATGAGACTTTCGGCACAAAGGTGCTCCCCGGATGGCGGCCGGACGCCGTGATGAACATAGAAAACGCGGGGTTCGCTGAGGAAATCCGCAAGCTGAGCGAAGCCGCGAACATCGGCATTTACGATTACGCCAGCCTGAAGGCCGCGCTCCTCTCGCGCCTTGAATACTTTAATAACCACGGCTGCCGCGCGTCCGACCATGGTTTGAGGCGGCTCGTTCCCATACCTTCGACAGATGAGGATATAAACGCCCTGCTGGCAAAGCGCTTTCGCGGTGAAATACCGTCGATGGTCGACGCAGACCGCTACAGATACGCGCTCCTGTGTTTTTTGGCAAAAGAATACGCGCGCCTCGGATGGGTGATGGAGCTCCATCTCGGCGCGCTGCGCAACGTAAACGCAAATATGTACGGCAAACTCGGAGCGGACTCCGGTTTCGATAGCATTGACCCGTCAGGCAGCATTCCCGGGCTTGCAATATTCCTCGACGTTCTGAACAGCGACGGTCTCCTGCCGAAAACCCTTATATTTTCGATCGAACCATCCGATAACATCGCTATCAACACATTGGCAGGCTGCTTTACTCAGCCCGGCCTCAAGAGTAAAGTACAGCAAGGCAGCGCCTGGTGGTTCAACGACTCGTGTGCCGGCATACGGCAGCAGCTAACAAGCTTCGCCGAGAGCGGCGTCCTCGCCAATTTCATAGGCATGCTCACCGACTCAAGGAGCTTTTTGAGCTACACGCGGCACGAATACTTCCGCCATATCCTATGCAGCCTCATTGGCGGCTGGGTCGACACAGGCCTCTACCCTTCCGACACAAACTCCCTCGCTGCAATCGTGCAAGACATTTGCTACAACAACGCGAAGGAGTATTTTGGAGTATAGCGGTTTATTGATGTATGTTTTCAATGGCGTATAGCGGCAAGTTAAAAAGTCCGTCTTGTTCCTTGTAATCAGCCATTGAACACCTGACAGAAGTTTTAGGGCTGAACTTTTCGCGAAACATTTTAAGACTTTTAGCCTGCAAATTGATTTCAGCTTTTACCTCAAGGGGTATTACTTCATTACCATTGTCAATGAGAAAATCAACTTCTGCATTACCCCTGTCGTTCGTCCAGTAATACGGTTTAATATTCTTTAACGTCTTTAACTGCTGTAAAACGTATTGTTCGGTCAAAGCACCCTTAAACTCCTTGAACAAATCGTTCCCATCGAGTAAAATGCTTTGACGCAGCCCTGTCATACACGAAAGCAAGCCTACATCAAGCAAAAACAGCTTAAACGCTCTCAAATCCTCATAGAACTTTAGCGGTAATTGCGGGGTTTTTGCTCTAAATACTTGGTGGATCAAACCGCAATCGGAAAGCCACAACATTGCAAGCTCATACTCCTTTGCCCGCGCCCCCTCCTTGATTAAGCCGTAAATAAACTTCTTATTTTCTTTGGCAAGCTGCGCTGGTATACTATTCCAAAGCATACGGATTCGAGGGACAATATCATTCGGCGCGTGTTTTGAAAAATCCTGTTCGTAAGCGTTCAATATGCGTTGTTGGATTTCCTGCGCTTCGTTGAAATCCATGTTTTTAGAAAAATGCAAGACAGCTTCCGGCATACCGCCAACGAAATAGTAGTATTTCAGTAAATCAATGTACTCTTGTCTAAATGGCGAGACTACCGAATAATCGCCTTTTTCTAAAAGCTTTACATAGCGTTCTTTTCCCATAGCAGTCATAAATTCCGAAAAGGACAGAGGATATAAGTCCATAAATTCAATTTTTCCGACAGGGAATGACGTGCCCTGATGGAGGGCTACACCGAGCATTGAACCCGCGCAAATGATCTGATACTGCGGGGCGTTTTCGTTGAAATATTTGAGTGAAGTCAACGCCTTCGGCACTTCCTGTATTTCATCAAATATAATGAGCGTATCATCGGGTTTTATTTTTATTCCAGAATAGAGTTCCAAGCCCGTAACGATACGCTCAACATTCAAATCGGTGCTAAACAATTCCTGCATACGCTGATTGTTGTCAAATGAAATATACACGCTGTTGCCGTACGCTTCGCGCCCAAATTCTTTCATCAGCCATGTTTTACCGACTTGCCTTGCTCCGCGTATAATCAAAGGTTTTCCTTTTCGTTCTTTCCATTTATATAGTTGCTCTATTGCGGTACGATACATAAAATCACTCCGTTCATCGCGTTATACATAGCATGGTTCGCCCGACAAAAGCACGCCTACCGCTTTCCGGCGGTTTTGTCGGGCGAACCATTGCATAGCATAGCGTACCACACTATAACAATAATTACAACGACTTTTGCCTCAATATTCACATTTACTGCGACGACATTGTGATTGTTAGTCTAAATTAGTATGAGAGAAGTTCGTTTCACACATCTTCTTTCTCTCCAAAATCATCAAAAATAACATGTTTTCACCAAAAAACGATGATTGACGCATGTGTTTATGCACTGTATGCTATGAAGTAAGCATAACAAAACAATTAAGGAGTGGTTTCAGAATGAAAAACCAAAAAACAATCAAAAGATTTTTCGGCATTATCATGGCTCTCGCGCTCTGTATGGAGCTTGCCGTTCCTGCAATAGCAGCGGAAGAAAAAACGATTACCGATCCAAATGGCAACCTTACCGTTACTAATGTTCTGAACGAAACCTCAGAAGGGGACTATGAACAGGAGTACACCGTTTATTGGATTCCGGACACCGGGGCAAAAGTCATTTTTCTCAACGTTGAGGATGCCATAGAGGACGAAGACTATTTAGTAATCATACGCCCGGAATTATATATTGACCCGAATACCGGCGAACTCACTGTACTTCCAGTGGGCGGCGGGGGCAGTGTATCAGAACATTTACAACCGGATGGCACATACAGCATTACACTATGGCTAAGTGAAAGCGAAAAAGAATACCCAGAGTTTTACGACTATCTTACGACTATTATTTACCTTGATTCACGTATTTACATAGGATTCATTAAGAGCGAAACTTCACCGCCACCGCCCACAACAGAAGCCCCCTCATCATGGGCGGCAGACCAAGTAAACGCGGCGATAGCGGCAAACCTTGTGCCGCAGTCCTTACAATCAAAATACACGCAATCCGCAACCCGTGCCGAGTTTTGCGCTCTCGCTGTTGCGTTATATGAAAATGTAAAGGGTGAAATAACAGGACGTAGTACATTCACCGACACAAACGATGTAAACGTGCAAAAAGCGGCGAGTATCGGCGTTGTGTCGGGCGTAGGCGATAACAAGTTTGACCCGGACGCTCAACTGACTCGCGAACAGGCGGCGGTTATGCTTGTGCGCTTGGCTGACGCAGTAGGCAAACCGTTCCCGAAGCAAGCGGCTACCTTTGCCGACAATTCGGCCATATCCTCATGGGCGGCAGAGCAAGTGGGGCAAGTACAGGCGGCGGAAATTATGGGCGGCGTTGGCAGCAACACCTTCGCTCCGAAAGACCCGTACACACGGGAGCAAAGCATTATCACTATTATGCGGCTGTTCGATGTGGTAAAATAAACAACGATTAGGCGAAACATTCTAAACACATAAGGCTTACAAGGCAGGGAAACCAACTCCCTGCCTTTTTTATGCCCATTTGTTACCATTCACGGTCGAAAACCATCGCCCTCCCCTTCTCCTTCACCTTCCCCGTCACCCTCTCCGTCGCCGTCGCCATCGCCGGGCGGTCAGGCTTATAGCGGCGCTTGCTACCCCGGCTATCCTACCGTGCCCGATTTCGGGGCGCATGCAGGGATGCCGGTTGACACCTATGCCAGCAGCGGCAACGTATATTGGTACGGCGAATGCGGCATGGACAAGGTCAACAGCTACATCGACCTGCTCCTGTCGATTGGCTTTGTATGCAAATACTCCGACCGCGACGGTACTCTTTACGAAGACTACACAAAAGACGGCGTGACCGTCAACGTATTCCGCAGTTCAATCACCGGCAGCGTCTGCATAGAACCTAAGTAACCATCCTTTACACTATAACCACTCTATTCTATACGTACATAGTTCCCCTACTAAGGCAGAATCGCCCCGTGTTTGAGCAGTTGTGCGCGCAGCTTGCCGAAGTCGACGTTGCGGACGCCCACGCCGTCCTTTACGGCTATGGCGGCGGCGGAACCGGCTGCCTGGCCGAAGCACATGCAGTGAGGGATCAGGTTGAAGAACTCCTGGAAATCATAGTCGGAAGAAAAGGCCCTGCAAGCCACCAGCAAACCTTCAACACTCTTTGGGATGAGAGAACGGTATGGGATGTACGTCCTCGGGTATTGCAGCGACAGGTCGCCGCGGTCGTTATCCGCGAAGATCGCTATGGTGTCGTCAAACGGCACGTCCGTGTCCATATCCTTCGCCGTCAGGTAGTATTCGCCGACTATCCTGCGCCCGCCCGACGTTCCGAGCTGCGGGGAGCTGAGCATTATGAAGCTCTTCTCAAAGCCGGGCATATGTTTTTTCAGCAGTTCCCAGTTTTTGACAGACTGCTTCCTTGTCTTCGTATCGATGTATGTCATTTCCTCTATATCCGTCTGGTGCAGGGAGCCGAGCAGCCTGTGTATCCACACGACGCCCTCCTGATGGTCGAGCAGACCCGTAGAGAAGCGCGGAGAACCGCCGGCTTTTTCTATTTCCGCGCATATTTCCTTGTACTTGTCCTGGTTGGCGGTCATGAAGCTTTCATACTTCTTCAAATCCACATTGCATATCCAATAAACCCATCCAAACTGCGCGATCCTCGACCCGGGAACCATATACTCATCGACTTGCGTGCCTGTTTTCGGCAGTAGGTCGCCGTCGCCGGAGCAGTCTATCACGACTTTACCGAGGAGCGCCTGCCGCCCCGATTTACTTTCGATCATCACGCCCTTCACGGTTTTACCCTCCATGATAGGCTCTGTGACCCATGTATGCAGCAGCAGCTCCGCGCCCGACTCCATGACCATCGCGTTCATCTCGTCCTTAGCGACTTCCGGGTCGATGACCGCT
>Ga0082212_10002599_pt1 | contig 26198 bp, 8 predicted proteins | sample TergutNt197P3_FD_71548 | JGI IMG/M metagenome (GOLD analysis project Ga0082212, IMG submission 71548) | Neocapritermes taracua P3 segment gut microbial communities from Petit-Saut dam, French Guiana - Nt197 P3 | ecosystem: Host-associated > Arthropoda: Insects > Digestive system > Gut ...
CTGAATGAGGCTGAAGCGGAGATATTGGATAATTTTGACAAGTACACATATTTGCTCAGATAAAACCTGATGTTGGCGCAAAGGCACCAACATGCCATAGGGCCGGATGTCTCATGGGCCTTCAAGTTACCTTCAAGTTATATTATTAAACATTTGAGGAAAAGAAGGGCTTTGGTCTCAACGATTCTATATTTAACAATAAAATGGCTGTATAATCTATTCAAATCCTTCATAATTATCATATAGATTATATTTTTAATGAAAAAGAAAATTATATATATGAAATAAAACGAATGAACACATTTAGTATTTATGATGAAAATCATCATAAATAGCTAATTTCCTGTATTTTTCATATATTCAACCTGAAAAACTTTGGAAGAGACAAAGATTGACAGAAGGATTTTCAGATGGTACCATATGGATGAATTTATTGTTATTATCTGAAAAATTATATTTATCGAGAATCTTCGCAAGGAAAACGCGCTTTTAATCAAGAAAAAAATAGCGGACTTTAGTCATGGTTATTGTATAAAATAAAAAATCAAAATATGCACAAAAACGTAGATAACGTTAATGTTGATATAGGAGGGGTATTATGATCACAGCAAGAGGCGTCTCGAAAATTTTTGGGGAATCAGCAACAAGCAAGAGGTATGGTCTAAGGGATATCAACCTGGACATAAAGGCTGGGGAGTTTGTCGTTATTTTGGGACATTCGGGGGCGGGAAAAACAACCTTGATCAATATATTAAGCGCGTTGGATTCCCCGACAATGGGCTCCATAGAATATGATGAGACCAATATTACGAAGCTGAGAGGCAGAAAACTGACCAAATTCCGCAAGGAATACATAGGATTTGTCTTTCAGCAGTTTCATTTGGTTGAAACACTGACCACTTATGAGAATATTGAATTTGCCGCCAGAATGTCCAAAGCAACAAAGCATCAGATCCGCGAGCTCCTGGCAAGAATGGGTCTTAGCAGCAAAGAAAACGACTATCCTTTTCAGTTGTCTGGCGGCGAACAACAACGGGTGGCGGTTGCCCGGGCTTTGGCAAAAAAGCCCAAGGTCTTGTTTTGCGATGAACCCACAGGGGCGCTGGATGAAGAGAATGGCAAAATGGTTCTGTCTTTAATCAACGGGATGAATAAGCAATATGGGCTAACCGTTGTTATCGTGACCCATAACCCGATGATTGCGAGTATGGCGAACCGGATCATTACAATGAAAAACGGGTCAATTATAACAAATCACGTCAAGAGAGCACAGTTGGATATCTATACAGATAACATAAGAGAAGGGGTTGTATAATGCGTAATATTGTTAAACATATTGTAACAACCCTTTGGCAAAATAAAACGCAGACCTTTATCTTGTTCTTCTTAGCCCTTTTGCCGGGCCTTTTTTTCACATATCTTGATATTCCCATTACATCAGCCCAAAATGCCTCTGACCAAGTGCGCGCCGATTCCAATCCTGAGCAATTCCGTTTTATGGTATCTGTACCTGCATCGGGGATCGGCCAACCCGCACCATCCAATTCTCCAACAGATAACAACCGTCTTAACGCTGACAACAATTCTATGACATCCGAATCCCCATCAAATATCGATATCGGCCAACTGAGTACCGTGAGCAGCCGGCTCGAAAGTAGGCATGAATTCACAAGCGAATTGGTACGCAAAAAATTTGTTCAGCAAAAGCATAATGATAAGAAATGTAATTTTTATATCAAACTTATGCCGAAGTCTATCAATACTCCTACTTTCCTGACAGGGGTGGCCCCTTCTTGGAACGGACAAGTGGCTGTTTCTAAATTGTTTGCGGAGAAAAATGGATTATCGGTAAACTCTCCACTCAAAATTGACAATAAAAGTTATGTTGTGTCCGGAATCTATATTGCTCCGGATGAAGTTGTTGCTTTTGATCAGACAAAGTCACCGGACATGTCACCGGATACCAACGCGAGGATTTTAATGCTGGAAGATGATTTCAAGGCGGTGAACCGAGACGAAAGCATTTATTTTGTAGGAAGGTTTATCTCTGAAGATGATACCTTCATATACAATAAGGTTTTAGCTTTAGCTCAAGAAGAGACCATTTTGTATGCAACCATGAGTTCTGAATATTCGGAAGTTGCCGAGCTTTCTGGATTTGTAACCTTAAATACACAGTTAATGATTTTCGTCTTGTCAGCAGTTTGTGTGATACTCACAGTTGCTCTTTTGATTCAGATAACCAATCAATTTACAAGGCATCGAAAATCTATTGGTGTCTGGATGACAACCGGCTTTTCAAGGAAACAAGTTGTAATTCCCTATAGCATCTATTTCTTTGTTTTTGTTGCTGCAGCGTTTTCGGGAATGATGTTGGGGTTTCTTATGTCATACTCGCTTGTGGAGGGTGCAAGCAATGGCTTTAATGCAGATTTAGCGCAACCCTCCGTGGATTGGCTGAAGTGGCTGCTCTTTTTGGGGGCGACAGCAGTCCCTCCGACTTTACTTACGATGTTTCTGGCTCACAGAGAAACAAAGAAAATGCTTCGGTCCCTGATATGCGGCCCAAACGCTAACCAGAGAATTAATGCGTTCATCAGAAGAATAAGTATAGTAACTTCATTTATGAAGTTTGAAAACAGAGCGAAAGCTTCCACTGTTGTCCACAAGGGGGTAAGGCTCATGTCCATGCTTCTTACCTTTTTCATATCCTACAATTTGTTGGGGGCAGGCTTGGCCATAAACAGTTCGGTGGACAGCACTCTTTCAGACTATAAGGAGTTTCTCAAGTTTGACCGCATAGAATATTACGACAGTGCTATGATAGATAATAGTGTTTCCGCGCATAATTTGAATACGGACGTATTTATTGACGAGAATGTAAAACTCATCAAAAATACAACAAAAAATATAGATATAGGGGTGCCTATGAAGCTTCAGGGACTCTCACAGGATCAACAATCAATTGGAGTCAACAGTTCCCTCTTGACGAACGGAGTTATTATCTCTCAAATGGCAGCCTCAAAATACGGGATCGCCGTCAATGATGAATTGCAGTTTTTGATACATGACAACCATTACACATATAAAGTTGCTGGGATAAATGCAGCGGGTTTTGACAGCAAAATCTATATAGACATAGACGAAATGTATTATTGGGATAAATACACAACCGGAGACTATACCGGCACTTATGTTAGCAGCATGTCAAAGGGACAAGACGTCTACGATAGTATACGCAGTGAGGAATTGATAAAATTCTATGAGGCTTATGGCCAAAGCACAGGAACTGTATCCGGAGCGATGCTCATAGTTGCTTTTGTCATTAGCATGGTTCTCATTATCTTGACAGCTGTATTTAATTATAAAGACGGCATGACCAAGGTAGCCTTAGGTAAGAGCTTGGGCGACAGCAACAGAAAAGTAAATAATATGTTTGTTAATGTCTTTGACCCTGTCGGAGCTGTTGGTTGTTTCCTGGGGATGCTGTCCCTTCCTTTTCTATTGTACCAACTTGAAAAAGTCATGATAAGCGAGTCGGAGCTCTCATCAGATTACTATATTTTCTTTCGGGCATCCTGGCAGGATATGGTCATAGCCCTTATTGCCCTAATGTTTTTCTATGGGATTTGTAAGTTCTCAATCAATTTGGCCACAAGGACACGGCCAATCGTAAGAGCCTTGCAACCCAGAAACTAAGTCGCACATATTGTCGAATTTTCATTGAGCACCCATCAAGTTTGCAGTATAATAAAAATTGAGAGGCAGGTGGTGCAAACTTGAATGAAGCATATAATAATCAAGGAAAAATCCATTGGTATGACGCTTTCTTCGAAGCCATTCAATTGGAACTGCGGGAATATAAAGACAGCTTAATATTTGAAGATGAGCATCAGTTGAGCAAGGAAGCTCTGATAATGGATGTATTAATTATCAAGAAGGCAAAGGATGTCCAAATAGACAAGAATATTGGCCGGATATTCAGAACTCACAATATTTTCGAGTACAAATCGGAAACAGATTCTCTTTCGATATCCGATTATCACAAAGTTCTGGCTTACGGACTGCTGTATTCTTCCTTTGAGCAAGTTCCTCTAAGCGACATCACTATATCTTTTGCCTTCACCAAACACCCCAGAGAGCTTGTGAAGTATTTAAAGAATGAGCGAAATCTAATTATTGAGGACAAGAACAACGGACTATACTATATTCAAGGCGATATCGTCCCAATTCAATTGATTGAGCGTAAGAAGTTGTCGAAAGAAGACAATCTCTTCCTGAAAAACCTGGGCAGCCAATTAAGTGCAGAGGATATTCTGAACACCATCTGTGTATATAGAAAACAGACACCGTTCATTGAAAAAAATGCCTATTTGAATAGGATTTTGGAAGCAAACAAAATGACCTTAAAGGAGGCATTCAAGATGCGCACAACATTTGAAATTTTATGGGAAGCAGCAGAAGAGGCCGGTCGTATTGTAGATTTTGAAAAAATGGTTGAGGCACGGGTTGAGGAACGCTTTGAGGAACGGGTTGAGGTACGAGTCGAGAAGCAAGCCAAAGAAATAGCTAAAAAGCTGCTTTTAAGTGGTGAATCCATCCAAAAGGTTTCAGAATTAACCAATCTTCCGTTGGAGACAGTAAAAGCTTTGAATTAAGGGAGTATTTTGGCAGGGAGGATCAGATGCCTGAAGAACCGGCTCAGGAGGGACACCCATGGACGCCTATTTACAGTCATTATCCATTCAAAAGGCGATATCCACATTAGATCAGCTCATTGACAAATGTGCCAAGAGCGGGGGGGGGAAACCGAAGGGCATCATTTTCGTTCAGGATGATGGAACAGAAACATTTGAATCTTATCCGGAACTTTATGGACATGCCAAACAAATTCTAGGCGCGTTACAAAACCGGGGAATTCAACAAGGTTCCTATGTCATCTTTCAGATGGCAAATAATCAATCCTTTATCAGAGTGTTTTGGGCCTGTATTTTAGGGGGCATCATACCTGTTCCTTTGTCTGTCCCTGTTACAGCATCCCCAGATACAGAAGCTTTTCGCAAGCTGATAAAAGTGGCAGAACACGTGCAGGACGCTCATATTGTTGCAGAGGGAGTTATTTTAGACAATTTTCAATCCATCTACAAAGAACATACGTTCAACTATTTTTCTTATGAAGAATTAGCTGAAGAGCCGGCTGATATTCTTCAGCCGTCATACCAGGGCCAATGCGCGGTTCTGGATTCCAGAGACACCGCTTATATACAATACTCATCCGGCAGTACTGGGGATCCCAAGGGGATCGTGTTGACCCATGAGAACCTAGCTTTCAATGTATCCCAGGCTAACGACCGGCTAAACCTTCAAAAAAATGATGTTGCGGGAAGCTGGATGCCATTAACCCACGATATGGGTTTGATCGTTTTCCACTTGGTACCCATGCTTGCGGGGATGACACATTTTCTTCTTAGTCCCAATGTGTTCATAAAAAAACCATGGCTGTATCTGCAAAAAAGCAGCCAGCTCAAGGCGACGATAACAGCCAGCCCCAATTTTGGGCTGGAGTGGATGATAGACAAGACACAAGCATCCCATCTCACAAACATGGATTTATCGAAAATAAGAGTTCTGCTCTGCGGCGCTGAACCCATATCTATGGACACCATCAGAAAGTTCTACGCGAAATTCTCTGACTGCGGATTACGGGACAAAACAATATACCAATCCTATGGCATGGCGGAAGCTTGCGTAGCTGTTACATGTCCTGTTGAAGGCCACAATGAAAGTGTACATATCAACCGGCACAAAAACCATACCGGTCAGCATGTGGAATATGTCAGCGCCGAAGATCCCAACGCAGCAGAGTTTGCAGTTTTGGGGTGCCCCATAAAAGGCATGGAAATAGCCGTCGTCGACGATAATGATACACTCTTACAGGAAAACCAAATAGGAAATATCGTCATAAAAGGGCCGAATGTGTTTGGCGGATACCTCCATCAAACAAACACCCCCTTCACAAAACAAGGGTTCTTTCATACAGGAGATTCAGGTTTTATAAGGCAAGGCCAACTCATCATAGCCGGCAGGAAGAAGGACATCCTGTTTGTCAACGGGCAAAACTATTATGCCAGTGATATCGAGAAAATGCTGTCATCAGCCTTACCCCAACACTCACAAACAGTAGTTTGCGCCTTTCGCGGCAAAGCAGCAGTTAGAGATGAAATCATCATCTTTGTGCGATACCGAAGCAAAGTCGAATCCTTCCTCCCCGTGATCCGGCAAATCCAAGATACAGTCTTTGAACGTATAGGCATAGCAGTCGATTACGTTATTCCCATCAAAGGCATTCCCAAAACAACAAGCGGAAAAGTACAGCGCTATCGTCTGACAGAACAGTTTGGAAATCATGAATTTGATACTGTCTTAGAAGAAATATCACACCATGATACCGGAGAATATGCCGCTCCGCGTACCCCTGAAGAGAAACGAGTCGTTGAAACCTTCGAAAAAATTCTCAGCCCAACAGCCGATGGATCCCAGCGCCAAATCAGCGTCACAGACAGAATCATCGACCTGGGAGGGAACTCCCTCAAAACAACCTGGCTGTGCAACGAGATAGAGAAAAACACAGGCGTCAGATTGCCTCTCAAAGACATATTCAGCTTAACCCCCCGGCAAATCGCAGAAAAGATCACACACTCGAAAACAAACGAATCCCCAAAACCCAGTGCCTTCACAGAAATACCAAGAATCCCGGAAGCCGAGAGCCATCCCATGAGTCCGATCCAAAAGCAGCTCTACATAGTGGATGAACTCAGGGGCCCCAACATCACCTATAACATTCCCGGTGTGATACATATCAAGAGATCACAGCTTAAAAAAAAGATAAAGACAAAGCGGCTGCAGAAAGCCTTAAACAAACTGCTGGAGCAAGAAGAAATCCTGCGCACCAGCTTCCACCAGGAAAGCGGGAAACTGGTACAGAAGATCGATCCCAGCGCAAGAGTCCTGATAGAGACCACGAAATGCAAAAAAACAAGTGCCATAGATATCCAGATAGAATGCCAGAGATTTGTCCAGCCCTTCGATTTGTCCAAAGCCCCCTTACTGCGTGTCAAACTCATGTGCACCCCCCAAGACATCTACCTGTTCATAGATATTCATCACATCATAAGTGATGGAATCAGTCAGCCAATCCTGATGTACCAGATCAAAGAATTGTATGAAGGCAGAGATCTCCCCACACCGCGAGTTCAGTACAAAGACTACAGCGCCTGGCAGAACGCCCGGGACATATCAGACCAGGCAGCCTACTGGCAAAACGAATTCAGTGGAGAAATCCCCATTCTGGATCTGAGAACCGACTCCCCCCGATCCCAGGAACAAAGCCACAGAGGCAGCAGCATTCAAGCCGCAATAGCAGGCGCCGCCAGAACCAGAATCCAAGAAATAGCCCAAGAACATGGCGCCACCGAATTCATGGTCATGTTGACAGCCTTCATGATCCTGTTGGGAAAATACAGCCGGCAGGAAGAAATCATTGTAGGAACTCCCATATCCGGGCGCACCCATGCCGATACAGAAACCATGCTGGGCATGTTCGTCAATACCCTGGCGATAAAAGGAAACATCCGCCCGGACGAGAGCTTTGAAATCCTGTTGTCCAACATAAAAGAAAAATGCCTGCAAGCCTACGACAACCAGGAGTACCCCTTTGAAGATCTTGTCGAATCCGTAGAAATCAGGCGGGATTTCTCCAGAAACCCCATATTTGACATCATGTTTGTGCTGCAGGAAACCGAAGGCACAGAAGATATACTCGGCGGAACATGGACACCGGTAGAAGCAGGCGCAGCGAAGTTTGACCTGACCCTGACCGTAATCCCCACCCCGGGAGAGTATGCCATTAATTTTGAATACTGTACAGAGTTATTCAAGGCAGAAACCATCGAACAGATGGCCAGACATTACACCAATCTCATAATAACCATCACAGAAAATCCCAAGCAGAAAATAAAAGAGATCCGCATGACAGACGTAGCAGAAGAAGAAAAGGTTCTGGTAGAATTCAACACCACCGACACAGATTACCCGCGGGACAAAACAGTTGTACAGCTTTTTGAAGAACAAGTCATCAAAACACCCAACAATACAGCCGTCGTGTTTGAAGACCAGGCGCTCACTTACAAAGAACTCAACACCCAAGCTAACCGCTTGGCGTGGAAACTGCGCCGGGAATACACTATCCGCCCTGGCGACTTTGTGGCCCTTTTGACCGAAAGAAGCCTGGAAATGATAGTCGGCATCTACGCAATCCTGAAGTCCGGTGCAGCCTATGTGCCCATAGATCCAACTTACCCCCGGGATAGAATAGAATATATTCTCAGAGACAGTAAGCCGAAAGCAACGCTCTGCAACACCAAAGTTCCTGAAATCGATGTCCCCATTCTATATCTTGAGCCTGATGATATCCTACGGCGAAAAGACAAAAGCAATGATGCAAAGGCAGACAACAATCCTCCTCAGGTAAATCAACCCCACGATTTAATGTATGTCATCTACACATCCGGCACAACCGGAAGACCCAAAGGAGTCATGATAGAGCATGTCAATGTGGTGCGCTTACTGAAGAACGACTCCTTCCAATATGAATTCACTGAAAACGATATTTGGACGATGTTCCATTCACACTGCTTTGATGTTTCCGTTTGGGAAATATTCGGCAGTGCCTTTAATGGAGCAAAGCTCATCGTGCCCTCCAGGGATATACTAAAAGACGCATATGCATTCAGCGAGCTGCTCAGACGGGAAGCCGTTACGATCCTGTGTCAGGTTCCCTCGCCATTTTACGCTTTGATGGATGCAATAGCAGGGCGTACACTCGAAAGCCTGAGATATGTAATTTTCGCCGGAGAGGCGCTCCACCCAACCCGTTTAAAGGAATGGTATGAAAATAACAGACACTGTCGTTTGGTGAACATGTATGGAACGACAGAAACCACTGTGCATGCCACATATCGAGAAATAGGCGATATAGAAATCCAGAAAGGCATCAGTGATGCAGGAACAGCGCTGCCGACTCTGAAAATTTACATATTAACTGGAAACGAAGTATGTGGTATAGGCGTCCCAGGCGAACTATGCATAGCCGGCGACGGAGTCGCCCGAGGTTACCTGAACCGCCCCGAATTAACAGCCGAGAAATTCGTAGACAACCCCTTCGGGGAAGGCAGGATGTATCGCACAGGAGACTTAGCACGGTGGCTCCCTGACGGGAACATAGAATACTTGGGGCGCATTGATGACCAGATCAAGATCCGAGGTTTTCGTGTAGAACCAGGAGAAATAGAAAGCCGGCTGCTAAAACAGCCAGGTATAAGCGCCGCAGCCGTCATAACCCGAGAAGACAAAACCGGGGATAAAACCCTCTGCGGATACATCGTAACCGATGCCACAGCAAACCCCGCAACCCTTAAATCCGAGCTTCGCAAAACCCTGCCAGAATACATGATTCCCGCCTACATTATAGAGATAGACAGTATCCCGTTAACCCGAAACGGCAAACTAGACAGATCCGCCCTGCCAGAACCAGAGTGCAAAACAAAAGACTACACAGCCCCTCGCAATAGGAGAGAAAAGCAAATCACAGAAGCCTTTGAGAAGGTATTAGGCCTCGCAACAGGAAGATTAGACACAAAAGTCAGCATTACAGACAGCTTTTTCAACCTGGGCGGTCACTCCCTGAAAGCCACAAAACTGTGCAACGAAATAGAAAAAGTCACAGGAGTCAGATTACCCCTCAAAGACATATTCACCTTGGCTACCCCCGAGAACATAGCAGCAAAAACCAAGAGCACAAAAGCCGGCGCATACACAGAGATCCCAAGAATAGCAGAAGCCGCAAGCTACCCCATGAGTTCCGCCCAAAAACGCCTCTATCTATTAGACCAGCTGATAGGCCCCAACATCACCTACAACATTCCCAGCGTCATGCAGCTCAAAGACACAACCCCCACCCAACTGCAAGTCGCCTTAGACACACTATTAGAGCAAGAAGAAATCTTGCGAACCAGCTTTCATATGCCAGACGGAGAGCCCATACAAAAGATCACCCCCAAAGCAAAAATCCTCTTAGAAAGCATCGAAACAGACACCCTAGACCTGCAAGCAGAATATAACAACTTTGTCCGGCCCTTCACCCTCTCCCAAGCCCCCTTGTTACGGGCAAAGCTTGTGCGCACCCCCCAAGAAACCCACCTCTTTATAGACACCCATCACATCATCAGTGACGGAATCAGCCAGACGCTCATGCAGAACCGGATACAAACATTGTGCGAAAGCCAAAATCACCAAGCAGATCCGCACATTACTTTAGCACAAGTCAATCTTGCCCTGCCCCCCCAACGCATACACTACAAAGACTACAGCGCCTGGCAAAGCGCCCGGGACATCTCAGACCAGGCCGCCTATTGGCAAACCGAATTCAGCGGCGAGATCCCCATACTCAATCTCAGAACCGACTTCCCCCGGCCCCAGGAACAGAGTCATAAAGGCAGCAACATACAAGCCACAATAGCAGACACCGCCAGAACCAGAATCCAAGAAATAGCGCAAAAACATGGCGCCACCGAATTCATGGTCATGCTGACAGCCTTCATGATTCTTTTGGGAAGATACAGCCGACAGGAAGAAATCATCGTAGGGACACCCATATCCGGACGGACCCGTGCCGACACAGAAACCATGCTGGGCATGTTTGTCAACACCCTAGCCATAAAAGGCGAAATCCGTTCAGACGAGAGCTTTGAAACCCTGCTGCACTGCATAAAAGAAAAATGCCTGCAAGCCTACGACAACCAGGAATACCCGTTTGAAGATTTGGTTGAGGCAGTAGAGGTCACACGAGACCTCTCCAGGAATCCGATATTTGACATCATGTTTGTGCTGCAAGAGACCCCAAGCGGCACAGAAAACATATTGAACGGGATAAAGAGGTCAGTAGAAACAGGCATAGCCAAGTTCGATTTGACCCTGACCATAGTTCCCACATCAGAAGGCTATGCAGTCACTCTCGAATACAACACAGACCTATTCAAATCAGAAACAATCAAGCAAATGGCTGCACATTACACCAATCTCATAAAAACCATCATCGAAAATCCGAAGCAGAAAGTAAAAGAAATCCGCATGACAGACGCAGCAGAAGAAGAAAAAATACTGGTAGAATTTAACGCTACCGACACAGACTACCCGCACAACAAAACAATCGTGCAGTTGTTCGAAGAACAAGTCATCAAGACACCCAACAACACAGCCGTCGTGTTTGGAAGTCAAACACTCAGCTACAAAGGACTCAACACCCAAGCCAACCGTCTGGCAAGCCAACTGCGCCAGGAATACAAAATTCAACCCAACGACTTTGTAGCCATTCTGACCGAAAGAAGCCTGGAAATGATTATTGGCATATACGCAATCCTGAAGTCCGGGGCAGCCTATGTGCCCATAGATCCCACTTACCCTCAGGAGAGAATAGAATACATTCTCAACGATAGCAAGCCAAAAGTAACACTCTGCAGTGCCAGAGTTCCTGAAATCGATATCCCCATTTTATATCTGCCTGATATCCTTCAGCCTAATGATAATGAAATGGAAGACAGCAACCTTGCGCAGGTAAATCAACCCCACGATTTAATGTATATCATCTACACATCCGGTACAACCGGAAAGCCTAAAGGGGTTATGGTTGAGCATGTTAATGTAGTAAGATTGCTGAAGAACGACTCCTTCCAATTTGAATTCAATGAGAAAGATGTTTGGACACTGTTCCATTCCTATTGTTTCGACTTTTCCGTTTGGGAAATATTCGGAAGCACATTAAATGGGGCAAAACTGATCGTGCTTTCTGAAGACACAACAAAAGACGCCTTTGCGCTTGGGAAACTGCTTAACCGAGAAAATGTAACTATCTTAAGTCAAGTGCCTTCATCCTTCAACACTCTGATGGCTGTGGCAGGCGGGTCTGCCATAAAAAGTTTAAGATATGTGATTTTCGGAGGAGAGGCCCTCAACCCGTCTCGTCTGAAAGAATGGCATGAAAGAAATAGGCACTGCCGGTTGGTGAACATGTACGGAATAACAGAAACAACTGTACATGTTACCTACAAAGAGATAGGGGACAGGGAAATCCAAAGAGGAATCAGCAATGTAGGTACAGGCATTCCAACATTGAGAGTACACATATTAAATGGAAGTGAAGTATGTGGCATAGGCGTTCCAGGAGAACTCTGTGTAGCCGGCGACGGAGTTGCTCGTGGATATCTGAACCACCCAGAGCTGACAGCAGAGAAATTCATAAAGAACCCGTTCGGAAAAGGCCGGATGTATCGCACAGGAGACCTGGCACGGTGGCTTCCCGATGGGAACATTGAGTATTTGGGTCGTATCGACGAGCAAGTGAAAATCCGCGGCTACCGTATAGAGCCCGGAGAAATAGAAAGCCGTCTGCTGGAACAGCCAGGCATAAGCGGCGCAGTTGTCATAACCCAAGAAGATAAAACTGGAGAAAAGTACTTATGTGCCTACATTACTGTTGAAGGATACAATCAGCAAGTTGGAGGATACCAACTTTGCTTGGAGGATACTGACCGTATGGAAGGACTTCACCCGCCAAAAAGACCTGCAGAAATAAAAGAAGAGAATATCAAAATCAGCCTGCGCAAGTCCTTACCGGAATATATGGTTCCCGCCTATATTGTGCAATTAGGCACAATCCCCTTGACCCGCAGCGGCAAACTGGACAGAGCTGTGTTGCCCACACCAGAATACAAGACCAAAGAATATACAGCGCCGCGCACCACAGCAGAAAAACAAGTCACAGAAGCCTTTGAAGCAATCCTGGGCATCGAACAAGTCAGTGTCACAGACAACTTCTTCGACTTAGGAGGACATTCTCTGAAAGCAACTATCCTGCTCAACGAACTAGAGAAAATCACAGGTGTCAGACTGTCCCTCAAAGAAATATTCAGCCTAGCAATTCCCCAGCAGATAGCAGAGAAGATTGTGTGTTCGAAAGCAGATGATCCCTCAAACCCCAGCGCCTTTACAGAGATCCCGAGGACCGCAGAAGCCGAAATCTACCCCATGAGTTCCGCTCAAAAACGACTCTACATTTTAGATGAGCTGATAGGCCCCAACATCACATATAATATCCCTGGGGTAATACGCATCAAAGGTTCGCAGCCAAAGATAAAGAAAAATGAAAAGCAGTTGCAGAAGGTATTGGACATACTACTGGAACAAGAAGAAATCCTGCGCACCAGCTTCCACCACAAAAACGGGGAGCTGATACAAAGGATCAGCCCGGATGTAAGAATCTTATTAGAGACAACAAAATATAAAAAAGCAGGCATGATAGATATTCAGACAGAATGCAAGAAATTTGTCCAACCCTTCAATCTCAGCCAAGCGCCCTTAATGCGCGTCAAACTCCTGCGAACCCCCAAAGACACATACCTGTTTATAGATATCCACCATATCATAAGTGATGGAATCAGCCTGCCTATTTTGCTGCGCCAAATCAGAGAGCTGTATAACAATAAAACCCAGCCGCCAAGATCGCAAGTTCACTATAAAGATTACAGCGCCTGGCAAAGCGCCCGGGACATCTCGGATCAGGCAGCATACTGGCAAAACGAATTCAGTGGCGATATCCCCATACTGGATCTAAGAACCGACTTCCCCCGTCCCCAGGAACAAACCTTCAAAGGCAGCAGCATCCGGGCCAAAATAGAAGCAGAAACCCGTGCCAAAGTCAGAGAATTAGCGAATAAACACGGCGCCACCGAGTTCATGGTCATGCTATCAGCCTTCATGATACTGCTGGGGAAATACAGCCTGCAGAAAGAAATCATAGTAGGAACGCCCATATCAGGGCGAACTCATATAGACACAGAAAACATGCTGGGGATGTTCGTAAACACCCTGGCCATAAAAGGAAACATCTGTCCTGACGAAAGCTTTGCAACCCTGCTAAACAGCATAAAAGAAAAATGCCTGCAAGCCTACAGCAGCCAGGAATACCCGTTTGAAGACCTCGTTGAGGCCGTAAAAGTCAGGAGGGACTTCTCCAGAAATCCGATATTTGATGTGATGTTTTCGCTGCAAGATGGCGAGAACTTTACAGAAAGTTTATTTGATGGAACATGGGAACCCATAGAAACAGGAGCAGCCAAATTCGACCTGACTTTGACAGCGGTTCCTACCCCAGAGGGCTATATAATAAACCTCGAATACAGCACAGATTTATTTAAGCCGGAAACAATCACGCAGATGGCCGAGCATTACAGCAATCTCATAAAAACTATCACAGAAAATCCAGAACAGAAAATAAAAGGAATCCGTATGACAAACGCGGCAGAGGAAGAGAAAATCTTGATAGACTTCAACGCCACCAACACAGAATATCCACGGCACAAAACAGTCGTACAGTTATTTGAGGAACAAGTCGCCAGAACACCCAACAATACAGCCATCATATTTGAAGACCAGAAACTTAGCTACAAAGAACTCAATGTCCATGCCAACCATCTGGCGCGAAAACTACGTCAGGAATACAAAATCCAACCCGACGACTTTGTGGCCATTCTGACTGAGAGAAGCTTGGAAATGATTGTTGGGATATTTGCAATTCTGAAGTCAGGTGCAGCTTATGTACCCATCGATCCAACATATCCAGAAGAGCGTATCAGGTTTGTGCTGGAGGATTGCCAACCCAAAGCAATCCTGGTCGGGCCTGGCGGATTTGAAGTGTCAGCTGGGATGCCAGTAAATGAAATGACAATTAATCTGTGCAGTATGGACAATTATGCAAACAACGATAAAAACCCTGAACACATTAACGGCCCAGAAAACCTCGCTTATCTAATCTATACATCCGGGACAACCGGAAATCCCAAAGGTGTCATGGTAGAACATAGAGGCGTAAATAATCACCTAAATGTATATGCAAAAAATTTAGATATTGATTCAGACAACACAATTGGAATGTTTCATAACTATATATTTGATGCCACTGTATCAGAAATCATGACAGCGCTGCTGACAGGTGCCCGCCTAGTAGTGCTTAACCAAAACCAAGTTCACAATACAGATGAATTGAATGCTGTAATCCAGGGACAAAAAATTGATATTATCACATTACCCCCGCAATATGCAGTTCGTGTGCAGCTGAATACAATCAAAACATTGATAACAGCAGGTTCAGAAGCTCAACCAGAAATTCTGAACAATGTAAGCGGTCGCTATATTAATGCTTACGGACCAACAGAAGATACGATCTGCACAACATATTGGGAGCTTCAAAAAGGCGACGTGCATTTAGGAAAAATACCCATCGGGAGACCCACTGGCAATACAAAAGTATATATCCTAAACGGAGAAGAACTCTGTGGCATAGGCGTACCAGGTGAACTACGTACCACAGGCGACGGAGTCGCCCGCGGCTACCTAAACCGCCCCGGCCTGACAGCAGAGAAATTCGTGAACAACCCATTCGGAGAAGGAAAGATGTACCGGACAGGAGATCTGGCAAGATGGCTGCCCGACGGGAACATCGAATACCTGGGGCGCATAGACGAACAAGTGAAAATCCGGGGATTCCGCATAGAGCCCGGAGAAATAGAAAGCCGCCTCCTGGAACTCCCCGGCATAAGCGCTGCGGCAGTTATAGCCAGAGAAGACAAAGCCGGAGAAAAATATTTGTGCGCCTATGTCACTGCTGAAGGACCCACAGAAGACACCCTCAAAGCCAATCTGCGCAAAGTCCTTCCGGAATATATGATCCCCGCATTCATGATTCAATTGGACACAATCCCCTTAACCCGCAACGGCAAGCTGGACAAAGCAGCCCTGCCTATACCAAAACACACAACAAAAGACTATACAGCGCCACGAACCACAAAAGAAAAACACATCACAAAAGCCTTTGAAACCATCCTGGGCCTCGAACGAGTCAGTGTCACAGACAGCTTCTTCGATCTGGGTGGGGACTCCATCAAAGCCCTGCGAATCCTGAGCAAAATCCGGGAAACCGGTTACAACAGTACCATGGGTCATATTATGAAAGACAAAACCCCGGAACAGATAGCCAAGAATCTCACCTTAAAGCAGGAAACCATAGCCCCGGATCAAGGAGAAATAAGCGGTGAAGTCCCACTGACACCGATCCAGCGCCGCTTCTTCGCCCAAAACCTGAGGAACCCGGAACATTTCAACCAGAGCCAATTATACGAAATAAACGTGCGTCCAGACAAAATTCATCTGCGCCAAAACAAGGATCACAATAAAACAGATACAGCCGCGCTGAGAAAAGCCCTGTCTGCCCTGACAGAACATCACGATATGCTGCGCGCCACACTTAACACTACACAAAAGGCATCTGCGCATTCTGACATCTGCGCCCAATATATGATAATTGGCAAACCAGAAGACCAAGACGGATATGGGTTCACAGAGATAGAATGCAGAGTCGAAGACATAAACAAGAAAGCAAAAGCGATACAGGCAAGCATGAAACTGAACAGCGGCCCTCTGATGCAGGCAGCCCTGTTCCATACCACACTACCAATAGACACACCCCAAAAAGACTATCTTCTGCTGGTTATCCATCACCTGGTGATAGACGGAGTCTCCTGGCGTATTCTGAGTGAAGATTTAGAAACAGCCTACAGTCAGGCATTAAGAGGTCAAACAATAACCCTGCCGGCCAAAACAACCTCATTCAAGGCATGGAGCGAAGGACTCATCCGCTACCAAACCAGCCCAACATTGAGGAGAGAGACCCCATACTGGTCAACAATCACAGAGAAAGCCGCCAAAGGCAGGTTGACTGAAGGATATCGGCTTAAGGAAGCCAAACCACCAGAAGGATATGACTATTGGACAACACTCACAAACCTGGACACCTCCACCACAGAAACATTACTCAAAAAAAGCAGCCATGCTTACAACACAGAAATCAACGACCTGCTGCTAGCAGCACTAGGCCGGGCAGTCAACAAAGTTACAGGACAAAAAACCCTGACCATCCAAATGGAAGGACACGGACGTGAAGACATTCCAGGCAGTTATGATCTGGGACGGACCGTAGGATGGTTCACCAGCATCTACCCAGTCGTGTTGGAAGAGCTGGGAAGCAGCCTCAGTCAGGACATCAGGAACACCAAAGAAACCCTTCGGCGGATTCCCCAACACGGGATTGGGTATGGCATATTGATGCAGGAAAGCCAAGCAGATCTGGAAACCACCCCAGACATAACATTCAACTATCTTGGCGAATTCGGAGCCGAGAGAAGGCATCATCCCCCCCACTTTACCCTTTCCGAACTCCCTCATGGGCACGATGTTGACCCTCGCAACCAAATCGGCACACCCGTAGTTCTGAACAGCCATGTGCATAACGGCAAGCTGACCATGACAGCCACCTACAACAGCAGACAGTATCAACCGGAAATCATTGAACAATTGTGCAGAGAATACAAAAACCAACTCCAAGCCGTGGCGGAACATTGCCACAAAGCCACACCTACCGAGCCGACAGCCAGTGATTTTGGCGAAACAAGCTGGACAGACAGCGAATTCAGACACGTCAAAGAAACCCTGGCCGGCCAAGGCAAAGAAATAGAACGCATCTATGCCCTCACGCCCATGCAGGAAGGAATGCTGTTCGAGAAACTCGCACATGAAGAGAGCGCCCAATATGTCGTCCAGCAAACCCTACAAATAGCCCCCAAAGGGGTACCCGCTCCAATCAAAGAAGGGCAGATGAAGAAAGCCTTTGAGTCTCTGGTGAAACGTCACGAAGTCCTGCGCACAACAATCAAGTATCAGGAAGTCAGCGTCCCTCGCCAGATCGTACTGAAAGAAAGGCCGCCGGAATACAGATATGCAGAAGTAGACACCGAACAAGACTATCAGGATCTGAAAATCATGGATGTGAAGCGAGGGTTCAACCTGGAACAAGATACCTTGATCCGGATGATCCTGGTCAAAGTCAGAAACAATGGATACAAGCTTATAATAACAAACCACCATATCATCATGGATGGTTGGTGCCAGTCGATTCTGTACAGAGATCTATTCCATGCCTATTTAGAGAACAAAGACAACAAAGGGTCAGCAAAGGAAGCCCTGCCAGTCGAGCGGAACCGTTTTGAAACATATGTAAAACATCTGGAGCACAAAGACAAAGAAGCAAGCCTTAAATATTGGGAAGACCTGCTGGCAGGATACGAAACATGCGCAGACATACGACCGATGGACTCAGTCTGGCCTATGGAGCAACCGGACGCAGCCGCAGCCAGCCAACCAGGCGTAACTGGCCAACCAGACGTAACTGGTTTGACAGAAGAAAGAGAAGAAGAGAGCCGGAGCAAAGCATTTACACTCAGACCGGAGTTAGCCCAACAAATCGAATCAACATGCGCAAAATACAGTGTAACAGTCAACACACTCGTAGAAGCCGCTTGGGGACTACTGCTGCAGAAGTACAACGCAACAAACGACGTCATCTTCGGAAAAGTTGTGTCAGGGCGGAACGCGGAGATCGAAGGAATAGAAGACATGGTCGGGCTGTTCATCAACACAGTCCCCGTGCGCGTAGCAGCAGGAAAAGAAGAAACACTTATTACCCTGCTGGGAAATTTGCAGAAACAAGCCCTAGACGGAAACGAGCACGACTATTGTCCCTTAGCAGAAATACAGAACCGCAGCGCCCTGGGCAGCGGACTGATTGGAACCCTGGTCGTTTTCGAAAACTATTATGTTGGAGATATAGGAAATCACAACGAACTAGATGTCAAATTCGAAAGTGCCCGTGAGCAGATAAGCTACCCCTTGGGCCTGATAGCATACAAAGGAGACACACTCCATTTCAAAATCATGTACAACACCAGAGAATACGGAGAACAGGAAATAGAAATCTTGGGATCCCGCCTGTTGAGAATCATCGAACAAAGTGCTGCACATCCAGAGCAGAAAGTAAAAGAAATTCGCATGACAGATACAGCAGAAGAAGCAAAAGTGCTGGTAGAATTTAACGCTGCCGACACAGAATACCCACAGGATAAAACAATCATACAGCTCTTCGAAGAACAAGTTGCCAAAACACCAAATAACATAGCCGTTGTATTTGAAGAGCAGAAACACGCTGGTATTCTCCAGCGGGCTGATATCTTTCAACTTACCTACAAAGAACTCAATGCTCAAGCCAACCGTCTGGCGCGAAAACTGCGCCAAGAATACAATATCCAACCCAACAACTTTGTAGCTATCTTGACCAAGAGAAGCCTAGAAATGATTATCGGCATATACGCCATCCTGAAATCTGGTGCAGCTTATGTCCCCATAGATCCAGAATATCCACAGAAGCGCATCCAGCATATTCTGGAAGACTGTGGCGCAAAGGTTCTGCTGAAGACAACAGAGCAGATAAAAAGCATCAGCGATATTCCACAATTAGACTTAACATTGGCAGAGATCTATGCTGGCAGCGCAAATAATATAACATCAATCAAAAAGCCAACAGATATCGCTTACATGATACACACCTCGGGTTCTGCTGGGAAACCCAAAGGAACCATGATAGAAGAACGAAGTGCTGTAAATTTTTTGACCCACATCATAAGAGAAGAAAACCTAAACAAGGGCAGCGTCGTCCTGCAAAAAACATCCTGCGTGTTCGATGTATCCATATGGGAACTCTTTGCCCCCTTGCTTAGTGGAGGCAGAATCGTGCTACTGGCGCCGGGGCAGGAGAAAGACCCCAATAGGATAGCCGACGCAATAGAAAAACACAAAGTGACCGACCTATCCTTCGTGCCATCAGCGCTCAAAGCCTTTCTCCCGCACCTGGAAGACACAGATCCAAGATTGAACTCAGTCAAAGTGATACAAGTGGCAGGCGAAGCCTTATCCGCTGAGCTGGTGAAGAGCTATACCGGGCCTGGAAAAATGGTAAATTACTACGGGCCGACAGAAGGAACAGTGTACACCACAAAATACACTTGTACAGGAAAAGAAAGCAAGATACCCATCGGAAAACCCATTGCTAATACAAAAATATATATCCTGAACGAAGCAGAATTCTGTGGTATAGGCGTTCCAGGCGAACTCTGTGTAGCCGGAGACGGAGTTGCCCGAGGCTATCTGAACCGCCCCAAGCTGACCGCAGAGAAATTCGTGGACAACCCATTTGGAGAAGGAAAGATGTACCGCTCAGGAGATCTGGCAAGATGGCTGCCCGACGGAAACATCGAATACTTGGGCCGCATCGACGACCAAGTCAAGATCCGCGGTTACCGCATAGAGCTCGGAGAAATAGAAAGCCGCCTGCTGGAACAGCCAGGTATAAGTGGTGCAGCAGTTATAGCTAGGGAAGACAAAGCCGGAGAGAGATACCTTTGTGCCTACATTACAGGTGAGAGATATATCATCAGACAGTTGGAGGATAACAACTGCGTTGAGTTTAGTGAAGGGAATCAACAGACTGAAGTCTATCAACTCGCAGAAGTTCAGTGTCTTGCAGAAACCCTTAAAACCGAACTGCGTAAAACCCTGCCGGAATATATGGTGCCGGCGCACATCGTTCAGTTAGACAGTATTCCGTTAACCCGCAATGGCAAGCTGGATAGAACGGCCCTGCCGATACCGGAGTACAAAGCAAAAAAATACACAGCGCCCACAAATCATAATGAAGAGCTGGTTGTCATGGCTTTCACAGAAGTATTAGGCATAGATGGTATTGGCATAGAAGACGGCTTTTTCGATATTGGCGGAGATTCAATCAAAGCATTGAGAGTCGTGTCCAAAATAAAGCATGACCATGTCAATGTCAGGCTGGTTCTGGAAAAGCAAACTCCAAAAAAAATTGCTATGGTAATGGCCCCCTTTGAACTCTCTTGGCCTAAAGATCCTCAAATGGCATTAACAGATTTCTACACCGTTGATAATATGATATATGTCATGAATGATGATAAATATAGTGACAACAGGCAAGCACAACTATTTATGATTCCCTCAGCCGCCGGCTATGCGGCGGAATTTAAACATCTTGTTGGAGCAATGAATTATGATGGCAGAATATTCGGCATGAACGATCCTAAATATTATGAACAAAATAGTGATGAAATCGAGAATGCCATAGAATTTACTGTTGAAAAAATCCTTGAATTTATCGAGCCCAAATTCAAGGATGGTGATATCCTGATTGGATATTCTTACGGAGGAAAAATCCTGCCCTTGTTAGCCAAACGCATAGAAGACAGTGGAAAATATGTGTCGAGAATTATCGTACTCGACGCCATTATCAATGAGTCACATATAGGCATGACAGATGAGAAAGAAGCTGATAAAATAGCATTAGTCGTCGCCAAAGAATATGTATTTAGATTTTTCGGCAGGAAATATACAAACATGGATGATGCAGAGAAGTTTGGCGTCACTCCTGAGAGTATTATTGCCGAGCTGGCTCACCGTCTTGTGGAATCTCCAAGCGATTATCAACGAATTCACAGGGAACTGCAGCACTCGTTTACGGTAAATATGCTCAATCACAGTAATCCTGTGAAATTCAGTTCCAAGATAAGAGCCGACGTCTCAGTGATATTCACTAAAGACACATTAATACATGAGACAAGTCAATGTATGGCATGGGAAACATACACAACAGGGAACTTTGTGTATCATGTGATTGATTGTGACCATAACCAAATGGTGACCCACCATTATACTCAAGTTGCAAAGATCATAGCTGATTGGATCAGACCCTGCCAGGCTCTCCACAAGAATGATCGTTTTATTTCGTGACCCAGCCGGATTTTTCCAATGCGTTGCACCGGTGGCTATATTACTTAGATGTTGGATACCAAAATCCAGACAGTCCTGTTGTGAAGGAGGTGTTCCAGATGGATCAGGGATTATACCAATTTGCTCAGCAATATCAGCGCAATATCAATGATCCGGAAACTCTTAACGCCTATTATGGATATCTTATGGAGTGTATGGATGAGAAGGAGCGTATTGATACGGCAAGAGAAGAAGGCAGAGAAGAAGGCGAGCTTGAAAAATTAATTGGACTCATACACAGAAAGATGCTAAAAAATAAAACCCGTGAACAAATCGCGGATGAGTTGGAGCTGAATGAGGCTGAAGCGGAGATATTGGAGAATTTTGACAAGTACACATATTTACTCAGACAAGAATGATTTATCCTTGAGGGAGTTCCCTCTGCACCTCAGCCATGAGGGCGTCGTGAGTATTAGGGCACACGCCGTCCATGACTTTTTCCAGCAGAGATTCCAACAAGCTCCCGATGTGGGGTCCGGCGGGGATACCCATCGCGATCAAGTCGTTGCCATTAATACATAAATCCCGCAGGGTATAACATAGGTTTTGTTCCTGTACAGTCAGAACAATTCTATAGAGGTGTTCCAACTCTTGCAGATTCCCGCGGCAATTCGGATGCTGGGCGAGAATATTGGCTTTCTTGACATGCAGAAGCAGAAGAAAAGTTTCTATGCCCAAGGTACGCAGCCAGCGAAGAACCTCTTTGAGAGAGGCCGTTATGGGTGTGTCGTGATATTGCACCAGAGTGCTGATGGTATCAGTAATTTTACTATCGATTTTGAGACGCTGCAGGGCCTGGGTGGCCAAAGCCGCGCTGACCCCGGCATGTCCGTAAAAATGCCCAATACCGCGATTATCGAGACTCCAGCAGGAGGGCTTGCCTAAATCATGGAAAAGCATGGTAAGTTTGAGAAAGGGGACATCGGCAGCGTTGAGGGGCCAGGGGGCTGCTGCTGTGACAACATCAATGCTTTCTATGGTGTGGCGCCAGACATCGAAACAATGGTAGGGGTTTTTTTGTTCAAAATCAAAGCTCGGCACTATTTCCGGCAGGATAACGGCAAAAATGTCGCGGTAGCTCATAAATAAGGATTTCAGGTTGTGTCCGGTTAAAAATATCATCAATTCGCTTGTGATACGTTCCCAAGCGGAACGGTTCAGCAGATCACGCCGGTTCAGCATGGCAGCACGGGTGGAGAATTCGATGTAAAAATTTTTGGTGGCGGCAAAGCGCAGGGCCCGCAGAATCCGTAAAGGATCTTCACAGAAACGGGCGTCGGGGTTGCTGACGCCGCGAAGGATTTTTTGATCAAGGTCAGCTAATCCGCCAAAGGGGTCATAGATTCCCCGTTTAGGATGATAAGCGAGGGCGTTTATGGTAAAATCACGGAACCGGAGGTCCTGACGCAGGGGACTATCGTGCCATTGATACTTTGGGGATGTGTCATTAGGCTGAAGGTCATTGGGGTGGGGGTCTTTGTGATGATTTGTACGATAGGTCGTGATCTCAACGGGGCCTATAGGTGTTAAAATCGCTAAGGTATTGTGCTCGATCCCAAAGTCTAGAATCCGGCTGTGCGGAAAACAGTCCACAACTTCTTGGGGGGAAGCGCTGGTGGCCACATCCCAATCCTTAACGGACAGGCCAAGCAGGTAATCGCGCACACACCCCCCGACCACATAGGCGTCAAAGCCGTTGAAGGTCAGGATCTGGAGTATTTCTATGACGGAGGGAGGGATTGTTATTTCAATTAGATTGTTCATGGCAGTTTTTATTATAGCGCGAAAGGAGGGCTATGACAACATAACGCATTTCGATATTTTTCGATATTTTTGTTGAGATTTTTGTTGATTTTTATGGCGGTGTCGGTTAAACTATCATAACAGAATTTCCCTTTGATAGGTGTGTGGCTGGATGAAAAATCTAATGAATCATGGTGTGACCGCGGAGGTCATTGCCACAGGGACGGAGCTTCTATTGGGCAAAACATTGAATATCAGTACTCAGTATTTGAGCGAGCAGCTGTCTGGTCTTGGTATTGAGGTGCGCTATCATGTGACGGTGGGAGATCACCGGGAACGCTTGAAGCAGGCTTTGACGACGGCATGCGGACGCAGTGATTTGGTCTTGCTGACAGGGGGGCTGGGGCCGACTTATGACGATCTGACTCGGGAAGTGGTGGCGGAGGTGGCTGGGGCGCCTCTGGTTTTTGACGGGGAACAGTCTCGCCGTATTGAGGCGTTTTTTCAGGGGAAGCCGGTTCCGGAAGGATCGGAAAGGCAGGCGCGTTTTCCTGAGGGGTGTTTGATTCTGGACAACCCGCGGGGCACGGCTCCGGGGGCTTGGGTTATGGGGGAGGCGATGATCATTTTTTTGCCGGGGCCGCCTCAGGAGCTTGTGCCTATGTTTGTGGATCAGGTTTTAGAGCGGTTGAGGAGGTGGGTGGGCGCCCGGGGGCATGTGAGGGTACGGGTGCTCAAGGTGTTTGGACTGCAGGAGACGGAGCTGGAGCGGCGAATTGAAGATCATCAGAAAGAGTGGCGGGAGCTGGATCCGGATCAGGTGCTTTTTTGTACGTTGTTGGATCAACATACTTATTTGGATATGCGTTTGTGTGTGCGGGAACTGCCTGAAGAAGAGGCGATGGCGCTGCTGGAAAAAGCGGATGGTTTTTGGAGCGCCCGGCTGGGGCTGCGTGTTTTTGCCCGGGATGAGCAGACTCATGTGGGGGTAGTGGGAGATCTGCTGAAAGAGCGGGGTCTGACCCTGGCCACGGCGGAATCGTGTACAGGAGGGCTGCTGGGGGGCAGGGTCACGGAGGTTTCCGGCAGTTCGGCCTATTACCAGGGCGGTGTGATCAGCTATGCCAATCGGGCGAAACAGGAGCTGCTGGGGGTGCACGCCGGAAGCTTGGAGCGGTGGGGGGCTGTCAGTGAGTGTGTGGCCAGGGAAATGGCCCAGGGAGCGCGGAAGGCGCTGCATAGCGATGTGGCCCTGGCAACCACAGGTATTGCCGGTCCTGAAGGAGGGACGGCGGAGAAGCCTGTGGGGCTTGTGTATATCGCGCTGGCTCATGGGGAGGGGGAAGAGGTGTTGGAGCGTTGCATGGTCGGGGAGCGGGAGTCTGTGCGGGATATGACGGTGGAGACGGCATTGGATCTGCTGCGGCGGTGGCTGTTGCGGGAGGGACAAGCAGTTTGAACCATGGATGTTGAAGCGGTTGTTTAGCGCCGAGCCTGTGCATGTCTCACCAATGATGGACTGGATGTCGATGCCGGGGCTTTGGATTTGAGTTCGAGCCGGAATTCGTACAGGCTGGAGAGCGCCTCTGAGTTCGCATTAATTGAAAAAGTTTTGCCGTTTTCGGGGGTTTTGGCAAAACTTTTGGGGAAATGGCCTTGTGACCTTAGGTGTTCTGATAAAATGATTTCCGCTTTGCGGAAATGATGGGCTACACTTGCTCCCTTAACTCTGCAATTCTCTCCTTTGTAATCCCTGTATGCTGCCGCATGGCTTCCACAGTATCATGAGGAGAATTGGTCCGAAGAGCCAAAACCAGTAGATCTTCCGCCGTTTTTTGTGCGGCTTCTGCAGCTTTCTGTGCGCGGAAAAGTCCGCGTCATCCAGGCGCGCCCGCGACAAGTCGGCGCTTTCCAGCGCCTCGCGGAAATTCGCTCCTTGCAGGTTCATCCCTGACAACGCAACTTCCATCCCTTGACTGGGATTCGGCCCCAGGCTGGCGCGGATGCGCGCGATCTCATCGGCGGTGCGGAATGTCGGCGGCCCTTTGGGTAAGGATGGATTCTCCAGCTTGCTGGTATCCATCCCTGCTTCTGCCGCTTTTTTCAGGGCTTCGGCTTTTTGAGATTCTGCTTCTTTCTGCGCTTCGATCAGTTTTTGTTTTGCTTCTTCTTTCTTCTGTTCCATCCGCTCCATGAATTCCGGGAGTTCGTCGAGTTCTGGCAGCGGCTCTTCCGGCGGCGGGGGCGGTAAATAGTCATCGGGGTTCAAACCCATCTGGGTGATTCGGGCGCGTTCCGTCTCCCGCAAATTCTCTGCGCGCGCTTTCATATTGCGCCGCATCGGGCTGTCGTCTTTCAGCAGGTCGTCATCCAGCCATGGCCCCAGGATGTTTTTCGGCAGCAAATCTTTGTCGCGCATCGCATGGAGCGCCCCTCCTTTTGGGTCGATGCGCTGCTGCCAGACTTCGCGGTAATAGGTAATATCTTTCTTGCCCTGCCTTGGCAGTTCTATCGCGGGCATGATGTGCAGAATGTCCGCCGCATCGTCTTCGATG
>Ga0082212_10002600_pt1 | contig 26193 bp, 20 predicted proteins | sample TergutNt197P3_FD_71548 | JGI IMG/M metagenome (GOLD analysis project Ga0082212, IMG submission 71548) | Neocapritermes taracua P3 segment gut microbial communities from Petit-Saut dam, French Guiana - Nt197 P3 | ecosystem: Host-associated > Arthropoda: Insects > Digestive system > Gut ...
CGGGCGTTCTGGTCCGCCTCGTAGATGAGTTGGTCATCGGGTATGACCCCGGCCAAATCCACCTTCTCGGCTTTGATGATGTCCAGGACCTCCCTAGGGACTTCCCCCCGGACCCGGTTGAGGATCAGGTATTTGTGGCGCACGGTTATCTTAAGCTCGTCCACCAGGTGCCAGATGCGCAGGGCCGCGGTCAGGCCCCGGCGGGAAGCGTCGGAGACGACGAAGAAGATGTCCATGTAGCGGGCGGTGAGGCGGGAAATGTGTTCCATGCCGGCTTCGTTGTCAATGACCTGGTAGGGATAGTTCTTCAGGGCCTTTTCCAGGACCGCGGCCAGGACCGAGTTGGCCGCGCAGTAGCAGCCGGAGCCCTCGGGCTGGCCCATGACCACCAGGTCGATGTGGTCGCCCTCGACGATGGCCTCCTGGGTGCGCAGCTCGATGAGCCGGTCCTTGGTGATGGAGACGTCGCCGGAGGAGGACTTCATCTCCTCGCGGGCCTCGGACAGGGTGGTGGTGTATTCCATGCCCAGGACATCGGCCAGGTTGGCGTTGGAATCGGCGTCCACGGCCAGGACCGGGGTGCGCCCGGTCTGGACGAGATACTGTATGGTCAGGCCGGACAGGGTGGTTTTGCCGGTGCCGCCTTTGCCGGCCAGGCCGATGATCAGACTCATGATATCTCCTTGTCCTTTAGAATTCCAGGTTTTTGGGAGTGCGGGGAAAGGGGATGACGTCGCGGATATTGCCCAGCCCGGTCAGGAGCAGGAGCAGCCGCTCAAAGCCCAGCCCGAAGCCGGCGTGGGGGACGCTGCCGAAACGCCGGGTGTCCAGGTACCACCAATAGGCGGCCGGGTCCAGGCCCAGGTCCGCCATCCGCCCCTTAAGGGCCGAAAGCCTTTCCTCGCGCTGGCTGCCGCCCACCAGTTCCCCCACCTTGGGGACCAGGAGGTCCATGGCCGCCACCGTGCGGCCGTCGTCATTGAGGCGCATGTAGAAGGGCTTGAGGTTCAGAGGGTAGTCGTGGACGATGACCGGCTTTTTGAAATGGACTTCGCAGAGATGGCGCTCGTGCTCGGTCTGCAGGTCCGCCCCCCAGACCGGCTGGTACTCGAATTTTTGGCCCGAACTCGTAAGGATGGCTATGGCTTCCTCGTAGGGCAGGCGGACATAGCTGTCGGCCAGGAGGTTTTCCAGGCGGGCGAAGAGGCCCGGCTCCACGAAGCGGTCGAAGAGGGCCAGGTCGTCCCGGCCCTGAGTGAGGGCGTCCTCGACCACGTGCTTGATGAGGGCCTCGGCCAGGTCCATGTTTTCACCGAGACCGGCAAAGGCCATTTCCGGCTCGATCATCCAGAATTCAGCCACATGGCGGGGGGTGTTGGAGTTTTCGGCCCGAAAGGTCGGGCCGAAGGTATAGACCCGGCCTAGCCCTAGGGCCAGGAGTTCGGCTTCCAACTGGCCGGAGACGGTCAGGGCGGCTTCCCGGCCGAAAAAATCCTCTTCCGCCGGGCCGCCGTTGGCCAGGGTGGTCACCCGGAACATTTCCCCGGCCCCCTCGCAATCACTGCCGGTGATGATGGGGGTGTGGACATGGAAGAAGCCCCGGGCGCGGAAAAAGTCGTGGACCGCCCAGGCGCAGCGGCTGCGCAGCCGGAAGACGGCGCCGAATTTGTTGGTGCGGGCGCGCAGATGGGCTATTTCCCTGAGGAATTCGTCGGAATGGCGCTTCTTCTGGAGCGGGTAGGTTTCCGGGTCGGCTTCCCCCAAGAGCCTAAGGCCGGTGGCCTTAAGTTCCCATTTTTGCCCGCGCCCGGGCGAGGCGGTCAAAAGGCCCCGGACCATCACGGCGGCCCCGGTGTGGGCCTGCCTGACCACTTCATAATCGGCCAGGGTCTCTTCGGCCACCACCTGGAGATTGGCCAGGCAGGAGCCGTCGTTGAGTTCCAGAAAGGAAAAACCCTTGGCGTCGCGCCTGGTCCTGACCCAGCCCGCGGTCTCGACCTCGCGGTTCTCAGCCTCTTTCCCGGCCAGAATATCCACGATCCTGGTCATGGCCTCACCTCTTGGCGTGAAGAACTTCTAATTTTTAAATGTACCGCCAAACCGGCGGCGCGTCAAGAGCGGCGTGAGGATGGGCCGCGCATTAACTCTGGACAAAAGCGGCTGTTCATATTATAAAAGCGGATGGATAAACCTAAGGAGGCAGTCATGAAGACATTTTTAGCGATTTTAGCCCTTTTTTTGGTGGTCGCCGCCGGGCCGGTCCAGGCCGCTCCCCAGGACCACCTGACGGTTTTCATCTGGTCGGAATATATCGACCCGGCGGTGGTCAAGGATTTTGAACAAGATACGGGGCTCAAGGTCAGGTTTGACTACTATGAATCCAACGAGGAAATGATCGCCAAGCTTCAGAGCGGCGGCGTGCGCCAATATGATCTCATCTTTCCCTCGACCTATTTCCTGCCCGCGCTCAAAAACCTCAAGCTCATCCAGCCGCTGGACAAGAGCAAACTGCCCGGCCTGGCCAACCTGGACCCCGAGTTCTCCCGGAAACTGGTGGAGGACCCCGGCCACGAATTCTCCGTCCCCTACCAGTGGGGCACCAGCGGCCTGGTGGTCCGGGGGGAGGGAAAGGTCGAGGCCAGTTGGTCTTCCTTGTTCCGGCCCCCGGCAGGCTCGGGCAGCTATATCATTTTCGACACGGCCCGGGACGCCATCGGCTCGGCTCTGAAATTCCTGGGCTATTCCCTTAATTCCGAGGACCCCAAAGAGATCGAGGAGGCCATGAACCTGTTGATCTCCGTTAAGGCCAAGCCGGAATTCTTCGGCTTCGACGGCGGGGTGGGCGGCCTGAACAAGGTGGTGGGCGGCCTGGCCGCCATGGCCCAGGTTTACAGCGGCGAGGCTCTCCGGGCCCAGGAGGAGGATGAGAACATCCAATTCATCCTGCCCCGAGAGGGCTTTGAAGTGTGGACCGACCTGATGGCCGTGCCCGCCCAGGCACCCAACCCCCAAGGGGCCCACGCCTTCATTGAGTACCTCTTGAAACCGGAGGTCGGGGCCTGGGTGGCCACTTACAACCGCTACGCCACGCCCAACGCGGCGGCCCGGGCCTTCATTCCCCCGGAAGACCTGGAAAACCCGGCCCTGTATCCCCCGGCCGCACTCCTGGAAAAGGCCGAATACATCAAGGACCTGGGGCCGAACAACCGCCTCTATGATGAAGCCTGGACCGCTGTCAAAAATCGTTAAGGAAGCACTGCTTAATGGTCTTTTTGCCCCCTGGCGGCGTTGCTCATGTTTTTTAATGCTCGAAATATAGCCATATATTACTGCGCTTAAAAAACATTCGCGCCTAGCCAGGAAACAAAAATACTCATTAATCAGCGCTTCCTTAGTTATAGGCTTTCAAAAGTATATCTATTGCGGCCGCCCTTCTTGGACTTATAGAGCAGGGCGTCCGCACACTTGACGTAATCATCCGCGCGATAGGTATGCATCACTTTGCCGGTGGTGACCCCGATGGAAATGGTGACCAGGCCGCCGGCCTCGTCGTTTTTGGCATGGGGTATTTGGCAGCCCATGATGCTTGCAAGCAGCTTGTCGGCCAACAGGCGCGCGCCTTTTTCGTCGGTGTTCGGCAGAACGATGGAAAACTCCTCGCCGCCGTACCGGGCCACGAAATCGTTGGCCCTGGTCACGCTTTGAGAAAGGGCCTCCGCCACCTGTTTCAGGCAGACATCGCCCTGGGCATGGCCGTAGGTGTCGTTATAGCCCTTGAAGTGGTCGATATCAATCATCATCAGGCTGAGCGGGCTGCCGGAACGGGATAGGAACTTTATTATCTGTTTCAGGTGCTCGTCGAAAAACCGCCGGTTGTAAAGGCCGGTCAAGGCGTCGTGGTAAGCCTTGTCGGCTTCTATTTCCAGCCGATGGATGTTTTTCTCCAAATTTTTGATTTGGCGCAGATCCCTCGTGTAGGCCAAGACGACGATATCGTCGTCCCCCGGGTGGCCGATCCGGACCATGGTGACTTCCGTGGGCATGGGCCGGCCGTCAAGCATCTGGTGCATCCATTCGAAAGTGAAGCCGCCTTCCTCAAAGGCTTTTTTCAAATACGCCAAAGCCTTTTCCCTGGAAGGCTGTCCGTCGGTCTGGTATTCGGGTGAAAACTCGAAAAATCTTTTCAGGAAGTCCTGTTTGTCTTTTGATTCGAAAAGCCTGAAGGCGGATTCGCTGCAGTCTATAATGTTGAAATTGCTGTCCCACATGTGGCAGCTTAAGGGGGTCGTATCCAGCATGATCTGGTTGTGTTCTTCCGCTTTTTTCAGTTCGTGCATAGTATTGTCTATGCGCGACTTCATCTCTGTGATGGCTATATGCAAGGTTTCGATCTCATCGCCCTCTCCGGTTTCACGCTCCGGCGGGGTTTCACCGGAACTTGGCGGCATAAAGGCGGAGACTTCCTCGGCCAGGGTGCTGACCGGAGCGATGAGGAGCCTGCGTATGGCGAGGTGGTGCAGGACGGAAAAAAACAAGATGAGGAGCGGGACGGCGATCCCCAGCGCGGTAAGCGCGTATATCCGCTCCTTAAAAATATATTCCATTGAAATATCGACGCCCGCATAGGCGGCCACGCTTCCGTCGGCGCGGACAATGGGCTCATATATGGTAAGCAGGTGGCCCCATTTTTCAGATTTGTCCACGACCGGTTCGATGCGTTCCCCGCGCATCAAGGCCTTATGGAGCTCGTCAAAGCCTTGGCCCCAATCGTCAAGCCAACTGGAAAACTCGCCCAAGTCAGAACCGCTGACCTCGTCGGTGTCGAAAACATAGATGCTGCCGCCTTCCACCACTCTTGAAACGTAAACATACTTGAGCCCGTATCCCTTTTGCAGGGTCTTGAGATGGGTCACCATTTGCGCGTAACCCTTGTCTTTTTCCAGGCTGTCAAGATACTTATCGACCATTTCGCCGTCCACGAGGCAGGCGGCCATTCGGGCCGCGGCCAGGCCTTTGTTTACATATTCCTGGTGAATGCGGACCTGGTACATCTGGGATATGACGAACAGCATGGCCGCGCTCATGATAAGCACAATGAGGACCGTGATGCCCAATAAACGGAAGCGCAGGGGTTTGTGGATCGACATTTCCGCTCTTACCTCAATTATAAAGCCGTGGCCGTTTTCTCCGATTTTTTGAGACGCGGGCGGATGACCGGGCCCTGGTAGTTGATGGGGTCCAGGCCCAGTTTACGCATTTTCACTATAACGTCTTCGGGCGGCCGGCCCAGGAGATCGGCCACCCGCTCCAGGTCGCCCTGGCAGCGGGACAGGGCCGCGGCCAGTTGATGGCGCTCGGCTTCCAATATGAGCGGGGGGGGCGTTTCGCCGGGGTCCCCGGTGAAGGCCTCGGCGGCCAGGCGCAGGTGGGCCGGCAGATCTTCCAGGGTCACCCGGCCGTCCTGGTTGAAAATGAGCATGAGCCCGGCTTCCAACTTCAGCTCGGTGAGATTGCCCGGCCAACTGTAGGCCCGGAGGCATTCCACGACCCCCGGGTCCACGCCCTGGAAAGTGATGCCCATTTCCTTGGCGGTCCGGCCCAGGTAGATTTTCAGAAAATTTTCCAGGTCGCCCTTGATTTGCCGGAGGGGCGGCGTGGCAATGGACAGGCCGGCCAGGCGCAGATAGAGGTCTCGGCGGAAACGGCCGGTATCCACCAGGGCGTCCAGGTCTATGGAGGTGGAACTTATGACCCTGAGGTTCACCTCCCTGGCCTGGTGGGCGCCCAAGGGGTGGAACAGCCCCTCCTCCAGCATGATCAGAACGAGTTTCTGGACCTTCAGGGGCAGCAATTCCACATGGTGTAAAAACAGGGTGCCGCCGTCGGCCAGTTCCACCAGGCCGATCTGCCGGTCATGGCCGGGGGTGTGGACCACACCGAAGAGAACGGCCTCCAGGTTCGCCTCGGGAATGTTGGCCAGGTTGACCGGCACCAGCCGGCCGCCCTTGCGGGGGCTGACGCTGTGTATGTATTCGGCCAGGGAGGACTTGGCCGTGCCTGGCTCGCCCTGGATCATGATCGGGTCCTGGCCGGCCGCCGCCTGGGCGGCGAGGGAAAAGACCAGCTTGACCTTGAGGTCGGTCGCGGCCAGGACCAGGTCCATCAATTCGGAAGTGTGGGGCAGATCGCTTTTGCGCAAAGTCCCGCTGGTGCGGATGCCGGCCATGGCGGCCACGGCCGGGCTCACGGCCACCAGCATGGCGGCGAAGGCCTTGAGGTCCCGTTCCGTGAAACGGCGGTTCCGGTTTTCCAAATACATGAGCCCCGCGGTTTCGTGGTCCACGCGGAGCGGACCGATCAGGACGGGATGATCCCGGCGGACCACCTGCCGCTCCCGGTCATGGAAGGTCAGATCGCTGACAGTGGAGGGCCACAGGAGAGCCTCCCGGTCCTTGATGACCCGGTCGAAGGGCGTCCGGCCCAGGAAAAGGCGCTTGTCGTCGTGGGAGTTCACCAGGGAAATCAGGCGGCGGCCAGGCTGCGGCGTGGACCATAAAGTGGCCATGAAGGTGATGCCGAAGTGTTCCCCGAGAAAGCTCAGAAGCGTTGACTCGATTTCCTCGGGGGTCCCGCACTCCAGCAGCCTGGCGGAAAGGAACATGAGGGCCGGCATGTCCTCGGAGGCCACTTCCGCGGCGGCCTGGACACATTGGGCGCTCACCAGGCCGCCCAAGTCTTCAGTCAAATTTTCAATGATCAGGGCCGAGGGGGCCGGGCCGAGGATGACCGAAAGCCCCGGCTCGAAGATGAACAGTTCCCGGCCTATCCTGATGGTGTCGTATGGCTCCAGGGGGGTCCGGCCGAGAAGGGGCTGGTCGTTGAGCAACGTGCCGTTGGTGCTGCCGAGATCGGCAACGAAATACTTGTCATCGGCCATGAATATTTCGGCGTGCTGCCGCGAGGCGTTGCGGTCGAAGATGTGCAGATCGCATTCCGGAGCCCGGCCCAGGACGGTCCTGCGGGCCAACTGATAGTGAAAACCGGGTATGTTATCATTGAAAGATAAGATTTCCGCCATTTGCCCGCCCCCTCGTTATTTCAAGGCCTCATTAAAAGTAATTTACCTGTTTTTAGCAGCATTTCAAGAGTAAAAATGTAGCTGAATATTATGTTTTTTAGATAAGTGGCCGCAGTCAGCCGGCTCTTCCTCGGGCAACCTTGCGCCACACTAGGGGTAGGGTATTTAATAATGTGAATATACCATATCTTGACTTAAATGACTAACTCAATTAACATGCCATCTGTAAGTTATCTGACGGCAAGAGGTGTGGCGGGCTCGCCTTTTGGAAAACCATATTAAGACCCAAAGGATTATTGGATAAATGCGCAGTGTGGAAATAAAATACCTAACCAAGATATTAGATAAAGTCAGAGAGGATGTCCGCTTTCTGCAGCATAAAGCTAAAGGCGCGGAGTGGCAGGCAAAGCATGAGTCTTTACTGAATTGGCTGACTTTTCTGCGGCAAAACTCCGCTTTCCGCCGGCTTTTGTCTGATGAGCACTTGGTAATGCTTGATGAGCAAACCGCCCTGGTGAGAGAACAATGGGATGATTTTGATGAATTTATAACTTTTGCCAAGAACGGGCTGCGCCTGGCGCCCATACAGTACAAGGTGGTTTTCTTCCCTTATGCGGCCTCAACCTGGGACTCATTGAAAAGCATCTACAAGGCATTCGCCAGGGATGAACGTTTTATTACCGATGTGGTAATAATACCCACCTACCGTACTAGCCCCACCGGGCGGCTTAGCCTGTATGAAGACTTCTTGGCTGACACTGAAATTCCCCACACCTCGTACACCGATTATGACTTGGCTGAGGATAAGCCGGATATTGCATTTGTCAATAACTCTTATGACCAAGTGGTTGAAAGCGAATTTCAGGCCGCCCGCTTTCGCCAGTATTGCAAAATGCTGGTATATGTGCCGTATTATGGAGTGACCAACGGATTTGTAAAGAAGTTCAAGCCCAAAATATATGATCAATCAATACATCAGGTTGCCGACAAGCTTATAGTGCAAAGCGATATCGTTGCCCAAGCTTATAACATCCATTGCAAAAGAAGTGAAAAACGTTATCTGCCGCTTGGCACGCCTAAAATAGATTCATTGAAAGAAGAAGTACAAAAGTGCGCTCTCGATCCAAAAAGAGAATGGTTGACCCGTTTCGCCGGCCGCAAAGTGTTTTTGCTTGATACGCATTATAATACTCCAATTTGGCAGGTGCCCTTGCCTAATAAGAGTAGTTATAATTATTTGTTTTTATTATTAGAAGCGTTTTTAAATTTTTTTGCCGACCATCAAGATATTTTTTTACTTTGGCGGCCTCATCCTTTAAACGATAAAATGGTGGCCAACTTTAATGCGGGAAAGTTTAAATACTATATGGAGGCGCTCCTCAAGCTCAAAAAAGTCGGTGAAGAATTGCCGAATTGTATAATTGATAATGAAGAAAATGCCAATATGGCTATGGCCGTATCCGATGCTTTTATAAGTCTTGGCGGATCATTGCGATATTTATATCCCGCGCTTCAAAAACCAGTCATTTATTCTTTATATAAGGAAAATGATGAAATATTTTTTCCACCGGGAGATAAATATATGATAGCGGATAATGATATTTGTTATGTTCCTCGCAGTAATAAACTTTTGTCATTTATCGGCACATACGCCGCTAAAGGAGATATTCACAAAAGCCAGAGGCTGCAAAGTGAAGAAAGATCGCTACTTGGTGGTGTAAGCGCAGAGCTGAAAGGCAAATATTATGAATTGATTGAAAAAATCAAACATCGGCAATGCTTTACCGATGATTTTTGGCGGTCTGTTAAACACACGGCCCCCTCTCCCGCGGTTGGATATATGCAGGCCGCTCTAGCTTTTAACTCCGTGGCAATTTTGCCGGAAATTAAGGAAGAATGGAATCTATTTGGTTACTATTTGACTAAAGAGCAAACAACACTGGAACTTACCGGTTATATTGACATGATTGCCAAATCGCAAGACCCTATGCGTGAACAGCACTATGATTTTTATAAACAGGCGGTGGCTAATATTGATAAAAACTGCGGCGAAACCGTACACCAGGCCATTTCTGATGATTTTCTAATCAGGCAAAACCCTCCGCCATTAGTAACTGGCGGTAAAATAAACAATAAAAAGCATTCCAAAAAGCATTCTAAAAATAGGTGACTGAAACAATTATGAGAACAAATTATACTGCCATTTTAGCAGGATGATAAGTTAAAGGAGTAAATACGCCATGAATTACGCCATTATTCTGGCCGGAGGCCAGGGCGTCCGAATGGAAAATTCAAATGTGCCAAAACAGTTTATTGAAATGTTTGGGACGCCAATGCTCGTATATTCAATGAAAACAGCACAGGCAAACGCAAATATCAACGCCATCTGTGTTGTGGCCCCACTGTCCGCCCATGCTCAGATCAAAGAGTGGGGCGAACAATATGGAATAAACAAGCTGCAAATTTTAGCCGAATCGGGGAAAGAACGCCAGCAGTCGGTTTACAATGGGCTCATGAGCCTTCCGGCAAAGCGCAATGATATTGTGGTCATAATGACCGCGGTTTGCCCGTTCGTTTCGCAGGCTACGCTAGACAAACATTTTGATGAACTTGATAAATATGATGCCTGTATTACGGTCATAAAAGCTACCGACGCTATTTCTTTCAGCAACGACGGCCAACGCGTAAACCGCACGCTGCAAAAAAAGAAGTTGTTCGTTCAGCAGGGGCCGCAGACATTCCGCTATGGAATACTAAAGTCCGCTCACGAGTTTTATCTGCAAGACGAACAGCGCCTCGAGGTCACCGAGGACAGCGAACTCGTTTTGAATCTTGGAACAGAAGTAAGCATGGTGCTGGGCGACCGTTTCTGCATAAAAGTTACCTATCCTGAAGATTTGGCGATTGCCGAGGCCTTGAAAAGTATTTTCGAGGCCAAGGAAAATACCTTAAAAAAGACGAGAGAATGAAAACATGCGTATTGAATTTTTAAGAAAAATACGTATTGCCGAAAACAAGCGCTGCAGTCAACTTAGCTTGTTTACTACCGGACACGGCATTGAAGAGATCCGTGCGCTCAAAGCCCGCGGACGCAAAATCGTTTGCTTTGGGGCGGATGACTACAGTTATTTCTATATCGCCGCCCTGAAGGAGGCAGGCATTGGTCCAGACATTGTAACAGACAATGGCCTCAAGACGATAGACTTGTATCTTGATGATATTCCGGTATCTCAACCGACAGCATTACTCAAAGAAAAAGAAAAATACTATTTTATTGTTGCCCTGGCGGACACAAACATTATCGACCAAGCAAGAAGACAACTTTTGTTATGGGGCGTTGAAGATTTTGCCATACTTACTCATGACTTTGTGTTTGACTTTGACCGCGCCGCGCATAAAGGCTTAAAAGGTGCATTCATAAAAGCGTTCAACAAGATTTACAAAGAGATAGATTTTACTGAAAATCATTTTAATGAAGCGCGGCGCCGTTTTATAGCGCCCATAACGTGGTGGAATGAAGCTGCTGAATGGGTGCTGAGGCATTATGCCAACCGCAAAAACCTTTCATTACTCGACGTGGGGCCTGGCGTTGGCCTCGCGTCGCTGATTTTTAAAGAACTGCTGGGTGTTTCGCTTAATTGGATTAATTTGAAGCGCCCTAATAACATTGATATGCCGTCCACCCAATTAAAGCTTATCGAAAGCGAGAAAATAAATGTCCAATATGGCTATATTGAAACCGATGATTTTGAGGGGTTATATGATATTATTTTACTCACTGATGTTATTGAGCATTTTGCGTATAATCCTGTAAACACACTGAAAAAGCTCTATAATATGCTTAACTTCAACGGTTGTCTTGTTATTACCACGCCCCACAAACTAAGAGCGGGAAAGACGGGTCTTCCGTATTATGCGAGCTGGCGCGATATGCCTGCCCCAAGTAAAACCGCTGGAAAGGATAGCCTTGATGTCCTAAAAATCACAGGAGCCAACCATGTTTATGAATATACTCCCGAGGAATTAAATGAGATTTTTGCTGAATCTGGTTTTAAGGCGGTCTATCCGGAGATTGACAAGCCTGGTGGAATTTTTTGCGTTTGCGCTAAATCTTGATTTTTAAAATGGGGAACTACTGACTGTCAGACCAGATGCAGATGATCGAAGAAGACGCACGAGTCATGGCAAACGCAAATTTGCCCTGGAATAAGCTGCATGACAAACCGGCCTTGATCACCGGAGCCAACTTAAGGTACTGAGAAAACTATAAGTGAGAGGAATAAAACATGTATATTGAATTTTTGAGAAAAACACGTATTGCCGAAAACAAGTGTTGCTACCAGCTTAACTTGTTTACCAACGGACACAGCGTTGAAGAGATCCGTAGGCTCAAGGCAGATGGACGAAAAATCGTTTGTTTTGGGGCTGATAAATACAGTTATTTTTATATCATTGCTCTGAAAGAGGCAGGTATTGGCCCTGACATTGTAACTGATAACGGTTTCAAGACGATAGACTTGTATCTTGACGATATTCCGGTATCTCAACCGACCGTTTTACTCAAAGAAAAAGAAAAATATTATTTTATTGTTACCCTGACGAACACAAAATTTGTCGACCAAGTCAGAAAGCAACTTTTGTTGTGGGGCGTTGAAGATTTTGCCATACTTACACATGATATTATGTTTGATTTTGACCGTGCCGGGCATAAAGGTTTAAAAGATGCGTTTCTAAAATCTTTTAATAAAATTTACAAGGATATAGATTGTACCGAAGATAATTTTAATACAGCGAGGTATAATTTCTCCCATCTCATGATAAGATGGTATGATGCGGTCGAATGGGTGTTAGCGCATTATACTGGCCGCGAAAATCTTTCATTACTCGACGTGGGACCCGGCATTGGGCTTGCATCGCTGATATATAAAGAATTATTAGGTGTTTCATTAAACTGGATTAATTTAAAATACTTCGATTGCTGCCATCGGACATCTGCGGAGTCAAAACTTATCGAAAGCGAGAAAATAAAAAACCAATATGGCTATATTGAAGTCGAAAAAATTGAGGGGTTTCATGATATTATAATACTTACTGATGTAATTGAACATTTTGCCTATAACCCTGTAAATACCCTAAAAAAGCTCAATGGAATGTTAAAGCCTCAAGGGCATCTGGTTGTGGATATGCCGGTTAACAGAAAAAAGTTGCCATATTATTGTAGCTGGCGTGATTTACCTGTTCCAAACGAAGTTATTGGAAAGAATTATGGTGTCCTAAAAATCACAGGAGCTGGTCATGTTTATGAATATACATCCGAAGAGTTGAATGAGATTTTTATTGAATCGGGATATAAAATTATTCATAAAAAAATTAAACTTTACTCTTCTATAGCTCGTATTTTATGCATATGCGCCAAACAATGAATCATTATAATGTCTTAAACAGGGTGGGTAAACTATTTGAACAAAATTATCAAAGAGGATGCGCAAGCCTTGGCGAACGCAAATTTACCGTGGGAAAAATTAAACGGAAAAATCGTATTGATATCCGGAGCCAACGGCTATGTGCCCGCGTATTTCGTTCACGCCCTTTTGGCGCGCAATGACCTGTATGGCGAAGGGATAAACGTAGTAGCCATATGCAGAAACGAAGAGAAGGCTAAAGAGCGTTTTGGCGAGTATATGGGGCGAGGCGATTTCAAACTGCTTGTGCAAGATATCTGCGAACCGATTGAGGTACGAGGGCCGCTTGGTTACCTGATACACGCCGCAAGCCCCGCCGATATCAAAACCAGAAACGAGCGGCCGGTTGAGACCTTCCGCGCCAATGTGTGGGGCATGGAGAATGTGCTTTCTTTGGCGCGGGAAAAACAGGCTGAGGGCGTATTGCTGGTGAGCAGCGTGGATGTTTACGGCGATACGCGTGCGGAGGAGCGGTTGACCGAAGATAGCGGCGGCTATGTTGATAGTCTGAACCCTAGAAATGTCTACACTATTGCTAAAAATGCCGCCGAGATGCTATGTTCCGCGTATTACGCCGAGTATGGGACGCCCGCTGTCATAGCCAGGCTTGTTCAAGTTATGGGGCCGGGCATTGCCCTCCACGATAAGCGGCTCCACATTGATTTTATCTCCCAGATGTTACGGGGTGATGAAATCGTCCTAAAGAGCGATGGAAGCGCGAAGCGTTCGTTCCTGTATATCACGGACGCGGTGGCAGGCATGCTTTTTGCCCTGCTTCGCGGCAGACCAGTGGAGGCGTATAACGTAGCGGACGAGCGTTGCGAGGCGACGGTGCTGGAACTTGCGGAACTTATGTCATCCATCGTTGCGGACAGAAAGATTTCCATACGGTTCGATTATAACAGCCGGAACAGCCCGGAGGTCAAGCAAGCCGTTTCCTGGGTGACGGCAGACTCGTCAAAACTGCGTTCTCTTGGATGGGGAGCGAAATTTGGCCTAAAAGAGACCGCCGAAAGAATGATGCGGTTTTACGGGATTTAGGAGATCTGCGAATTTGCGGTAATAATTTAATTTTGACAACACTGTTTACCCATTAAAACGGAAGGCTTGTTATCATTGTGAAATATTGGATTTGGGGCGCAGGGAACACCGGGACAGAATATTATAACGCGTCAATAAAGCTCCATAATACGGCTGAAATTGCGGGGTTTATCGACAGCAACCCGGCTCTTTGGGGGAGGAAGGTATTTAAGCTTTCTATTATCTCTCCCAATGAATTCTCCTTGACACTTAATAAAGACACAAGAGTTAAGATTGCTGTTATGGGAAATGTTGATAAAGCGGAGATTTACAACGCACTTATTGAAATGGGTATAGTGAAAAATCATATAGGGTTCGTTTGCGATGACCCCAGATTTGAATTTCTGCGCCAATTTGCAAGATATATTTATGATCAAGGCATAAAAGGCAATGTGGCTGAATGCGGAGTGTACCGTGGAAGGTTTGCCGCGAAAATCAATCGTTGCTTTTATGACAGGCAATTATACCTTTTTGATACCTTTGAAGGTTTTGACGAACGTGACATAACTATTGAACGAGAGATAGGCGATGACCATTTTTTGAAAGGGCGTTTTAATCAACCAGGTCGTTTTTCCGACACATCTGTTGATGAGGTCATTTCGATTATGCCATCTACCGGCAATATAATAATTAAACAAGGCCGGGTCCCTGAAACTTTTTCGGGAGTGAATGACCAATTCTGTTTTATAAGCCTTGATTTGGATTTATATCAGCCCATGTTGGAATCCATGAAATTCTTTTGGGATAAAATGTCGCAAGGCGGGATTATTTTATGCCACGATTATACCAGTATTTGGACACCTGGCGTTAAAAAAGCTATTTTCGATTTTGAAAATCAGCTTGGCCGGTTTGTGCCTAAAACAACGATAGGTGATAATTTGAGTATAGTGTTAATAAAAGACTAAAGAAGCCCGCGTATATGCAGAGAAAAGCCGGTGATATCCTTGAATACAATCCTGTGATGGATTTGGTGAACAATGATTTAAAGTTAAATATAAACAATCACCTATTCTCATTTCTGTTTTTCATTGTGCCGATGTTTTTTAACCAATATAGAAAATTTTATTGAGGAAGGATCATTAGAATGCGTTTTCCTAAAAACGTAAATACCCGTTCTCATTTTTTTGAAGTCTGCGAGAGCGGGAAGAAGCTTATCCTTTTTGGCGCGGGACGCCTGTGTATGAGAAGTCTCAACACGTTCCTGCGCGGGCGCGAAGTGCGTTATATCTGTGATAACAACCCCCGCCTTCAGGGAACAAGGCTGTTTGGCATAGATATTGTTCCCCCTGCCAGGCTTAGAGATGAAAACCCCGACGATACGATGATTTTGATTACATCAGGACAAGTCAAAGAGATCATTGCGGAGATAGAATCTATCGCCGCATTTGATTATTTATCAGCCAATGTTCTTATGAGCAAGGTGCTTACCGCGGTTGCGCTTGATTTATTTGAACACAAAGAAGAACTGGTGCAGGCGGAAGCACTGCTTTGTGACGAAATGTCAAAGCATATTTTCATTGAAGCCGTTTACAGACGGCTCGTAGGCGATAATGATTTTGCTGATTTGGAACTGCCTGAGGCGTCTCAGTATATCTTGCCGGCATTTTTTTCTGATTCATCCTCGTGCGTGGAGGGTGAAATTATCATTGACTGCGGCGCATATACCGGAGATTCACTGCATAGTTTTGTAGAAGTATTTGAGTGCACCTTGAAAAAGTATTATGCCTTCGAGCCCACACCAGAAACACGTGAGACGTTGATAAAAAAAGCCCACCAGTATAGTCAGCGCGCTTATGCGCCGCAGATTGTGGTCATGCCTTACGGCGTTTCTGACAAACCGGAGGTTGTAGATTTTTACGTTACCAACAAGCCAGATGGTTCTTTTATTATTCAAAGCAAAGAGTTCGTGTGGCACAGCGAGAGGCAAACCATCGAAACTGTCAGGCTTGATGACGTCATTCCGGCAGATGAGAAGATTACGCTGATCAAAATGGATGTTGAGGGCTCCGAGTATCCGGCCCTTATCGGGGCGGAGAAAATCATCAAGACGCATAAGCCGCGCCTAGGCATATCCATATACCATCGCGGCGACGATTATTATCGTATTGCCCTGCTCATAAAAAAATGGGTGCCAGAATATCAATTCGCTGTGCGCCATCATACAAAAAGTCATTTCGATACTGTTTTATACGCTTGGGTTTAATAATTTATATGAGGAAAATAATGATAGAAGAAATCAGGAAACAGTTGGAAAAAACGCCGCATATTTATTCGGACGAGGAATTGAAAGGACTCGGAATTGATCCTAATCTATTTCTTTTTCTTTCCCGGCCTGATTTTTCAGACAATGCTTTTGCGCTTTGGGAATATATCGACCGCAACACAGATTATAAAACGGCTTGGTTGCTATTAGATTATAAGCACAGCGCCAAACTGACTGAAAAAGGTATTATCAACGCAGTATGGGATACTCCGGAAGGGCAGGCTTTGGCGAGGTCGGCCAGATTTTTTGTCTATACGTTAAACGCTTCTTATGTTCATAAATATCCCGGTCAAATATTCATAAATGTGTGGCATGGCGCCGGGGTTAAAGCTACAGGTTATCTAAGTTTTAAAGGGGATCACATTGCCTTTTTGAATATTGGGCGCATAGTTGAATGTACGGATTTATTTTTGATCCACAGCATCCAAGATAAAGCTAATATGTCGGCGGAATATTGTTACGACGCCCGGAAATTCATCGCCACTGGTCAACCGCGTATGGACAGGGTAAAAACTGCCAATGGCAAAAGAAATATTGAGAGAATTTTGGGCGGCATCTTGTCAAAATATGAAAGGCTTGTTCTTTACGCGCCTACTTGGCGTATGAGCGCCGCTATCACGGTAGGTGAGTTTATCATTTCCAATCTATTCAGCCTCCCGGGTTATCGCAGGGATGTGCTGGAAAATCTATTGAAGGCGCACAACGCGGCTATGGTTATCAAGCTGCACCCTACTGAGATGAATAATGATTTACAATTGTGCGATGGTTGTTATTTAATTGAAGATGAGGATCTATTTACGGCCGATGTACAAATGAACGATATATTAAACGCCTTTGACGTGATGATAGCCGACTACTCTTCCCTGGTGACGGACTTTCTTCTTTTGGATAAGCCGATCATTTACACTGTAGGCGATATCGATGAATATTCTCAAAAACAAGGTTTCGTGCATAATGACGTGGATTTTTATATGCCAGGCGATAAAGTCACGACCTTCGATGGTTTACTCGCGGCGCTCACCGATGCGTTTGAAACTCCAAACCGCCATAGCAAGTGGAGACAACTTATTAACCGGCAAAAATGCAGCTTCCTGGACGATAATGCTTGCAAACGCGCTTTGGAGGCCATAGAAAATTTCAAACCCCTTACTAATTACGTGGAAAAGTATTTCCTTGAAAATACTCTTGTTCCCTACGCGGAACGATATGAGCAGGAATTGGAGAAGCGCGATACACGCATTGAGGATTACGAGAGCCGTATCAGTTTGGCGCTTCAAATCTTAGGCAAGTCCGGCGGCTCTGCGGATGCTGAAGCCCTGAAACAGGCGTTGGAAACCCCGACAATTTCTGAGGCGGAACGAAAAACCGAAAAGGCTAAAGCCGCATTGGAGAAAATGGTTGCGGATGTAATAGATAAATATGCCGGTGATCATGTGTTCTTGTCATTGCCGCAAGAACTGAATTACAGCGATAAAACCCGCACGAAGATTCAGCAGATAGCCGCGCAAATCGCCAAATACGGTTATTTGTTTCTGCTGGGAGTTATTGAGGAACCTTTGGCGCTAGAGTCAAAAAATTTTTCAAATGAACCGTCGATGAGAACCATAGAAGAAAATTTTTTTGCGCTGGACTTCTGCGCCCATATAGAGACGGTCTTGAATTGCATTAAGGTTTCCGGCAAAAAATGTTTACTCGTTGTTCCGTCCGATTTTATATATCCATCCGCCAAAATCGTTGAAAAAACAGCTTCATTGGCAGAAAAAATCGTGTATTTTTATTGTTATCCCATTAAAGACTATCTTGGAATGGAAACCTATTCACTTGTCGATATTGCGCGCTTTGAGGCTCTTAATTTTTCCTGCCGGGATAGCAACACGATATTTATCGCCTGTACAGAAAGTCTGCTTCGCGCCGCTGAAGATCTGGGGGCCACCCAGCCTCGTTTGCTCACCGCCGGAGTGGAAGCCCGCAAATTTAAGCAGGCAAACGGCAGCATCCCAAAATCTCTTTTGGATATAAAGAAAACTGGACGCCCGGTTATCGGTTATTGTGGGTCGATTGATGACCATAGATTATATTTTTCGATAATACATTATATTTGCGGCAAATATCCAAATTATGAATTTGTATTTATCGGCAAAGACAGGTTTGCCAAAAATGTGACGATTGGCCATGTATTCACTGATTACCCAAATATCCATTTGCTGGAGGAAGCGGATTATCATGATATCCCCGCCATAATTCACTCATTCGATGTCGCGATCATTCCGTATTTCAAGCTGGCGTCAGACCATGTACCATCGAAATTGTTTGAATATTTAGCTTGTGGAAAACCGGTCGTCACAACAGAAATGCCGTATTGTCAAAATCACGAATCAGTTTATGTAGCCAAGAGCCACGGTGAATTTGCGGAATGTTTGGAACGCGCCTTAAAATCAAAGGGCGATTTGCGGTTTTTGGTCAGTGGGGAAAAAACAGCCGAAGCGAATGACTGGAAAGACAAAGCCTTGGAAGTATTGCGTTGGTGTGGTTTGTGAATTTGCGGGATTCCGATGAGATCGCAGGTTGTGAGCCGCTCCATATTCACAGATTTAGTTGTTCTATTATCTTTATTTTTTGTCTGCGTTAATCATTTCTAAATTCCCAGTGCATTTTAAATAGTTCATTGTAGTTTCAGGAACAAAATCAGACAATTCGTCCAATCGGTTTTCTTTAATTAGTTGTCGAACAAAAGAAGCACTAATTATTTTATTGTTTATACTACATCTTTCAAGTTCAATTAATTCTATGCCATATTTTGGCAATATGTCATTCATAGATTGATTGTATTGTCTTGTTATCATGCAAAATGGTTCCTGTCCTACGAATCGCTTGCATATATTTAAAGATGGGGCAATATATTTTGCAAAAATTTCAACATCAATAGAAGCATCAATAGCTATTTCTTGGGGCGAATCTTTCATAAAATACTCGGGGAATGTCGCAGCGGATAGAATAAATTTTCCACTTGGCAATACAGTTACATTTTTCAAATCTTTAATTCCTTCTTCAACAAGACGAATACGGTCTTGAAATGAAAACATGGACTTATTTTCTTCGACTACAAAAACAAACAAGCCATCCACCTGGCTTGCGGCTTGTTCAATCAAATATCTGTGCCCTTTTGTGAATGGATTGCAATTCATCACAATAGATCCAATTATGGGCATTGGCTTTTTATACGTTGACAAAGAATCAATATATTCATAAAGCTCTCTATTTTGTTGGGTTAAACATACTAAACGCTCATCATTTCTATTTTCATTGTTCATGCCAGGAGTATAATGCAATGATGTGGATTGGGGGTCAAAATTACCCAATAAACCTTCATCTGAAAATGTTTTGAATAAATAATCAGCAACTCGTTTCATTCCATAATAAGATAGATGACCCAAATCAATCATTAAAGGGACTTCCCTGGGTTCATTAAATTCTTTATACAAGTTGTTATAAAGAGAATAAGAACCATTAAACATTTTTTTATAATAATCATAAGATGAGCTATAAATAGTATGTCTTTCCGCCATTATTACTATAATATCATCAGGAGCGTATGATATATTTTGCAATGTTTCAAAAGCGCGCCATAAATCATTTCCTGTGAAGCCCCAGACCCCATGGTTCAAAACTCGATATCGAGCCGCTTCATCAGAGAGAGGGTTAAGCAGCTTTTGCAAGTAGCTGGCAATTGTTCTCGTATCATCAACTCCAACCCCTAATAGGTCACAATGCCCGATAAGATGGATTGTATGGTTGAATGATTTTGGTGAAAAGTGAGTAAATCTGATATGTTGGATTATATTTACATATGTCGATCTTATATCAGAATGAACAAGTGTACGTCCTTTGGCTACAACAGGCGATTGTGTGAAAACATTACGTATATATTCGTCACTATATTCATCAACAAATTTATACAAAGTTTCAAAATACTTTTGATTGGCGGCAAGCTCAGACATTGACAGTCGTATACATGATAATACTTTTTCATACTCTGATAAGTCGGACAACTCAAAATGTGGTGGATAACTTACAATATATGGCCTTATATTATGCTTCTCACAATATGGAATGATAATTTGTTTATAAAAGCAAGCAACAATTATTTCCGTAAGTATGACGACATTACAATTTACTCTTTTGGATAATTCTTTTTTTATCTCCATATGGTCATAATCGACACATATTATTATCAAATCTATTCCTTCAATATCGCTATCATTAAGAGATGATGGTTCTATGACATTAATGCCATTGACATTTAATCTTTTATTTTTATCAATGTATAATCCAACATTAATGCCATATTTTTTAACATCGTCAAATAATAGACAACCTAGAATCCCCCCACCATAGATGGCGATATTTTTTATGTTGTTTTCTCTGAAAAAAAGTTGTAATGTTCCACCTTTTACATATAGTTCCAGCCATAATCTCATTACTTCCTTCATTCTGAACTCACTTTATTATGAGGGGTATGTGCTATGACGATGACGGATTAGGATGGATGAACTGCATTTTATTCTCTATCCGCTGATAAATTAGTATTCATCTTTTGTCGCTCCTGTCGTGCTCTAAAAAATTAAGCCGCTAGGCAGACAGGCGCGTTCTGATTAAAATATAAAAACCTTGAAATCGTTATTATTTTGTCTTTATAAATATTCCATGCCCGTTAAGGTTATACAAAAATTGCCGATCAGTACTATGTATATCTGATGCTTCGTTTACATAATCCGTTACTCCATTACAACCTGGAAAACCATAATCATCATATACGATAATGCCACCGACAGGCATACGTTCCCACACCCATTCAGTTGTTTGCATTGCTGATTGATATACATCTACATCAATATGGCAAAAGATTATTGTTTCATTATCAATTATTGAACTCGTATCATCGGGAAATAGACCTTTTAAGAACACTTTGTTGTCATAATTATAATAATCAAATAATTCTTTAGCAATATCAAGAGTTGTGTCGCTATGCATTCCATCGACATAAGAAAAATCTTTATCCATGTCAGTTTTTACAACGCCTTCAAATGTGTCTGCTAAATATACTGTCTTTCCATACTGCTTTGCATAGTGTGTCAATAAAAAACCGGTGCCGCCCCGCCAAACCCCAACTTCTAACACGTTGCCATGAAGATTTTTGGTTTGTTTAAGCAAAGTCACTAATTCATAGCATCGTGTAATATCTACTAAGGTGTGTTTGCGCATTTTTGCATATGTTGATTGAAATTCTGAATCCGCAAACCAAGGTGCATACACTTGCCTTGAATACCTTGATGAAATATCCGTCGGGAAAATTAAGTCGTCAATTATAAAATAATGAAAATTTTGTGTCATGCCAATTGAGCGTAATTGGAAATGTTTTTCTATATTATTTTCCACGACAATCGCTATATCATTCTTATCACAGTTTTTTAGTATAAAATCAAATTCCTTTATAGGATACCCACGAACAGCAGTTTCATGCAATTTAAAGTTATTATCGAAAATGAAATCTATATGTTTATTTGATTTGTTTAATATACGTTCCGTTTTTCTTATAAGCTTCTCATTTGCTCCAAATACAGCAATGATTTTTTTACATTTAAAAAGTGATTTTACTGTTTCTTCATTAAAACTGGGCATAGCAACCTCTTAATACGATAAATAAAGTAGTTGCCTTAGTCCTCTTGTTCCTGAAAATGCAGAAAAAATATATTATATCCAGTATAACCTAGCCAGTCCGCAAAATCTATCAAATTTTTGGTTCATCCGGGTTTAGCGTCCTTGGGTGATTGAGCTATAGTATAAATAACTGTTTTTATAGGTGTTTTGTTCTGAGACAGACAAATGTCGTTTTACGGTCCACTAGCCATTTTGGAGGTTTTATATTGCTGAAGCCCCGTTGGCCGACGATGGCTCTGGCTCGTTGGGGGGCCTCGCCATCGCCGGCCAACTCCTATTGTTCCCTGCCTGAACGGTAGAATATAAACGTTCCGATGTAAAATTAGCCAACATGCGGTTTTGACAATATAAAACCAAAAGGACGCTAAACGTTGAGCTGACGGATGAGCCCTATATCTTTGAAATAACGTTTTTTAGCAAGATCGTTACTTTCTCCGCATTCTCGGCAAAAACTTTTGCGATGGCATCCCAACTTACCGGCTCTTCATCGGTTTTCCAGCAATCATAGTCGGTGCTCATCGCTATTGCCGCATAAGGAATGCTTGCTTCGTTTGCCAAGGCGGTTTCTGTTGATACGGACATATTGATAATATCCGCGCCCCAGTTTCGAAACATAAAAGACTCGGCTCTTGTGGAAAAACGCGGACCCTCTATCGTAATTACTGTTCCTTTAGGATGATAAGAGTAATTTCTTGCCCTGCATTCTTCTATTAGTAAATCCCGCAACTTTTTATCATACGGTTCAGCCATTGGCTGGTGAATCGGCTTATGGGGTTCAAAGGATTCATGGAATGTCATTTTTCTTTGTTTTGTCCAGTCGATAAATTGATCGATAATGACAAGGTCTCCTCTTTTTATCTCTTCCCTGAGGGAACCTACCGCTGTTGTTGCCAGTATGTGGGTACACCCGGCGGTTTTTAGCGCGCTGATGTTTGCGCGGAAATTTACCTGTGTAGGCGGCACTGTATGTTCACGCCCGTGACGGGCAATTAGAACAACATTAACGCCGTCAATTACCCCGTGTTTAAGAGGCGAAGAAGCCTCTCCGTAAGGGGTTTTTACAATTTCATCCCGGGGGTTGGATAAAATATCAGGATTATCCAAACCGCTTCCGCCGATTATTCCTATAACTGCCATATTATTCCCCCATATATTTATTATGAAGCTCCAGCGTTAAATGCAAAGCCCTTTCTATATTCGCGCCATATGCAATTATTCCCTCGTCATGCCCCGCAAGAACAATTTGGCCTTCATCGCCGCCGATTTTTTCTACGCATTTTTCTATGGCCAGGGCAATTTCAGGGGTCCCGAAGGCTGCAATTTTTGGAGTAAAGGGATAATCATTCCGAAGCAGGCCATCAAAAATTTTCTTTGAATGAATATGAATTACGCAGTTAACGCCGCGGCCCGCACGGTAAACCGCTCCGTGGGTCATGGATTCGGAAGAAGCCTGAATAAGGCCGCGGCTTACAATGCTGTTACGGGCAATATCAAATGATTTCACAAGACAGAAATCTTCATTGCTTAGAACAGGTTTCGTTCCCGTGGCGGTACCGCTGATTAAAAACTCATCATCATGAGCGCGAATACTTACGTTTCCGTAGCCTATACCGTTGGGATAAACACCTACAAGGCCGAGCGAAAAACATTTCGTTCTGGCTTCGTTTAACTCTGGCAACTGCCGCGCTGCCAAAGCGGCCTGTGGTATTGGGGAGTTTTCATGCCGGGCTGTGAATTTTACATAGCCTTCATCCATTATACCCCCTCAGATGTTCCCCTCCGGATACAGGGCCAATATATCTTTTTCGTTTGCCCCGCAAATACCGCGCTCGCTTATCAGCCCTGTGATCAGCCCGGCGGGGGTAACATCAAAGCCCCAGTTTCTTGCGGGAGTCCCGTCGGGGCAAATCCGCACTGTTTCAATATTTCCCTCTTTTGTGATCCCGGTGAAATGCCGGACTTCAGATGAATCGCGCTCTTCGATTGGAATTTCTTTAACGCCGTCTCTCTTTTTAAAATCAAATGTTGATGACGGAAGGGCCACATAAAAAGGCACATTATTCTCTTTGGCCGCCAATGCTTTAAGATAGGTTCCTATTTTATTCGCGGCGTCGCCGTTTCGCGTAACGCAATCAGCGCCGGTGATCACCATATCAACCAGGCCATGCTGCATCAGGTGCCCCCCCGCGTTATCCGCAATCAAATCGTGCTTTACGCCGTGCATGGAAAGTTCCCAGGCTGTAAGGCTTGCCCCCTGATTTCTTGGACGGGTTTCATCGACCCAGACATGAACATCAATCCCCTGATCGAATGCGGTATATACAGGTGAAAGAGCCGAACCGTAATCGACAAAAGCCAGCCACCCGGCATTGCAATGGGTAAGTATGTGAACGCAACCGCCGTTTTTTTTATCAGAAATTCTTTTGATTATTTCAAAGCCGTGAAGACCTATCTGTTTACATGAATTTGAATCTTCGTCGGCGATGGCTTCGGCTTCCAGCCGGGCGGCTTGTCTTTTTTGTTCAAGGCTTCCGCTGTGCCCTGTGAGCAGAGCCGCCATTCTGTCCGCCGCCCAGGCCAGGTTACTTGCTGTTGGCCGGGTACTTTTTAAAATCTTCGCCGCTCGGCTTATGTCGTCATTAAAGGAAATTTCCTCGGCTTCAAGAGAAGCCAGATACATCCCAAAAGCGGCGGCGGCCCCAATAAGCCCCGCGCCGCGCACATACATATCCTTTATGGCTTTTGCAATATCATCAACAGTATTCAGAGCAAGAATCTCAAATTTGAAAGGGAGTAAAAGTTGATTTATAATCTGCACGGTTTTAAAATCAGGCCCTTTCAGCGAGATTGTCCTGTAATGATGACCGTTAACATTCATACTTTTTGACGGCTACGCTCCCAAAAATTTTGATGAAATATTTTAACACATTTGGTTACTCCTTACAAGTATAGTGAATGGTTATCATCCAATTCTGCCAGTCAGGAGGTGTATGGATTGCTACCCTTGACCGGATTCAGCGCCCCCGGCCGGTTGCCGTCTTGAAAGACCGCTAAAACCATGTGTTGAAATATGGCAAAAAATATGTATAATAGTAAGTATGGGATTCGGGTGGGATGAAAATAAGAATCTTGAGAACATCGAAAAGCATGGCCTATCGTTTTTTATAGCCCAAAAAGCTTTTTTCGATGAACGGAGAATTATTCTGGCCGACACCGCCCATTCGGAAAACGAAAAGCGGTATTTTTGGCGGAAAGGAAAAAGGATATATGAAACGCAGGATTAAATATCAGGATGCGCCGGCGGATGTGGAGCAGGCTCTTGATATGAGTGAACGTATTCACGATTTCCTTCCGGCTCCCGACAAATTGGTGGAAAAAATTGAAAAAGAGAAAATTACGATTTCACTTAGCAAACGCAGCGTCGATTTCTTTAGGAAGGCTGCGGATAAAGAGGGCGTAGGTTATCAGACGATGATAAACAACCTGCTCGACGCCTATGCCCGGCGTTTCGGATGATATCGTATTGCTGAAGAAGGCCGAAAAGTTTTGGTCCAAAAATTCAATATTTTTCCGGGAGAGACAGGCAGTGGCAAAAATAAAAACAGATGGGAATTGTTATATTTGCGGCAAAACGTTCGGTAAAACGGCCATGAAAAACCACATTATGAAAGAACATGCCGCAACCGGCGATGAAGATTGCTTTTTGCTCATGCTGGAAGGGGCTTACGCCAAAGAATACTGGCTTTTTATTGATATCGCAAAAGACAAGTCTCTTAGTGCGTTAGACTCTTTCATGCGAAAAATTTGGCTTGAATGCTGCGGTCACCTGAGCGCATTTCGCGCCGGTAATGAAGTTGGTAAAGCGCGTAAATTGAGCAAATTTTCGGCGGGTGATAAAATTATTCACGAATACGATATGGGAACAACCACCGAGAGCCTTATTACGTTTGTTGGAGAAACGCGCCGCCCAAAGCAAAAGAGAGATGTACGGTTACTGGCACGTAACGTGCCGCCTGATTATAAGTGCGCTTCATGCGGAAAACCCGCTGAACTCATTTGTCAAGAGTGTATGTATGATTCCGATAATCCGAATTTTTGCCAGGAGTGCGCCGATAAGCATGAACACGAGTTTTTGTTGCAGATAACGAATTCGCCTAGAAACGGCGAGTGCGGATATACAGGCGAACTGGACATATTCGCTTTTGAGGCGTGATGATGATAATCGGCAAAAGTTGTATAATGGTTGACGGTGAAACATAAGGGAGATTGAGAGGGGATTTATGACTACCATACAAAAAAATGTGGAAATTCCTGAGGACCGGAGATTGCGGTTAGACTTGGAATTGCCGGTTGACCTTCCAGCCGGTCAGGCTGAGATTCAACTGACTATAACACCGCTCGGAAACACTTGGCTTGAATCTTCGCGCCAGCCTTTTGAAGGTTTGTTTGGTTGCCTGAAAGGCAGCGGGATTTTTGCCGAAGGCGGCGTCGCCATCCAGAGAAAGATGCGCGATGAATGGTAAATTCGTTCTTGACACCAATGTAATCATTGATTATCTCAATGGTCAGGAAGAGTTGAAACCATTGAGTGA
>Ga0082212_10002601_pt1 | contig 26183 bp, 27 predicted proteins | sample TergutNt197P3_FD_71548 | JGI IMG/M metagenome (GOLD analysis project Ga0082212, IMG submission 71548) | Neocapritermes taracua P3 segment gut microbial communities from Petit-Saut dam, French Guiana - Nt197 P3 | ecosystem: Host-associated > Arthropoda: Insects > Digestive system > Gut ...
TGCATCGGCGGGTGTCGGAGGCAAGCGTGCCGTGCGTGCACGGTGCGTTTGGCCTCCGACGGGCCCCGAAGTAAATTTATTGGGGGTGTTTTCCTGTGTAACCGATCTTTGGCATACATTTCTGTTTTGATTAAATCTCCCAAGGCGGGCAAAAAAAAAGACGATGCGCCTGGATGTCTGGGCAAAGCCCGCCAACTGGGATTTTTTTCTGGTAAGCATTACAATCCGCCCACGCCTGCTCCGAGGGAGATGTTAAACAGCAGCGGCTATTCGCTCTTGCACCATTTCATCAATGATGACCGCCGGGCTTTTGTGATCCGCCATAGCTTTGGTCAACAGGTAATTGATCGTTGTATTAGTCATCCCCAAAAGACGCATTTCCCGCTGACTGAGCCAATCGCTTCCGTTGGGGCCGAGGGTAATTTCGTTATTGGTAACAAAATCGTCTAAAGCTTCTGCTTCTTCTTCTGTCATTCTCGCCATAATAATCCACTACTCCTCAAGTCTGAGCATTTTGACAAAACTCTTTCGGAGTCTCATCGCATGGAAAACACTGATAGTGTTATCGTCTATCAGATTGTACATAAGTTCAAGAGGATTGCCGGCACGGTTAAGCCCGATAACGGCGTATTTTTCAGAAAGCCCCTCAATTGCGGCGGCATATATTTTTGCTTTCAGTGCGTGCAGAATATCCTCCCTGTCAATACCATGCCGAAACGCCGTTTTGTTGAACTCAACGGTAACGTCCACGAAGCAACTATAGCATGAAAAGAGGAAAACGGACAAGGCAGAATAATCCCCCCGAATTACAAACAAGCTCCGGTACTGAAAACCTGAATATGAACCTCTGACAGGCGCCAAAGTAACTGCATACGGGAGTTTTTCGTTTTATTTCATGCAAACATACATTTCTGTTTTGATTAAATCTCCCAAGGCGGGCAAAAAAAAGACGATGCGCCTGGATGTCTGGGCAAAGCCCGCTGCGCACCGCCTGATTTATGAGAGGTCTCCCTCCCCTATATATATAGTATCGGCAGGAGATTGACGAACTTTAGGGGTAAATACTATAGTAAGGCGATACACATTCAAGCGAGGAAATGATGATTAGAGGCGGAGATATTGCGAGGGGAACCTGTCTTTTGCAGAAAGGGCAGCCTTTTCTGGTGGTTGAGCGCGAATTTCACAATCCGGGAAAGGGAACCGCCGTTGCGCGCATCAAAATGAAGAGCATTAAGGACGGTTCTGTCCTTTCCATGACCATTCCCACCCAGCAGGAGGTCGAAGACGCCCAGGTTGATATCCATACCTGCCAGTACCAGTATGCGGATCAGGACAACTATCACTTTATGGACAACGAAACCTACGAACAACACGAAGTCCCCATTGCCGAACATGAAGACTCAAAATTTTACATCAAGGAAGGGGAGGCCTACGATTTGACCATCTGGGAAGGGAAGGTTATCGACATCAAAATACCCTACAAGGTGGTGTTTACCGTCGCCGAAAGCGAGAACTATATCAAAGGCGATACGGTTTCCGGGGCTACCAAGCCAGTTACCACCGAGACGGGGTTGGTCGTGCGGGTCCCGCTGTTCATCAAGCAGGGCGAAAAGATCCTCGTTAACACCGAAACCAACGAATATGTGGAGCGGGTCAATTCCTAACCGCTTTGACGATAATTGTATGCTGGGGTTATTCACCCCCTCCCTTCAGGCAAAATTTGACTCAATAGTACTTGAAAAGGCACCGGCGGGGAGGGCTGCGCGCGGGGCGGACGACAACTTCTGGGATTCTCCGCCGCAGGAGACCACGGAGAAAATTTAATAACCATGAGTACAGAAAAGGTGTCCGGCATACAGAACATGGAAACTACTCAAAACCTTAAAAATACCGGATATCTGGATACAGGAAACAATGTCGGACAGGGCTCCGCAGGCGGACTCCCCCAGGTTGTCGGCTGTCACGCGCCGCCCTTCCCGCCGGCGGGGGGGCAAAAATTTTGCGGGTCAAGTGTTGACGGCTATCTAGTTTCCCATTTTGTCAATAAAACGGTTCCCTTCAGGTTTCGCGGCATAGACTTTTCGTTCGATCTTTCCCACGGCCTGTTCAGCTGCGATCATGTTGATTCGGGGACACAGCTTCTTCTTCAGATACTTTCGCGGATACTCGACGACGACATTGCCGCAGGACGGCCATTGCCCCGCCGCGTGCTGGATGCCGGCTGCGGGACGGGCGTTATCGGGATATGCGCGGCGGCGGCGATTGCTTCGGCAGGGCAGGAAGTTAAGGTTCGCGCTCAGGATCGGGACGAGTTGGCGCGGCTTGTCACCCTGCATAACGCCGCGAAAAACAATATACCCCCCGCCGCGCTGAAAGCCTACGCCGAGCCGCTATTGGCCGGGCCGGAAAACGAAACGCCTTCCCCGGAAGGCGCCTGGGACCTGATCCTCTCGAACATTCCCGCGAAAGCCGGAGCGCCGGTGCTGGAGGACTTTGTCCGCCGCTCGGCTTCCCTGTTGAATCCCGGCGGCAGGGTGATGATTGTTGCGGTGCATACGCTGGCGGACTTTTTCCGTGGAGAGATTGCCGCCGCCGGCGCGGAACTGCTGCTTGAAAAAAAAGGAAGCGCCCACAGCGTCTTTGTGTATGGAAGGGCAGGAAACAATGTCGGACAGGGCTCCGCAGGCGGACTCCCCCAGGTTGTCGGCTGTCACGCGCTGCGCTCCCCGCCGTGGAATTTTCGGGAATATTGCGGGACAAGTTCAGATGCCGGTGTACCAACAGTAGTTGACGGCAGCTTTCTTTCCCGGTATCCGTTCTATGTCCGTGAACGCGTCCAATGTGTCGTCGAAGACATTCCCGTAGGCATCGAGACGATCCACGGGGCTGCCGGTTTTGATGCCCCCGGCGGCGCAGTATTGGCCGCCGCCAAACTCGCTACCCGCGTCGCCTTACAGAAACTGCCCGCCGGCGCACCGCTGTTGGTACACGAGCCGTCCCAGGGCTTTTTCCCCCGCTGGCTGCTGGAGTTTTTAGGCGGGGGTGCCGGACGAACGCTGGTTCTTTCCGGCAGGAATATTCTCGCGCTGGAAGCGGCGCGGCACAATATCCCGCAGGCAATTATTGTTCCCGCTGCGGATCTGCATCTGGGCAGCGCCGCGCTCCTGGAAGCCGCCGGGCAACAATACGGCCTTATCACCGCCTTTCCCGAATTACTGCCGCACAGCTCGCTGCCCAAAACGAAAGAAGGCCGCCAGCCGGCCGACCAGCTTGCAAGCCTATGGGAATGTTTGCCGCCGCTGCTTGCCGAGGGCGGAATCTTTCTTGCTGCCTTTGGCTCTTCGGACGTCGAACGATTCGACCGGAAAAAGCCGGCGGGCTACAGCCGCCTGGGCAGCGTTAAACGGCACGGCTTCCGCGCCCTTGCCTACCGTTATGGATAATTTTTCCCATATTTCATCTGCGGGCGATGCCGAGCAGGATCTGCACCGCCTCCTGCGACAGAGCGGTAATTGTATCAAATTCTTCGGCATTGATAAGTTCGGCGGGCGCCATCCACGAGCCGCCGCAGGCAAGTATCTTGTTGTAGCTCATGTACTTTGCGATATTGCCTGCGTTAATGCCGCCCGATGGAACGTATTTAATGTTGGGGTATGGGCCTGAAAGAGCCTTGATGTATTCAAGACCGCCCCCCTGTTCGGCAGGGAAAAATTTTACCACCTCCAGGCCGAATTCAATGGCCTGTTCAATGTCAGACGGAGTGTAACAGCCGGGGGTCACGGTGATCCCCTTTTTGACACAATGCGCGACAACCTTTGGGTTGAAGCCGGGGGTAACGATGAATTTGGCCCCGGCGTCAATTGCCCGATCAACCTGATCGCAGGTCAATACTGTTCCCGCCCCAACCAGCACTTCGCCCATTGCTGCGGCGATGTTCCGTATGGCAGCTTCTCCCTGCGCCGTTCTGAAAGTAAATTCCACGCAGGGAATTCCCCCTGCCAGCAGCGCCTTTGCCAGCGGAAGAGCTTTTTCAGCGTCGTCAATCTTTATCACCGGCACAATGCCGATTTTTCCCATTTCTTCCAGAATAACGTTCATGGCTTGTGAGGAACTATGCGTGGTTTTGGGGAATAACCCCTAACCTGGTTTTACCAGTTATTGCCGCCGGAACGGTGATCGCGGCGGGGTTTGTCCATTGCTTCGTTGACGCGGAGCTGCCGTCCGTCAAGTTCAGATCCGTTTGTACCTGCGATGGCGGCGCTTGCTTCTTCGTCGGTTCCCATCTCAATAAAGCCAAAGCCCTTTGAATTCCCGGTGTCCCTGTCGATGATGATCTTTGCTGATGCTACGTTTCCATAACCGGCGAATAAATTCCGCAGGTTGTCCTCGGTGGTGCTGTAGGAGAGGTTCCCGACATACAGTTTCTTACCCATTGAAAAAAATCCTTTTCCCGGAAATGCGTCCGGGCGCGCAGGATACAAAGTATCCGTGGACTTTATAGTCCGATATTTCCATCCGCGAAAGCGGATGACTCAAATTCTCCCTGTCATACCAACCGGAGAAAATAAGACACTATTGATATAAGGGAGAAAAAAATGGAAAGTAATAAAAACAGAACCCCTAAACCAGAATCCGCCGCCCGGCTCAGAGGGCACGGGCTTTCATGAACAATATCCAAAAACAATTCCTATAACCATAGCCATTTTATTCTGTTTTGGCTGTTTGTGTCAAGTGTTTCCGGAAAATATTTTGAAATATTTTGCAGAGACAATTGCTCCCATTTTCAGCCAAAAAGCAGTTTAATCGCCGATTGTATGCTGCGGGCGGGTTTTAATGTCAGGGCCGGCTCAATGGTTTCTGCGGTAGATTCCGGAGATGGGCAGAGAAAAGCCTCAAAACCAAGGTTTTCAGCCGTTTTGATCCGTGCGGCAAGCCGGTTTACAGGGCGAAGTTCCCCGGTGAGCGAAAGTTCCCCTGCAACGGCAATGCCGGCGTCCAGGGCAAGTCCCGTCCGTGCCGAATACAGGGCGCAGGCCAGGGCAAGTTCCACCCCCACCTCGGTAATGCGGATTCCCCCCGCGACATTTACATACAGATCGTGATCGGAAAGCCGCAGGCCAAGGTGTTTTTCCAGCGCCGCCGATACGCGGGAAACCCTGGGTGAATCAATTTTATCGGAAAATACCCTGCTAACCGCCCCCTTTGCGGGGATAGCCAGCGCCTGAATCTCAACCAGTATGGTTCTGGTCCCTTCCAGCACTGCCGCTATGGCAACCCCGGCGGGAAGTTCCTTCTCCCGCATGACCAAAAAAAGGCTTCCGGTATCTTCAACCGGAATGAGCCCCTTTTCTCCCATGGTAAAAATGCCGATTTCGTCTACCGAACCGAAACGGTTTTTCGCGGCGCGCAAAAAGCGGCAGTCCCGGCCGCCGGATAGTCCTGCGGTTTTGTCGTTCTGCTCGAAATACAGTACCGTGTCCACCAGATGTTCCAGCATTTTTGGTCCGGCAATTATTCCCTCCTTGGTGACATGCGCCACAAGGAACAGCGCCGCGTCGTGTTCCTTGACCCAGGAGGTCAGCTCGTATGCGCAGAATTTCATCTGACTGACGGTGCCAGGCACCGATCCCGCTTCGGCGGAGAAGAGAGTCTGCGCCGAGTCAACAAGGATCAACGACGGTTTTATTGCGTTCAGCGCCATTTCGATTTCTTCAAGGTTTCCCGTGCAGATAATTTCTATTCGTTCAAGGCTGCCGTACTCTGACAGACCCAGCCGGTCGGCGCGCAGTTTTATCTGCGAGGCGGACTCTTCGCCGGATATGTACAGTATGCGGCCTTTGGTTTCGGCGGCGGCCGCCGCCTGCAGGAGCAGGGTGGACTTGCCGATGCCCGGCTCGCCGCCCACGAGAATCGCGCTGCGTTTCATGATCCCGCCGCCCAATACCCGGTCAAGCTCGCTGATACCGGACGAGATTCGTACGTCGCCCCTGCTTTCCACGGAAGCGAGCGGCCATGTCTGGGGCAGCGCGGCACCCTCCCTGCGGCTGCCGTTTTTGCCGCCGGAAACGGGGGCGGCTTCGACTATGGTGTTCCATTCACCGCATTCGGGACAGCGTCCCAGCCATTTGGGTTCCTCATGCCCGCATGAAAAGCAGCGGTAAAAAGGTTTTTTTGCTTTCATCTGATCAGGATGGTACACTATATACCATGCATCTGCTATACTGCCACCATGAACATTGACGATCCGCGTGTGGAGGAGAATCTGGTCGAAATGGCGGGGGCGTTGGCAAAAACCGGCGACAGCCTCCTGGTCAGGGATTTTCTGCACTGTCTGTTGACTCCCGCGGAACTGGCGGATGTCGCCGCACGGTGGGCGCTGGTCAAGGCGCTCAAGCGAAACATACCCCAGCGGGAGATTGCCAGGGACCTCGGCATTTCCCTGTGCAAGATAACCCGCGGATCGCGGGAACTCAAGAAACCGGATTCGGCGTTTCAGAGGATATATTCGCTATAGGACATTGAAGATGACAGAGATCCCCTATGACTGCTACGGTTACGATTTTGTCCCTGCCGAATTTCTGCCCCCGCACAGGGATGAATACTGGCTGCGCAACAGTCAGCACAACGGCAAGGCCTGGCGCAAACTTTCGCCGGATGAAACAGCAATACTGGTACAAAACCAGAACTATTGCTCCGACTGGAACAATTTCCTCGTTTGCGATCCCTTTGATCCGGAGCTGATCCGTAACTCCAGCTTTTACGGGCTGGTAAGGCTGGGGACGCTGCGAAAAACAATCTTGAAGTATCACGACTTCTGCGTCCCCACCGGCATACGCGGCAGCACGATCATCTCCTGCGACATCGGGGACAACGCTGCCATACAGGATTGCGCGTATATTTCCCATTACATCATCGGCGACAACTGCATTCTTTCCCGCATAGACGAAATGCAGACGACCAACCACGCGAAATTCGGCGGCGGCGCGGTTAAAGACGGCGAACCGGAAGATGTGCGGGTGTGGATCGACGTGATGAACGAGGCGGGAGGACGCTCGATACTCCCCTTTGAAAGCATGATTGCCGCCGACGCCTTTCTCTGGGCCGCGTACCGCGACGATACAGGCCTGGCGGAGAAACTCAGGCAAATCACCCAGGAGTATTACGGCGGCAGCCGGGGCAGTTACGGAACCATTGGCAGCGGCTGTGTTATCAAAAGTTCCGCCATCATAAAAGATGTGGCGATTGGCTGCAATGCCTACATAAAAGGTGCAAACAAGCTGAAAAATTTAACGATTCTTTCTTCGGCGGAAGAACCCACGCAAATAGGCGAGGGTGTCGAGATGGTGAACGGCATTGTGGGCTATGCCTGCAATGTTTTTTACGGGGCCAAGGCGGTGCGCTTTGTTATGGGGCGGAACTGCAATTTAAAATACGGCGCGCGGCTTATCCATTCGGTAATGGGCGATAATTCAACGGTGTCCTGCTGCGAACTCCTGAACAACCTGATCTTCCCCGTGCATGAACAGCACCACAACAACTCGTTTCTCATTGCAACCATGGTGCAGGGAATGTCGAATGTGGCGGCGGCGGCAACCATTGGCAGCAACCACAACAGCAGGGCTGCCGACGGGGAGATACGGGCGGGGCGGGGTTTTTGGCCCGGTCTTGCCGTAACGCTCAAACACTCAAGCGTATTTGCATCGTATACAATCATTGCCAAGGGGGACTTTCCGGCTGAACTCAACATCCCCCTGCCTTTTTCCCTGGTGAGCAACAATGTCCACAAAAATCGCCTTGAGGTTATGCCGGCCTATTTCTGGATACACAACCTCTACGCTCTTGAAAGAAATTCATGGAAGGCGGGCAGCCGTGATCGGCGCAAGATCAAGGTTCAGCATATCGAAACGGATTACCTTGCGCCGGATACAGCCGAAGAAATAATCAGTGCCCTTTCTCTTTTGGAAGGATGGCTTGGCGAGGCGGGTTTTTCGCCGCACGGCATGAGCGCAGACGATGCCGATGATATACGGATGATTCCCTGCCGCCACATGGAGCACAGCAAGCGGGACCAGGTGATTATCAAGCCGCTTGCGGCCATTGCCGCCTACCGCCAGATGCTGCGCTGGTATGCGGCAAAGACCATCGCCGTTTTTCTCGGCGGCAACAGGGACCTTGATTATGCCGGCCTGTGTTCGCTGTTGGACACGGACGGGGAAAGGGTGCGCGATTGGGTAAACATGGGCGGCCAGATTGTACCGGCTTTTCGGGTGGACGAACTGCGGCAGGGTATTACCGGGGGCAAGTACAGCAGTTGGGAGGACATTCACCGCTGCTACGATCTCTGGCACGAGGCCTACCCGCTGGACAGGGCGCGTCACGCGTGGGCGCTGCTTGCCCTGCAGGGCGGCAAGGCTCCGCTTAGCGCGGCCTTTCTGAAAGGGGAACTTCTTGCCGCCGCCGAAACCAGCCGCTGGATAAGCCGGCAGGTTTTTGAGATCAGGGCAAAGGATCACCGCGATCCGTTCAGGAAAGCGACCTTCCGCAGCGCCGCTGAAATGGAACAGGTGCTCGGCCATGCCGCGGACGATTCTTTTGTGGGCACCGTCAGGCAGGAAGGGCAGCGTTGTGAAGAACTGATTGCCATAGTCACAGAAAGGCTGTAAAATGCCGATAATGAGCGTATGAATAGCGCCGGTTTTGAAGATGCCATTTTTATTATAAATATGCGAATCAGGATGATTAGGGATACTCTGCGCCTGAATCCCCCGCCCGAATTATTTCTGGAAAAATACCTGGACGATCTCGCGTTTATAGACTGGGTTCTGGCCTATCTTGTGCAGGCGCTTGAGGTAAACGGCGAGAAATTTGTCAGAAACAACGAATATGCCTACGCTTCGGATACCGAATGGCAGTTCAACCAGCTTTTAACCGAATTTTCACTGGAATCCGGCCTTTTTTCTTCCTGTACCGACGACGAAACCCGGCAGCGAATCGCCGTTTTACGCGAGGAAAGCGACGGGCGAAGAAAAACCCTTGAAGAAGCCGACCTTTCCCCTGAAACGGCAAAAGCCGAACCGGTGGTCAGTTCCGCCGAGTTGAGCAGTCTTTTGGGAGGCATCTAACGGCGGGCGGCGGGGCGCATCGCAGTTGCCTTCGAATTACCGGCGGGACTCTTCGGGGCAGGCGGGTTCAGGTGCCCGGCGGTGTGATAAGACCCAGCATGGATCAAATGCGCGAGTCGGTGTTTGCCTGCCTGGGGGACCTTTCGGGTAAATCCTTTCTTGATCTTTTTACCGGTTCCGGCGTTATCGCCCTTGAGGCGGCTTCCCGGGGAGCAGTGTATATTGAAGCGGTAGAAAACGACCCCCTCAAACGAAAGATATTGTTACAGAATACGGCGATTTCTCCTGTGCGGATTCAGTGCCGTTTTACCAGCGCCGAACTGTATGTGCAAAGGGCACGGCGGTTTTTTGATGTGGTGTTTCTTGATCCCCCGTTTCCCTATCAGTTCAAATATGACCTGCTGGGGCGCGTCGCTGCGTCTCCGCTTGTTTCAAATGAAAGTATTGTATTGTTACATCGGCCGCGCAAGGACAATCATTCGGAAGCGATTGACGCTCTGTTAGCCCGCGTTGATTCGCGGGAATACGGCCGCTCAATTGTTGATTTTTTTAAGGTTGCAACACAGATGTAAAAACAACACATTGCCTGTTCTTGTATTTTTTTTCATAAACTGGTATATTATAATCATACAGAAAAAATTATGGATTATAAAAAAATTTTTGAAAAGTTCGATAACGAAAGCGGATTTATAAAGACCACTGTCCCGCCGCAGGTGGACAGCGCACGAAAAGCGGCGCTCAACCGGAAGGGGAATATTCTTTTTAATTCGGGGGACATTGAAGGGGCGCGCAGGATATTTCAGGCAACGGGCTATTCCGACGGCCTTTCCCGCGTGGGAGACTACTATAAATCGCAGAACAGGCCGCTGGACGCACTGCAAATGTACTGGCTCGCACCGGATCATACAAAGTGCGAGCCGCTTTTGGAGCAGCTTGCCGGCCTTATGCAGGGCTTAATCCGCGAGGACGATAATGTCTGATACACCCATAGATGTTTCCGAAATTTCAAAAAACGGCTACAAACTGCTGCGGGAAAATAGAATCGACGAAGCTATCGAATGTTTTTCGGCTATTCTGCAAATTGACGAAAACAATAACTATGCTCTGGTAGGCATGGGCGACGCTATCCGCAAGCGGGGGTCCTGCCGGGAAGCGTCTGTTTTCTATCAACGCTGCCTCAATCATCATCCGGGGAACAACTATGCGCTTTTCGGTCTTGCCGACTGCTGCAAGGCCCTCAACCAATACCATAGGGCGATTGAAATTTGGGAACAGTATCTTCTGCATGACGATAAAAATATTACTGTTCTTACCCGTGTCGCAGATGCCTATCGCAAAGTGCGCGACTTTAAACATTCCAAAACGGTATACCTGCGGGTGCTTGAAATGGATGAAGCCAATCCATACGCGATCATCGGACTTGGGCATCTGCATTACGATTTCAAGGAATACCGCGATGCCCTGGCTTACTGGGAAAAGATGCTTACTATCAATCCGGACAATGTTGATATCCGGGTGCTGACGTCAATCGGGAACTGCCATCGCAAACTGAAAACGTTCGCCGACGGCATTGCATATTTTGAAAAAGCCATGGGCAAAGACACGGATAATTTTTACGCTATTTTTGGTCTTGCCGACTGTTACCGCGGCCTGAATCAGCAGGAACGTTCCCTGGTGTACTGGAACCGCATCCTCGAAAAAGATCCGGATAACAAGGTAATCCTGACACGCGCCGGCGACGCTTACCGGGGAATGGGCGAATTTGAAAAAGCCCAGGCCTATTATGAACACGCGTTGAATATTGAATTTGACACATACGCGGTGCTGGGACTCGCGCTTATCGCAAAATCGCAGGGGAAATACGAGGAGGCGGCTACGTCTCTGAAGCGGCTTATCCAGCAGGACTCCAGGAACAGCCGCATTGTCGCGGAACTTGCCGATTGCTGTGTAAAGAAAGGCGACAAGCGCCAGGCGAGGGAAGTACTGGAGGAATTCCAGCGGCTGGGAATACGCAACAGCCAGATTACCGAAATACTCGAAAAAATTTAATTCCCTTGAAAGATACGTTAAGCGGGATGCCGCTGGAAGAATTAACCGGGCTGTTAACACCTTTGCCGCGATTCCGCGCGGCGCAAATTTTCAAATGGATAGCGGGCGGTGTTTGCGGCTTTGCAGAAATGGGCAATTTGCCGCTGTCCCTGCGGGATGAGCTTGCAGGGCGTTTCCTGCTTCGGCCGGGCGTTGTTGAAGAGCAGTATCCCGGTGACGACGGGACTGTAAAGCTGGCCCTGCGGTTCGATGCCGCCTCGAAAATTGAGGCAGTACTGCTGCCCGGCCATTCGCGGCGAAAAGCAGCGCCGGGCGGATACACTGCCTGTCTTTCCACCCAGGCCGGCTGTCCCGCCGGCTGCGTGTTTTGCAAGACGGGCGCTTTGGGTTTTCTGCGCAACCTCAGTTCCGCGGAAATTGTCGAACAGTTTTTGCTGCTGCGAAAAATAGCACAGGAAAACGCCGGCCCGCCGGGAGAAGCGCCCGGGCGGCCAATAGCGAATATTGTCGTTATGGGCATGGGCGAGCCGCTGTTGAATCTGGCGGAACTGCGCCGGGCGCTTAATGTGATCACCAGTCCCGGGGGAATGGATTTTTCGCGGCGGCGGATAACCGTTTCTACCTGTGGAATCGCCGGCGGCATTATCGACCTTGCCGACAATGGCCCGGCTGTTCGGCTCGCCCTTTCGCTGACCTCTGCCGATGAATCTCTGAGGCGGCGGCTTATGCCCCTGACCAAAAGCCACAGTCTTGCCGATGTTAAGGAGGCCTGCGCGTATTTCCAGAAGCGGACAGGCGGGCGCATAACGCTGGAAGTAGTACTGCTTGGCGGAATCAATACGTCACGCGAAGATGCCGCCGGTATTGCACAATTTGCCGGGAATATTGACGCGGTGGTTAACCTTATCCCCTGGAATCCTGTTCCCGGCCTTGCGTTTGAAGGAATGCCCCTGCACTCTCCCTCGGCGGAAGAAGTAAAAGTTTTTAAGGGTTATCTGGAATCGCTGGGGATGAATGTTACCTGCCGTTTCCGCAGGGGGCGCGGCGTTATGGGCGCCTGCGGTCAACTGGGCGCGTTATCGGTTCATTGATTTTGATGCGGTTTGGGCCTGCGCTTCGTTATCGTAAATATCCACCAGAGTTTCCCGAAGCCAGCCGATAAAAGTACCTTCAACAAATACCCATGATTCGGTTTTATCGTCGGTTCTGAACAGGCGCCGCTCCTTGATGCGGACAATTGCCCCCTGCCTGAGATAGCCCGGCGAAAGGGAGTCATCGTCCGGCTGGGAACCGACACGGGTATATGAAACGTTAATGACACCGTAACCAATGTGCTGCTGCGACAGGGGAGAGGTCGGCGGGGGAATTACCGGATTTTCCTCTTTTTTCCCGTTGCATGCGGTAACAAATAATATAAGAAGTGCCGCAAGACATACTTGACGGCATGGAAACATAGAATTTATCTTCATACAATGAGGAATATAACCGCTTTTGCGGTTTTAGTCATCATTGCACTCATTCCCCGGCCTCTGCAGGCGCAGGAACAGGGCTACGCCTTTTCGCTGACCCCGCAGTTCGGTATTGTATTCGGCCAGGCGGAAGAAATCGTATATCCCGGCGATACCAAGGCCGCGTTCCTGAGCCAATTGCTTTGGGATATGCAGCCTGTTTTGTATTACGGTCTCTTGATGGATTTCTCAAGGTTGGACCAGCAAGAGAGGTGGGGTTTCTTTTCAACCTTGTCGCTGAAAAACGGAATTCCCGGTAAAACCGGATACATGGAAGACAGGGACTGGCTGTCGAAGGAAAATACCGATCTTACCCATTATTCAAAACACGATAACCACACCAGGGAACTCTTTTTGCTTGATTTTTCTCCGGGGCTTTCATTTCCGTTCAGCCGCGTCCTGCTGTTTAAGACTTTTATCAATGTATCGTATATGCGTTTCAGCTTTTCCGGTCACCATGGTTACGGAGAATATAACTGGCCGGGTTATCCTCCCTATGTAGATTACAGCGGACAAAAAGTGATCAGCTATATCCAGGAATGGCTGACCGCCTCTCCCGGCATTTCGCTCGGCTGTTTTTTTCTCGGCAGGTTTTTTGCCGAATTGTCGTTTATGGCAAGTCCCCTGATTGTATGCGCCGATTTGGATGAGCATAAATCAGTCGATGTAAAAGAGGGTTCTACAACAAGCCAGCAGTTCCGGGACTATATGCGGGGCGGCATACTGTTTGAACCGGGATTCCGGCTTTCTTACACGATCAACAAATGGCTTGCAGCTACCTGGGATTTTTCATGGCGGTACATTAACGGGACAAGGGGTGATACCTATAAGAGAAGTCCGATTGGCAGGGGAGGCTATGTACTGGTTGGCGAAGCCGGTGCCGGTTTATCGGTAATCAATTCGAGTCTTGGTCTTAAAGTTCGGCTGTAAGATGGTTTTACAGGAACAGCGCGGTCGGGAAGAGAAAGTGCAGCGCCGCAACTGCCACAAGGGCGATGCCTGCAGCTTTCCTGTAGCGGAGGAATGTATCCCCAAGACGGTCAAGCTGCCCCTCCCGGCTTGAATGGGAGGAATGTTCGCGGTAGAAACCAAAAATGATAATAAAGCCCGCGACAATGCCTGCAAGGGCGGGAACCATGTCCCCCAATATAGGCACCTGCTTTTCTACGGGCATGAGCAGCTTGAGAAAACCGGTTATCGCGGCAAGAATACCGAGCACCAGATGAAAACCACCTGAGTTGAAAGAAAATTTCATGCTGCTTTCGATGGATTCGCCCCTGGGTGAATCACCAAAAATGAGCAGAAACCCAATCAATCCGTTAAACAGGATTGACAAGAAATAAAGCTGTATCATTTCCTCGCCTCGATGATACCATAATCCATATTGCGTTTTTGGTCAATAGTTTTCATTCCGGTTTTATCTTTGCGTTCAATGTCTTTTTTTCGCTTTGAAAAACCATCAATAACTCGTTTGCTCTGAATGGGACGGCAAAACTGTAATTCTCCTGTGTCTGTGCGGAAAAAAAGATCCTGTGGTAGAATATGTCCTCCGGCTGCATAACCTGCCCGGTGCCGGCCTTTATCGCGGGCGCGATGGCAATATTAACCGCTCCCGTATACGGTTTATTCAGGCGGGCAAGAGCGTCAGTCCTGACCGATTTTTTCAGCGCTACGATAATCGTGTCGTCAAAGACAATCGCCTGAATGGTGATCCGGTTTCCGTCAAAGTCATAGGTGTCGCTGGCCAGATTGAGATACGAGATTACTACAATCATGAGGCAGGCAATCACAATCGTGAAAAACATCATTGCGCGGGGCCTGGAACCGGTCAGGGGGCGGAGCAGGCTGAAACGTTTGGGGGGTTCTTCCCTGTACAGGTCACGGACAGATTGGGGTGCCTTTTCCAGCCGGCGCTCCCGGTTGTAATGATAGGTAATCTCTTCCGGGTCGGTATGTTCCTTGCTCAGTTTGTAATTGGCGTTTGGCCTTTTTTTTTCTTCGCCGTCGCTCATCGTTTTCCCCTGGGTAGCCAGGCAGCACCGGCAACAGAAGCGGCGGCATCCGCCACTTCCGCTGGGTCGGCAAATCGGTCTGCGATGCTGTGCGCCGCCCGTACCAACAGCGATGCCGCCGCACAGGCGCAGGTGTAACCGTCAAAGCCGCCGCTTTGCCGGCCGGCGCGTGCCGCAGTGGCTCGCCATCGTGCTGCGGTGGCTCTCCATCGTGCTGCGATGGAGGCGCAGAAACCTGCCAGTACGTCGCCTGTGCCGCCCGCCCCCAGCGCCGGATTCATCCCGTCGATGATCCCGATGCGGCCGTCGGGGGAGGCAGCATACAGCACATGGCTTTTGAACAGTATAACGACATTTTTCCCGGCGGCAAAGCGGCGCAGAACGGGAATGGGATCGGCAAGAATTTCCTCTTTTGAAAGGCCGGTGTACGACGCGAATTCCCCGGGGTGCGGGGTCAATAATGCGTTTCCGTGGAAGACAATATCTTTTGCCAAATGTATCGCATCCGCGTCGAGGATCAGGGGCAGCCCCCGCTCTTCCAGGGGAAGGTAGGACTCCAACTGCCGCCGGCGATCTTCTCCCTTGCCCCAGCCGGGTCCCAAAAGCGCGGCAGCGGGGGAGAAGCGGTCATCTGCCGGCGTTTCTCCGTCGGGGATTACCATAACGCCGGAACAGGCAGGGGCAATCACCGGGTACAGGGAAGGATCGACAATAAGCCGCACCAGGCCAGCCCCGGCAGCCTGCGCTCCCCATGCCGCAAGCCGCGCCGCCCCCGCCGCCGGCGCGGAGCCAGCCCGTATTTCGACAACGCCACGCTCGTATTTATAGGCATCCTCCGCTACCGGCGGGATAAGGGCACAGACGTTTTCCCACGAGACAAGTTCCGCCTCGCGGTGCTGGCCGATGAGCGCCGGCGGAAATATGCCGCCGACAGGAATAATGTGGCCGGCATGTATTCGTGTCGCCGGCGTATACAGGCAGAGCTTTTGCGGTTCAATGGCAAGGGTGGCGTCGGCGGCGATTACCGGCATGCCGGGCCGCCAGCCGTCGAAACAACCCGAAGGAAGGTCGATGGAAACGACGAACGGCCGGTTCTGCCTTTCCTGCAGGGCATTTACCGCCTGCGCCATTTCCAGCGCGGCGCCGCGCAGAGGGGTATTCAATCCGGTACCGGATATTCCGTCGATGATAACATCCGCGTCGCCAAGCAGGGGTTTTTTCGCGCTTTCCCATTGCGCCGCCGCAACGCCGATTTTTTGCACTGACAGCAGTGCCTGCGACAGGGGGCTTTTGCCGCCGGCGGGCAAATGGTCTTCCGGCATTTTAGTCAAAAAAACCAGACAACCGGACTGCTGCGCATAACCGGAGAGAATAAGCGCCCTGAGCATTACCAGCGCGTCGGCGGCGTTGTTGCCGCTTCCCGCCAGCACGACGATGTTAGGACTTTCCTTCCGAAAAAAGTTAAGAAATTCTATTGCGCAGGCGCGGCCTGCCGCTTCCACCAGAGCGAAGGGATCAAGACCCCATTCTGCCGACGCCTCGGCGTCAAGGGCGCGCGCCCCCGCACTGCCGGTTAATGCGCCGCAGACTGAGGCCGGCTTCCTTTTTCTTCTCACGGCGAATCCCTCAAGAATCTGTCCAAACGCCACCATGCCAGTTGTATTTTCCACTCGTCGGCAAGCAGGGCGGAAAGTATCCCCTCCGGTGAAAGATGAAAATCGTTAAACCTGAGTTCATCCGGACTAATCTCAACAAAACCCCGCCGCTGCCGGTGACCGCTTGAATCCATGTGCAGGATTATATAGCCGGTTTCATCGGGGAAGTACAACAGTATTCTTCCTCCCCTGACCAGCCCCAGCATTGAATACAACAGCCGTACCTGCGATGTTCTTCCCTTTTCAGAGAGGCTGTACTCGTAAAAAGGTACTTCAACCGGGCTTTCGTACACGCCGTTTTCAACGTTCAGAATCCAAATCAATGAACTTGCCGGTTCGGTACTGACTCGCGTATTGGTTGACTCGTCAAAAACATCCCGATAGTAATCAACCTTGACATACAGTTTCCGCTCATCGGGGGCCGCGACTATGGATTCGATGGAAGAGACAAAAGCCGGCCAATCCGGCGGTATGGGAATGGCGTCGTCTCTGAACTGTATCAGGAAAAGCTGCTCTCCCTCGGCGCTGTACCAGTACACATTCCAGCCGGTCGGCAGGCGGCAGACAACGGCGATTTCATCCTGTACGGAGGAGTACAATCCCGCGATGTTGGGGAAGGGGCCGCCTCCCTGTCCTCCCTGTCCAAGGTATTCAATAAAGCGTCCATCCGCATCAAAGTGGAGAATTACGCTGTTCAGCAGTGTGCGGTTTTCAATGTCAAAATTGTGCCGCTCCTGGGGCAGCAGTTCTTCGACGAAAATGTGCTTGCGCGAGTCAATGGCGATTTTGCCGGGAGATCGCAGCGGGTAGGTAAAGGCCCACCGGGTAGCCTGTACATCGTTGTCAACATTGGTTTTCAGGCTGACAGGCTTTGGGTTGGTTTCGTCGTTGTAGATCATGAACAACAGGTCGCCGTAGGAATTGTACCGGACGATTTTTCCGCTGCCCGAATCGGCAATAAAAAAGAAACCATCTCTCATGGCAATATCCGCCCGCCGTCTTCCCCCATCCCCCTCAAGGCCGAACAGGGCAATTTGGTCTTCCATTGGGCCGATGTCGAGGGAAAAGAGATTCTCGCGCTGTATTGAATCGATGTCCGAAGGGGAGCATGCCCCGCAAAGACAGAGTGCGGCAAGCAGGTATACAAGAAATGATTTCATACTGCGTTCATTATGGAAAAAACGAAGCACTTCGGCAAGGGTCAGATTACAGGATCAACGAATCATGCGAATGAATACAAAATACACGATCAACGAATTACGCGAATTAGCGCGAATGAATCAAAGAATTAGGCCACTCCCTATTCTCACCATTCGTTTACATTCGTGTCATTCGTTGACTCTTTTAATATTCATTCGTTGATCCGTTGGCTTGTCTCTATCCTCCTTATTCGCTACCATATATCCATGATGGAAAAATTTATCAAGGCGCTGTTTGGCTCCCAGCATGAGCGGGACCTTAAGGCCTTGCTGCCAATATTGCACGCGGTCAACGAAAAGGAAGCCTGGGCTGCCGGCCTTGCGCCCGGGGAATTTCCCAAACAGACCGACAGGCTGCGCGAGCGTTATCACAACGGGGAAAGCCTCGACGCGCTTCTGCCGGAGGCCTTTGCGCTGGCGAGGGAAGCGGCGCGGCGGAACCTCGGCGAGCGTCCCTACGACGTGCAGGTACTTGGATCGATTGTGCTGCATCAGGGCAAAATCGTCGAAATGAAAACCGGTGAGGGCAAGACCCTGATGTCCGTCGCCGCCGCGTATTTGAACGCCATTCCCGGCAAGGGCATCCACGTTGTCACGGTGAACGATTATCTGGCAAGCCGCGATACCGAATGGATGCGGCCGATTTTCAGTTATCTTGGCCTGAGCGTGGGGACGATCCTTTCCGACATGGACAACGAACGGCGCAGGGAAAATTATGCCTGCGACATTACCTACGGGACCAACAATGAATTTGGTTTTGACTATCTGCGCGATAATATGCACCGCGGTATGGAAAGCAGGGTGCAGCGGGGACACAATTTCTGTATTGTCGATGAGATTGACTCGATACTAATCGACGAGGCGCGTACCCCGCTGATCATTTCGGGCGCGGCGGAAGACGATACCTTCAAATACGCCGAGGTTGACCGGCTCCTCAATAATCTGAAGGAAGTTCAGAAAAAGGAAAACGGCGAGTATCCCGACGAAACCCAGGGTGAAGAGGTAATCGGCGATTACAAGATCAACGAAAAAAACAAAAACGTTTCCTTCAGTAATCAGGGGCTTGCCACGATTGAGGGGATTCTGCAGAAACGGAGCCTTATTCAGGGGGCGATTGTTGATGAGGAAAATTTTGAGTACATTCACTATTTTAGCCAGGCTCTGAAGGCCCACAAGCTCTTCCACCTTGACGTTGACTATGTGGTGCAGGACGGACAGGTGCAGATTGTAGATGAATTTACCGGGCGTATCCTGCACGGACGGCGTTATTCGGACGGTCTGCATCAGGCGATAGAAGCGAAGGAGCGAATCAAAATAGCGCAGCGCAATCGTACTTTGGCGACTATTACCTTTCAGAATTATTTCCGGCTTTACTCAAAAATTTCCGGCATGACCGGTACGGCGGATACCGAAGCCGTTGAATTTAATAAAATTTACAAACTAGACGTAGTGGTTATCCCCACCAATTTGCCGGTTGTCAGGGCAGACGAAGACGATGTTGTATACCTTAACGAAGCGGAAAAGAACAAAGCCCTCTGCGACGAGATCGCCGAAACATACAAAAAGGGCCAGCCCATGCTTGTCGGCACGGTTTCCATCGAAAAATCAGAAAAAATTTCGGCGATGCTTACCAGCCGGGGAGTGCGCCACGAGGTACTGAACGCCAAAAACCACGCCCGTGAAGCATTGATAATCGCCGAGGCGGGAGCAAAAGGTTCGGTAACCATTGCGACTAACATGGCGGGGCGCGGCACGGACATTAAACTCGGCGGCAGCCCGGAACACCGCGCCCGCAGGCGCGCCGGAACTGCGGCAAGCGGCGAACAGTACGCCGCCATTTACCGGGAAGAATTCGAAAAGTGGCAAAAGGACTACGCGGAAGTAAAATCGCTCGGCGGGCTGTACGTTATCGGCACGGAACGGCACGAAAGCCGCCGTATAGACAACCAGCTTCGCGGACGCTCGGGGAGGCAGGGCGATCCCGGAAAAAGCAAATTCTTTATCTCAATGGACGACGAATTGATGCGGCTTTTTGGCGGCGAAAAAATGAAAAGCGTTATGTCCAGAATAGGCATGGAACCGGGCGAGCCGATTTACCACCCCTGGCTGAATAAAAGTATTGAAAATGCCCAAAAAAAAGTCGAGGAACGTAACTTTGAAATCCGCAAACACCTGCTGGAATACGATGATGTGCTTAACCAGCAGCGAAAATATATCTATGAACAGCGGGATGCGATACTTCTTGATAACGATCTGAAAAAACGGGTTAACGATGCAAGCGCCGATATGGCAGGGGTTTTGATTGATGAATTCAGCCGTGCACAGAGACAGGATCTGCCCGCAGCCGTCAAGGATCTTGGCGAACAGCTTCGCCTGAAATTCAACTATCAGCTTGCCCTTGATCCTGGCGGAACCGATGCAAAGAATCCTGAAATGCTGGAACGGCGCATTGTCGCCGATCTGGAAAAGGATATTGACAACAAGGAAGCCATTATCGGCACGGCCTACATCAACACGATAATAAGGGAAAGTTACCTTAATGCGGTTGACCGCAAATGGCTGGATCACCTTGAACACATGGAAGCCCTGCGCGAGGCGGTATATCTGCGCCACTACGCGCAGAAGAACCCCCTTACCGAGTACAAGGTTGAGGGTTTCCAGATATTTGACCGCATGATCGATGACATTCGCCAGGAAATCGCCTCGCGTCTGCATCTGGTGCGGATTCAGGTTGCTCCCCCGGGCGACACCCGCAGGCCGGCAAGCCGCACCTACGCCACGGCGCAATCGGCGAGCCATTCAAGCATGGATTCCTTCGGCGCCGCCAATGTTGGCACAGGCACCCGCGACGGCGCGTCGCAGATAAGAGCCGCCAGCCGCCCGGAAGGCGCTACGGTGATACGCAGTCAGCCCAAGGTAGGCCGCAACGATCCCTGTCCCTGCGGCAGCGGCAAAAAGTACAAGCACTGTCATGGGCGGAACTAATTGCACCCCGTCAAGGGGTGTAGATGAGATAATGCGACAGGCGCCGGCGTAAGTAAAATCCACCGCTTTAAAAAATTGCGGACTGGGTTTATCCAGTCCAGCACGCCGCGGTGGACAGCGAGTAAATGTAATAATTTTTTCTCTAGTCCCATGACGGAAAAAATGCTATGCTTACTGCAATGTTTAACAGTATTCGCGGGATCGTCAGCGGAAAAGACGGGGAGGCGGCGTTTGTGTTTACCGGCGGGGTAGAATGGGAAATCGCCATGCCCGCCACCGACGTTGAACTTTTGCCGCCCGCCGGAAATGAATGCCGGATTTTTACCTGGCTGTACCACCGCGAGGATCAAATGCGGCTGTTTGGATTTTCCGGCGAGATCCGGCGGAATACCTTTCTGGAATTGCTCAAGGTTGAAGGCATCGGTCCCAAAAACGCCCTGAAAATAATGGGCGGCATCGCTCAGGAAGATCTTGAACGGGCGCTTGAAACCGGGGATTTGGCGCGGCTTGAGGCGGTTCCCGGGCTGGGAAAAAAGACCGCGCAGAAAATGCTCCTTGCCATGAAGGGAAAGCTGATTCACGCGCCGGCGGCTTCCGCGGCGGCCTCGCCGTACGGGGACCTTATCGAAGCGTTAACGGCAATGGGCTACGACAAGCGGGCGGCTTCTGAAGCCATTGTCCGTGCAGAGGCCGGTCTTCCCCCCGGCTTGCCGGCGGCGGAACAAGAAAAGCTGCTTTTCAAAAACGCCATTGTGTATCTGAGCGCGGGTTAGGTTATCCGATGGGAAAAAAAAGCGCGGAAAATAACAATACCGGCATTGCCCACCCTGAACAGGTTCCCGGCGAGGATGAACGCGATCTGAGTCTGCGTCCCCGCAGGCTTTCCGAATTTCTCGGGCAGCAGGCGATGAAGGACAATCTTTCGGTATTTATCGGCGCGGCAAAGGAACGCCGCGAAAGCCTCGACCACCTTTTTTTGATTGGCCCGCCGGGGCTGGGCAAGACCACACTGGCGCAGGTGGTGGCGAATGAACTGGAAACCGGTTTTGTGCAGACATCGGCTCCGGCAATGGACAAGCCCAAAGACCTTGTCGGCCTGTTAACCAACCTGAAAAAAGGCGACGTTTTTTTTATCGACGAGATCCACCGGCTTAAACCCGCCATCGAGGAACTGTTGTACATCGCGATGGAAGATTACGAACTTGACTGGATCGTGGGACAGGGGCCGATGGCGCGTACCCTGCGAATCCCCATTCAGCCGTTTACATTGGTCGGAGCGACCACCAAGGCGGGGATCGTTTCAGGGCCATTGATCAGCCGCTTTGGTATTACCTGCCGTTTTTCGTTTTACCGGCAGGAGGACATGGAAGCCATTGTCCGCCGATCGGCGGGGCTGCTCGACGTGCAGATCAACGCCGACGCGGCTTCTCTTTTGGCAAAGTCGTCGCGGGGAACGCCTCGCGTGGTGAACCGCCTTTTGCGGCGTATGCGGGACTTTGCCCAGCATTCAGGCAGCACCGCAATTACGCAGGAGGTGGTGCACGACGGACTTGCCCGCCTGGAGATAGATCAGCTGGGGCTGGAACGGCAGGATCGCGACATTCTCAAAACGATAATCGAGCGGTACAAGGGAGGGCCGGTGGGAGCGGAAACGCTGGCAATCTCCATCGGCGAATCGGTTGAAACACTGGAAGATTACTACGAGCCGTTTTTAATTCAGGCGGGTCTGTTGCAGCGCAGTCCCCGCGGGAGAATGGTAACATCCCTTGCCTACGGCCATCTGGGATTGCAATCCCTGGGACTTGCTCCTAACGACACAGGGCATGGTGAGGCATCCCTGTTTTGAAAACCAGTGATTTTTCTTTTACGCTTCCTGAAAATTTAATAGCGCAATATCCGCCCGAACAGCGGGGACAAAGCCGCCTTATGCTGCTGGATCGCCAAACAGGAAGACGCGAACACCGCATGGTAAACGATCTGCCGGATATCCTGCGCAGGCCGGAATTCCTCGGCGCAAACGGAGAGCCGCCGCTTTTGGTATTCAACAATTCAAAAGTAAGAAAAGCGCGGCTTATCGGAACGGCGCTGCAGTCAGGCGCGAAAGTGGAATTTCTTCTGCTGGAAAGAATGGGGACTGGGGACTGGAAAGCCCTTGTGCAGCGGGCAAAGCGCCGAAAACCGGGAAGCGATTATGCGTTTTTTGATACCGGCGGCGAAGAAATTGTCCGCGCGGAAATTACCGGCGGGGAAGGGGATTTCCGGTTTCTGAAATTTGACCGCCCCATAGACGATGACTGGCTTGAGCGCTACGGACATATTCCCCTGCCGCCCTACATCAAACGGCAGGATGCCCCGCCCGACGCCGACCGTTACCAGACGGTATACGCCGCTGAAACGGGTTCCACCGCCGCGCCGACAGCGGGGCTTCACTTTACCCGCGAACTGCTGGACAATCTTGCCGCCGCCGGGATTGAAAGCGCGTTTCTGACGCTCCACGTAGGTTTGGGAACCTTTTTGCCGGTTCGCAGCGAAAGCATTGCAGATCATGTTATGCACGAGGAATCTTTCTGCATAAATGAGGAAACCGGCACGAAAATCGAAAAGGCAAAAACCGAAGGACGCAGAATCATCGCCGTGGGAACCACCAGCGTGCGAACGCTGGAGAGCGCCTGGGTTTCGGAGAAACTCAGGCGGGGGAAGGGCAGCACCGCAATTTTTATGTATCCCGGTTATCAATTCAAAGCTGCAGACGCCCTGTTTACCAATTTTCACACGCCGGAATCCACTTTGTTAATGCTGGTATCGGCCTTTGCGGGCAGGGAAATGATCCTTGATAGTTATAGCGAAGCAATTCGGGAAGGCTATCGTTTTTTCAGCTACGGCGACGCAATGCTGATAACGTAGAGGAAAAAATCACCGCAGCGACAATGAGGCCGCCTCCGGCGATAACGGAAATTGCCGGTTTTTCGCCGATTGCCAGCAGCACCCAGACCGGGTTTAGAACCGGCTCAATGGCGGCTATAAGCATGGCCTGAACCGCCGGGACGCGCCTGATGCCATAGGCAAACAACGCCGATGCCGCGCCGATTTGAAAAATCCCCATAAAAAGAATACAAAAAATACTGTTCACCGAAAAAGACGGGGGATACAGAATAAAAAAAGGGACGGAAAAAAGCAGGCATTGTATGTGCGAGAAAATCAGGATGTCCGCCGGATTATCGTTTTTGTTGAGCCGCAGAACAACGGAGTTTGCGGCAAAGGTGATGCCGGAGATCAGGGCGAGTGCGTCGCCAAGCAGCGAAGCTGCCGCAAAACCGCCGGAGAATACCAGCAGCATGCCAAGGCCTACCAGAACCATTGCGCACCAGTGTTCCCAATGGGGCTTTTCCCGAAGAACAAGCCAGCCCAAAAGCGCCGCCCATACCGGTGCAGTGTACTGAAGCACAATAGCATTCGCCGAAGCGGTCAGCTTGTTGGCAATGACAAAGAGTATCATGGTGGCGGCGTAACAGAGGCCGAACGCGGCAAATGTCAATACTTTACGGGGCGGCGCTTTTTCCGGCATTGTCATTCCGCTGGAGCGGCTTCTTCGGCGGCGTGAAAAAAGGCGCAGGGCAAGCAGTACGACAGCCGCCAGAACGCTTCTGCCTCCGCCTATGACCACGGGATGCCAGTCCAAAAGCCGGATAAAGAGGCCGGAAGTGCTCCATAGCATGGCGCAGAGAAAAATCGCCCCCTGGCCTGCCAGACGATGCTCTTTGTGAATGGCGATATTGTGTGTCATTGATCGTTAGCGAATAAAATTGGTCCTTATCCGTTGTGCGGGAGGTTCAGGAATAGGGACTTCTTTTTTTCTGGCGGCAACTGCCTTGATAAGCCATGCCATATTTCGTCCCTGTACCTCCATAAGCTGCAGCCCCTCTTGATCTCCCAATACTTCCTGAGCGTTGTTGCCGTAGATAACATCCCAGTACATTCCCGGGGTTATGATAATCTGGGACAGATTAAAGTAATTGTTCAGCTGATGAAAGACACCGACCCCGCCGGCACGCCTGAGGGATACCACCGCGGCACCGACTTTGTACCGCATATCCGGATAACAGAAGAAGAGCCGGTCCAGCAAGCACTTGAAAGTGCCGGCTATGCTGCCAAAGTATGTCGGACTTCCGAGGATAAGCCCGTCCGCTGCCCGCATTTTTTCGGATGTTTCCTGTACAATGTCGCCGGGAATCACGCATTGCTGGGTTCCGATACATTTTCGACAGGCTATGCAGCCCTGAATTTTTTTGTTGCCGGCGTGGATTATCTCCACCTCGATATTTTCTTTGGCGAGTTCGCCGGCCATTATGGAGATACCTTTCGCAACAACCCCGTCGCTGTGGGGGCTTCCGTTAATCGCAATTACCTTCATCTTTTTCTCCTAAAGTTTCAGATTGTTCAGATAGTCCTCCAGGGCTTTCTGCGCGCTCCTTGTGTTTTCCCGGAGTCTTTCTATTTCGGGGCCAAGGTTATCAATACTGTTGTCGATGGACATCATCCGTTTCAGATATTCCTGCCCCTGCGAAGTTTGACTGCCGGCTGCTTCAAGATTTTGCCGTATGCGATCCTGCTCCTGAATAAGTTCCAGGCGTCGTCTTTCCGCAAGGGCGGCGGCACTTTCGGCGTCAACCACCGCCGTACGCAGATGTACCGCCTGCTGCAGCGCTTCCTTTACCCGGGGGGGGATTTCCTGGCTGCTTGCGTACGACAAAAAGGCTTCCGGCCTGATCTGCAAGAGGCTTATCCGTTCCATTAGCGGGCGTGTCTCAAGTACCAAAACGGTAAGTTCCCGTTCCGGACGCAGCGTCACGGTAAAACGGTAAGACAGCGGAGTCTGCTCGTCGGCTTCGGGCGATTCAAGAACGGTACCCGGATTTTTGGGATGCTCAATAAGAAGCGGTTTTGACAGGGAAGAATTGTTTTTAAAAGTGTACTCTGTTATAAATTCTTCGCTGCGGTTAAGCGTCATTACGCCCTGGGAGACGGCGACTGAAACCATTGTCCGGGAAATGTCACGCATCAATGTTCCGGTAACGGAAAGATCCTCGCCGTAGGAAATAAACCGCTTCTCTTCTTCGTTCCAGAATTGTATAAGGGCGTCTCCCGCGTAGGTTCCGCCGTCATAGACGGTTATGGGACCGGCGGGCAGCTTCATTCCGCTGGTGTTGGTCAGCTCTGCGCCCAGCCTTGGGTTGATGCTTCCTGCGGCGGCGGTTGCTCCTGAAAATATCAGCATCTTGCGCGCTTCGATGGGGGTTTCAACCAGAGGCAGCATCGCGCTCATCTGCCGGTCGAGGTTTACCGGGTTTTGTATGGTGAATTCAAACTGATCCCCCGCCGCCGCCGCGCTCGCGGTTTCGATTACACCGCCGGCCAGACGCGCCCTTGTATTGGCCGTGTCCGCCATCGAATATTCGGCCATTTCCTCCATTTCCATCGCCATCGAGGGCATAGCCTTGAGTGCCTCGGCGCGGGGGGGCGGGGGAGCATAGCCCTGATCGTGGGTCGTGCCCGCCGCAGCACCGGCAATGGCCAGGGGCAGGGTGGGGCGGGAAAGGTAGTACGGCGGGGACAGGTTTTGAATAAAAGAGGGTGGGGCTTCCGCGGCCCGCGA
>Ga0082212_10002602_pt1 | contig 26177 bp, 26 predicted proteins | sample TergutNt197P3_FD_71548 | JGI IMG/M metagenome (GOLD analysis project Ga0082212, IMG submission 71548) | Neocapritermes taracua P3 segment gut microbial communities from Petit-Saut dam, French Guiana - Nt197 P3 | ecosystem: Host-associated > Arthropoda: Insects > Digestive system > Gut ...
CAATAGTTTAAGTGTGATTTTAAATTTCACATGTATGGCTAAATTTCGATTTCAAGCAGTTTAAGAATCAATGTCGTCAACTTAAGGTATTTTTTGCTTCAAATTGAAACATGTAAAGTATCAAAATCCGTATTTTTCGCCATTTCTCAAATAGAAATCCTACATAAAACTGTCCCGCGACATACTAACGTGAGTTTTCCTTTTTTTTGTACTAAGAATTCGAATGTACCTTGAAAACATAGTAAAACAAAGTTTTTTTGCAGTTCACGAGTTGATTTTTCTTAATATTATTAGTACAATTGTGCTAAGAATATTGGGAGGTGATACCTGTGGCAAGGCGCGTGGATCAAAACACTCAATACCGTGTAAGAAAGCATGTCAATAGCGGGTATACTTACGCCAGTACCCAACCACCGTATATAGACTCAGGCACAGGAAAAACGAAGTATCGCCACATCCATTGGGGTACCGTTAACGAAAACAATAAGTTCACGCCAGGCTCCACATTTTTTATGGCGACACCTGAAGAGCGAGCACGACTTATCTTCCCCGAAGAATGGGACATGAGCGAAGCACATAGACTTACAGGGCTACGGCCACCGGGAAGGCCGTCATACGACGGCGATTGCCAAAATCGATTTTACGGCGACATTTGGCTGCTTGAACAAATCGCCATGAAGACCGGTATCCAGCAGGATCTGGAGGCTGTTTTTAACGGAAACCGCGAAATCGTTGACGATATACTGACCTTGGCCATGTTTCCCTACCTAACGAAGTTCAATTATAGCCGCGTCGCCAGGTGGCAGAGGGTTGCAGCAGCCCCTTCTTTGAGAGAACTAACACCCAAAGTGATTACCTTGCTTACCCAGTCCATTACTGAGCAGCATCGCATAGGCCTTTTGAAGCTCCGAGCTGCGAGGTTAGGGAAAGACGAACTTTGCGCCGTTGATTCCACGAGCAGGTCTGCGTACGGATGGAGCCTTGCAGATATCCGCTGGGGCAAGAACAAGGAACATCTGCCGCTGGAGCAGACACTGGAAGTTGTCGTATATACGCTTTCCAGCCATATGCCGGTCTATTACAGGACGTTCCCAGGCAACATGCCAGATTCACGAAGTCTCGAAACCATCCTCATGGATCTTGATCACTCTGGCTTCAAGGATTTGGTACTGATCACAGACCGTGGGTATGAATCGCTTCGCAATCTTGAAAAATATATACTGCGCGGGCAGTCCATTGTAATGTGCGCCAAGACTGGCCAGAAGAATGTTGTGAAGGTGATACGAGAGCTTAAGGAATTCGGCGCCCGCCCGGAAGAAATGCGGATCGACCCAGATGCAATGGTATACCACAAACAATACGACATCGACTATGAGGTTGAGAGTACGGGACAAGCCACAAAGTTGTCAGACCGGTTGAAACTGAACCTATATTTTGACCCAGTTCGAAGGGGCATTGAGCTGATGGAACTTGATATTGCGCTGTCTTTTCAGGAAGCTGCCCTCAGCGAGCTTTTGGAAAGCAAAGGGATTCTTGGCGATGATGCTTGGATCAAGCGGGAATACTGCTATTACAAGTTCAACTATGATCCTGTCACAAGGGAGATTAAGTCCTACGAACTCAACGAGAAGAAAGTCTCGAAGGCTCGTAGCCTATCTGGTTTCTTTGCTATAATGACCCATGGAGTGAATTTCGATGCTATGGATGCTTTTCGCGCCTATCGCCTCCGAGACGAGCAGGAGAAGTATTTCCAGCAAATGAAGGATCAGATGTTGTCAGACAAGCAGCGGAACTGGTCAGAGGAAGGGAAAATCGGACGTCTATTCATCCTTTTTGTATCCCTTATTTTAAGTTCTTATGTGCGCCACATCTGGAAGAGTTCCAAGCTTCATGAGTTGTTTTCTTCCTCGTTGGACGTTGTTGATGAAATGAGGCCGATCCGATTGATTGAGCATACGAACCGGTCAAAGGTGATCACGCCATTTGTCGGGGCACAGGTGGATATCTGCGATGCATTCGGTTTTAAAATCCCGGAAGGCTGCGCACCGGCTTATGCGTCGCGCCAGAAATCGGTACGCAAGCGAGGGCGTCCGCCGAAGAAAGTGGTCGAGTATGATTCTTAGTACAAAAAAAAGGAAAACTCACGATGATACGGTTGTCCGTCTGAATGAAGAACAGCGTCACAATATGCTTGAACTTCAAAAAGCCGGAGAACTGCCTGAGAAGATCAATCGTTCCAGTGACCTTTTTTCAAATTTCTTCTTGGACGACCAGCACGAACGTCACTATTGTTAGATTTAATCAATTCAATCTTTGGCACGTTGGGATATCAAAAGCTAAAGACAATAGAGTTATTGAATACTGAAATGACTCCTGACAGTCATAAAAAGAAACGAGTCCATTTTGATCTAAGAGGAGTGGATGAGAACGGAAGGCAAGTCAATGTCGAGCTTCAAAAAGAGTTACATGCTCACTTTGTATCACGTTGCCTTTTTCATTGGGGTAAGAATTATACTCAACAATTAGACGCAGGTAAAGGTTTTTCTAATCTGAAACCAACCATAATGGTATCTTTACTTGGTTCTAACATGTTCAAAGATGATGAGCTTTCAGTGTGGGATTTTGTACTTATAAATCCAAGGACAGGGAAGATTTTGACACAAGATGAACTTCTGATTTATGTTGAGATGGAGAAGGTCTATGATAGATTGAAAGTGCTAAGAGATAAAATTAAAACAACGCCAGATTATGAATTTACAGAAGCTGAACGGGTGACATTATGGAGTGGATATATCAGGAATGTTGAAATTGGGGTGGAAATAGTGAATCAAACAGCTCAAAAAGATCAGGTATTTCACGAGGTAATAGAGGCTGAATCAAGTTATTGGAGTAACCCAGAGAATCGTTATGCTCAATTCATGGAACAGATTGCCGAGTTAGACGCGAGAGCATTTTTAGAAGATGCAGAAGAACGAGGAATACAACAAGGGTCAAAACAAGAAAAAGAAAAAACAGCGCGGGCAATGCTCGAAAATGGTATAAAAATAGAGCTGGTTTCTAAAATAACGGAGCTTTCTATTGAAGAGTTAAAAAGACTGTAGGGTAAAGGAATTGAACGGTGCAAAAATGCCGAAAGAAATAGAAAGAGAAAAAACTCCAAAATAATGTTGGTTAAGAAATTGAAACCGGATTTTGGGAAATAATCCTTTGTATAGGAGCCGCTATATTATGAAACTCAATGATAAATACAGATTAACACGGCAAGAAAATTTGTTTCTTGCGAAAAAGATGCTGGTATCGTGCATTTATAGCAGCGCCAGGCTTGAAAATGTCAATGTTACTTTTCCTGACACTCAAACGATTTTGGACGGAATTTCTGTTCCCAATATGCCGGTTGACGACATTCAAACTATTTTAAACCTCAGAAATGGGTGGAAATATGCACTTGAACATATTGGAGAAGAAACCAATCTCAATTTTATGTGCAAGATAAATTCTTTTGTATCTTATAACGAAAGTCTCGATTGGGGATGTCTTCGTACTGGCGAAATAGGGATAAGCGGAACAAATTGGAAGCCTCCTGTTCCTCAAAAAGAAATAGTTGAAGAATATATTGAAAAACTGTTGAAGAACTCTAACTCTTCAACAGAAAAAGCTATTTCACTTTTTATTTGGGGAATGAAAAATCAAAATTTCTGGGATGGCAACAAGAGAACGTCTCTCATTACAGCAAATCATTACATGATCGCAAATGGAGCAGGAATATTAATTATTCCTCCGGAGAAATTGTTGAATTTTAACTGTAACTTGACTGAGTTTTATGACAGTGGTGAATCCGATTCATTAAAAATATTCCTATATGACAATTGTGTTTCAGGAATGGAAAGAGATAAAAACACTATTATTGAGTCCCCAGATATCCGCTTATAAGCTACTTGATTGATAAAAATATTTGCCATTCTTTTTGAATTACCCATATTCTAGTAGTAAGATTTCTTTTCTGAGAAATTGCGTTTGAAAATGGTCGTGGTTTTTTTTAATAAAGCAACCCAGACAGTTCCATAATTACTCAAAAAGTGGTAAACTTATAATATTATATACAAACGGAAGAGGGCATTAACAAGAATAACTAGAAGAATTGCAAGTAAATGAAAATGTATTATTCAATTGCAAACTGAAAGTATGTGACATCAGCTTTACCTGTTTTTCAAAGCAGGGGAAATTATGGACACGGACAGCGACTTGGAGAAAGGTGGTCAATGAAAAACGCCCTCGATATCAGATAAATTTGAAAGGAATGTTAATAGCTATGAAAGATAGTACAAGACGGCTTCCGTCTATAACCGAAGCGATAATTTACTTAACGCTTATCATCGGCGTCATCATTGCAGGGCTCTGGCTTATCGGCGCGAGAAACGGCGGCGCGCCCATGTCGCTGTTTCTCGGTGCAATCATATCCACACTGATCGCGTTATTCCTGCACAACAAATGGAAAGATATTCAGAATGAGATGATCAAAGTTATCTCCGACAGCCTCGTTGCTGTTATTATTATCATGATTGTCGGCATGACAATAGGCGTTTGGATGATCGGCGGAACCATTCCGGCGCTGATCTATTACGGGCTTAAGGTATGCACTCCGGGCAATATGCTGCCGTTGACATTTATTCTTTGTGCATTTGCCTCGACATTTACGGGCACTTCCTTTGGAACCATGGCTACCATGGGGCTTGCCCTTGTCGGCGTCGGACTCGGACTTGGCATGCCGCCGCACATTGTTGCAGGAGCCGCTGTTGCCGGCGCTTATTTCGGAGACAAGATGTCTCCAATGTCCGACACGACCAATATGGCGCCGGCCATGTCAGGCACAACCCTGTACGAACACATCTTCTCAATGTTATACACAACTGTTCCGGCCACCGTCGTCTGCCTTATAATCTATGCGCTTATTGGCAATCAGTACGCGAGCGGAGTGATGGACGACAGTAACATCGTTATAATATCCGAAGGACTAAGAGCAAAATTCAGCATTACTCCATTTGCATTGATCCCAGCTCTTCTCGTGCTTGTGATCGCGGCTTTTAAGATACCTGCCATATTGGGACTCGGCGTTTGCTTTATTATCAGCGTTATCTTTGCTATGATATTGCAAGGCGCTGGTTTTGTCCCCATTATACAGACTGCATTTTCCGGTTTCAAGTCTGAAACCGGAGTGAATATAGTCGATACACTGCTGAATCGGGGCGGGCTCAGGATGGTTCAGGATACCGTATGTCTTATTCTCCTCGCCTGCTTGATGGGCGGCGCGCTGAATCAGAGCGGAATACTCAACGTTTTTGCTGAAAAGGGAGTTCTAAAAGTCGCCAAGAAGCCATTCCAGCTGGTGTTGGGAACGATGGTTTACTGCTATTCTATTTTGCTGTTATCCGGTAATCAGGTGCTCGGTATCATATTAGGCGGACGTACCTTCCAAGAGGCTTACAAGGAGATGGACGTACATCCAAAAGTACTTTCCAGAACATTGGAGGACACAAATACCATCGCTTCGGCGTTGGTTCCGTGGAGTACAGCGTCCATTTATGCATGTAGCGTGATGGGCGTGTCAATAGCCTACATCCCCTACGCGTTTCTGGGCTTTATAGTGCCTATATTCACAGTGCTCTTAGCCTTCACAGGATATGGAATGTGGCGCTCGGACGGTACTCCCATGTGGGGTAAAAAAGCAAAAAAACAGAATTAACAGCCTTTATGAGAAATCCAGTATCAACTGTAACGAATCAAGGGGGCGGCAAAACACCGCCCCTTTGTCTTTCTCTCTTTGTTTTGCTTATATTTGAGATTTGTACATTGTAATTTGTACTATGTATTTCTATTTTGTGTTCAGCTTGAACAGTTTCTCAGCGTTGGTACGGCCCATCTTAAGCTTGTCATTGTAGCTGAATGGGATGTTGTCGAACCAGTCGGAGTTTTGCTTCATCGTCTCATAGGGATAGTCGGTGGAGAACATAATGCGGTCAGTGCTCATCTCCATCACAGCGCACATCAGGGCGGGCGTACTGCAGTGACCGCTGGTGGTAATGTTGATATTCCGCTCGAAATACTCTCTGATTGGGCGCTCCGCCTTGCAGTCGCGTTTGTAATTCTTAGCGCGGTTGGTTATACGCCAGAGGAACATGGGCAGCAGTTCGCCCATATGACCAACAACAATCTGCAGGCTGGGGTAGCGGTCGAAGATACCGCTTCCAATCAGGCGCAGTACGTGCGTACCAGTTTGTAAATGCCAGCCCCAGGCAGCTCTTGCCATCCAATTGTGCCCCTCGAACTCAGCTTTTAATATAGGCTCAATTGTGGGCCGCGGGTGGATATAAATTGGCAAATCCAGCTTGGCGACCTCACCCCAGAAGTCGATGTAACGCGGGTCATCCAAGTAGATAGGAATATTGGGGTCGCCAATTTGGCAGAATCCGTTTATTAAAGCGCCTTTGAAATCGTAATCCTCCACGCAGCGATGTAACTCTTTGGCTGCGGCGTCCGGATCTTGGGTTGGCAGGGCGGCAAGGGACTCAAAACGATCCTTGTGGTCGTTTATCTGGTTCGCTATGTACTCATTTGACCGCTTAGCCGATTCGATGGCCTTGTCGACGTCCAAAATGGCTTGAATCGTAGGAGAAGTTAGTGATAGAATGGTCTTCTCGATACCGGCCTCATCCATAAGCTGCAGGCGCTTACCGGAGATATCGCTCATAGCGTAGCTAGCTCGCTCCCATGCCCCGGGCCCCTCATTAATAAACCACGGCTTAACTGCTTCCAAAAACTCCTCCGTTGCGAAATGTTCCTCCAGCGCTATCTTTCCTTGCATGTTCAGCTCTCCTTCATAAAATAGTGTTTCAAATGTTCGGGGTTCACGTTGTTTAAGCATATATCTATATCTTATCATTTTATAAATCATTTGAATACTGTTAATGAGCTTTCATATTATTTCGTTTTATTCCTGTCTGAACTTCATAGATTGTATTGATTTACCGATAAATATAGACCACAATGAGTTCTATAAACGAAGGAGGTAGAAGAATGATTCGGTATATCGACAGCAAGAAAATGGGACGCGGAAAGAATGGTTGGCTGGATAGTCATTTCCATTTTTCATTTGCCGACTATTACAATCCTTTGAATATGCAGTTCGGTGTCCTGCGCGTGCTCAACGACGACATGGTGCAGCCGGGGACAGGCTTCGACACGCATTCCCATGCAAATATGGAAATCATTTCATATGTCATTGACGGAGAACTTACCCACGCGGACAGCATGGGAAACCGGCATACTTTGACGCGCGGACAGGTGCAGTATATGAGTGCCGGAACGGGCGTGTCCCACAGTGAACATAATTTTGGCAAAGACATGTTACGTTTCCTGCAAATCTGGATTCTGCCGGACAAAAAGGGAGTCACTCCCAATTACGGCGATTATCGTTTTGATTTTGCTGACAGAGAAAACAAATGGCTGCCAATAGCCACCGGCTTAGGTAACAGCGACTCACAAGCGCCAATCAAAATTCATGCAGACATCAACGTTTATGCTGCTACAGCAAGCTCAGGAAATCAATTGGAGTTTCCGATTCAACCGGGACGCCAGGCGTACTTGGTCATTATTGAAGGCAAGGCGACTATCAACGGCATTGTGGCGAACACGCGGGACGCTCTCGAAATTGTGGAGGAAAAAATAATTATAGAGCCGGAAGGAAACGCTCATTTGCTGCTCATCGAAATGGCCAAAGGAGTATAAATGTACAAATTTTAATAAGAAAAAACCTCATTTTAAAATATAGCGGAAATGAGGTTTTTTGCTTACTAATATTGGTTATCTATGCTGTATTGCAGCCTCTCTCTTTCGCACAAAAAAAAGGAAATCGGAAACGATATCAGGGAGTTTCTCCAGCAATAATACCAATGAACACTAAGTCATCATTTCCAGTGTTAATAATGGAGTGAGACTGACCTAAGCGAGCGATGGTAATGTCGCCGGGTTCAATATTGTGCTCTGTGCCATCGTCATTAATAAACACTCCGGTACCGGAAACGACTATGTAAATATCTTCATTAACCTCGTGCTTATGAAAGCCAACGGTATCTCCAGGTTTGAGAGTTAACCAACCGATTTCCCGCACCGGATTCTCCATTGGCGGCATATCACGTGTAAAAGCGTACTTGCCATAGAGGATTCCGATACCGCCGCCTGCTTTCTCTTTGTCAAGAGTGATTTGGCTATCTTTCTTGAATACATCAGCGTAAACGCACGACGCTAGCGAAACCACAACAACTAAGCTCACAACAAAAAATAATACTTTCTTCACCTATAAAACCTCCCATTAATTGATTCTATGATTTGTTGAAACAAATAAATTATATTATAAAAGTGCTATAAATATATCAATTATTACTTTTCAATTTATTTTTGAAAACTTTAAGGTGAGCAAGAACAAGCTTGAATAAAGATTTCTGACTTCAATCAAACATAGCTTCCGTTGAAACCACAGTAAACCCATTAAAGATATTCTCTTCTTTCGTCTGCGTTTTTGTAAATATGTAAGAATAATATAAATTTAGTAAGGATTATTTTCTTCATGGAGGACGTTATAAAGTGCTGGATAAAGAATATGCAAAATCGGCCATATCGCTCGGAAGAATATATAGTAATGGTTTTGCCGATTCTTATCTGGCCGCTACGGCAAAAGACCATAGCTTTGATGTTGTTTCCTTTGACGAAAGCCACTTTAAGAAGCTTGATGTGGTATTGTGTGAAATATAATTAGCCGTGTAATTTCATTATCTATATTTCATATTTCTTCTTTGCCTTCTTTTACCTCAAAAGCAATACAAACACTGCCGGTCGACTGAAAAACTGTAACAGAAGGCATGCACACCGATTTAAACCCAAAATACTTACATGATTTTGGGAACTTCGGGTCCCATGTGATGGAGAAATATGCACATTTGAAACAATTAACTAAACGGGACAAAATTCAGTCCCGCGTCTTTTGTCGGATTATCGGAATAAACATCCGGGAATTTTCTCCACGCGGAAACGGCTTCCTCTTCGTTAATAATTAATTTCTTTCCGTTTACGATCCGATAATACTGCGGTTCGGGAAATGCATTGCCCTGTTCATCGAAGCTTTCCACGCCAACCATCTCGGTCAGGTTAAGCTCTCCTCCGCTCGAAAATGAATATGACGCGGAATAGCTATCCGACGCGCCGCTGCTCGCATGTATGTAAAGTGTCCCTGTTTTGTCCATAGCGCAGCGGTTCCTTGACCAATACGCGCCAACTAAAACCGGGGCGTCGTCTATCAATGAATAAATGGCAAGTATGGTATGGTCTTCCGTAAGGATAAACAGTTCTGGGACACCGTCTTTGTTTATATCATAGAGTGCATATCCCAATTTGGCGCCGGGTTCGTAAACTAATATTTCAAATGAACACTCCAATTCATACGCTTTCTCGTCATCGTTACTGTCGAGGTCTATATTGAGTTCATATGAGAGTTTGACAAGAAGATCCTCAAGCGCTCCTTCTTTATCATCGCGACGGATGATGTAATTACGATAACAATTGATGATTTTGCTATACCTGGCCGTAGCATCCTCATTGCTTACCGCGGCAAACGCGCGCGACGGTAAAATACCTGCCAGACACATCAGGATAATGACCAACACAGTGTAAATTTTCCTCATTTCAGTTACCTCCTAAAAATAGTCGCAGATAAAACCAAAATAACTAATACCCCAAAAAATACCGATGTAGAAGCTTCAGGTTATTTGATGCGCTGCCTCAATTCTTCGATAATGGTGGTGTCCCTCAGGCGTTCGTTCTTTTGCGCCAATTCAAGATCGTTTTCAGATACGGTCGCGCCGGATGCCAGCAAAAGCGACACGATTTCGTGCACATTTTTCTCCACTGCGAAATTCAAAGGAGTTCTCCCTTTGCTATTTTTCGCGTTGACGTCCGCGTCGGCTTGAATAAGGGTGTTCAAAATTTCAGGATTATTTCTGAACTGAGCAGCATTCATCAACGCCGTCTCGCCGTCGTCATTTCTCGCGTTGACGTCTGCGCCTGCCTGAATGAACTCGTTTATTATCTCAGCGCTTTTTCCCATAACAACCAACATCAATGGCGTAATGCCATTTCTATTTTTCGCGTTGACATCAGCGCCAGATTGAAGGAGGGCGGTCAAAATTTCTGGATTTTTGTTATACCGGGCAGCCATCATCAGCAGCGTCATATCTCTAAATCTTACATCAACGTCCGCTCTGGCTTGGATAAGTACGTTTAAAACTTCAGGGTTACTATTATTATGAGTAGCGTAAATCAACGCCGTCCAGCCGTGCTTATCTGTCTCGTTGACGTCCGCGCCTGCTTGGATAAGAGCGTTCGTAACCTCTGCGCTCCTGTTGTACGACGCTGCAACCATCAACGCCGACGCGCCGTTTCTATCTTTCGTATTGACATCTGCGCCGACTTTGATCGCTGCCTCGATTTGCTGCAATGTACCATCACGGCACAGTTTGATAAAGTCGTCCGTGCTAATGTTTCCTGCCTTCTTGTCGCTCTCGGTCGTCCTGACCTCCGCGACACTAGGTCCTCCTGACTGTTGTGACACCTGCACGTCCTGCCTATGCCCTTCAGGGTATGCAATGGAACCGGATTCTGCCGTAGCGCTTTGCTTTATTCTTTCAATAATAGGAGCTTCGTTTTCAGATACAGTCGCCCCGGATGCCAGCAAAAGCAACACATTTTCAGACGCCCTTCTCTCCACAGCGTAACTCAAAGCAGTCCTTTCGACGTAATTCTTAGCGTTGATGTCCGCGCCGGCTTCAATCAGTATGCTTAAAAATTCGGAATTATCTTTGTTCTGGGCAGCATACATCAACGGTGTATAGTCGTTTGCACCTTTCACGTTGACATCCGCGTCGGCTTTGATAAGTATATTCAAAACTTCAGGGTCTTTTTTTGTATCGACAGCAAACATTAACGGCGTCGAGCCTTGACTATCTTTCGCGTTGACGTTCGCACCTGCTTTGATAAGTACGTTTATAACCTCGGAATTGTTGTGCCAGACAGCGTGCATCAACGGCGTCAAGCCGTAATTACCTTTCGCGTTAACGTTCGCACCATTTTTGATCGCCGCCTCGACTTCGTGAGGTGCACCGGATTGGCATAATTTGTTAAAGTCTTCGGCGCTCATTTGCAACGTCCACATGACGCCCGCCACCACTGCTATTCCCACTAGCGCACACACAAATATCACCACTAGTTTTTTCATAATGCTTTCTCCTTTTTAATAAACTTGAATAATGATTTCTGACTTCAATCAAACAGAGCTTTCGTTGAAACCACCGTAAACCCATTAAAGATATTCTCTTCTTTCGCCTGCGTTTTTGTGAATATATAATAATACCGCTCTTTATATTCTGAGAGAAGGTGATTTTTATTCATGAGCTTATTGGCTTCTGCCGTTATGTTTACGCTCTTTTTCCATTTACATTCACATAGAATAATCTGCTTCATATTACGATTTGCAGCAACCACATCAAAGTCAGTCTGCGTTTTTCCCTTTGGATCGGTTCCCCACCATGAACCAAAAGACGTTGCAGTAAATGGTAATTCTTTGTTTCTGTTCGCCCGTTGCAGATATTGCTGGCATACCGTTTCAAATGTCGGACGTCCAATATATGTAGGCAACTTGTCACCAAGCAGCTCAGTATCTGCAATAATGTCGCCGCTGCCGCCTTCAATTTCCGGTTTGTTCGGAAACACAAAACTATACCAAAATCCATAGCAATTATCTAGTATTCTATATATCCCCTTACGGCTGTTTTGAGGGTTTTCGCCGAATGGATATATTTTTAGAATGATTTGCAGATTCACCAGGGTTTGCAGATATTTATTAACTTTTGGAGCATCCTCGCCAATTTTCGTGGCTATTTCATTCAGCCTTGACGCCCCGCCTGCAATCGCAGTAATGATAGAATTGTACATCGCAGGTTCTCTCAATTCCTGCTGCAATAACATCATCGGTTCATTGTACAGATAGCCTGAAATATCGAAAAACAGCCGTTTAACATTTTCTTCGAAGCTTTCGTTTGCCTTAACCTGCGAGAGATAATGCGGCGTTCCGCCAACGCAGGCATAAAACTTTATCTTGTCCTCGTTACTGAAACCGCCAAGCATTTTGCCTGCATCGTAGTAATCCAAGCCTTCCAATTTTATCTGCGCCGTGCGCCTGCCGAACAAAGGGCTTTTATAACCCAACACCTCATTTTCCATAAAACCCATATGACTTCCGCAAAGGATCAAGAATATTCCCGTGTTTATAAAGCCATGGTCTATCTCTGCCTGTAAAATAGATTTTAGTGAACGATTTGCAGCTACGGCATAGGGAAATTCGTCAAAAACGAGAACAAACTGCCGCTCCTTTGCCTTTTCAGTGATAAATACAAAAGCATCATTCCAATTTTCAAAATCGCCAACAGATTCCGGCATATCGAAAAAAGCGTATACCTTTTTGGAAAATTGCCTTAAGTTGAGAGCATCATTTACTTCAAGAGCTGTAAAAAATATCGAAGGCTTACCAGAGGTGAACTCGGAAATCAGCGTTGTTTTGCCTATTCTTCTTCGCCCGTACATAACCACCATTTGAAAAGATTTTTCATCGTACAATTTTTCAAGCGCCGCCAGCTCTTTTTCTCTTCCAACAAACATGATATCTGCTCCTTAGATAGCATTTTTGTAAATACGATTATTATACTCGTGTTTACATAATATTACAATCAACAAGTTGGACAAATCGATATAGGGTTTTTAAAATACGATGAATGAACGTGAACATGCGTAACAGAAGGCATGCACACCGATTTAAACCCAAAGTACTTACATGCTTTTGGGAACTTCGGGTCCCATGTGATGGAGAAATATGCACATTTAAAACAATTAATTTTATTAATAATCGCGGTCGAGCCTGAACCGCAGCGCGCTTTTTTCGTCCTCGGCAATATTTCTGATATTGATGAACTTACCGGAGATATACGCGTCCTCGTATGTGCCCGTAAGTATTTCATCATCATAATAATAAATGACTTTATACCAATACTGGTCCGATCCGTCCTTCACGGGCCCTTTATCCACGATCACGTAACTTCCCTTGGATTTGGATAATTTGAACAGGTTTTTCCCCTTCGCGTCCGGCGTGTTGAAAATATCTGCGTCTTCTCCCGTGACGTCGGCTGTTAAGGTTCTCGCGAGGAATTCTTCCAGAGTTTTGTTCAAAGCGGCCGTTTGCTCAAAGAATTCCTCAAGCGGCATGTAATCGACCTGCACATAAATATACATTTTGCCGCTTACGCTCACGGCATAGACGCCGCTCGGCGAGTTAAACGCCCAGCATTTTTCGCCTTCTATCTCCTCGGTATCCGAGTAAGATAGCTCGTTTTGGTTCATCCTGCCGTTTTTTACCAGCGTGTCGGCAAGTTGAGCCTCCAATTCCACTGCCTCCGGGGGAATGCTATTGAAACCCGCAGCCTCCGCCGCGCAGGCAATCGCTAAAACTGTCAACACTAAAACCGCTATAAATATGTAATGTTTCATTTCATACCTCCTCGTATGCGAAAATTTGCTCTATCTCTACACCGTTCCGCGTCAACCATTCCCATCCGTGGAGGGGCGCCGCGAAGCGACGGTGTGGTAATTCCCCTCCGTGGAGGAGTGCCCGCAGGGCGGGGTGGTTACCTATCATTCAAATCTTCAAGGTAGTATCCCAACCTCAGCGCCCGTTCGCGCACAAAATCCGACTGGAACGAGAGCGGAAACGATACGTACATCGTGCCCTGAAAAGCTGCCCAATATTTTGCGTTGAACTCGAATTCAAGGTCGCGGTATTTAATCCATTCGCGCTGCGAGGCGCGAAGGCGCTCCTGTTCTTTTTTATCCAGCTTGTTCATCAGGGCGCTGTAATTTACGTTCAGCAGATTGTCCCACTCTTTGATCGCCCATTCGAAGGCTTCCACCATCCCGGCGGTCGAGGGGTCGTCGTCGATTTTACTTTCAAGAGCGATGTCTATCGGGTGATCTTTGACTGGCTCGTAGGCACATACTATTCCCGCCGCTGAAAACAGGCAGTAAACCAAAACCGCCGCGAACACAAATATTTTTACCTTTTTCATAATCATTCCTCCGTTTGTTTTAATTTTCCTCGCTGAACGTGAACGATACTTCCGGTATCTCGCCGTTCCCCGTGTCATATATCGTGACTTTGTACCAGACCCCGCCGATGCGGAGCCGCTTTTCAAGCTCCCAATTTTCGCGCGCGTACTCCGGCTCGGTGAAACCGTTCTTCTTCAGAACAGCGGTGTAATCGGACAGGTTCGCGCCTAAAAACTTCATTCGCGTTTCGTACCAGCTTCCCTTATCGTTCCATTTCTCCAAGTCGAAAGCGCCGACGATCGCCGTACATTTTGGAGCGGGAACGCCCATGGACTGCCAGTCGGAAGGCCATTCACCGTCCTCAAAATAACTGAAAGAGTAATAAATCTCCACTATCTCTTCGTTTTCCCGCTGCTCTATCTGCACACGGTTAATACTGCCGCCGAGGCGTAAATATTTGTACAGGGTCACACTGTCACTGTAATTTTCTTCTTTGCCAAACCCTGCGGACTGCAATTCTTTGAAATAGTTGTCGATTTTTTTCTGGTCGAGGCCGAGGAATTTTACTGACGCAGAAAAAGAGCCGTACCATTCGTCTTTTTTATCCCATTTACCCATATTTATCGCGCCGACTATCGCTTCAGCGTTCTTAGGCGCGGGAAGCCCGCCGTCGCGCCAAACCGTGGGCCATTCGCCGTCTGGAAAATATTGGAAACTGAAATCAATCTCCGCGAGTTCATCGTTTTCCTGCTGTTCGACCTGCACACGGCACATACTGCCTCCTAAGCGCAGGTATTTGTAAAGCACCACTTTACCCCTGTAACTGTTTTCCTCTCTGCCAAATCCCACAGACTGCAATTCTTTAAAATAGTTGTCGATTTTGTTCTGGTCGAGGCCGAGGAATTTTATACCGGATGAAAAACTGCCGTACCATTCGTCTTTTTTATCCCATTTTTCCATATTTATCTCGCCAACGATCATTTCACTACCCTCGGGCGCTGGAAGCCCGCCATCTCGCCAGACCGAAGGCCATACCCCGCCGGGGAAATATTGGAAACTGAAATCAATCTCCGCGAGTTCGTCATTTTCCTGCTGCTCGACCTGCACGCGGCACATACTGCCGCCGAGCCGCAAATATTTGTAAAGAACGAACTTGCCGTCGTATTTTTCCTTTCTGCCAAAACCTAAAGAATGCAGTTTTTTGAAATAGCCGTCGATTTTGTTCTGGTCGAGGCCGAGGAATTTTATACCGGATGAAAAACCACCGTACCATTCGTCTTTTTTATCCCATTTACCCATATCTATCTCGCCGACGATCGTTTCGCCGCCCTCGGGCGCAGGTAGCCCGCCGCTGCTCCAGACCGAAGGCCATACGCCGTCGGGGAAATATTTGAGGTCATACATGAACGCCGTGATATCTCCATGGCGGCTTTCCATTTCTATTTGGGCGCGATAGAGATCGCGGTTCATCCGTATGTATTTCATGTATTGCCATTTATCCCCGGCGCTCGCCGGGATCACGAAACCCGCCTGCTGCAGCCGCGCCGCGTAATCCTCGACGCCTTTGTCGTTCACTTTGTCGAAATAAAGTTTTTCGGCGATATTTTTGCTGCTTTCGTCCGGTTTGTTGTCCACGTTGCCCACGATGACCGACTTCTGCGGCGGCTCTAATTTTGCGCCGCTCCACGCTTGCGGCCATTTTCCCTCGGGATAACGTATGGACTCGATGACGACGGTGTCTTCGTTTGAACCCGCGCCGTTTCCGTTTTTGATCCCAAGGCGCCACATTCCCTTGCGGGCTTCGAGGTTCAGCGATTCCGCGTCCTTTTCCGGCTCTTCGGCCCACCAGCCCGCGCCGCGCAGGGTCTTAACGTAGCCGCGTATGTCGGTCAATGAGTCGGTCTTGTCTATTATGAGCGTGGTTTTAATTTCTTCGGCTCGCGAAGTCGCCTCGTCGAGAGTGGCCTCGCGCAAACGCCCTTTTGTTTTCAGCTCCGGCATCTCGGGCGAAAAAGCCTTAGCGGGCCACGCCGCAGGCGGGATCACATGGGTTGGGATCCGCACCTCGTGCGGAACGTCATCCAAGTCCCAGAAGTAATCCTTGTCGGAACTTTTGTCGCGGAGGCGTATCCGCGTCGGTGATATGAACTCGAAATCCGCCGTGAAGTCTCCCCCGAACTCTGCTGTTTGAAATTTCTCCAGCAATTTCCCGTCGTCCGCCCCTCGCGTTTCCCTTCGGTACCACTCGGGTTCGAACGTGCTGTGCGGGATGGAAATGACGTCTTCGAACCTGATAACGCCGCCTCTGACCGTGTAACGGCCAAACAGTGTGTTCAGGTATGTGTAATGGGTGGTGAACGTGTTTTCCCACCAACCCGGCGTAATGTACACATAGTCACCGCTGTATCTTCGGGTTTCAGAATGGTAGATACTGCTCATTCTCGTGTACGAAAGCACCGTGCTCTTGTAGAAATAACTGTCGTCGGAAAATCCGTATTTGACCCCGGAGTTTCCCCAGCGGCCCGCGAGAGCCGACACCGAAAGCGCGTCGCCCGCGCTTGGCGCGGCTTCCGCCTGACGACCCGCCAACAGCGCTATAAAAAATACACATGTGAGTAGTAGAGATATTTTCTTCATGCCAGTTCCCTTCATTAGAACCACCCCGTCGCTCCATTCTCCAGTTTGATCATCAACTGATTCTGCTTTATATTATATCAAAAATCACGGTCAATCCTTAATCAACATGGTATTCAGCGCCATCGTCATTAATTAACACTCCATAAACAGCCGTTTAATATTTTCTTCGAAGCTTTCGGCAGCTTTAACCTGTGAGAGATAATGCGGCGTTCCGCCAACACAGGCATAAAGCTTTGTATTGTCCTCGTTACTGAAACCGCCAAGCATATTACCTGCATCGTAGTAATCCAAGCCTTCCAGTTTATCTGCGCCGTGCGCCTGCCGAACAACGGGCTTTTATATCCCGGCGCCTCATTTTCCATAAAGCCCATATGGCTTCCGCAAAGGATTAAGAATATTCCCGTGTTTATAAATCTGGAATGTTGCAATAAGAAATCTGAAAAAGAAAGCGCTGCCTCCACTAAAATCTGCTCTTTCTTCAGAGTTCGAAAGCTTCATGACAAAATTTAACGTTCTCCATTATTTGTAAACCAGTGTATAATGTAAGAACAATATAAACTTAGTAAGGATATTTTATTTTAGGAGGACGTTATTATGAATACAGTTTCAAGAATGACAAGTAAGGGGCAACTTACTGTTCCTTATTATATTCGTAACAAATTTGAATTTAATACCGGAGATACTATTGAGTTTGAGGAAAAGGAAGACTATGTCATTATACGCAAGCCTAAGAATTTAATGGCTTATATTGGTTGCCTTGATGGCGCTAATTTACCGAACGATTTAGAAGAACTATTGACGCCTGAAGTTGGCAGAAATATTTTGGAACGTGAATGATGAAACAGATTCTAATTGACACTAACGTTATTATAAGCCTTTTTGATACAATCTCGGAACCAAAGCAAACTGCCAAAGCTAAACACCTTTTCAAAGAAGCGCAAAACGGAAATTATTTATTGGTCATTGCTCCACCTGTACTGTTTGAGGTTGCCTGGGTGTTACGCAGTTCTCTAAAGTGGTCGAATAATGATGTTTTAGACATTCTGGAAGCTATTATCAGTTGGCCGGGTGTTAAGGCGTTGGATAAATATTACGCAAAAACAGCCATATCGCTCGGAAGAGTTAATAATAATGGTTTTGCCGATTCTTATCTGGCCGCTACGGCAAAAGACCATGGTTTTGAGGTTGCTACATTTAACGAAAACCACTTTAAGAAGCTTGATGAAGTATTGCATGAAATATAATCAGCCGTGTAATTTTATTATCAATTTGACGTAATACGTATTACGTGTTAATATTTGCTATTAATTCGATCATTCAGGTTGGGAGGAGCGACAATGCAGCGGAAGCTTACAATAACTCTAGATGAGGAAGTATATGATGGATTATGGCGACGAATTGGAAAGCGACGTATTAGCAACTACATCGAAACGTTAATACGACCTCATGTAATAGATTCGTCGCTTGATGAAGCCTACAAAGCTATGGCAGCCGACATAGACAGAGAGACAGAAGCTATCCAGTGGTGTAATGCGCTTGCGGGAGATATGACCGATGAAGCGAGGTGAGGTTTGGTTTGTTGAATTTGATCCGGCTACAGGTAGCGAGATCCGCAAGACAAGACCAGCGGTCATTGTTAGCAATGATGCTGCAAACAGGAATCTTTCCCGCGTGGTCGTCGTTCCAATAACAAGTAACACAAAGCGTGTGTATCCTGGAGAAGCTATCGTAACAGTCGGAAATGACAGCGGTAAAACTATGGCAGATCAGATCATGGCTGCCGACAAATCACGCCTTAAATCTAAACTGGCTACACTCTCAAAAATTGAAATGAAAGCCGTTGAAGACGCTATAAAAATTCATCTTGCAATGGAACGTTAACCGCTGATGTTTCCAACTGTGTCAAATTCAATAAGCCATTTTGTACTCGTTGCGAAGCTCTTCCAAGTCCCAATCTCCCTCGTATTTCCAAAACCAGCCGTCGCCTCCCCATATCGCGCCATCGTCCGGCAGGCTAATTTTCCACGGGTGCGGAGTGCTGTCGTCATGAACGTAATCGCCGACACGTATTTCGATCGTTTTAGTCGGGTCGTGCTTCACCTTGACCAAGGTCGCGTTTATTATCTCCGTTTCGGAAAACGTTGAGCCCATCGCTGACACGACCTCGCCGCCCTCCAGTTTCAGAGTTTCGCGGCATGAAAGCGTCAACAGCCCGTCCGGATTTATGCTCCATTCGCCCGCGATGAAACGCTCGCGCGTCATTCCGTCCATCTGGTTCGCGGCGTATATAAACGTGTTGTCTTCCCAAAGACCTAACCGGTTCGACCAGCCGGAGCCCAACACGGGGCTCGCGTGCCACATCCCGCCCGTAAGCTCATTTCGATAATCGCGCGTTTTTTCCCCGGCGGCAAACGCTCCGCTCGCGTTTACTAAAAATATCGAAAAAATCGCCGCGCAGATAATCGTTGTTAGAAAAATTTTCTTCATCTTAATCTCCTTTTGTTTTATTTTTAATAAACCACGCCTGCGCCGACGCCGCCGAATGTGAACTTATGCTTCAGTGTTTTATTTTTCGCGGCGACACCTGTCATCTTCGACTTCCTGACTGTGGTCGTCCTCTCAAGCCCGTAGCTGCCGATATCGCCGGGAAGGTCTATATCCCCGCCAACCTGACGCTCGTACATGTCGCCCCGGTCGACCACCCTGCCCCGGCTGTCCTTGGTGACGTATTTATACCGGGTTACTGTGCCCCCTGTCTTCACGTCGGCGGCTGCCTGAGCGAAGCCGATATAATTTTGCACCTTGCCAACAGCGCCCGCAACAGGCTTTATTCTTTCGAGGACTCCTCCGCCCCCGCTCAAATCGCTGTCCAACTCGTGCACGTTTTTGCGCATCCTCTCCGCGAAGTCCCCGGCCTTTTTCACCATTTCCTCGGCGGAGATGACTTTTGTCGCCACGTCGTAGGTGGTGGCGCCCAGATTCCTGACATTTGCGAAATCGTCCCGCTTGAGCGGCTTGAAATCGGAATTATCGGGCTCTTCAATCTTTTCGTAGATGGTTTTACTGTCGTTGGCATTATCGTACGAGCCACGGCCCAATATCGGCAGCTCCCACGAATCGCCGTCGCTGGAAAAGTGATAGTAATATCCGGCGAAGGAAAACTCATATTCCGGTTCGGCGTTGGGGTCTTTAAACTGCTGCAACGCGTTATTTTCGACCTCGACGGGGCTACCGTCGAATTTGTGCGGAGGTGGAGGCGACAGGTGCGGGCTTTTCGCCACAAGCTCGCTCAGTTTGGCCTGAAGCTCTTCTATAGCCTCCTGATATCTGTCGTTATCTTTATAATACTTATCCACCGTCCATTTGTCCAATCCTCGTATGTGCCAGACATAAGGGTCTGGAGCGTAAGAGCTACCGTAATTATTATTATAAACATATTCTTCTGTGAATTTATCATATCCCCCTAAGGTTCGAACGTAATAAATGTGCGTCCACACGCTTACATTATCGACAACGAGTTTCTCGCGCGAAGCCTCTCCGTACTCCAGCACGTCTGGGTCGGTCATGTATTTTAATATCCCGCCGGCCTTGAGCCAGAACTCCTCCATCAACTGCTTACACTCGTTGTACCACGCTTTGTCCATATCGGTAAATTTTACGGCGTATTCCTTGCACACGTTGTGAAGCGCCATGTTGTCGGCAATGAGTTTCATGCAAAACCGTATGTCGTAGCGTAGCTTGGTTGCCTTCATTTGGTCCCTCAGGGACTCCAGCTGGGCCCTAAGCTGCTTATCGAACTGAAAAACGTCGGGCTTGCCCCAAGCGCTGGGTAATTTGTTTATTTCTTCAGTAATTCTTCCGTACTCTTCATCCAGTATATGAAGCTCCGCGCCCTTTTGTTTTTTGACGCTCATTTCCTCAAGCACGCATTTCTTCCACGCGTCGAAGAATTTTTCCTCAAATTCATCCGAAACATCAAAATCAATTCTTCGACATTTGTCAATTATTACCCCGTCGGACATTTCATGATTGCTGTCACAACTATAGTGCCATTCATGATATTTTTTCTTGTGTTGAAAATCGTAATACTTTTCCAGCACTAAGTAGGCGTAATACTGCCGCAGGTTATGCATCAACGCCAACGTACCGTCGCCGCCATTCTTGTAGAATATCCTGTTTTCCGAAGCGTCTCGTTTTTTGCCGAGCTTGTCTCTTCTATTACTTTGCTCCCTGCTATAATCGGAATGATAGTCGCTGTAGGAGAGCATCACACCCTCGCCGTCGCCGAAGTCAGGATAAGAATCGATAGTGAGCTGGTTAGTGGGCGTGTCTATGGACTCGTTCACGTGCACGGTATCCACAAATTTCCTCGCCGTCTCGTACATCAGCTCCAGTACGACCTCGTTGATGGGGAAGTCGTACTCTCTATAGTCAAGTTCGTCTATCGCGTCGAAATAGCTGCGGAAAAGCAGCATGGTCATCTCGTCGAAGCAGTCGCGGGTGGATTTGAAAAGGGTCTCCGCCGCGAGCACGCTGTTGCCGTCCTTGAGGTGGCACGCGGTCAAGATCTGGTACGCGGGGCCGCACTCGGGATTGTACTGGAGGGCTATAAGCGCGTACTCCTTCGCTGTCCCATAGTTGCCCATATCCAAATATGTCATGCCGATATTCGTGAGGATTACCGGATTATGCGGCTCGAACTCAAGCGCCGCCAGATAGAAAAACAGCGCGTCAATGGGCGAAATTTGCCCCAGAAGCGAAGCGTAATTGTTGAGCACGAGCGGATGGGGATAGACCGTTACCGCAAGCCCCGCTGCATTCATAAGCCCCGCCGAGGCGCCGCCGAATGTCATCGCCGTCGCCATGTCGGCCGCTACCAAGAGCGCCCACTCGGCTGCGGCGTCCCAGTCGTCGGGTTTGTATCCTTCCATCGCCTCGCTGGCGGGAAGTTTATTGAGCGTAAAGAAGCCCGCGTTATTAGACGCCGTCTCATCCGGCGAGACGGGGCGTCTCATATATGCGCCCAGCGTGCCCTCAAGCGCCATTTTCTTCATGTCCAGAAGCTGTTTGCGCGTGTTTTCGATGGTTCTTTCGTCCCTGCCGGCTTCCTTCATTCTAATGATTGTCGCGTCGATGTCCATGTCTCGGTATATTCGTGACATTTGCTCAATCATTTCGTCGCTGATTACGCCGCCCGCGAAGCCGCCCGAATTGATCTTCGCCACGCGGTCGGCAGTGAAGCCGAACGCGGCGTTGCGTTTAACCCCCGGATAAGCCGCAGCCTCCGACAATAGCGCAGCCAGCAGTACACATACGCACAAAAATAATATCGTTGTTTTTTTCATATCGTACCTCCTCGTATGTTTACCTTTCATTCAAATCCTCAAGGTAGTATCCCAACCTCAGCGCGCGTTCTCGTACAAAATCCGACTGGAACGAGAGCGGAAACGATACGTACATTGTACCCTGAAAAGCTGCCCAGTAGTTTTCGTAGAACGCGAATTCAAGGCCGCAGTATTTAATCCATTCGCGCTGCGAGTCGCGGAGGCGTTCCTGCTATTTTTTATCCAGCTTGTTCATCAGGGCGCTGTAATTTATGTTCAGCAGTTTGTCCCACTCCTTGATCGCCCATTCGAAGGCTTCCACCATCCCGGCGGTTGAAGGGTCGTCATCGGTTTTACTTTCAAGAACGATGTCTAAGAATTTTTGTTGTAATACGTCGCCAACATCAGCGGCGTAAAGCCGCCCGCTTCTTTCGCGTTGACATCCGCCCCGGCTTTTATAGCTTCTTCTATCTGTTGCAGCGTGCCATTTTGACACAGGTCGATAAATTCGTTCGCAGTAATCGCGGCTACGACCGCCCCTTGCGATACTTCCAAGAACGTCAAAATAAGCGCAAGGATGAAAAGTCTTTTCATTCGCGATCTCCTCCTTTGTTTTATTTAACTCTTTTATATTCTTTCATTAAATTCTATTGTATCGCCGTTGACTTGATAATTCCATTTATAGTGCGACACGGAATGAATAGGGGAAGAAGAGTATTCTTCATCTACTGTAATCCTTTGTTTGATTTGACTTTCTTCTCCGTTTGATGGTAATAGCTAAACCCACCGTTGCAATCAAAAGAAATAACACCCCAAAAACCTTCGGAGTAAATATGATGCGCAGCCATAATTCTTTTATAACGGCTGTATTTTTCAGACGCATGTTCTTTTGCGCCAATTCAACGTCATATATCGAAACGTCCGTCCCTGCTGCCAGCAAAAGCGATACGATTTCGGGCGTACTTTCCTTCACAGCGTAATTTAAGGGAGTTCTCCCCATGTCATTTTTCGCGTTGACGTCCGCTCCGGCTTGGATGAGCTCGTCTATTGGTTTCGCGTAGTCTCTCTCTACTACGGCAATCATCAACGCCGTCCATCCATCATCCGTTTTTGCATTGACATCGGCGCCCGCTTTAATGAGGGCTGCCAAAACACCCGGATTTACTACCACAGCCGTCATCAGCGGCGTATAGCCTTTACTATCTTTTGCGTTAACGTCCGCGCCCGACTTAATGAGCGCGCTAATAACTCCATAGCTATATCTATCTCCTCTCCTAATGGCATAAAACAACGGCGTATTGCCGGAGTAATCTTTTGCGTTGACGTCCGCTCCGGCCTTGATAAGGTTGATAAAAACCATAGGGTCTCTGCTATACTTTGCAGCCACCATCAACACCGTCATGCTGGTATTATATCTTGCGTTGACGTCCGCGCCGGCCTGTACGAGCACGCTTATAACTTCCGCGTTGTTTGCTATTGCAGCTATCGTCAACGCTGTGTAGCCATTTATTTCTTTCTCGTTGACGTCCGCCCCGGCTTTAATAAGGACGCTCAATACTTCAGGGTTATTGTTCAAAGATGCAGCCGACATCAACGGCGTGTTGCCGCTGTTATCTTTCGCGTTGATGTCCGCTCCTGCATGAATGAGCGCGTTTAGAACTTCAGGATTATCGTTATATCTGGCAGCAACCATCAACGGCGTTCTGTTATTGTCATCTTTGGCATTGACGTCCGCTCCGGCTTTGGTAGCCTCCTCAATTTGCTGTGTTGTGCCATAGGCGCACAGATCGGCAAATTCGACCTCGCCTGCAACTATCGAAACGCGCTTCCTCATTTCTTTGAATACGGCTGTGTTTTTCAGAGGCCAGTTCTCTTGCGCCAATTTCAAGTCGTCTATCGAAACGTCCGCTCCTGCTGCCAGCAAAAGCGATATAACTTCAAGCGTATTTTTCTCCACAGCGTAAATTAAGGGAGTTCTTCCCATGTCATTCTTCGCGTTGACGTCTGCTCCTGCTTGGATAAGCGCGCTTATTACTTCTGCGTTGATTTTCTCCGCAGCCATCATCAACGCCGTCGAGCCATCATCTGTTTTTGCGTTGACGTCTGCGCCTCCTTGAATGAGGGCTGTCAAAACTTTCGGTCTGCTTAACGAGGCAGCCGCCATCAGCGGCGTCTTGCCGTTTTGATATTTCGCGTTGACGTCCGCTCCGGCCTGAATAAGGATATTTGTAAACTCAGGGTTTTCGCGCAAGGCAGCAAACACCAGCGCCGTCAAACCGTTTTCACCTTTCGCGTTGACGTCCGCTCCGGCTTTAATAAGGACGCTTATAACTTCAGGGTCATTTTTCCAACTGGCAGCCATCATCAGCGGCGTCCCACCGCTTTCATTTTTAGCGTTGACGTTCGCTCCCTCATTGATCGCTTCTTCAATTTCCCGGAGTGTGCCTCTGAAGCACAGATCGGAAAATTCTGTATCGCTCATGGCTGCTATCGCCGAGCCGTGCGGTGCGGCGGTAAAGAACGTTAAGATAAGCGCAAGGATGCAATACTTTTTCATTGTCAATTTCTCCTTTATTATTAAGGTTATTGTCAACTGATAATTTATTGTGTTTTATTAGATTATTCTACACCGCTAAACTTTACTCGGCGATTTCCAATGGATTCAGAACTTTTAGTTCGTCAATGCCTGCAAAATCTTTGACATTGCGCGTGACCAACGTCAAGTGGCGCGTAATGGCCGTCGCTGCTAAAAGACTGTCGATGGTTGGAAGTGTTCTATGATATGCTCTCAGATATCCCCATTGATCTACGGTTTCCGCGTCGAACGCCAGCACGCGATTTCCAAACCATGCCGTCAATTCATTTTCCAGCCACGAAGTGAGCTGCATTCGACGTTTTTCAACTTGTAATTTTTCTATTCCGTAGCGTATTTCCCCAAGCGTTAGTACGCTGATGAAAAGAGCTTCGCTAGAGACCGACGTCAGCCACGTTTTGAGATTTTTGTCCACGGGTTTCCGGCGGCTTTCCGCTAAAACACATGTATCCAGAAGATAGTTCACAGTGAGACCTCCCGCGCTTCGGAGCGGTCGCGTTCCGTTTCAAATTCGACATCCGCCCAAGGCGAGTTTTGCATAAGCTCCAGAAACGATGGCCTCGGGTTCATGAGTTTAAGATATTCCTGATGGGAGACAATAACAACAGCCGGGCGGCTGCGCATTGTCACAATCTGCGGCTCGGTTTCAGCCATTCTCACCACTTCGCTGAATTTTGCTTTAGCTTCCTGAAGCTGCCATGTATTCATGAAATACTCCTCCAAACTAGTCAGACTGGTCATAATTATATCAAGCTCACATATACTCGTCAAACCGAAAACAGGAACTGAGGGGGAATAGTTGAAATATTAAGAGGCTGTAACAAAAGTAATGAAATTATCAGTCAAACCGCAATATATAGATGAAATACGAAATGAAATAATTGTAATATGTTGCGTTGTCATGGATTATGGAAGCGGGGCTGTAGTAAAAGCTGGGGCTGTAACAAAAGCGGGCGGCTACAAGCCGCCCCCTCGACTTTGGCTATTTAGAGACATAACAAATGGCTATATTAGCGGGATTAACAGAATAAAAGCGGCTTCGCATATCAGATGAATTTGATACGAAGTCGCTTTAAAAATCTGTGTTTAACCTCGAAAATTTGGAACGAAAATTATTAACTATTATTACAGCCCTGTAAGGTTTCAACTTCAATTCGGGTCAGTCCGGTATCTTCCATAATCTCATCAATCGGCTTGTTTCGCTTCAGCATATTACAAGCTATGGCTAATATGCCTTCAGTTCTGCCTTCGGCTCTGCCTTCAGTTCTACCTTTCGCTTCACCTTCCGCTCTACCTTTCGCTTCACCTTCCGCTCTACCTTTCGCTTCACCTTTTATTTCAGCATGGTATAACGCCTGCGCTTCGTCATGGCGGGCCTTTGCTCGTAAACGCTCCAATTCGCGGAACTCCGATGAAGCAGTGACGCT